>Ga0164290_1000501_pt1 | contig 120552 bp, 118 predicted proteins | sample Micstemetagenome_FD_108782 | JGI IMG/M metagenome (GOLD analysis project Ga0164290, IMG submission 108782) | Contaminated culture microbial community from soil near Moab, Utah, USA - Microcoleus steenstrupii SON62 (Illumina Assembly) | ecosystem: Environmental > Terrestrial > Soil > Soil crust...
ACTCCACGGTGTATGGACAGACGTACTTTAGATGTGGTGGTGATGAGCGATCTTCATTTGGGCACTTATGGTTGTCATGCCAAAGAAATTGTCAATTACCTCAAAAGCATTCAGCCGCAGATTCTTGTACTGAATGGAGATATCATCGATATCTGGCAATTCAACAAACGTTATTTTCCTGTGGCACATATGCAGGTGATTAAAGAAATCATGAACCTTTTAAGCAAAGGCACACGTATTATCTATATAACAGGTAATCATGATGAAGCGCTACGTCGTTATTCCGATATGCATATGGGCAATTTTCAACTCACCGACAAAGTGGTGATGGAAATAAACGGGAAGATGACCTGGATCTTTCACGGCGATGTATTTGATGCCACTACCAAAGGCAGCGCAAAATTACTGGCCAAGCTGGGCGGACATGGATACGACCTGCTCATCCTCATTAACAGCCTGATTAATCGTTCCCTGAAACTGATGGGTAAAGAGAAAATGAGTTTCAGCAAGAAAGTGAAAAACAGTGTGAAAAAAGCTGTGTCATGGATCGGAGATTTTGAACAGACGGCTGCTGAACTGGCTATTGAGAAAAAATATGATTATGTCATCTGCGGACATATTCACCAGCCTCAAAAAAGAATCATCAGCACCAAAGAAGGTTCTGTTACTTATCTGAACAGTGGCGACTGGATAGAAAACCTCACAGCTTTAGAATACCAGAATAATGAATGGAATATTTATCAGTACGATGAAAAACAGTTTGCAAGTGATGCTGCCCCAGTAGTAACCATGGAGAAAAAATTACCACAACTGAATGTGGTAACTGATGAGATTGCCTTATTCATTCACTCTTTAGCCATTCAGTCATGAGTATGAAAATATTATATGCAGTTCAGGCAACAGGAAACGGACATATCAGCCGTGCCATGGAACTGATGCCTTACCTGCAGCAATATGGACAGGTAGATGTATTTCTGAGTGGCAGCAACAGTAACCTCCAGCCCAACCTTCCGGTAAAATACAGAAGCAATGGTTTGAGCCTGTTTTATGGTAACACCGGCGGACTTGATTATTGGCGTATGTGGAAGGAATTAAGTTTGAGAAGAATATGGAAAGAAGCTAAAGCACTGCCTGTTGAACAATATGATGTAGTGCTGAACGATTTCGACAGTATTACTTCTATTGCCTGTGCACTCAAGAAAGTACCCAGTGTAGGTTTTGGTCACCAGGCTAGTTTTCAAAGCAGCAATACTCCCAGAAGCAACAGGAAAGATATAGCGGGCGAAATAGTGTTACAGCGCTATGCTAAAGCAGCTGCTTATATTGGTTTGCATTTTCAACAGTATGATGATTTTATTTATTCTCCTGTCATCAAAGAAGACATCCTGAAAGCGGAACCAAAGAATAATGGCCATATAACAGTATACCTTTCTCATTACAGCGATGAAGTAGTTGTACAGGCTTTACACAAAATAAAAACTGTTCGTTTTGAAGTGTTTTCCAAAAAGGCAAAACAGCCGGAACATATCGGCAATATTACTTTAATACCTATCAGTAATGAAGGTTTTACGCAAAGCGTAATACATGCACATGGTGTAATTACCGGTGCCGGCTTTGAAACACCTGCAGAAGCTTTGTATTTAGGTAAGCAATTACTTTGTTTACCCATACGTGGTCAGTATGAACAATTGTGTAATGCAGCCGCTTTAAAAGATTTCAATGTCACAGTCATTGATAAAATCACAGCAGATTTTTCTGTACAGGTAGAAGATTGGTTACAAAACAGTGCTGTGAAGCCATTAACCTTATCATACAGCACTTACGATATTGTTCAGAAAGCCATTGAAACGGGGAGAAGTTTTCAAAGAAAACCACAGGAGGAACTATTCCCCGATATTTTTTCCTACCAGAATAGATAAAAATCTTAAATATTATTACAGACAGAGAAGTACCTGCCAGGCTTTGTCTACTTTGTTTTCATTGAGTAATTCGGCTGCATATTTATGCAGTTCTGTTTCCATTTCTGAAGGACTCACCGCATAATATTGGAAAATATTTTTCACCCGGTCATCAGCAAACGAAGCATCAATATCGGGCAATACATGTACATTGGCCAGCATACCTAAGTGGTTGCCAGAAAGAATTGTACTGTTCCTGATACTTTCAGGTAATTGATCTACGCCAATACCCAGTTGTGTATTAGGTTTAGGCACTTTGAATAAATTTTCGGGACCAACTTTACAATACCAGTCGCCACCCAGTCTTGCTACCAATGATAATTTTTGCTGATCAATTTTTCCATCTTCACCTAAAATACTTTCATCCACATGCATACACAATACTTCTGCAATCACCAGTTGTCCCGCACCACCATTTTCGCCTAAGCTTTTCACTTCATTTACCTTACACTCCAGCTTAATTTTCGCTTCTTTTACCATTGGAGGTTTTATCCTGGTGGCAGGCTCGCTGGTAAAACCGGCTTTAAGAAATTCATTGACTCCTTTGGGAAACTCGCAACTCGACAGACTTACCTGCTGAACCATATCGTAATCAACAATATTGATGACGCATTCAGGCACTTCAAGTACATTTTCAAGCGTATGTTTGGTAGTATTGTCGCGCCCCCTTCGGGCTGGCGAAAAAATAACAATGGGTGGATTGGATGAAAACAGGTTAAAAAAACTGAATGGACTCAGGTTTACATTACCCGCTTTATCAATGGTACTGGCAAAACAAACAGGGCGTGGTGCAATAGCATGTTGCAGCCATTGTTGTTTTTCCATTACAGGTAAGGAGCTGATGTCGATTGTTTTCATTTACTACTTAAAAAAACTCAGCGAAATCTTCGTTCTCTCATGTTCTCTGCGGTAAACATTTACCGCAGAGAACATGAGAGACAGAGGACACGCTGAGTCGTTTATAAAATTTATTCCCAGCTTGCTAATACGGTAACACCACCTTTCACTACCTGGTTCATACTCACATCTATTTTGGTACCAATGGGCAATAAGATATCTACACGGCTGCCGAATTTGATAAAGCCATATTCATCACACTGTTTTACCTGCTGTCCTACAGAGGTATAATTGCAGATGCGTTTGGCCAGGGCACCGGCAATCTGTTTATAGAGAATGGTACCGTAATTATTTTTCACTGCAACACTCCATCTCTCATTTTCAGTAGAAGATTTTGGATGCCAGGCAACAAGGTATTTGCCTTTGTGGTATTGATTGTACACTACTTCGCCACTCATCGGGTTGCGGTTGACGTGTACGTTGGCCGGACTCATAAAAATACTTACCTGTATTCTTTTGTCTTTGAAATACTCTTCATCTGTTATTTCTTCAATCACCACAACTTTTCCATCAGCCGGACAGATCAGTTTTTTATCGTCAAGTGTATGAACACGATTGGGAATACGAAAAAATGAGATCAGGAACAATAACAATCCGAGTGTAATCACAAAAATACTGATAGCAAGCCACGGCAATGACGCACTAAAAAAAGTAAACGATGTCACATTCAGTATCCCGAAAATCAAAGCACTGATGCCAATCGTCTGGTAACCTTCACGATGAATGGTCATGGGTTTGGAATTAGGCAACAAAGGTAAATGAATGACACAAAATTTCACCTGTTTATTAGCGAAGCAGAAACAGTACCAGCCATACATAGGGTGTGGCTAGTAATAAGGAATCGAACCGGTCTAAAAAGCCACCATGACCAGGCATAAAACTTCCACTGTCTTTTACACCAGCCATTCTTTTCAATTTGCTCTCAAACAAATCGCCCAATGTACCCATTACGGCAGCAGTAATGGTAATGAAAATCATCTGAGACATATCGAGTTCCAGCCAGTATACGGCAATAGTTGTAACCACCAATACAGCCAGTATGGCCCCCCCGATGGTCCCTTCCCAGGTTTTTTTAGGTGAAATGGGCGAGAAAGGTGTTTTCCCGATAAAAGATCCTACTATATAAGCCATGGTGTCATTGATCCAGATGGTAGCAATAATAAGCATGGGCAATAACCAGCCGCTATCCGGGAATTGAGGGGAAGAAATTTCATGGTACATATCTACCAGTAAACCCCATGCAAGTGAGATATAAAGCAGTCCGCCAACACTATACCCCATGATTTTCCAGTCAGGTATCCGTCCTTTGATGAGCTTCAACAATATAAGACCTGTTAAGGAAACCAGTAATATCCAGCCACCCACTTCACGAAGAAGAACAGCTCCGATTGTATACTGATCATCCGTCATCCACAATATAAAACCAGTTCCTGCGAGGATGGCCCCAGCAAAATGAAGGTTTGAAATACCCTTGTAACGCGGGTCGATTTTACACATCAAAGATTTATATTCAAACCAGCAGCCAATATGTATCACCAAAAACAATAAAAGAAAACTCCATTGGTTCCATAATAATCCGCCGAGCATTACCAATACAAATACAATGGCAGTTAAAGCACGGGTTCGAAAAGTTTGAAAGTTAAAAGGCATACTGTGAAGATAAAGCAGATAGCTAATAGTTCATAGCCAATGGTCTATAGTTTATTTAGTTACCTTGTCGTAACGACTGATTGTTTACTATGAACAATAAGCCATTAGCTATTATCTGCTAACTACTAATTCAACAACGTTTGATTAATCAATTCGCTGGCTGCGAGTTGCAGGTGGGCAGGAACAAAAAGTTGTATATCTCCAAACATGGGATAGCTGCTGTCCTGCTTATTCAGTATTTGCACAGGTATCTGGTTTTCTTCCAGCATACCCTTAATAATGGCTGCTTCTGCATAAGCCCGGGTAGAGAATATTTTTTGCCAGTTACTCATTTGCTGTGATTGATGTTTGTGTTACAACCGGAGAAATAGTGAGCGGTTTTTGTTTATGCAACTGTTTGAACAGCAAAATGAGCAATACCAGCCCTACAAGACCCCACCATACAGGCATGGTTTCATCCATGGCTTTTTCAACAGATTTACCCTGCGACTGAACAATGTATAATTGCGCAACGATAAATGCATTGTTGAGGAAGTGCTGCAGTATACTTAACCAGAGGTTATTGGTATAATAAAAGATGAGCCCCAGTATCATTCCGAGTGCAATCCGTGGCAGGAAACCGAAATATGAAAAATGTATGGCACTGAATAAAACACTGGTGATAAGGATACCGATCCATGCATTTTTAGTCCATTGAATAAACACTTTTTGAAAAGCGCCGCGAAACAATACTTCTTCAAAAATGGCCGGAGCCAATGCCATAACTAATATGGCCAGTAAAAAATCGGAAAAGCTGTTCATGTGTGCCATGTTGAGCATGGCATTTTTATAGGTTTGTTCGAGTGCTCTTGCTTTTTGGAGCCATTCATCAGAGAGTGGAATTTGCTGGTTCAGCATACCTAATGCACCGCTTAAAATCATTCCTGCGAAAGTGATCAACACCACTAAACCTATCTGTTTACCATTCATTTTCAGGTTGAAACCGAGGTAGGTAAGAGGTTTCTGATTGACAATTCTTGCAAATACGAGAGATGGAATCAGAAATGCCATCAATGTGGCTGTTGTATTCAGTAATCTCGAAATATTGGCATTTTCAGGCTTATTCATCGCATCAGGTACCTGTAAAAGTGATACATCTAACATACTGGCTCCCAATGCAGCCAGCACCAATGAGCCTACGATCATGCCTACGCCAACAAGTAAGAGTAATAATAAAAACTGAACCGGGAAACTAATCTGTGCCTTCTGATTCATGTGGTTGAAGAATAAGCTTGTAAATTTGCAGCCTGTCCGGGCCGGTGTCTAAGATACAGGTATCAGATCATATACATATCCCGGTTAAACGGGTAAATGACCATCCGTATATCCAGTCCTGTTCCGGACATGAACAGTTCAGACAAAGAAACAGAGAAAAGAATAAGAAAGTTGCATCATGGTTAAAATTGATACGATAACATTACCCGAATTCCCGCTTTTACTTGCACCGATGGAAGATGTGAGCGATCCCCCTTTCCGGATGGTTTGCAAAGAAAATGGTGCCGACCTGATGTATACTGAATTCATCAGTAGCGAAGGATTGATACGTGATGCCATTAAAAGCCGGAGAAAACTCGACATTTTCGATTATGAGCGTCCTATCGGTATACAGATTTTTGGTGGTGATGAAGAAAGCCTGGCACTGGCAGCTAAAATTGTTGATGTAACCAACCCCGATCTGCTGGATATCAATTTCGGCTGTCCGGTAAAAAAAGTAGCAGGTAAAGGCGCAGGTGCAGGTGTATTGAAAGACTTAGACCTGATGGTAAGACTTACCGATGCCGTTGTAAAATCTACCCGCCTGCCTGTAACCGTAAAAACAAGGCTGGGATGGGATGATAGCAGCAAGAATATAGAAGAAGTAGCAGAAAGATTACAGGATGTGGGCATCAAAGCATTGAGTATACATGGCCGTACCAGAGCGCAGATGTATAAGGGAGAAGCCGACTGGACGCTGATTGCCAAAGTAAAGAATAATCCACGTATTACGATTCCCATTTTTGGCAATGGTGATATCGATAGTCCGCAGAAAGCGCTGGCTTATAAAAATAAATATGGTGTAGATGGTGTTATGATTGGTCGTGCCGCCATTGGATACCCATGGATTTTCCGTGAGATCAAACATTATGTACAAACCGGAGAGCTGATGGCCGCTCCAACAGTAGAAGAAAGGGTAAATGTATGTCGCCAGCATTTACGTAAGTCTATTGAATGGAAAGGACCCATTGTGGGTATCAACGAAATGCGCAGGCATTATGCTAATTACCTGAAAGGGTTACCCGGCATTAAAGATTATCGCAACAGACTGGTTACTTTAAAAACCATGGAAGAAGTGGAAGGTGTATTGGATGAAGTGGCAGTTAACTATAAAGATTTTGTGATGGAGCGACAGGCGATTGAGTTAGTAAACTATCATGAGAATTGCCCATTATAATTAATCTGTGAATCTGTGGCTATTCTTTGCCACAGATTCACAGATTATGGTTTGATATATTTTATCAATGATTCATCCATCGGCGACACCCCTTGCGGAAAAAATGCTTCTAACACTCCATTTTCATCCACAATATATTTACAGAAATTCCAGGTAGGTTCCTGTTCATTCCAGCCATTCAGTGAAGCATTACTCAGCCATTGAAATATGGGGTGCTGGTTAGCACCTTTGATAACACTACTCTTCTTAGCCAGTAAAAAACTAACCCCATAATTTACTTTACAGAACTCAGCAATGGCAGCATCATCACGTTGTTCCTGTTGTTTAAAATCGTTGGCCGGGAAACCAATAATCACCAGCCCTTTCTCTTTGTATTGTTTGTACAAAGCCTCCAGTTCGGCATACTGACCTGTATAGCCACAATCACTTGCCGTATTTACCAGTAATAGTTGTTTACCCCTGAATGTTTCCATCGGCAAGGTTGTACCATTATTAAGTGTAAGCTGTAACTGGTAAAAAGAACTGATGGGCTGCATTTGTTTGTTGTTTAATAATCCTTTTGAAGATCCGCCAAATAATTTACCTGGCAGCATAATGATGGGGTAAAAGGTTTTGAGGAGCGATTGTCGCCAGGTCATATCTTTTCTTTTAAGTAATAAAACTACAATGAGTATAACAAGAAAGGCAATGATTAGTTTTCGGATGACCTTGGTTTTATTCATGTGATAGGCTGCTGTTACATAAATTTTTTAAAGAGTTTCAGTTTCCCCTTAAAAGGCGGGTATTTCATGGCAGGATCAAACCAGGTGGGTGTTTTCAGCACCGCTTTTTCATGACTGAATGTATCAAAAGAATATTTGCCATGGTAACGACCTGTGCCGCTATAGCCTCTTCCACCAAAAGGTAAATGATGGTTGGTTACATGCCAGCTGGCATTATTAATGCAGGCTGCACCAGACGGCACATGCTCAATCCATCGGTTCGTTTCTTTATCATCTGAAGAAAAAATATAAAAAGCAAGTGGATTGGGGTTTTTGTTAATCACTGCCAATGCTTCCTCTTCTGTCTGGTAACTAATCACAGGTAATATCGGACCAAAAATTTCTTCCTGCATGATGGCGCTGTCAGCAACTACATGATCAAGTATAGTGGGCGATATATATAAACGACTGATATCATGATCACCGCCATGAATTACCCTTCCATTACTCAGGTATGATAATATCCGGTTAAACTGTTTTTCATTAATTATTTTTCCGTATTCATCGCTGTTAACCGGCTGCTCTGTAAAAAACTGAATAATTTTTTTCTTCATCGCATCCACTAATTCTTCTTTAACTGATGCATGAACCAGTACGTAATCCGGCGCCACACACATCTGTCCGGCATTGGAGAGTTTAGTGATCACAATACGATTGGCCGCTACTTTTATATTGGCTGCTCCCGTAACCACACAGGGACTTTTACCTCCGAGTTCCAGTGTCACAGGTACCAGTCTTTCAGCTGCCATTTTATAAATGATTTTCCCAACAGCGGTACTACCTGTATAAAAAATATGGTCAAAAGAAAAATGATTCATCATGGCCGGAATCACATCAGCTCCATCACCCGGTACATATAAAACATATTCTTTTGGAAAAACAGCTTCCACTATTTTCTGCATCACTGCAGCTGTTGCCGGCGCAAATTCACTTGGTTTGAGTACCACACAATTGCCTGCTGCAATGGCTCCCACCAATGGCATCAATAATAATTGTAAGGGATAATTCCAGGGGCCGATAATCAACACCACCCCCAATGGTTCTTTTACCACATAACTGCTACTGGGGAAATTCAGCAGGTTGGTTCCTTTTTTTTCAGGTTCCATCCAGGCAGACAGCCATTTGATGGTATGATTGATCTCATTTAATACAAACCCATTTTCTGTTATCCATACTTCTTCCGGACTTTTTTTCAGGTCTGCATACAGCGCCCCGTAAATTTCCTGCTCATGGCTGATTAATGCTTTTTTGAGTGCCAGCAATTGTTGCTTACGGTAATCATAACTGCGGGTGGCGCCCGCAGCAAAATAAGTGCGCATGGCATTCAGTGAAATAAGCAGATCGTTCGACATACTTACAAGTTAAGTAAATCAACAAAAGCCACAAGCTTCTTTTTTGATAAATTGCATTCCGGTTTCAAGATCTAATTGAAACTATTCCTCTCAACAGAAAAAAAATTACTATGGAATACAGAAGAATGGGCCGTACCGGCTTACAGTTAAGTGTTTTGAGCTACGGAAGCTGGGTTACTTTTCACAAACAGATCGATGATAGTATTGCCGATGAACTAATGGGCATTGCCTACGACAACGGTATTAACTTTTTCGACAATGCAGAAGCTTATGCCTTAGGTGAAAGTGAAAAAATGATGGGACGCATCCTGAAGAAAAAAAACTGGGATCGAACTTCTTACACTGTTTCTTCCAAAGCTTATTTCGGATGGAGAGGAAAAGAAAATAAACCGAACCAGACAGGGCTTAGCCGTAAACACCTGACAGAAGCCTGTCATGAGGCCCTACAACGTTTACAGCTCGATTATCTCGATCTGTATTTCTGTCATCGACCCGATGCAGGTGTACCTATTGAAGAAGTGGTTTGGACCATGCATAACCTTATACAACAGGGTAAAATTTTATACTGGGGCACCAGCCAGTGGAGTGGTGCAGAAATTATGGAAGCATACCGGGTAGCCCATCAATATGGTTTGATAGGTCCTACTGTTGAACAACCCCAGTACAATATGTTCGAACGTTTTAAAATGGAACAGGACTATTTACCCGTATTCAAAAATGTGGGTTTGGGTACTACTATCTGGAGTCCGTTAGCAGCAGGTTTTTTAACTGGTAAATACAATAATGGTATCCCTGAAGGTTCACGACTGGCCATCGAAGGTTTCGACTGGCTCAAAGAGCGCTGGGTTCAGGATGCCAAAATTGAGAAAGTGAAGAAACTGGTAGTATTGGCACAGGAAATGAATGTGAGTCTCGCCGAACTGGCTATTGCCTGGACCATTAAAAATCCGAATGTAACAACAGCGATCCTGGGAGCCACTAAAAAGCAGCAACTGACGGAAAACCTGAAAGCACTTGAGGTTTTACCGATGCTGAATGGTGAAGTCATGGAAAAGATAGAAGGCATTCTGCAGAACAAACCTTTTATGGACTTGGCATAAACAGCTGATAAACAATTATTTAAAAGCGGGAGGCCTATGTGTTTTCCCGCTTTTTGTATGGGCAGATGCTTGTCGCAGGAAAAAAGTTATACCTTATTTCCAACCTTTTTAAACCTTCACGCTCTTATTGAAGGAACAATTCATTGGAACAGGAACTAACCATACAAACGGCTGTTGTGAGAAAAGCCTGCCTGGGAGATCAAACATCACAGGCCTGGCTGTACCGGCAATACAGTAAGGCGATGTTCAATATCTGTACCCGTATGACGGGTAACCAGACAGATGCTGAGGACCTGTTACAGGAATCATTTATGATTGCCTTTCGTAACCTGAAACAACTCAAAGAACCCGCACAGTTTGGCGGATGGTTGAAACGGATTGTCGTGAATGAATGTATTCGTTTCTGCAAAAAAAACACTTACTGGACAACATGGGATGAACAATGGGATGAAACCCTGAGCAATGAAGAACCCGGATGGTGGCAGACAGTAGATATTAAAATGGTACAGCAGGAGATCAAGAATTTACCCGATGGATGCAGACAGGTTTTTAACCTCTATGTACTGGAAGATTACAGTCATAAAGATATTGCATCTCATCTCGGTATTTCAGAATCAACCAGTAAGAGCCAATACCACCGGGCCAGACAATTATTAAAAGAAAGAATCACTAAACAAATACAGGTACATGGATGAGTTAAAAAAATACCTGCAACAAAACCGCGAAGCACTGGATAGCGATGAGCCCTCACCAATGGTTTGGGAACGTATCAACGTACAGCCCGCGGTTAAGAAAACAGCAGTGCTGATAACCATCACCCGTTGGGCAGTGGCAGCCTGTGTACTGGTACTGGCGGGCATCGGCACCTGGAGCCTGTTAAAAGAAAACAAGACACAGGAAAATTTATCAAGTGCTATAACTACGCTGAAACCAAAACAACAGGAAACAAAACAACCGGCTGAATCAATTATTCCGGTTCCAGAAACAAATAAACTATTGGCATCAGTTGTACCCGAAAAGAAAACAGTTACCGCACAACCATCAACTGCTCAACGAGCCGATCTGTTGGCCTTACAGCAAGTTGAAAACAGTTTCAAGCAGGTTATTAACCTGCAGCGAAATAAAGTAGGCACCATTCCAATGTATGCTGAATCGGCCGACTATTTTGCTGATTTTAAAATACAGATCAGGCAATTAGAGAAAGATGAGAAAGCGGTAAAAGCAGAAATCGTGAAACGAGGTTTGACGGATGAACTGCTGAATCAACTCATTAATCTTTACCAGATCAAACTCAGTACGCTTAAGCAATTACAAATAGAAATGAACAAAATCAACACAAGGGTCAAGCAAATGAGCCGTCCAGTTGACAGTGTTAAAACTTATTTCATCAACATCTAAATCCCCTTTATATGCGATTCACTACTATTAAATTAGCCGGCTCTCTCATGAGTATATGCTTTGTTGCTGCCGGTTTTTCACAAACAACTACCTACTTTGGACAGGGCAACCTGCAGTCGGCAAATATAAGATCAACCTCACCTGTTGAAGTTTTTGCTGCACATAATGCTTATGCTTATTCAATTAATGATACGGTTAACCTTAAATCAAAAGAAATAAGCCAGGAAATCAGTATGCCCAAAGGCGGAGAAATTTATATTGAAAACAGTTCTCTGGCTATTCAGGTAAAAACCTGGGACCAGCCAAAAGTGAAACTGGTAACCACCGCCTATTTCGATAAAGAAACCACCTTCACCGATGCAGAATGGTTTGAAAGAATGGGTATCAGTTTGAAAGCATTGGGTACATCAGTAAAAATAAAATCAAATAATTCAAGGTTTGGTGGTTCAGGTTATGTGTATTCAACCAATGCCCACAATTCTTTAGAGCCGGTAATAGTGCAGGGTTATGCATCAGCATCTGGCAACTTGCGTATCAGTAATGCCAAATCACAAAAAAGAATGTTAACTATTTATGTACCTGCCGGAAGCAAAATGGATATTGAAACCAAATACGCCGATGTACAATTACCCGCAGGAATTGGTGATGTATTACTGGATATCACCAATGGTAATTTTGAAGCTGAAAACCTTAATAAACTCCGTCTGCGCTCCAAATATTCCAACGCCAATGTACGCGATATCAAGGAAGCGGAAATCGAATTCTCCAATGGTCGTTTCAGTGCCAATAATATAGATGATCTCGATATTGAAAGTAAATATGCTACCATAGAAATGGCCGCTGCCAAAAAAATAAAAATGATCAGCACCAATGATGAATTTGAAGTAGAAGATGTAACTGATATAACTGGTCGCAAAAATTACGGTAACCTGCGTATCACCCGCTTAACCGGTTCACTTGAGCTGGATGGCAGCAATGCTGACATTAAAGTAAGAAATGTAGGTAGTAATGTAAAGCTTATAAAAGTAGATAACCGTTATGCCGATATCCGAATTCCACTTCGTGATACTAAAAATTATGCTGTTAATTTCCTGGGTAGTTACAGCACTGTTTATGCCGATTTCGAAAAAACAGTAGCAGAAGTAACCGAAGCAGATATAGCATCACTTACAAAAAATACCACTTCAGGAACACTGAATAGTATGCCACTGACTATAGCTACAAAACCTGCTCAGGGAGCTGCTGTTGGTGGTACCGTTTCTGGAACACTTGCTCCCTTACCAAGTGTTAATGCAGTTGCGCCAGGTAAATTAACAACAGCTGGCACACTTCTGAACCGTAGCGGTTCAAGCACCCCTACTAAATTTTCTGCCACCGTAGGCGATGGTAAAGGATTAAAGATTGATATGAAATGCCAGAACTGTACCGTTGATTTCAAATAAACAATCACGCCCTGATATATACCCCTGAAGAGCGGCCACTTGCCGGCCGCTTTTCTACTTTTACCAGCTTGTTTCTTCATGTGCATTACAAATCTCACACAGCCGATTTTCTCATGTTGTTAACGATCGGTTCGTGCCCCGTTTCCACGGGGCACTTGCTTTTAGGGAAATACCATGAACCATAGACCATGAACCATGGTCATATTTCACTTATCTTAGCATTCAGAATTTTTTCCCATGACAGAGCTCTATACCATTGTATGGATCATCGCTTCACTCATCCTGATCGGTTTTTTTGCCGGTTATGAAATTGCTTTTGTTTCTGCTAACCGACTTAGCATTGAACTGAAGAAAAAACAAGGCAAACAAAGCGGAATTATTTTATCTGATTTTGTTGAGAATCCTGCAAAATTTATTGGCACCTGTCTCATTGGTCTGAATACCGTACTGGTTATTTACGGATTATTATTTGATGAATTCCTGAAAAGTATTGCCTGGAACCCGTTGAATGTTAAAAACGAATACCTCAAACTTATCATCGACACCATCATTTCTGCTATTGTAGTATTGGTGTTTGGCGAATTCATTCCCAAAGCCATATTCCGTGCGCGTAACGACAGCCTGCTGAGTTTTTTTGCACCACTGGCGAAATTTTTTCATACCATATTTGAGCCACTCACCAACTTATTTGTTAACCTCTCACAGTGGATACTAAAATATATTTTCAATGTACGCGTGAACGATAAAACCGAGGCTTTTACCAAAGTAGACCTTGAGCATTTTTTTCAGCAAACAAAGGAACAGGATGAAGACAGTCAGGAACTGAATACCGAATTATTTGAAAATGCACTGAGTTTACCTACCATTAAAATAAGACAGTGCCTGGTGCCAAGAACCGAAATAGAAGGTGTTGACAAAACTATTTCGATTGAAGGATTACGCCAGCGTTTTGTACAAACCAAACTCAGCAAGCTGCTCATCTTTGATGAAAACATTGATAATATTCTCGGTTACGTTCACCAGACAGACTTGTTCAAAAGACCATCATCGATTCAACAAATTTTACATCCCATTCTTGCGGTACCGGAAAGTATGAGTGCCGCAGACCTCATTAATAAATTCACCAAGGAAAGAAAGAGTATTGCATGGGTAGTAGACGAATTTGGTGGTACCGCAGGTATTGTAACCATGGAAGACCTGCTTGAAGAAATTTTTGGTGAAATTCATGATGAGTATGATGTGGAAGAATTTGTAGAAAAACAACTAGCAGAAGACGAATTTATTTTCAGTGGCCGCCTCGAGCTCGATTACCTGAAAGAAAAATACAACCTTGAATTTCCCGAAAATGATTCTGAAACACTGAGTGGTTATATCATCCAGAAACACGAATCCATACCCACCAATAAAGAGACCATTATTATTGATGATTACCGTATCGATATCCTTAGTGTAAGCGAAACAAGAATCGATACCGTAAAGATGAAAATATTGCGCTGATGCAACGCGCTTACTTAGCCATCAGCCTCTCACTTCGCCCTGCACTTGAACCTGTGGTTGTCACTATTAAAGAAGTGTTGACAGCATTTGGCATTGAATTATTTGTTTTTGTGGATGAGTATCGGTTTTTACCCCAACAGGAAAAAGAAATGATGCAGCAGGCTTTTCTTGAAATAGACCGTTGTGAATTGCTGATAGCAGAATGTACTGAAAAAGCCATTGGAGTAGGCATAGAAGCCGGTTATGCATTGGGCAAAGGAAAAATCGTATGGTATTTACGCCCGCAAAATGCCCCACACTCTACTACACTTGCAGGGGCTGCACATGCAACTATTGTGTACCAGCATATTGGGGACCTGGCAGATCAAATAAGAAAAGAATTACATGCAATAAGCTGAAATGGCGGTTTTTCGTGTTGCTCTTACCCCTAACTTTGCCCACTCCTAAAGCAGTTGACGGGCATGGCCTTATTTAAAAGAAACAACGGAACAGAACAGGCAGAGATGAGTTTTATAGACCATCTGGAGGAACTGAGAAAACATATCATCCGTTCCATACTGGCCATTCTGATTTTTGGTATCGTCATCTTTATCTATCGCGACTGGGTCTTTGATTATATTATAACCGGCCCTATTCATGCCGATTTTATCAGTTACCGTGCGCTTTGCGATTTTAGTCACTGGGCCCACCTGGGCGATGTACTCTGTATGCCACCGGTAAAAGTTGACATGCAAACCACCACTTTCGCCGGACAGTTTCTGAGCAGTATTACCATGTCGCTCGTAGGCGGCATCATTATAGCTTTCCCATATATTTTTTGGGAGTTCTGGCGTTTTATTAAACCTGCGTTGAAAGACAAAGAACTGAAAAATACCCGTTTCATCATTTTCTGGGTTTCGTTCTTTTTCTTTTGTGGTGCGGCTTTTGGCTATTTTTTACTGGGTCCTTTTACCTTTAACTTCCTGGCTGGTTTTCAACTCGGTACAAAAGGTGTACTGGTTACCCGCCCAACACTTACAGACTATCTCGATAACCTCACCAACCTTATTCTGGGCTGTGGTATTGCTTTTGAATTACCCGTACTTGCCTATCTCCTTACAAAAATTGGATTGATCACCCCTTCCTATTTACGCAGAACCCGGAAATATGCAGTGGTAATTATATTAATTGCTGCAGCTATCATTACTCCAAGTCCCGACTGGATGAGCCAGTTAATCGTTTTCCTGCCATTGTTCTTTTTGTATGAACTGAGCATCATTATTTCAGCCAGGGTATCAAAAGAACAGGAAAAAAGAGAAGAGGAAGAATGGAGCTAAGTAGGTAGAACCTGTTTAAATTCTTAATTCGTATTATTAGCTGTGAGCTTCGGGCTATGAGCTGCGAGGTGAATACTATTAAATACTTTAAGTATAATAACAAAAGGCTCACGGCTCACAGCCCGAAGCTCACAGCCATTAAAAAACACCTACCCGTTTATATATTTTTTATCCGGCTCTTGCACTAATCCTTTAATTTCATCCCTCAATTCACACACATGAGTTATGTTTTTGATGCGTCGAAACCCATTGCTGTTGGCTCAGACCATGCAGGTTTTGAGTATAAGGAAGCCATAAAAAACTGGCTGATCAGCAAAGGTTATGCGGTGAAAGATTTTGGCGCCCCTTCATTGGATTCTGTAGACTATCCTGATTTTGCGCATCCTACTGCCAGTAGCGTAGAAAATGGAGAAACTGCTTTTGGTATCCTGTTCTGTGGCAGTGCCAATGGAGTAGCCATTACAGCTAACAAACACCAGCAGGTACGTGCAGGATTGGCCTGGCAGAATGATGTGGCTTCGCTCATCCGCTTACACAACGATGCGAATATCATTTGTATTCCGGCGAGGTTTGTGGCCCTGCCATTGGCACAGCAGATGATTGAAATTTTTATGAGTACCGCTTTTGAAGGCGGCCGTCATGCAACACGTGTTGGAAAAATTGCTTGTTCATAATCTTTAAACACCACTAATAACTATGCGAATTATTGTACTATCTGCATTCCTGTTGTCTGCGACAATGGGCATTGCTCAAAAAGGTGATCCGGCTACCTATGCCAAAACCATCACCATGGGCGATCTGAAAAAACACCTTACCATCGTTGCCGGTCCGGAAATGGAAGGACGTGAAACAGCCATGGAAGGCCAGCGTAAAGCCGCCGCTTACTTAGAAGCCGAGTATAAAAGAATGGGATTAAAACCCGGTAACGGAAACAGCTACCAGGCAAACTTCCCTTTATACCAGCTCGAACTGGTTAGCAGTAAACTCTCCGTAAACGGCCGTCCTTTTGCAGCCGATAAAGATTATGCTGTTTCAATATCAATGATTGCCAACGGTACCAATACCTATGCTGAAGTTGTATTCGTAGGTTACGGTATCAGCGACTCAAGTCGTAACGATTACGCTAACCTCGATGTAAAAGGAAAAATAGTTTTGGTACTGGAAGGTACACCCGGAAGCACGGGACCTGTTAACCCAAGAGGTGCCGGATCTGTATTTGGTAAAATGACTACAGCCAGAACAAAAGGAGCTGCGGGAGTACTGGTTGTATCAAAAAGTTTCCCGAGAACAACACCCAGCCAGACAAAAGGTGGAATGTCATTAACAAAACCAACTACTGAACCTGCCGCAGGCATTACCATTTCTGAAGAGGTTGCAACCGGCTTACTGGGCCGCACTTCAAAAATGACCATCGATCAAATGGCGCAGTTGAATAAAGGTGTTTATCGCTCAGAATTAAAAATCACTGCCGATAAAAAAGTAAACGACCTGGAAAGCAGTAATGTAATCGCTGTTTTACCCGGTACTGATAAAGCTGATGAATATGTTTTTATCACCAGCCACTACGACCATGAAGGCATTATTAATGGTGAGATTTATTATGGCGCCGATGATGATGGTTCAGGTACAGTAAGTGTATTAGAAATTGCTGAAGCTTTTGTAGCTGCCAAGAAAAAAGGAGATGGTCCACGCAGAACAATGGTATTCATGAATGTATCAGGTGAAGAAAAAGGATTATTAGGTTCACGTTATTATTCAGAGCATCCTATTTTCCCGCTGGAAAAAACTTCTGTTGACCTTAACATTGATATGGTGGGAAGAATTGACCCTACGTATAAGGGAGATTCTATGAACTATGTATATTTAATTGGCGATGATAAACTGAGCAGCGATCTTACCCCTATTACCAATGATGTAAACAATAAATACATCAAAATGGAATTAGACAGAAGATTCAATGATCCGAAAGATGTAAACCGTTTTTACTACAGAAGCGATCATTACAATTTTGCCAATAAAGGTGTTCCGGTTATTTTCTATTTCAATGGAACCCACCGCGATTACCACCGCCCTACCGATACGGTTGAAAAAATCAACTTTGATGTAATGGAAAAAAGAGCAAAACTTATTTACCATACAGCCTGGGTAATTGCCAATAAGGATACCATGTTAAAACGTGATATGCCACTGAATATGCCTCCCAGATAATTGAAAATATATCAACCAACAAAAAAGCCTCACAGTGATGTGGGGCTTTTTGTTATATAGCCAGCCATAAAAAGTAAACGAATGCTGCTGTTGATCAGCGATGTTGTAACGACACAATTTTATCCTGTAGTTTTTCTTCCACCACTAAAAAGGGTTTATCGCCGTCGATACGGTTTCCCTGCATAACTACAGCTACCTGTGCCGAAGAAGCGATATATATTTTTGATCCGGCAGGTAACTGAAACCTCATCTTCTGAAAGGGTAAAAACCATTTAATACGGGTATTATTTCCCTCCTCAGCTGCATTATAAATGATCAGTGTATATTTTTTGGGAACCGCCTGGTTATGCTTCAGGTAAAAACGAATAGCTGATGAATCTTTGTATAAACCTGTATGTACTGGAGTAATTGAAAGAGCAGATCCATTTGCATGTGTACTAACCGTATGAAAGAATAATAACAGGAGAAGTAATACCGCTTTAGTAGCTATTGTTTTCTTGTGTGGCCTGTTTATAAAATACGCCAGGCTATACTTTCCCGGACCTGAAAACAGGATACTGATACACATGATCATAAATGAAAATGCCATCAGCCCGGAGCCACTTATATCTCCCTTATGATACATAAAAGCTGCTGTAAAACTTACACCTGCATTCAACAAGGCTGCCATACGGGTAAACAAACCCAATATCAGTAACAGGCCTCCAATAAATTCAGACAACACCGCCAGCCAGGCAAAAAATACGGGCAAAGGGAAACCCATGTTAGCTACATCGGCAATGAACCATTGCTGTGGACCCCAGATACCCTCTCTTGGTAACAGCTTTTCAAAGAAAGTACAGAAGGCAAGACCCACAAATACACGGAGTATGCATAAACCGATATGCTGGCTGGTAGATTGCTGGAAATCTTTACTCCGGAAAAATTCATGAATGTGACATTTCATATTGTATACACTTTAGTGTGTGGTACAAAAATGAAACATCATTCATCCCTGAACGCCCCAAATCTGGATTTGGGACCTATTAATCCTGGTTGATCTTTACAAATTCCGAAGGGGTTATACCTAAAGCCAGTTTAAATACCCTGTTGAAAGTAGACTTCGAATCGAACCCACAATCATAGGCAATACTGGTTAAAGTATAATGTTGATGCTTTCCTTCCCTGATCATTTCCTTGAATGCACTGATCCGGTAACTGTTGATGAACTGATTGAAATTTGACTGAAAAGCATGACTCAATACATAGGAACAGTGTTTTTCAGAAACATCCATATACTGAGCCAATAGGGAAAGATTCAATTCGGGGTTCAGGTATATTTTTTCCTTTGTCATCAATACCAATAGTTTATCTGACAATTCAGCCAAAACCTCTTCCTTGATAAAAGGGCTATCCTGTTTAGGCCTGCTGGTAAAAATATGTAAGGGGAAATATTGTTTCAGGGCATTGATGGAAATCCATAATACAAAAGCAGAAAGCGTAACTGTATGAATGAGTTTAAGGGGAAAGACAGTTGCACCAGTTATAAGACCAGCCAAATCTACAAGCGAATACAGCATTTCAATATAGGCAATTACCAGCATTCCCTTTGTAAAATGATTCAACCATTTTCGCATATCATCAGACCAGAAAAAAGCTGTTGCCGTATTCTTTTGTAAAAGACGCAGGCTCAGGAAGCCATAAAGGATAAATGAAACCGGGAAAAGGATTGATTCTACATCAAGATAAAAACGAAAGAGTGGTTGCTGCCATAATTGCGATTTGAATGCAACAGACCTGAACCCTATGAAAAAATAAACCAGTGCCTGTATACCCGGAATAAGCAGGTGGAGGTAATCTGTTTTTGCTAAGCGGTACCTGAATTTCGATTTAATAATGAGAAAGAAAACAGGACCGATAGCAAGTGGATAATAAATAGGTATAAAATATAATTGCTTAACCCTGTTACTGATACCGGAACTTACCAACAGCTCATTCAGTAATGTAGCGCCCGATAATAATAACAGGCAGGCCATCAGGGTAATAGAGAAGTGATGTTTGTTTTTTTGGGTGAAGAGCAGTATCGCCATGGTAAAAGCAATACATACACCAACACTACCGATGGCAATAATCAATAAACTTGAAATAGGCAATGTTAATTCCATCGCATTAAAATTGTCGGTATTGCCATAACAGTTGAAATAGCTCTTCCATACAATAATGAAGCTAAGAAGAAATTCGCTTTTAGTGGATGGCTTTCTCTAGCTTTTTTGCCAGGTTTGTATTTCCCCAGTTGACCAGCTCAGGTAAGAGCGTCATAAGGCTTTTACGGCCTAAGTTAAACAATACTATATCGGAGGAAGCAGCTAACATTCTATGAGTGGATGGTATTAACAGATTAGGTTAGCCAAAGCGTACAGATTTATAGCTGGTAGAGCTGAAATTTTATTAGTAATATGAAGTACTCCACTTTTTATATTGATGCAAACACAATTAATTCTGCCACTACTACAAAATACTTTCATTACATTGAAAGCAAATCTACTTCCATGCGTAAGATGGCTTTCCTCAGTCAGTTGCTTTATTTTATAACTGTTTCTTTCACAACAGTTATAGCCCAGACAAAAACTACTGTTCAGATCAAAGGTCTGAAAGCAGCTGTTGAAGTATGGAGAGACGAATGGGGAATGAATCATATTTATGCCAAGAATCAACCGGATCTTTTTTTTGCACAAGGTTATTGTGCTGCCAAAGACAGGTTATTTCAGTTTGAAATATGGCGCAGGCAGGCAACAGGAACCGTTGCTGAAATATTAGGTGCCAGAGAATTGAAAAGAGATATTGGTACCCGTCTCTTTATGTTCAGAGGCAATATGGATAAGGAACTGAATTATTACCATCCGCAGGGCAAAGAAATCATCAATGCTTATGTAGCGGGTGTAAATGCCTATATCAGGGAAATTAATCAGACTCCCGAAAAACTTCCCATTGAATTTAAACTGCTCAACATTCAACCCAAAGAATGGACACCAGCAGTAGTCATTTCAAGGCACCAGGGTTTATTGGGAAATATTACACAGGAACTCAATATTGCACTGGCCATTCAAAAAACAGGCATAGAAAAAGTAAAAGAGCTAGTGTGGTTTCATCCAAAAGATCCTAACCTGAAAATGGACAGTACCATCCGTATCGATTTATTAACGCCACAGATACTTGATCTCTATAATGCCTATCGAAAAGATATCAGTTTTCTGAAAGAAGATCTGGTAAATCCAACGACCGATGCAACAGCTTTATTGAATCAGTTGAATATTCAAAGAGAAAAAGAATCATTTGAGCTGAACCCCACAACAGAGGGAAGCAATAACTGGATCGTAAGCGGAAAAAAATCAGCCAGTGGTTATCCTTTATTGGCCAATGACCCGCACCGAAAAATTGCAGCACCCTCATTAAGGTACATGGTACACCTGGTGGCACCGGGCTGGAATGTAGTGGGAGGAGGTGAACCTGTGATTCCCGGTGTTTCCATCGGACACAATGAATACGGTGCATGGGGGCTTACCATTTATGAAACCGATGGTGAAGACTTATATGTGTACGACCTGAACCCTGCTAACTTACAGCAGTATAAACACAAAGGGAAATGGGTAGACATAAAAATGATAGAAGAAAAGATAGCCGTAAAAAATGCGGCAACAGTTTCAGCAAAACTGTATTATACCCTGCATGGTCCGGTAACTTATATTGATTCAGTTCATCACAAAGCTTATGCCGTTAAATGTGCCTGGATGGAACCCGGCGGTGCACCATACCTGGCCTCCTTACGCATTGACCAGGCTAGAGACTGGGCATCATTCAGAGAAGCCTGCGCTTACAGTCATATACCCGGTGAGAACATGATCTGGGCAGATAAAAAAGGAAATATTGGCTGGCAGGCGGTTGGTATTGTACCTGTAAGAAAAAACTTCAGCGGATATGTACCCATACCCGGTGATGGCCGCTATGAGTGGGATGGTTATTTACCCATTAAAGAACGGCCACACTTATTCAATCCTGAAAAAGGATTTTTTGCAACTGCCAATCAAAACGTGACACCCAACTCGTATAAAAGATGGGATGCGGTTGGTTATACATGGGCCGATGCATACCGGGGCGACAGGGTAAACCAGGTATTGAGCCAGGATAAAAAATTTACCATTGAAGAAATGGCGCAATTGCAAAATGACTATTACTCTATTCCCGCAAGTGAACTGGTTCCATTACTTAAAACAGTTACGCTTACTGACGAAGCATCTATTGCAGCAAAAAAATATTTTGATCAGTGGAATTTTGTATTGGGTATGGAAAGTATACCCGCAAGCATCTACGCTCAGTGGGAACGACAAATATATGTGCAGGCAGGTACTACATTTATACCGGCAGCTGCAAGGGGTTTGATCAGTTTACAACTCACTACTATTATTAAAATGCTGACATCACCCGAAGCTTATTTTAAAGAACCTGGTAAGTCTGCGGAGCAATTAAGAGATGCATTCCTGGCAACCACTTTCAAAGATGCTGTTGCAGCATTAAAGACAAGATTGGGAACGGATATGAGCCAATGGCAATACGGACAAACAAAATTCAAACATGCGCTGATTCGCCATCCGCTATCGGCTTTTGTAACAACGGACTTACGTAACCAATTAGATCATGGCCCTTTACCAAGGGGCGGTAACGGACATACACCAGGCGCCAACGGGGGGATCGATAATCAATTAAGCGGCGCCAGCTTCAGGTTAGTGGTTGATACGAAGGACTGGGATAAAACACTCATGATAAATACACCAGGTCAATCAGGCGATCCGGAGAGTCCGTACTACCATAACTTATTTGAAAAATGGGCAAAGGATCAGTTTTTCCCTTCTTATTTTTCTAAACCTAAGATATTGCAGCATACAAAAGAGATTTCGCTGTTAAAGCCGATCAGGTAAAAAAAGAGAGAACAAACCATCCTGCATATTATATACTTACCGATAATTAGGTATTTTAAAACCACCTAGCAACTTTCATTCAACAGTAATTGAAGAGGTCGTAAAACTTATTTACTTTAGATGTATGCTTAACAAGTACATATGAGACTTCTATTGCTGTTCACCGCTTTATTATCGTATACTATATCTTTTTCTCAGGATGTTTCACTCACCAAAGGAGAAACCATTAATTATATAAAGAAAAAGCTGAATGAAATTAATGGAGAATATACAGTGAGGACTGAAGCTACTCCCACCATTAATGACAAGTACGTTTCTAATCCGTATCTGTATTTAAACGAAAGCCAGCTCAGTTTTTCATATAGCCTTTATTTCAGACCTTTCAGCGCTACAAGTAACCCATCGTTTTTTTGTAGTTATTCTTATACTTTTAATCCCATGTATATCGATACCATCTGGGCGCCAAGTGGCGGATTAATGAGTGTTTGGCTAAAAAGAGCTAATGCAAAATATGTATGCAGTTGTTCCCAATATCACTCCAACCTGAGCAAAAATACAAACACCGATTTAATCAGTTGGCCTGTTCCCATCAATGATCCTGATTATGCCAATAAGATCCGTAAAGCACTACTGCACCTGAGAGATTTATTAAAGGCCGAAGATGATCCATTTGGAGGTTAGTAAAAGAGAAAGCAGTTTATAGGTGATGGTTCATGGCTCATTGTCTTTTAATGCTCTTCATCGAAATAGAGCTTGTAATAATGCTTGCCGCTTATTTCATCATACCCTTTTTCAATCAGGTCTTTTCTACCATGTATATAAACGTGAAAATTCTTATCGAGTTTTAAAACGCTTTTAAAAATTCGCTGTTGTTTCTTTACAGCTGCCAGGTGAATATCGAAGCTATCTTCAATATTTACCTGTCTGGCCACTTCATATTGCTGTTTGTATTGCGTAAAACTATCTATTACTTCGGGGTGATGTAACACTTCTTCCGCAAACTCATTCAGGTTAAATGATTCTTTTGTGCTGAAATATTCCATGCTCCGGTTCAGGTAATCGATCTGGTCACTTTTGTTGATATCAAATTTTTCATTCAGCTCATTACTGATAAAGAGTTTACACATACCCAATGTATCGTTGGTATGGTGGTAGCTGTTGGCGGTTCTGCTTACCTGCAAAAAGTCAGTCACCCAGTATTGTGTATCCTGTTTGTTCGTGTTGTCAACCACACAAACCACATAGCCTTCTTCGCGGTTCTTTTTGAAGATGAGACAGCCTTTGTCGAGCTTGTTAATATTTACACCATCTTCTGCAATCACTTCCCAGCTTTGTCCGTGCGGAAACACTTTTAAAAATGTTTCTTTGGTTTCACTTTTAAATAAGCCGATGGCATCCACATATTCAGTACCAAAAGGAACATTACTAAACCGGGCTACATACAATTCACCTTCTTTTACCCTTGCATGAGTACTTTTCTGGTATAAAAAAGAAGCCAGCAAAGCCGATTGCGACACAAAAGCTTTGGGGTCATCAAAAATACCATTCACATATTGGTACACTTCATTGAGCTCCAGACTGCTGATATGGGTAAACTGGTATTGTTCATACTCATTGAATGGCGACAGAAAATAGCGGGTAAGTAGTCCCAGTACAATTTCATCGTTTAAGGTTAAGGGGTTTACAGATAGTTTCAGTTCTTCCCCCCGGGTAGGATTACCAACTTTATGCAGAATGACCTGCTCTAATACAACACTGTCTGTTTGAGTCATCCTGCAAAATAAAACATCTGCGGGAGCAATAGTCAATAATCAATATTGAATATTGAATTTCGAATTTGAACTGTTCATATTCATTATTAAATACTGTTGTATTTAACTTCGGTGGTTAAAAAGGCCCTGAACGGACTTGAATCCGGCAAGAAAAGAAGGGGAATGAAAGCCTATCGGTTATCTGCTACCCGTCTCGAAATGGTATAATCTGCATTAACCATCGGGCATTCATGCGCTTTCAGGAAAATAGTTTTTCGCATTTCGTCAATCGCTTTTCCTTTTTCGTAAAGAGCCCTGAGTGATTTATTTTCTCTTTGCAGCATTATCTAAAACGACAATGATGCGCAGATTACCAATGGTTTTGGGGATGCTTGTAATGGCTTTACAGCTAATGGGACAGGAAAAAATAAGACCAGTAACAACAGATAGTTCTTTTTTTCAACCGAAATTTCTCCCGGATATTACCCTTGTAGGCCGTTATACACGTGCTGATATACATTTTCTACCCGAAATAGTGGGCACCACAATTCATGCCGGTAAAAAGAATGCACTGATCATGATGGATAATGTGCAGGGTAATGTAGTTACCAATACCATGCGTCAGGTAATGGCTAAAGTACCGGGTATACAGATATGGGAAAGCGATCCGAGTGGTATACAGATTGGTATTGCTGCACGTGGATTAAGCCCCAACAGAAGCTGGGAGTTTAATCTTCGTCAGAATGGTTATGATATCAGCAGTGACCCTTTCGGTTACCCCGAAGCGTACTATACACCACAATTAAACTCAGTACAACGTGTACAGGTTTTAAGGGGGGCAGCCAGTTTACAATATGGTCCACAATTCGGAGGCATGGTAAACTTTATCATGAAAGATGGCAGCGAAATCAATAAACCATTTCAATACGAATCGCAGCAAACAGCAGGTAGCTTTGGCTTATTCAATTCCTACAATGCCATTGGTGGTGAAAAAAGAAATACGCATTACTATGCTTTTTGGGATCACCGTCGTGGCGATGGCTTCCGTGCCAACAGCGGGTTTAAAGTGAATACGGCATTTGGAAACTTTACCTGGAAAATCAATCCCAAACTTAAAATTGGACTCGAAATCACCCATTTTGATTACCTGAGTCAGCAACCGGGTGGTTTAACTGATGCACAGTTTGCAGCGGATGCTTATAAAAGTCTTCGCCAACGTAACTGGTTTGAGGTAAAATGGAATATGGCAGCACTCAATATGGATTATACCATCAGCGAGAAGAGCCGCCTGAATGTAAAAGCTTTCGGAATGATCGGTAACAGGAATAGTGTGGGTTTTATGCAAACACCCAATATTGCTGATACCATCAATGCCACCACTTTACAGTACAATAACCGCAGGGTTGATGCGGATGAATACCGTAATATGGGTCTGGAAGCACGTTATATAACCGATTACCAGATCGGAAAAATGAAACAAACACTGTCAGCTGGTATCCGATATTTCAGGGGTACTACAAACCGTTTTCAGAATGGACGGGGTGATACCGGCTCAGGTTATAACCTTTCTATTGAAGCCCCCTATCCAACAGCCTTACAATTTATCACCGGTAATACCGCCTTTTTTGCTGAGAACCTGTTCAGGGTAACAGATAAACTGATTATCATACCCGGTATCCGTATAGAGAATATTCGGAATGAAGCAGATGGCCGCGTAAATCTTACCGGCAATACAGAAGTGAAAATCAGCAACCAGGATAAAACAAGACGTTTTGTTTTACCGGGTGTGGGTGCTGAATACCATATCGGCCAGACAGAGTTGTATGCAAATTATTCGCAGGCCTACCGACCCGTATTGTTCAGCGACCTCACCGCCAATCCAACTACAGATATCATTGACCAGAACCTGAAAGATGCAAAAGGATATAATATAGACCTGGGTTATCGCGGCCGTATTAAAAATTATCTGTTTTTTGATGTAAGTGGTTATATGCTGCAATACAATAACAGGATTGGATTGATTGCTCAACAAAGAGCCGATGGTAGCTTTTATAACCTGCGCACCAATGTTGGCAACAGTCGGAGTACCGGAATAGAAGCATTGATTGAATTCAGCCCGCTGAAAATACAATCAACCAACCCACGTTTCGGCAACCTCAACTTTTTTGCTTCACTGGCATATACCGATGCCCGGTATGATAACCTGCGTGTAATTGTAAGACAGGGTAATAATCTGGTTGAAACCAACCTAAAAGACAAACGTGTAGAGAATGCACCCGAACATATTTATCGTACAGGCGTTACCTACAGTAAAAAAGCACTCACGGTTACGGCACAATACAGTTATGTATCAGAAGCATTCAGCGATGCAAACAATACAGTAACACCCACTGCCAATGGCGTAAACGGTTTGATCCCTGCCTACGATTTATTAGATATCAGCGGAACCTATAAATTCAGTGAACATTTTTTCCTGAAAGGAGGTATCAACAACCTGCTCAATGAAAAATATTTCACCAGAAGAGCAGGTGGTTATCCCGGTCCCGGCCTAATGGCAGCAGAACCACGTAATTTCTTCATAACACTTGGCGTGAAACTGTAAATAACATGCGTCGTTGACATAAATTTTTTACAGAACAGCGTTTTGAAGGCTACCAAACATTAGTAAGCCTTCATTTTACATTTCTTTTACAAAAAAGTCTACTTATTTAGTAGGGAATATATTTTTCCCCCTATCTTTGTGTCTGTTCTTATACATCCTTATCAAGAAAGGCGGAGGGAATTGGCCCTGTGAAGCCTTGGCAACCACTTCCGCCTAAAGCGGAAAAAGGTGCCAAATCCGGTCCCGTCTCAGGCGGGATGAGATAAGTCAGTGTTCTTATACGTATACAGCAACTGTAGTAATACAAGGCATTCTGACTGAGCATCGGGTGCCTTTTTTTATGGCTGGTAAAGAACATATTTAATGAACGTATGGAACTCAACACGATGACACATTTATCAATTACCTGCAGTACCTGCTGTTGTTGTACCTGTATAAAGGTTGACTGATACGTTCATACCTACGCTTGCCATTTTCATTGATCAAACAAAAATTATGTCACAAGTTCTCAATAGCAGCGTTGCTGCGGATTTACAACAGCAGATAAGGGATCGCTCCATTGAAGAAGTGATTGCACTGCTTACTGCTGCTTATCCGGGTGCCGTTACTTTTTCTACCAGCTTTAGTTATGAGGACCAGGTAATTACTGATATTATTCAAACCCATCAGTTGGGGGTATCATTGTTTACACTCGATACCGGCCGTCTTTTTCCTGAAACCTACAGCACCTGGAGCCGTACACTTGAATTTTATAAAACCAGCATCAAAGCTTATTATCCTGATGCAGCTGCACTGGCAACATACATTGAAACCAATGGTCCGAATGCATTTTACGATACACCGGAACTCAGATCGGCCTGTTGTACGATCAGGAAAGTAATTCCCCTCAGAAAAGCATTGACAGGTAATGCGGTCTGGATCACAGGTTTGCGGGCCGAACATTCACCTGCAAGACATGACCTTACACCCATCGAGTGGGATGCTGCAAATCAGGTAATAAAATACCATCCCTTACTCTACTGGACAACAGAAGAAATAAAAGAATACATCCATCAAAAAGCCATTCCTTATAATCCTTTACATGATAAGGGTTTTGTAAGTATTGGTTGTGCACCCTGCACAAGGGCTATCCGACCCGGTGAAGATTTCAGGGCAGGCCGCTGGTGGTGGGAAGACAATAGCAAAAAAGAATGCGGACTGCATTCACATGAACCTCAAAAAAAAGCAGAAGCATGAGTGCGTACAGATTAGATTATCTCGATCAGTTAGAATCAGAAGCCATTCACATTATGCGTGAAGTGGCCGGCCAGTTTGAGAAACCTGCTTTATTATTTAGTGGGGGTAAGGATTCTATTACACTGGTGCACCTTGCACTGAAAGCGTTCCGTCCGGGCAAGTTCCCTTTTCCACTGGTACATATTGATACGGGACATAATTTCCCTGAAGCCCTGCAGTTCAGGGATGAGCTCGCTGCAACAATCGGAGAAAAACTGGTCGTTCGGAAAGTAGAAGATACCATCAAAACCAGACAGCTTACTGAACCCAAAGGAAAATTTCCAAGCAGAAACGCCTTACAGACTTATACTTTACTCGATACCATTGAAGAATTTGGTTTTGATGCCTGTATCGGTGGCGCCCGCCGCGATGAAGAAAAAGCAAGGGCAAAAGAGAGAATATTTTCGGTGAGAGATGAGTTTGGTCAATGGAACCCTAAACTGCAAAGGCCCGAATTATGGAACACCTATAATGGTCGTATCAGCAAAGGAGAAAATGTACGGGTATTCCCCATCAGCAACTGGACCGAACTGGATATCTGGAATTACATTAAACGTGAAAATATCGCATTACCCTCTATCTATTTTGCACATGAAAGAACAGTGCTGGAACATGAGGGGCAGCTGATTGCTTTATCTGAATTTATACAACCAGATGATACAGATTCGGTGGTTACGAAAAAAGTACGTTACCGTACAGTGGGTGATATGACCTGTACAGCTGCAGTAGCTTCAGATGCTTCCACCATTGATGATATCATCAGAGAAATTACCGCCACTAAAACAAGTGAACGTGGTGAAACAAGGATTGATGATAAAGTAAGTGAAGCAGCAATGGAAGACAGAAAAAAGAATGGTTACTTCTAAAACAACACAAATGGACTTACTTCGATTTATAACAGCAGGTAGTGTAGATGATGGAAAATCGACCCTCATCGGACGTTTATTATTCGATAGCAAATCGATCATGATCGATCACCTCGAAGCACTGGAAAAACAAAGTAAAAACAAGGAAGATGGTGAGATTGATCTAGCACTACTGACAGATGGTTTAAGGGCAGAGCGCGAACAGGGTATTACCATTGATGTGGCCTATAAATATTTCGCCACACCCAAACGAAAATTTATTATCGCCGATGCACCGGGCCATATTCAATATACCCGTAACATGGTAACAGGAGCGTCTAATTCAGACCTGGCCATTATATTGATTGATGCACGGCATGGTGTGGTAGAACAAACAAGGCGCCATTCCATCATTGCATCATTATTGAACATACCGCATGTGGTGGTGGCAGTTAATAAAATGGACCTCGTCAACTATTCGCAGGATGTGTACAATAATATTGTTATTGACTATGCAGCAGTAGCCAAAAAACTAGGATTAAAAGATGTCCGCTTTATTCCGATCAGTGCATTAAACGGAGATAATATTGTTGAAAAAACAGCATCACTAGCCTGGTATGATGGCCCTTCCTTGCTTCATATTCTTGAAACCGTAGAACTGGAAGATGATATTGATTTAGTGAAAGCCCGTTTTCCTGTTCAGTATGTCATACGTCCGCAAACTGAAGAATTGCACGACTACCGTGGTTATGCAGGAAAAATCAACAGTGGTATTTATAAAAAGGGGGATTCGGTAACAGTATTACCTGCCGGTACCAGCAGCACCATCAAAGCCATTGAACACAATGGAAAAGAAGTAGCAGAAGCATTTGCACCTCAGAGTGTAGTGATACACCTCGAAGACGATATCGACATCAGCCGCGGCGACCTGATCGTGAAAAATGAATTTCATCCGAAAATAGCCAATGAAATAGAAGCTTTACTGTGTTGGATGGACCATAAAGCATTGGTACCCGGAAATAAATATTTATTACAGATTAACAGTAAACTGGTTCGTTCGGTTGTAAAGGAAGTGAGTTATAAATTAGATGTTCACTCACTTGAACAAATAGCTTCACCAGCAACAGTAGCCTTAAATGATATTGTAAAAGTTACCATTAAAACCGCTAGTCCAATTGCTTATGATGCTTACCAGGAGCTGAGAACCAATGGCGGTGCCATATTAATTGATGAAACCAGTCATGTAACCGTAGGGGCCTGCATGATTCAATAAAGTATATGACTGAAACTATTTTTATACAAGAACTCTTTCAGCGCAACAGAAAATCGAACCATGCTTTTCCGGATAAAGCACTGGCTGAAAATTTTATTGATGACCTGTTCAATTTTTTATTTGGCTCTTATGAAAAGAAATTCAACTCAGCTGAAAAATTAACTGCTGAATACCATGAATTACGTCATACATTTTCGGCTATTCTGTTTGAGTTGATTAGAGAGGAAGATCAGGTAAAGAAACATACCAGTTCATTCTTTGATGCATTACCTGCTATTTACGAAGCTCTTTTAAAAGATGCACATGCGGTATTGGCTTTTGACCCTGCTGCACAGTCTATTGAAGAAGTGTTGGTTGCATATCCCGGATTTTATGCAACCGCCATCTATCGCTTGTCAAATCAATTGTACCGGCAGCAGATTAAAACCTTACCACGCCTGTTTGCAGAATATGCACACAGTAAAACAGGTATTGATATTCACCCGGGAGCGAGTATTGGAGCCTCATTTGCCATTGATCATGGAACAGGTATTGTGATTGGCGAAACAACCGTAATTGGTGAAAGGGTAAAAATTTACCAGGGCGTAACACTGGGCGCTTTGAATGTAGATAAGGAACTGGCCAGTATTAAACGTCATCCCACCATTGAAGATGATGTGATTATTTATTCAGGTGCCACCATTCTGGGAGGTAATACCATCATTGGTGCCGGAAGTATTATTGGCGGAAACATCTGGTTAACCCATAGTGTTGCGGCCAATTCTGTGGTATACCATAAAAGTGAAATTAAAATAAAAGACAAAGACCCCTTTCCCGAACCATTAAATTTTGTGATTTAAAATAAATACGATGAAAGCAAATAACATTTTAGCAACGATTGGTAATACACCACATGTAAGGATCAATAAATTATTCGGCGACCAGCATGAAGTATGGTTGAAACTGGAAAAAAATAATCCGGGTGCAAGTATCAAAGACCGCATTGCATTGTCGATGATTGAAGATGCAGAAGAAAAAGGCCTGTTGAATAAAGATAGTGTGATCATTGAACCTACCAGTGGTAATACAGGCATCGGACTGGCGCTGGTGGCTGCAGTGAAAGGATATAAAATTATACTGGTAATGCCAGAAAGTATGAGCATTGAACGCAGAAGACTGATGGCATTATACGGAGCTGAATTTGTATTAACACCCCGCGAAAAAGGTATGAAAGGGGCTATTGAAAAAGCGACTGAATTAACACAGGAAACCCCCAATGCATGGATGCCCCAACAGTTCAACAACCCTGCCAATACAGCCGTTCACCGGAAAACTACGGCACTGGAAATACTCGCCGATTTTCCTGATGGACTGGATTATATTATAACCGGCGTTGGTACCGGCGGACATATAACCGGTGTTGCAGAAATATTGAAGGAAAAATTTCCTGCTCTTAAAGTGTTCGCAGTAGAGCCTGAATTATCGCCGGTATTAAGCGGTGGCGCTCCTTCTCCACACCCTTTACAGGGCATTGGTGCAGGTTTTGTACCATCTATTTTAAATACAGGTATACTGGATGGTATTATTCAGGTGGGAAAAGATGAGGCATTTTCTTTTGCACAACGTGCTGCCAAAGAAGAAGGGATATTATTAGGTGTATCGTCTGGCGCATCACTGGCCGCTGTAGCAAAAAAGCTACCCGAAATACCTGCCGGTTCTAAAATACTCACATTTAACTATGATACCGGCGAAAGATATTTATCTATCGAAGGTTTATTTTAACAATATACCATCCCCTGCTCCGGCTTCAAATCCAGAGCAGGGAAAAGAGAAAGCTGTTTCTCTTTTTTTATACAACAATAATCTACTAAAAAAGTAGACAATGAGTGAGCAACAAACATATGGCAAAGTAATCCTGGCATCTGCTGGTCCGGGTGATCCGGAACTGGTAACCATTAAAACAGCCCGCTGGTTAGCGCAGGCAGATGTGGTATTAACAGATCGCTTAGTAAGCCCCGTTATTCTCGACACGTATGTAAACAAAAATGCCACCATCATCTATGTTGGAAAACAATGTCGCAGGGGTATTTCTACACCACAGCAAACTATTAACGAATTACTGGTAGACTATGCTGCTAACAATAAAACAGTTGTTCGTTTAAAAGGGGGTGATACCAATATTTTCTCCAATGTGTTGGATGAACTGGAAACACTGGTACAACATAAAATACCCTATGAAATAGTTCCTGGCGTAACAGCTGCACTGGGTGCGGCTGCCTATGCCGGTATTCCTTTAACAGCCAGGGGTTTATCGGTAGGCGTTCGTTTCCTCACTTATTATAAATCGGATATCGTTACTCCTGCTACCTGGAAAGAGCTTGCTCAAACAGACGACACACTGGTTTTTTATATGTCGGGTGGAACATTGCCTACCGTGGTAGAACAGCTTACCCTGCATGGAATTGATGAAGCAAAAAAACTGGCAGTCATAGAACAAGCTACCACACCCTTACAGCAAATTCATACCTGCAGCCTTTATCAGTATACAGATCAACTGAAAGATAAAACATACCGGTCTCCTTCACTGGTGATTATTGGTAAGGTAGTGACCCTTCATGAACAGTTTGCATGGCTACCCAATATTAACAGTACCGAACACTATTTCACACCGCTTACAGGAAGACTCACACAATTAGAAGACAGCACAACTAAAAAAAGACATGTTAGCAGAGCCTAAACTGAAGATACTAAGTGATTTCATTGGCCAGCTCAATAAAGAAGAATTGATCTGGGTAAATGGTTATTTGTCAGGTTTGGTAGCGGCACCTCTTAAAGAACCGTTACCACTGGCTCCTGCCATATCTCATCAGAAAATTACCATTGCATACGGTACGGAAACAGGTAATTCAAAAAAACTGGCCACTGATTTTGCATCGAAAGCAAAAAAGAAAGGAATACAGACCAAACTAGTAAGCCTCGATCAGTATAAACTCTCCGAGTTAGCAAAAGAAGAATATTTTATTACCGTAATCAGCACTCAGGGCGACGGAGAACCACCGGTGGCCGCACAGAAATTTTATGATCATATCCATAACAATGGGTTTAAACTTCCACAGTTGAAATATGGTGTGCTGGCCTTGGGCGATACGGCCTATCCTTTATTCTGTAAAACAGGCGAAGATGTAGATAAGCAGTTACAACACCTGGGCGGACATAGAATTGCCGGCTTGCAAAAATGCGACCTGGATTATGAAAGTACAGCACAACAATGGTTTGACAATGTGTTGGAACAATTGCAGGTAACTGATAAAACAGTACCCGTAATTACAGCACCTGTTGAAACAAAAAAACCTGCTGGCAAATTATATTACGACGGAATTATTCAAACGCATATTAATCTTACCGCAAGCGGATCGGCTAAAAAGATTTATCATATTGAGCTGGCAGCTGAAGGAGTTGATTTTTTTCCGGGAGACTCTATCGGTATTGTACCGGAAAATGATGCTTTATTAGTAGACCATATCCTGAAACGGGTATTGGCAGATGGAAACAAAACCATCACCTGGAAAAATGAAACGGCAACACTTCGAGAACTGCTGCTATCAAAAATAAATATCAGCTACCTGCTCGAAAAATCAGTCAAACACTATGCAACAATAAGCGGACACAACATTCCTGTTGGAAAAACAGCACTATTATCGTTGCTGAAACAATATCCCTTGCCAAAACCTGAATTGTTTGAGCAGGTATTGGAAGGCTTAACACAGATCGTCCCCCGCATTTATAATATTGCCTCTTCGCCTGCCGCTCACAATGCTGAAGTGCATATCACGGTGCTGCGCGATGTATTTAAAAATGGGGAACAGGAGCAAACAGGTTTGTGTACGCAGTTCCTGGAAAATAAAAAAGAAGGAGATAGCGTTCGCTTTTTTATCCAAAGCAATAAAAGGTTCCGTTTACCGGATCCGGGTAAAGACATTATTATGATTGGCCCGGGTACAGGTATTGCACCATTTCGCTCTTTTGTAGCAGAACGTGATGCAACAGCGGCCAGTGGTAAGAACTGGCTGTTCTTTAGTGAGGATCAGTTTACCACTGATTTCCTCTACCAGACCGAATGGCAGAGCTGGTTTGAAACAGACATATTAACCAAAGTAAGCCTGGTATTTAAGAACGGTGCTGAAAATGCAGTGACACTGGCTGATAAAATTACTGAGCAGGGTAAGGAGCTATTTGAATGGCTAGAAAAGGGTGCTTCATTATACCTCTGCGGAGAAAAAGAACCAGCAGGTAAAGCCATTGAAGAAGCTTTATTAAAAGTATTTGAAAGTCGGACAGGCAGTTCAACCGCTGCCAATGCCTATGTTGAAAATTTGAAAAAAGAAAACCGGTACGCAAAAGACCTGTACTAAAAATCATCATTACGAAAGATTCCTATGTCAAAGAATAAACCTTCCCCGATAGAAGCCATAAAAACATCCAGTAAAGGGCTACGTGGCACTTTACAGGAGAGTTTACAGGATGAAATTACCGGCGCCGTTCGTGAGCAGGATCATGCACTGATTAAATTTCACGGGATGTATGAACAGGATGACCGTGATCTTCGTGAAGAGCGGGCAGCCAAAAAACTTGATAAGTTATACTCCTTCATGATCAGGTTGCGTATACCGGGTGGATATATGAAAGCAGATCAGTGGGTGGCGGCACACCATATTGCAGGAAATTATTCAACAGGTGTAATAAAAATTACAACCAGACAAACCATACAGTTACATGGTATCCTGAAACACCAGATCAAACCAACACTCCAGGATTTTAATGCCGTTCACCTCGATTCTATTGCAGCTTGTGGTGATGTGAACAGGAATGTGGCCTGTACCAGTCATCCTTCCGAATCTGTCTTACATGAGGAAGTACATGCGTATGCAGATAAGATCAGTCGTTTGTTATTACCCAAAACAAGGGCTTTTTATGAAATATGGTTGGATGAAGATAAAATTGCTGAGTATGATGAAACTGATCCACTTTACGAAGATCGTTACCTACCCAGGAAATTTAAAATAGGAATTGCCATTCCTCCCAATAATGATGTAGATGTACTCACCAACGACCTGGGTCTGATTGCTGTTATTGAAGATGGAAAACTTACAGGATTCAATATTGCTGTAGGTGGTGGTTTATCTACTACACATGGTAACCCGGATACGTATGCAAGACTTGCTACGGTGATTGGCTTTACGGCTGGTGAAGAAAAAACATTAAAAGCAGTCTATGAAGTACTCACCATTCAGCGGGATTTTGGTAACCGTTCAGACCGTAAGCTGGCACGATTGAAATATACGCTCGATAAGATGGGTGTGGATGTATTCCGAAAAGAACTGGAGCAGCGTTGTGGTTTTAAGCTCGAAGAAGCAAAACCATACCGTTTCACAGCAAGAATAGATCGTTATGGATGGATGACCGACTACAAAGGAAACTGGCACTATACACTGTTTGTTGAAAATGGAAGGATAACTGATGAAGCTGATGTTCCATTGAAAACGGCACTCCTCGAACTGGCACAAACCGGTAAACTGATCTTTCGTTTTACCAGCAACCAGAACCTGATACTGAGTGAAATTCATCCCGATGATAAATCAGTAATTGAAAATATACTGAAACGGTATGGTATTATTGAGCGCGATGAACGGATTAGTGCATTAAGAAAGAATGCCATTTCCTGTGTGGCTTTGCCTACCTGTCCGTTGGCATTGGCTGAAGCACAACGTTACCTCCCCTCACTCATCACCAGCATTGAACCAATATTGGAGAAATATGCACTGCAAAGCGATGATATCATCATGCGGATGACTGGTTGTCCAAATGGTTGTGCCCGACCCTATGCGGCAGAAATTGGCTTGGTAGGCACAGGCCCGGGACGGTATAATCTTCATATTGGTGGAGACCGTGAAGGCACAAGACTCAATACCAAATACAAAGAACAGCTCGATGAAGCGGCCATACTGAATGAGCTGGATACACTATTTGATCAATACCACAAAAACAGTAAGAACCATGAAAGCTTTGGCGATTATGCACAGCGGGCCATATTATAAACCACAAATACTTCAAAAGCCACCTTCCTGTTACAGTTTTCGGGCAGGTTATGCTGAACGATGTTGTAAGTGTTAAAACAATAAAAAAATTTACCTTATAACTCTACTAAATTAATAGACTAATGAAATATTTATTATTATCTTTAAACTTCATGATCATTACTGTATTCCTGTCGGCACAGGATATCTATACTTTATCCGGAACTTTAAAAGAAGGCCAGGGAAATACCCCATTGGCAGGTGCCATTATTCGTATCAAAAACAGCTCTTCAGTTACCACCACTAACGATGACGGATCTTTCCAGCTTAAAACCAGTGCATCACTTCCATTAACGCTGCTGGTATCATCATTGGGCTATGCCACCCAGGAATTTGTGATAACCAATAAAAACAGTCCGCTTTCTTTATCGCTGAACGTTCAGAATGCTTATGCCAGCTTAGTAGTCGTCACGGCTTCACGTGTTCCTGAAAATATCCTGAAATCACCGGTAAGTATTGAGAAGCTGAGTTTATCGGCTATTAAAGAAGCAGCAGCACCCAGTTTTTATGATGCACTCGAAAATTTAAAAGGTGTTCAGCTAACTACTTCAAGTATCACATTCAAAGTACCAAATACAAGGGGTTTCAATATTCCCAATAATTTTCGTTTTGTACAATTGGTAGACGGAGTAGATATACAGGCTGCAACACTGGGGGTATCGTTGGGTAATTCTATTGGGCCTACAGAACTTGATGTGGAGAATGTAGAAATCACACCCGGTGCCGCATCGGCACTGTATGGTATGAATGCCATCAATGGTATGGCGAATATTGCCACAAAAAATCCATTCAAATATCCCGGACTAAGTGTGTACCAGAAAACAGGTGTTAATCATGTTGATGGAACTGACCGGAATACATCAGTACTCACAGAAACAGCTGTTCGTTATGCGCATGTATGGAACCAGAAATGGGCATTTAAAATAAATGCAGGTTATACCCGTGCTACTGATTGGGTTTCGGATACAAGAACCGACCAGAATCCCAATAATCTGAGTACGGCCAATCCACAATATCCTGAACTCAATGGCGCGGCCAATGCAGCTTATGACGCATGGAACAAATATGGTGATGAAAATAACAATGCAGTAACGGTTACAGGCATTAATTATAATGGCCCTAATAAATCTTTTATCATCAGGCGAACAGGGTACTGGGAAAAAGATTTATCCAATCCAACTGTTGAAAACATAAAGTTTGATCTTGCACTGCATCATAAGTTCTCTGCCAAAACAGAACTTGCCTATAGTTATCGCTTCGGACAGATGGATGGAATTTTTCAGCGTGGTAATAAAATTCAACTCGATAATGCCACAGTTCAAAACCATAAACTCGAACTGAGGGCGGGATCATTCACTGCGAGAACCTATCTCTCCTTAGAGAATACTGGTAATTCATACAATATCAAACCGCTAGCAGATAATCTCGAGTTAACACATCTTTCTAATAATGCCTGGCGCGACAGGTTCAGGAGTGTTTTTCAGACACAGTTGAATAATGGTACAGCTTTGGCAGACGCTGCTGCTGCTGCAAGGGCCGCTGCAGATCTGGGTCGGGTGGAGCCCGGTACTACTGCTTTTGAACAACTGAAAAATACCATTATCGGTATCAACAACTGGGATCATGCCAATTCAGGAATTGCAGGTGCCCCTGCAACAGGAGGTGCCTGGTTAAACCAGCGAAGCAGGATGTATCATACCGATCTTCAGTGGGATCTTTCAGGTAAAATAAAAATCTTTGACCTGCTGGCAGGTGCAGACTATCGCCTCTATGAAGTAATACCTGATGGAAATAATTTTGTTGATTTTTCGAGGGCTACAGCTGACCGTAATAAACCTTTGGCCGACGGTTCTTTTGGGAAACCAGTTCAGTACATTAAATATGGAGTGTTTGTACAAGGAACAAAAACCTTATTTGACAAACATTTGAAGATTGTTACCTCACTTCGCCTCGATAATAATCCTGAGTTCTCCCCAAAATTCAACCCAAGGGTGGCAGTGGTATATTCAGTAGCACAACAACACCATTTCCGTGCCTCCTTCCAGAATGGCTTTAGGTTCCCGGCTTTGTTTGAAGCAATCTCGTTTGTTAATAATGGTAATGTTCGAAGAGTGGGCGGACTTGCCTACATCAATGAAGGATTGGGTTATCTCGATAATTCATACACACTTACATCAGTAAATGATTTTAATGCTGCCGTGAACAAAGATGTGGCAGCAGGTTTAACCGCCAATAATGCTGCACTGAAAAACAGGGCCATATTACAGGCCACCAGTTTACAACCCACAAGACCAGAACGCATCAACTCTTTTGAAATAGGGTATAAAAGTGTTTTACTGAATAATAAGCTGGTCATTGACCTTGATTTGTACACCAATGCTTATAATGGATTCTTAGGACAGGTTGAAGTGGCCGTTCCGGAAAATAATACAGTACAGATAGGCACAGATGCCGCAGTAATTGCCATGCTGGCCGCGAATAGGGCAAGGCAAACGCGTTACAGGGTGTATACCAATGCAAGAAACCAGTATTATAATTATGGAGGTGCTTTGGGATTGATTTACAGCCTTCCGAAAAACTATGTTATATCGGGTAACCTGAGTCACAATAATATTTCAGAAAATAAACAGAGAGATGTATTTGTAACTGGTTTTAATACACCAAAATGGATCACCAATGTATCCATACGCAACAGGGAGTTTATCAAAAACACCGGCTTTAATATTGTCTGGAAATGGCAGGATGCATTCAATTGGGAAAGTCCACTGGCAAACGGCAGAGTAGCAGCATTCAGTACCATCGATTTACAGTTTACACACCAGGTACCCGAACTGAAAACAACCATTAAGCTTGGTGGCAGTAATATTTTAAATCACAGATATATACAATATGCGGCAGGTCCAACAATTGGCGCATTGTATTACCTGGCACTAAGTTTCGATACAGGGTTCAAACCAAAATCATAGTAATGCAAATGACCATAGAAGCCATTGAACAGAAATTATCGGGAACAGCATGTAAAGCATCGCGTCAGAACCATTTGTTTCCTGTTTTTATACAACTGGAAAGAATGCGTGTACTGATTGTGGGTGGAGGACCTGTAGCTTTTGAAAAGTTACAGGCAGTATTGATGAATGCACCAGCTACCAGGGTTAAATTAGTGGCAAAAGAATTTACCGGGGAACTGATTGAGCTATCAGCAAAAAAAGAGCATGTTACACTGGTACAAAAAGCGTATTCCTCGGGCGACCTGTATGATGCCGATATCGTGATTGTAGCAGTCAATGAAATCAGCACAGCTGAAGAAATACGTAATGATGCAAAAGCCAGAAAATTATTAGTCAACGTAGCCGATAAACCCGCTTTATGTGATTTTTACTTAGGTTCTGTGGTTCAAAAAGGTAATCTCAAACTGGCCATTTCCACCAATGGTAAATCTCCCACCATTGCCAAGCGATTAAAAGAAACATTGAATGAAGTGTTACCGGCTGAACTCAACCAGGTATTGGACCAGATGCAGCTCATCAGGAATAAAATTGGTGGTGATTTTGCTGATAAAGTAAAAAAATTAAATGAAATCACCGCCGTATTAGCCGCTACTGATAAAAAGAATCCAACCGTTGCGGAAAAGAAATGGAAAAAGATCGCTTCGATTTTTCTCTTTGCTTTTTTCTTCATGTTTGTAGGACACCTGGTTCTCTCATATGTACCATTCTCACAATTATTTACTCAATCAAAAGAGCTGGCAGCTTCCTTAGACAACACTTTTTACTGGATGATACTGGCAGGTTTTCTGGCACAGTTGGTAGATGGCGTATTGGGTATGGGTTATGGTGTGGTATCGGCTACCGTATTACTCTCCTTAGGTATAAAACTACCGGCCATTAGTGGAAGTATTCATACCGCAGAAATGTTTTCAAGTGCAGCTTCCGGGTACAGTCATTATCGTTTTGGTAATGTCAATAAAAAATTATTCAAAGCCCTGCTCATTCCAGGAGTGCTGGGTGCCATCCTGGGAGCAGTTGCACTATCCAAACTGTCGGATAGTTATTCGGGTTTTGTAAAACCGATTCTCGCTGCCTACACACTTTTCCTCGGATTGAGGATATTGAGAACAGGCTTTAAAAAAGTGAATAAGCCAAAGAAGTTTCGTAAAGTAGGATGGTTAGGTGCCGCAGGTGGTTTTCTTGATTCTTTTGGCGGTGGCGGATGGGGCCCGCTGGTAACGAGTACACTTATACTGAAAGGGAGAACACCCCGTTATGTAATTGGCTCCGTAAGTATCGCCGAATTTTTTATTACACTGGCAAGTGCGGCTACGTTCTTTTCTTTACTGGGCATTTCTCACTGGCCTGTAATAGCGGGATTGATTATTGGAGGTATTATAGCAGCCCCCATTGCAGCAAGGCTGGCAGGTAAACTACCTTTAAAAACCATGTTTATTGCGGTAGGTATAATGGTCATTCTATGGAGTATCCGGATACTGATCAACTCATTTGTATAACTGCAATAAAAAAGCCTTTGCGGGGAAAACCCTGCAAAGGCCGCGTAGCGTTTGGTTTTTCAATTCTAGGATATTACCCGTTTAACTTACACTACCTTGAGTCAACAGGCTGATTTGGACTTTTCTTAAGATGTTTGGATTCTAAACCAAGCAATGATACGGTCGTTTGAATATCTTGCTGGAACAAAGAAACTACTTTGTACAGGCTGTTGCAATAGTGATGACAGTTAAGTTGCTGTAATGTATTTACTACAAGGCATCCGTGTTTTAACCGTAGATTTTACCTTCCGGACTCCGTTAAATTACCGTAACGGATATTGCGAGACAGCTCATCCTGTATCTTTCTGATGGAATTTTTAACCTGTGGAATAACATATTGCTGTACATAATCCCTGTCGTTCAGGCGGCGTTCATTATAGGCTTCCAGTCCATATTCAGGTGGTCGCATATCGTTACGGGAGCTGGTATTATTTGAAAAACAAATAAGGTCGCTGATCTGGTTTGTATATCCGGTATTGGTAAAGCTGATGGTCATGGTGAACATTACAAAAGTCTGCTCTATTACCAATCCTGAACCTTCAGTAGGATACATGATATAAAAACCACACCTTCCGGTAATACTGTTATTGTTTTTATTTTCAACCAGGTATACAGGTTTACCTTTTTTGGTAACCCTGAAATAATCCTCAAATCTGGACGTTTTATAATAGTTTATAAACCAGGTTTTTACCCGGTTATATTTATCTGCTTTTGGAACAGGAATATCTTCTGATTTACTAAAGGAAATTTTACCTGAGGTCTGATCAGACTGAAAAAAATCCTGGCCTATTCCATTGAGCTGCAGGTATAAAAAGGCAAGTAAAAAAAGTGTTTTCTTCATAAGTTGTAGTCGGAATCAAGATAAACAGATTGGAATAACCACCCAATTAGATTATGCTTAAAAGATACACCTAGTTCATAAATTCGGCAGCTAAACCAATAAACTCATTATTACCCATTCAGTGAACAGTAATAAAACCGAAATACAACATTTAAGTCACTATGATGATGGATTACCTGATAAGCGGTAACTTAATGCTGCTTAAACCCTAAATATCTACCTAAAACATAGTGTATGAAAAAAGCAGCTATACCTGAAGTGCGTACCTGGCATGAACAACATGCTTTGAAAAGAACCTTTGGTCAGCGCATTGCAGATGGGATATCTGAGGGTATGGGATCCTGGACATTTATCATTATTCAAACCATTATTGTAATAATATGGATGACATGTAACCTGATTGGATTTTTTATGCACTGGGATCCTTATCCTTTCATTTTATTGAATCTTTTATTTTCAACCCAGGCAGCTTATGCGGCTCCTATTATTATGATGTCGCAGAAAAGGCAGAATGAGCGCGATCGTTTACAGGCGATGGAAGATTATAAAACCAACTTTGAAGCAAAACAGGAAATTGAAGAACTGCAAAGAAGACTCAATCGCATTGAAGTGGATAAATTAGATAAAATTCTGGCGATACTCGAATCGGGCAAGTTCAAATAATCCTGCTTAGTAAACCGCCATCTCTGCACAATTATTGGATCGCCATAAAATTTTGAGTGTACAGCACATCCTCACCTGTGCCAATAAGCCGGCTACCATTGTAAGTACTGCTATAAAAATGAGTGTTCCGGTTATACCAATACTGTCTGCCAGCAATCCTGCCAAAAGGGCTCCCGTTACATAACCGCTGTCTCTCCAGAAACGAAAAAGACTCAGTCCAACTGCTCTTTGAGCAGGGTGCAGATTTTCTGCCATCACAGTTAAGAAATTCGGATATACAAGTGCTGTGCCTATACCTAACAAAACAGATGCCATCACCATAAGCTCAAAAGAAGATGCAACAATCATTAGTAAAATGGCCAGTCCCTGAACAAGCATACCCAGTGTAATGAGTTGTTTTTTACAGGCATAATCGCCTAATTTACCTGTAAACAATTGTATGAAACCCCAGGTAGCAGGATATACTGCAGCAATCCAACCAATTTCAACCGTGCTGAATCCTCTTTCTATTAAAAAGAGTGGGAGTACGCCCCAGACCATCGCGTCGTTCATATTATTTATGAGGCCATTGATGGAAACAGTACCCATATTATGATGTTTCCAACTGACTTCTTTCCATAAGCTGTTGAATATTTTTTGTGATGAAGTCTGGGCTTCATGCAATACAAAATGACTGGTATCTTTTATCAGAAAAACTGAAATGAGCAGGCCGGCCATAACAAAGAAAATTCCAGGCAGGAAGGGGAAATAACGATAACCATAATGTAGAGCCAGGTTACTTGCAAGTAAAGCAGCTAAGCCAACAGCAATATATCCTGCAAATTCATTGATACCCATGGCCAGTCCCCGGTTTTTATTACCAACCAGATCTATCTTCATAATAACAGTTGATGACCATGCCAGTCCCTGGTTAATACCCAGGAAAATATTTGCAGCAATTACCCACCACCAGGAAGAAGCATACATGAGTAAAAAGGGTACCGGTATGGCAGCTATCCAGCCCAATATCAACACCTGTTTTCTTGTATGCCGCAACATCAATTTTGCCACCAACAGGTTCGATAAAGCTTTTGTTAAACCAAATGCAATAATAAAAGACAGGATAACCGTGTATTCATTGAGAAAAAATACTTCTTTACCAAGTCCGGGTAATACAGACCGCTCCAATCCGATCATGGAACCCACAAAAGCATTGACCAGCACGAGGAGGTAAAACTGCGAAGCATTTTTTTTCAATCCTTGCATACAGGTTTTTTAATGTGGTAACCGATCCCTAAAATATCCATAAACCCAGGTACCGGCAATAGCACTTAATAAAACCACTATCATTACAGTAATACCCATACCGATTTGCGCAAAAATGGGGCCCGGGCAAGCACCGGTGAGGGCCCAGCCCAGACCAAAAATCAGTCCACCGATGATTTGCCCTTTATTGAATTGCTTGGGAGTGAAATGAATATCTTCTCCGTGAATGGTTTTTATGTTGAATTTTTTGATGAGCGCAACAGAAATGGCTCCAACCACAACTGCCGTTCCTATTACACCATACATATGAAAACTTTGAAGCCTGAACATTTCCTGCATCCTGAACCAGGAAATGATTTCTGCTTTCACAAAAACAATTCCAAATAAAATACCTACAGCTAAGTATTTAAAATTATACCACCAGGGATGTTGCTGCTCAGACTCATTCACACACATCGTATCGAGTGAGCGTACTTCAAAATCGGTTACTATTTCAGTTTTAGACGGGTTCATTGCTTTTATTTACATTTTCATAATGATGGGCAGCATAAAATTGGCCATTAAAAAACCACCCGCCATAAAACAACAGGTAGCTACAAGCGAAGGCCATTGAAGATTACTTAAACCCATAATGGCATGGCCACTGGTACAACCACCCGCATAACGCGAACCAAAGCCTACTAAAAAGCCACCCCCGATCATCATCACCAGTCCACGCGCAGAAAACAAAGATTCCCAGGATACCAGTTCTTTGGGTACCATACTGCTGTAATCAGTGATACCGTACGTTTTTAACTCATTCACCAGATCAGGATGAACCACTACCGGATTTGGATCGGGTATACCAAATGCAGCAATCATAGCTCCAATCAATATGCCTCCTACAAAAAAAAGGTTCCATGCTTCTTTCTTCCATTCGTACTGAAAGAAATTAATATTTGCCGGAAAACAGGCAGCACAGGCATGACGAAGATTAGCTGATATGCCAAAATGTTTATTCCCCAACAATAATAAGATGGGAACAATTAATCCGATTAACCCGCCTGCTATATACCATGGCCAGGGCTGTTGCAAAAATTCCTTCATAAAAAATATTGACTGTAAAAATGCTCTTTATAGTAATACTGAAACGTGATTCATGTCACGTAAGTTCACTATTGTTTTTTTGCCTGTATAATGGGCAGAAAGGGACCATACTTATGCTGTTGTTCACTAAAGCTGTCTGTATACGGACCAAAAGGATGATCAAAAGGTTTCTTTGAAATATCGGGCCAGTCTTCCTGATCCCTGAATAAAGGACGTGGTTGGGAATTTACATATGCAGCAATATCCCATGCTTCTTCATCAGTAAGCCGCTTATGATGCGCTACTTCATTAAAGGGCATATTTGTTTGTACAAAGCCTGCAAAATTACTGAGACGGTACAAACCCGCACCCGTATTATAACTATTGTTACCCCAAAGTGGCGGATAAGTATACCCATCTTTTTCCTGGTTCATTAAACCTTCTCCATTACTGCCATGACATCTTTCACATGTTATGGCGTAAATTTTTTTGCCGTGTACAGGATCAGCAGCACGATCCAACATGTTAGGTATCGCAATTCCGGCACCTTTAGGTAGACTGTTTTTAGCTACATCCTTTCCAATCCACTTTATATATGCTTCAATTGCCAGAAACTCACGGCTACTACTGTCTGGTGCGCGGCCATTTAAACTTCTTTCGAAACAATCGCTTACACGTTTGTAAATGGTTTCTATATGTCCGCTGCGCGACCTGAATTTTGGATAATTGGCAGCTACGGCTGCATAAGTATTGCCATCAGGTCTTTTGCCTGCATCTAAATGGCAGTTCTGGCAATTCATTCCATTACTGATCTGCTGCACCGTTCCTTTGGGTCCAAGGTACCTGGATGTATGAGCAATCAGTTCCTCACCATATAAAACAAGCTCACGTGTTGCCTCATCTTTAATCGGATCCAGGAAATAACTGGGGGCATGCCAATTGCTGTCTATACGGGTATACAGGTTGGTATCTGAGTTCGTTTGCCATAACCAAGTGCTAATGACAGCCACTGTCAGTAATACTAATATAAAAAACTGCCAGTTTGTTTTTATCATCTTCCACATTGCTCTTCTATTAGAATTGGTAGTTTAAAATTAGGTTGAATAACGATGCATTTACTTTATGGATAACATATTTGTTGTTGTTATAACTGTTTCCAACCTGTCCTTTATATACATAAAGTAACTGAACCTGGGTTCCTTTTAATAAACCCTTAAAGCGATATTGGATATCGATATTGAATTGTGTATACGAAGGCAGACCATATTTATTGAACCGCGTATTGAGCACATCGGGTAACTGGTAATAACCCAACCCCAACTGCGACTGAAGTCCGGATTTACCCAACTGTTTTTTGTATTGAATCATCCAGGCATTGAGATCAGCATAACCTTCATTTCTTTCACGTGGTAAAAAAGTAAAAAAGGGCTCACGACCCCACTCTCGTGGCATTAGGTAACGACCATGGCGGGTTATACGGGTATAGTTAAAAGAGATATCCTGGTCATCTTTCTTCCAGCCAACCCTGGTACTAAAACTTAATGACTGGTTGCCCTCCTGCATATAAGCATGGTCCGGATCTGTATTACCTCCATTTTTCAGACTGTGTTGAATGATGGTCTGAGCAGCAGCATAATAATAGTCTTTCTCATTGCCGCCTAATCGTTGATCGGCCTGGAACAATATTGTATTAAAAACCTGATCGGTCAATTGTTCCCATAACTGAAATTTTGTTTGCTCACCCAGTGGGTAAGTGATTCCTAAGATTGCTATGAAATTACTATTAATATGGTCCTTATAATCCGACGGCTTACCCGATTCATTCACTCCCTGTGGATATACGCCAATAGATTGCCCGATATTGAACCAGCGAACGGTACTTCTCGGACTTATTCCCCAAAGTACGCCGCCATCAATTTTTACGGCACTTGACTTTGTATTGAGCCAGATACCTTCTACACCTGTTGGCCGCATCCTTCCATCCTGCGGATTAATAAATGGCGTATTGATGATTTGCTTACCCAGCGTAACCGAATAATGCTTACGATTATAACTCAGATAGAGTTCTTCTAACCGATCGATATCGTTTTTATTCGAAGGATTTTCAATATCGAATAACCCAATTTCATAACGATTCGATTGTTGCGTTGATGGATCGGGCATGGTAAGGTCAGAGGAGCCGGTATTAAAAATAAAGAAGCCTCCAATACCCAGGCGAAAGCCGTGAAAAGCGGCGGTTGTATAGCTTAACCCGCCGCCAGTAGCATGGGCAAAATAATCTGTAAGCCCTTTTTTATTATTGGTACCCATAAAGAAATACCTGAAATGCCCTTTTGTTGTGCCATTCCTGAAAGAAGATAATAAAGTACTACTATCTTTTTTAGACTCAGCAATGGTATCCTGAGCTAATAGTGTATGACTGAATAAAGTCAATAAGAATCCTATGGCAGTGTATGGAACTGTCATGAATAACATACTTTAGTTTAAAAATTATTTTCCTGCGGAACAGGATACAATTGAAAGGGCTTTCCTGAATAATGAGTTATGACCTATAGCGGGGTAACCTAATTTACTGAGTGCATGTTCAATATCATCTCTTCGTATACCTATACCCATAACAGATATCTGATTTTCTGGTACGGAGACAACCACGCCCTGCACGCCTGGAATTCTATTTAACTCAGTCTGAATAGTATTGACACAGCCAATACAACGAATATTCTCTGCGTAAAATATTTCTGTTGTTGTCATGGTATATATTGTTGAAGCAATTGCTGCAGCTGACTGGTATTTTTCACACCTGCTTCCCTCCATAATAGTTGCCCTTTTTTAAATATCATCAGTGTTGGTATACTGTTTACCTGGAAATGAGCAGCTACATCTGTATGCTCATCTACATTTATTTTAAATACCTGTACCTGATCGCCAAACCTGTTTTTAATTTCTTTTAATACAGGAGGCATCGCACGGCAGGGGCCACACCATTCTGCATAAAAATCAACCAGCACTGGCTTATCAGTATTAATCAGCTTAGTAAATGCATTATTCAACATAGGTTTCCTTTTTGGTATTTTTTTTAAACAGGCTAAAGAATAATACACCCAGTACAGAAAAATAAAGGGTACTGTTGAAAGGTTTTGAAGTAATGGCGCAGGTACCTGAAATACAACCAATATACTTCCAGTACAGAAACCCTGTGAGTGCTCCTGCCAATGCGCCAATAACTAATAAATAGTTTATGCTAAACCACTTCTTCATATACCGGCTCTTTTTGTGAAATATTTTCTTTCTTTCTTACTGATGTATAGCATCCCCCGGCTCCACAACAGCCGATATTAAATAGTCCCATCAACAATAACATTACCCCGATAAGCGCTGTAGTAATATCATTCGCATACCATGCCTGTATCAGGATAATAAGTGACAGGGCTACTCTGAGTACCCGCATAAAATGCCAGTTGCGAGCTATTGTTCTTAAAAAAGCTGACATTGATTTTTTATTTTTTATACTGTAGCATATCGCTTAACCCACCTCCATTGTACACTTCTGTAAACCCTTGCTGGTGTAAAAAATTCATACCAATACCACTTCTGTTTCCGCTTCTGCAATACAGAATGATGGGACTGTTTTTTGCTTTTAACTGGCTTAGGTGTTTAGGCAGTTCATCTAATGGAATATTAATTGCATCTGGATAATGAGATACCCCAAACTCACTGCTTGTTCTTACATCAATAACAGTAGTATCGTTATTGTTGATGATTTCCTGTATTGTTTTCATTATTTATAATAAAGTTGTTGGACATACAAAATCGCTTACCTTGAATTTTCCGGACTCATTCAGTGCTTTAAAACCTCCTTTCACATCAATCAGGTTATCAAACCCCCTTGCCCGCAGGATTGAATTGAAAATCATGGAACGGTAACCACCGGCACAGTGTACATAATAGGTTTTGTTACGATCGATAAGGCTCATGCTATCATTGATGAAATCGAGAGGCGCATTCTCTGCACCTACCACATGTTCACTGAGGTATTCACTTTTCTTCCGCACATCAAGGATGTTCACTTTTTCTTCTTCCATAATAATGACCAGTTCATCTGCGCTTACAGACCTTATCTGATCTGTTTCTTTACCAGCTGCTTTCCAGCCTGCGAAACCGCCTTTTAAGTAACCAATGGTAAAATCGTATCCAACCCTTGCCAAACGGGTAATCACTTCTTCCTCTCTACCCTCATCAGTTACGAGTAAAATTTCCTGTTTAATATCTGGTATCATCGCACCTACCCATGGAGCAAAATTTCCATCAATACCAATGTTGATGGAGTTGGGAACAAAACCAGCAGCAAATACCTGCGGATCGCGCGTATCAAGAATGAGTGCGCCTGTTTCATTGGCTGCGGCTTCAAATGCATCGGCACTCAGGGCATGCTGGCCTCTTTCGAGCACTGTATCAATACTCTCGTACCCGTGAATATTCATCATTACATTTAACGGGAAATAGGCCGGCGGCGCAACAAGTCCATTCGTAACTTCACTAATAAACTCTTCTTTTGTCATATTGGCCCTCAATGCATAGTTGGTTTGTTTTTGATGACCAAGGGTATCCGTTGTTTCCTTACTCATGTTTTTACCACAGGCACTGCCGGCACCATGGGCAGGATAAACGATGATATCATCTGCCAGCGGCATAATTTTAGTTCTCAGCGAATCAAACAGATACCCTGCCAGCATATCCTGTGTGAGCTCTGCTTTTACTTTTTGAGCCAGATCAGGCCTGCCCACATCACCAATAAATAAAGTATCACCACTGAACAGACCTACTGCTTTTCCTGTTTCATCTTTTAACAGGTAGCAGGTGCTTTCCATGGTATGTCCGGGCGTGTGTAATACCTGAATGGTTGCATTACCTAACTTTAGTTCTTCTCCATCTTTAGCGGAATAAAAATCAAAATCAGGAGCTGCATTCGGACCATAGACAATTTGCGCACCTGTTTTTTTAGCAAGATCTAGATGGCCCGATACAAAGTCGGCATGAAAATGCGTTTCCAGCACATATTTGATGTTAGCACCATTCCTTTCTGCTTTCTGGATATAAGGTGCCACTTCTCTAAGCGGATCAATCACTACGGCGTCACCATTGCTTTCGATGTAATAAGCACCTTGTGCTAAACATCCGGTATAAATCTGTTCAATAATCATAATGGTTCATTTTATTTGATACTGTAAAATTGCTTTGTTTGGTTTTCTTTTTTCGTGACCTGTATCACGATGCATATTTTTTAACAATCTCTCTCTGCGAAAACGCTGCGTGCTTCTTTCTCTGCGGTGAACTTACTCGAACATTCACCGCAGAGAACATGAGTTGATGAAGTTTTCGCAGAGAGAGGTTGTAAAGTTGAAAAGGGGAAACGAGTTAAAACGTGATATTCGTCAGCTTCTATGCTGTTCTTTGTCATAAATCGGAAAGGCCCACATCGCTGCAGGCCTCTCACTTATTGGTGGGTATAAAAAACTAATGTGCAGAACCGCCTGGGAAAACAATTTCTTTAACAATGATATAAATGCCCATCACCAGTACAAACCAACCAAATGCTTTTTTGAGTTTATTACCATCCATTTTTGTACTGAGCCGGTTGCCAATAAATATACCAGCAATGGCCAATGCAGTTACAGAACCCAGCAAATACCAGTCCATTTGAAAATTAGACAGGTCGCCCGTAAAGCCAATCAGCGACTTGGCTGCTATAATTAATAAAGACGTACCTACTGCCTGTTTCATAGGCAGTTTACTTAATAATACTAATGCAGGTATAATCAAAAAACCGCCACCTGCGCCCACCAGTCCTGTGAGCACACCTACAATCGCTCCTTCCATCAGAATCAATGGATAGTTGAATTGCTGTATACCATTTTCTTTTTCTTCTTTTTTTGTTTTTTCCCTGATCATGGAAACAGAAGCGAACAACATCAATACTGCAAACAATAGCATCATCAGTACAGAACGCGTTACAACGAAACTACCGATGGTGAATACTTCGGCAGGAATAACGGGAACAATAAACTTTCTGGTCGCAAAAACAGCTGCAATGGAGGGAATACCAAATATGACAGCCGTTTTAAGATTAATAAAACCCTGTTTGTATTTTGGCACTGCTCCAATCAGGCTCGATAAACCAACAATAAAGAGTGAATACGCTGTTGCCAGTACAGGCTCTACACCAAAAAGATATACCAGAACAGGAACCGTTAAGATAGATCCTCCTCCTCCGATTAATCCGAGAGAAATACCAATAACCAATGATGCAATATAACCGGCAATTTCCATTTATCTGATTGTGGGAGCAAAGTTGAATTTATAGACTGAGTTGTTCCGTGATAAATATCACGAAACCCATTTTTGCAGATCAACTATTTCAATATGTGATTTATGCTGCCTGATCATCCCCTTTTCAGTAAGTTTTTTCATGAGTCTCGAAATTACCTCACGGGATGAATTCAATTCCTGGGCAATTTCGGTGAATGAAATACTCAATAAAGATGATTTGGTAGTAGCCTGGTGTTGTTTCAGGTAAAAAACCAGGCGTTCATCCATATTCCTGAAAGCAATATGATCAATGGTCTGTAACATATCTTCAAAGCGGTCGCGGTAACTGCTTATCACAAAATGATACCAGCTTTTATGGTGTGCCATCCACTGATCCATATATGCGAGCGGTATGGCTATTACTTCCGTCTTACTCACTGTTTTCGCCATGATCTGGCTGGTTTCCTGTTTAATGGCACAAACCATAGACAGCGCACAGGCCTGACCAGGCTGCAGGTAATACATGAAGAATTCATTGCCCTCTTCGTCTTCTCGGAATATTTTAATCAGTCCTGACAGTACCAGCATCGTAGAACGGATGTTCTGACCTGTTTTCATGAGTATATCGCCGGGCTCAAATTCTTTTACTTCACCGGCGGCAGCTATCTGTTCCTGTAATTCTTTTTCAAAAAAGGGGAAATGTTTTTGTATGATCGCAATCGGTATCATGTACACAATTTAGACAATCTGCAAATTTAAACCCTGAAAAAAAGGGAGGCGTGACATTTATCACGGCTTATTGCTTGTTTACGATCAATAACTGGTAAAACTTTTCTACCTCCTGTTGCTCTGATGCAGACAGCATTTTTCTTTGTGTCAGCTGCGCTTTGAGGAATAAGAGGCGTTTGTGTTGCGGATATTTTTCGAGTACCTGCTGTATAAGTTTATCCCATTTCTCCCCTGTTTCTGCCTGTTTATTGCTGGTAAGTTCCACCGGTGTTTTATCGCGCACCGGCATTTTCAGTATAATAGCTTCCACACCTGCGATCCATCCTACTGGTATATCTTCAATTTTTTTGGCTTTTAATACGAGGCCCTCCAGTTGTTTCCTGCTCAGGCTACCCCGTTCTTCATATTGATGCATCAGGCTCATGATAAACAATGCATCTTTATTATGCTGGTAGCAGGCTTCCAGCAATTTATCAATTACATCTATCTTTCTTTTCTTCCCGGGTAATGCCATCTGTATGAAATGAGAGGAAAGGTAAAAAAACTCTGCGTAACCTCCCCTTCTCCCTTTCTCTTTGTTAACAGTGTCTTGCAAATAGTTAACGCTCTTTTTGTGAAACTTTTTTTGCAAAGAGAAAGGGAGAAGGGGAGATAAAGATGTTTTGGAGTAGTTTTAATGTTCATAAACGCCATATATGTTTCGTAATAGTTTACTGATTGCTTTTGCATCCATCTTTTTTCTGTATTGCAACCCTGCTAAAAAAGCACAATACACAGAACCGCTAAAAACACTCACCGCCGACAGGGAGCTCAGGGCGGCATGGATTGCTACAGTAGCCAATATCAACTGGCCCAGTAAACCCGGACTAAGCGTTGAGCAACAAAAACAGGAAGCCATTGAGCAGCTTGATTTTCTGAAAGCACATCATTTTAATGCCGTCATCTTCCAGGTGCGCCCACAGGCCGATGCTTTGTATGAAAGTGCATTGGAACCATGGTCATATTATCTCACCGGTAAACAGGGAAAAGCACCGGATCCTTTTTATGATCCATTGAATTTCTGGATCGAAGCGGCACATGACCGTGGCATGGAGTTACATGTGTGGTTAAATCCCTACCGGGCACACCATAAAGACGGTAAAGAAATCAGTGAGCAGTCAATCGTAACAAAACATCCGGAACTGGTGATGAAACTGAAAGAAGGGTATTGGTGGATGGATCCTGCAAGGAAAGAAACACAGAACCATACATCTGTAGTAGTGATGGACCTTGTTAAGCGATATGATATTGACGGTGTTCATTTTGATGATTATTTCTATCCTTATCCTTCATATAACGGAACAGATGATTTTCCGGATGATGAAAGCTGGAAAGCTTATCAGCAAGCAGGCGGTAAATTATCGCGCGGAGACTGGAGAAGAGATGCGGTGAATACATTGATCGAAAGGTTATACAAAGAAATAAAGACAGAAAAGAAACATGTGAAATTTGGCCTGAGCCCCTTTGGCATCTGGCGCCCGGGTTATCCTTCATCTATTGAAGGATTTGACCAATATGATCAGTTATATGCCGATGCAAAATTGTGGCTCAATAAAGGGTGGATTGATTATTTCGCGCCTCAGTTATACTGGCCCATCAACCGGATGCCCCAAAGTTATCCTGTGCTCTTGGGTTGGTGGCAGCAGGAGAATACCATGCAGCGTCATCTCTGGCCGGGTATCAGTGTGGGAAGAGATACCAGTGCTAAAAATGTAAATGAGATCATGAGTCAGATTATGATCTCACGTGGCATGTTACCACAAAGCATGGGTGTATTGCACTGGAATATTTTTTCGGTTTCCAAAAATCCGCCTATGGCAAAAGCCTTAATAGATGGACCTTATAAAAGGCAAGCACTGGTACCAGCCAGCCCATGGCTGGGTACAAATGCACCGGCTAAACCCGCAATAACTGTTACAACGGAAAACGGAAAAGTAAAAATCAGCTGGAAACATGAGCAGGCATCAATAGTATTTCGTTGGGTAGTATATTATCAGTACGGTAATCAGAAACGATACCAGGTATTAAACAGAAATGACAGGATGATTGAGTTGGATGAGACCATCACCACTGCGAATAAAGAAAAACTGGTATTATCTAATATAGCTGTTACAGCAGTTGATAGATTGGGAAATGAAAGTGAAAAGGGTAATTAGTTCTTGATTATTAATTGTACATTAATGTTTAAAACCTGCAAATGAAATTTCTTGTTTTTTATTGCCTGGCTATGATATTGATCCCACACGATACAGCAGCACAAAACAAATATGATCAATACCCTGTTTATCATGGCAATGACCTGGGACTAACTTATACCACTCAGTCATCTGTATTCCGCATTTGGAGCCCACCTGCTGCTGAAGTAGAGTTAAGATTATATAAAGAAGGATCAGGCGGTCAACCATATAAAGTAATGCCCATGCAAAAAGCCGAATCGGGTACTTGGGTATTCACTGCAAAAGAAAACCTGAAGGGATACTTCTACACCCTCCGCACAAAAATCAATGGCAAATGGAGCGACGAAGTAACTGACCCCTATGCCAGAGCTGTTGGTATCAATGGGCAGCGGGCGATGGTGGTTGACCTGAAAGAAACCAATCCAGAAGGGTGGAACAAAGACAGCAGTCCAAATTTTTCGGATAAAAACTTAGCTACTGATGCTATTATTTATGAATTGCACATTCGCGATGCCACCATTCATTCATCATCCGGTGTTCAGCATAAAGGAAAGTTTTTGGGGCTGGCAGAAACAGGAACAAAAAATGCCGCCGGCCTGTCAACCGGTCTTGATCATATAAAAGAATTAGGCGTTACCCATGTTCATCTCCTGCCTTTCTATGATTATAACTCTGTGGATGAAACAAAAACCGGTCAGTACAACTGGGGTTATGATCCTGTTCATTATAATGTACCCGAAGGGTCTTACAGCACCAATGCCGCAGACGGAACGGTTCGGATTCGTGAGCTAAAGCAAATGATACAGTCATTTCACAAAAAAGGTTTACGGGTGGTGATGGATGTAGTATACAACCATACTGCATTAACAGAAACTTCCAATTTCAATCAGCTGGTGCCGGGTTATTATTATCGCCAGAAAGCAGACGGTAGTTTTTCGGATGCCACAGCCTGTGGCAATGAAACAGCCAGTGAAAGAGCCATGTTCCGGAAATTTATGCTGGAGAGTGTGTTGTACTGGGTAAAGGAATACCATATAGATGGTTTTCGTTTCGATCTGATGGGTGTGCATGATATTGCTACCATGAACCTTATTTCAGATACACTTCATAAAATAAAACCCGATATACTCCTTTATGGTGAAGGCTGGACAGCAGGTGCTTCTCCTTACCCCGAAGAACAAAGAGCGGTAAAGAAAAACGCACACCTGTTAAAAGGTATTGCTGTATTCAGTGATGATATACGCGATGGAATTAAAGGAAGTGTATTTGATATTAAAGACCGGGGATTTGCTACTGGAAAAACCAATAATACAGAATCGGTAAAGTTTGGCATTGTGGCATCGGGCAAACATCAGCAGATTGATATGAGTAAAGTGAATTACTCCAAAGAGCCTTATACATCGGGGCCTGATAATGTAATTACTTATGCTGAGTGTCATGATAATAATATTCTCTGGGATAAGATTGCACTCTCTGTACTTGAAGCATCGGAGGCAGACAGAAAAAAAATGCATGAGCTGGCATTAACTATTGTACTCACTTCACAAGGCATTCCATTTTTACATGCCGGCTCAGAATTTCTGCGTTCCAAATTCGGGGAAGAAAATTCTTATAATAAAGGAGATAGTGTAAATGCCATTCGCTGGGATTTAAAAACGCAGCACCTGGATTTGTATAAAAAAATTGCAGTCCTTATTCAAATGCGAAAAGAACATGCTGGTTTCAGGATGACGAATTCAAAACAAATCAATGAAGCTATTAAATTTAAAAAAACAGTAGCAGAAGGAGTGATAACATATGAGCTAAATACAGGTATGTTTTTTGAAAAGAAAACCGATAGCTGGGCAGGAGTGACAGTGATTTTTAATGGGTCAGGATTATCTCAACGCATAGAAAAATGGGAGAATGAAGGGAGGTATGAGGTAAAAATGGGGAAAGCCGATTTATCAGCTCCAGCCCCTAAAATACTTGAAATTGGGCCATACGAAACAAAGATGTTTGCTTTGGTACCTATTGTAAGAACTGGTTTAGCTGGTACGTATGTAAGATAACAACTACTATATTTGCACAAAATCAACAAGGTATGACCATTGAAAGTTTTAAAGAACTGACCCACGAAAAGAAACTGTTGGAGCTGAAACACAACGGAGAATTACTGGGTCCATATGAGCGCAGAAGCGAAAACGGCGACAGCAAAACGCCCGGTGATATTTTCACCCTGTATGAATTTTGGGTGTTTCTGAGTGAAGATGAGAAAATGATCATCCCCACCCGCAGAAACCCGCTGTACAAAGAAGAAGAGGAATAATATAACCGGCTTTCTATACTTAGCCACAGACGTACCTGATAAATGAATTTTTCATTGCAATCATTTACGACTGTGGCTATATTTATGCAGTAAAGTCAACACATGTCATACCAACTACCTGCTGCCATTGTAAAAAAGCAATTACACTACGATCTTATTGGTAAAGATTCACAAAGGGGTATTACCCTCAGTTATGGCTGGCTCGCTAATCAATGCGGGCATTGTATGCTGGGATTTATTCCTACACATTTATTATACCTGCTTTTGTCTCGTGTATTGCAGGTGAAACATGCATCATGGAAAGCTGCTGTACTGATTTCCCTCTTCTGGACACTTTTTGAAATTTACAATGTGGTAAAACCACTCAGTCAGCAAAAAAAAGAAGGCGTTTTATTTGAACCCGACTGGAAGAATATTATTCATGATACAGCCACTGATCTTGGTTTTTTTGCCACAGGTTCATTATTCGCAGGTATATTATTAGGATTTAACTGGTTCCTGTTAGCAGGCTTGTTCCTGATTATATTTATACTGATAGCTCCTTCCAGACACTGGTACCACACCAAAATATTTCAGCAGGCGGCTGAGTATCCTTTTCAGTTCAGACTGAGTCAGTGGAAATGGAACATGAAGGAAGCAGACAGACAAACAGTAGTAGCGTTTTTACAAAAGCCGAAAAACGGGTATCATTTATTGGTTACAGGTGCATATAAAACCGGAAAAACATCACTGGCAGTTGCCATGGCCAATGAGTCGTCTATCAGACACCGTACTTGCAAATATGCAACAGCCATGAAATTGTTTAGCTGGATGATAGAGTCAGATTCATCAACACCATCTGTACCCTCAAATCTCTGGAACTGGCGACAGGCCGATTGTCTGGTGATAGATGACCTTAATACCGGTTTACCCCATTCCGGGGAACTCATTTCTCCGGCGATATTTATGAAACATATGAATGAGGGACATTATGCTGCACAAAACCTCGAAGCTTTAAGACAACTCAATACGATCTGGGTATTGGGTGATATAGCTTCTGTATCTGCACAATCCCTGCAAAACAGCTGGCATCATATGTTAACAGGCATGGGGATTCCCGATGAGAAAATAGCACAGATCGATCTCAGCCATTCTGCCTGAAATCATTGTCAGGGAAGGATATGATTATCGTAGGCAAAGCTCACCAGATGGGTAAGGCTTTTTACATCAAAACGTTTATAGAGGGGAATAATTCTTTTTTCAATAGCCGATTGTGAAACATTGAAATTACTGGCGATCTCTTTAAATGAAAAACCTTTGGCTACCATTGCCAATGCTTCTTTTTCTTTATTGGAAATAGCATACTGATAAAATAAAGTTTTATTCAGTTCTTCTTCGAAGCCAGATTTTTCAGGTCCAAATGCAGCATAACGCATTACTTTTCCAAAAGTGAGACTTCTGTTTACCTGGAAACGACCAATGATAGATAATACTTTTCCGTTGGCATGTTCAAAAACACCTACCCTGGCTACAATGGGTACTTCAGTACCGTTTTTATGTAATTTTTTCGACTCAATCATAAAACTGTATTTGTCGAGATCGGTGCTTGTTTTATGAATGAACATTAATGCTTTATCATTCACTTCATGCACAAAAGGTGCATAAGCAGGTGCGGTCATGTTTACAATTTTGAGCATGGTTATTTCATCGTCCTTATAACCCAATACTTCTTCCCAGCCATGCGCATAAATCATTCTTCCTTTAGCAAAAGAGTAGATATAAATACCTTCTTCCGGGAATTTCGGAATGGTTTCATTAAAATGTTTCACCTCCTCTGTAGAAAGATCTGCAGGGATATCGGTAATAAAACTTTTTGAATAACTGCCTAATCCGGTAGGTGCTGTCTGATTCATATGATTCACTAAAAGCACTCTATTCTGCACCTGCGTATTTTCACAGTTGACCCATATAGTGAGCAACTGTAATTTTGGTTCCAGAAAAGAGGGGTTATTAAACCTCGTCCGTTTAACAGTTTAAAATTAGTAATCATATACTAATACACCAAGAAACTGTAATCCCTCCTATCTTCTTGATAATCAGGCATAAGCCTTTATCGAATAAACCTATCGGGGCTGTTACCGATCACGTCGGGGGGTGTGATCCTGTAACAGCCCTTGGGTTGAGTAAACAATCATTCGTCCTATGGTAAGCCATTCCCCCATCTGAAAGGGTGGGCAAAGACCCGGATAACCCTATCCGGGTCTTCTTTTTTGGAGTTATTCTGCAAACAGGTAATCGTATAGTCAGTCCAATATTTTCAATAAACATAAAATGATACGATCATGCCACTGGCCCAATTCAGGATTTTTTCGCCGGATGATTTTGATACCTATCTCAACAGTTCTGTTTTTTCCAGAACAATAAAAGTCATCCAGAACCATCATACCTGGCGACCAGGTTATACGCATCTCACTACACAGCGGGGTGAAATGTACTGGCTTGAATCGATGCGGTCGGTTCATATCAATGACCGCAAGTGGAGTGATATTGGCCAACACATCACCACATTCCCATCCGGTAATATTGCCTTATGCCGCCCGATTGATTTGGTACCTGCCGGTATTCGTGGTGCAAATACTGGTGGCATCTGTATTGAACATTTTGGAAATTTTGACCTTGGTGCCGATCAAATGACAGAAGCACACCGCAACAGTATTATAAGACTGAATGCCATGCTTTGCAAACGCTTCAAACTACAACCCAGCGCTTCGAGTATTGTGTATCATCATTGGTATGATCAGCGAGGGAAAAGATTTTCGGATGATAAAATCAATTCCGGGCTTGTAGGTAATGAACAGAAAACCTGTCCGGGCACCGGATTTTTTGGTGGCAATACCATCGCTGCTGCACAAACAAATTTTTTTCCACTCATTACAGAAGCGATGAAAGATCAGGTGTTGGCTCCTGTTGTGCAGCCAAAGATGAAAAAAGTAAAAGCATCGGCATTGAATGTACGTTCGGGTCCTGATAAAAATTCACCTGTTCTCAGGGTGGTTCCAAAAGAAACTGAACTGGCGGTATATCAGGAAAGAGACGGATGGAGTAAAATCAGCAATACCGCCAACGAATGGGTATTTAGCAACCTTTTAATCTGATCATCAAACCTACTACTGATCATGGAAAAAAATTATTTTGGATTCCTGCAGGCAAGAACATGGAGCGGAAGACAATGGCTCCTGATGCTTTGTTTTTTATTGGGTATTACTGTACTCATTTATACGTTTTCACATATTCTCTGGAAGGGCAATCAATATGTACAACTCGATAAAAAGCAGTTACAACTCGTGTATAAATACTTAGCATACGACAGTAGTATGCAGGCAAAAGATACTACCGCCATCAACCCCTACCTGAAGCGTAATTTATTTATTGATCATTTTCTCCGGACAGAGTTGCAGCAGAAAATTAACCGGCAGCAACTCAGTGAAACCATGGCACTGCTGGCACAGATGAAGAGCGCGGATATTACCGACTACCTCACAGAAAAAAAATTCTTAGTGAGCAGTGCCTTCTGGCTAACCGGCAACAAGACTTACTTAGAAGCTTTTTTCTGGAGCCTGATGGGTGTGTTGGTGAGCCTTGTGTATTATGTAAGTATCGCCAATGCGAAAAGCCTGCATACTGCGGGCACAGAAGATAGTGGCAGCTTCGACCCTGCTGAAATATCAGGGCAGGTAGCCAAAATGTTTTATGCACCTGCGTGCACCATTGTACTCGTACTCGGTTACCAATATTTAACAGACAGCAACGATAGCATGATTGATATTTCTGTGAATAATGGATTGATTGTATTTGCTTTTATCAGTGGCTTCTTCTCTGGCCGGGTCATGCGTTTTCTGGACAGGCTGAAAGAGCTGATCCTGCCTTTTGGAACGGCTACACAGAACACCATTACACATACAGAAACAGGTAAAGCCGATATAACAGTTACACTTGATCTGGCAGAAACAGTTGAGAAAAGTACGGAAGGGGCTTTCATATCAGAAGCTGGTTTCAATGCAGCAACGGTAAACCTGAAACCGGTGAATGGAAAAGATATCATCACTTTGGTAAACCCTGCCGATGACCAGTCTGACGATTTTATGGGCAAAGCTATTCCTTTCGGAAAATATATTTTATCGGCACAGCTCGCTTATAAAAAAGAAGAGGATGACAGTATCATTAACCTATCAGCTGAAGAGGAAATAAATATCAATCAGTCATCTGTAACAAAGGCTTTGCTCTTGCAAAAAATGACTGAAGAGGGATAGTGTTATTTCAGTTTTGGTTTATTGAGCAGGAACATACGCATACGGACATCCGTAAGCGGCCTGTCGCTTTTTGTGGCTGTTACAGCAATAGAATCCAGTACTTCAAACCCTTGCAACAGTTCGCCAAAAACGGTATAACCACCATCGAGATGTGGCGTACCGCCAAGGGTGGTATATAATGTTTTTTGTTCTTCATTCAGTACTAATTTTCTGGAAAGAATGGTACTATCCAGTTCACTTTTTCTCCATGCAGGTCTTTGTACAATATAAAACTGGCAATTACTGCTGGCTTTTTCAGGGTTATCGGTACGTGCTGCTGCCAATGCTCCTCGTTTATGATAAATATGCTGATCGATCCTGAATTCTGCAGGTATACGATCGCCGGGTGCTGCGCCACCGCCAATTCGTTTATCGGCAGTTGCATATTTACTTTCAGGATCACCGCCCTGAATCATAAAGCGATTGATAACGCGGTGAAACAGAAGGCTGTCATAAAACCCGGCACTTACTTTCGAAAGAAAATTATCGCGGTGCAAGGGGGTCTGGTTATACAGCTTCACTACCATATTGCCTTTACTGGTCATGATTAGTACATGGGCTTCTTCTTTTGATACATTTACCCATTTTTTACTGTCTTTCACTGCTCTTTTTTCTTCCTTGTCCAGCTTCCGGAAATAACGTGTTCCGGCACAGGAACTGACCAACAATGCAAAAACAAGTAATAATTTATTCATAGGGTACGCTTGATGTATAAATAATTGTTTATCGTTCACCATTCCATTCAGCATAAAACTGTTGAAGATAATCTTCCATAAATTGATGCCGCTGAATAGCCAGTTTTTTTCCGGTTTTGGTATTCATTCTGTCTTTCAGTAATAATAATTTTTCATAGAAATGGTTGATAGTAGGCGCCTGGCTATTTTTATATTCTTCTTTGGTCATCTGTAACTGAGGTGATATTGCAGGGTCATACATCTCCCTGTTTTTATACCCGCCATAATGAAAGGCCCTTGCTATACCAATGGCACCAATCGCATCAAGACGGTCTGCATCCTGTACTACGGCTAATTCCGGCGAATGAAAAAGTTGTTCCTGGTTACCTCCTTTAAAAGATATATGCGCTACTATATTTACCACATGTTCTGCAATAATTGCATCAACCGGAACAGTATCGAGAAATAGCTTTGCGGTCAGGGGACCAATATGCTCATCGCCTCCGTGAAATTTCGCATCTGCAATATCATGTAATAATGCCGCCAGTTCTACCACCAGCAGATCAACGGTTTCAGATGCAGCAATGAGTTTTGCATTTCTCCATACCCGCTCAATATGAAACCAGTTATGTCCTGATTCACTGCCAGATAAAGTCTGTTGAACATAAGTAACAGTGCTACTGATAATTTCCTGTCTTGTCATTATTGTTGTGGTTCTAATAATTCTCTTTTGGTCCAGCATTCATCCATGGCTCCACCTGTTGATTTTTGTCCCTTATGTCTCCAGTCGCCATTTACGAAGGAGTAATCGAAACTTAAAGTTTTGCCTACACTTTCAGCGGTTTTGGTGAAGAAATGAATCGTCTCCGTGTATTTGCCATTTTCCGTGGAATAAGTACCACCACCGGTGTCAATAAACTGTTTGGTAACTACATTGTAAGCGATCCACTGAAAATGTTTACCCGATAATATTTTCATTGTTCTCCGGGGATAGAAGGGGCTTCGTCTTTTTGATACCTGGTCATTATTATAACTGCCTGTAATGATCCAGGCGCCAGCCAGTTCACCGGGCGTACCATCATCAAGCCGCTCCAGTTTTGCGGGTAAGCCATTCAGACTTAATTGTTTTTTAGTAACGGCAATAGCCGATATCCATTCTGTTCCCACTTTCGTGCTGTCGGTGCTGTTCCATTCTGTTTTCAATACCAGTTTATCGTCTTTTACAGACCATGTTCCACCATAAGAAGAGATGAATTTTTTTTCACTCTTATTATAAGTGGCAGAGGAAAAAATATGGGGAGTAATGATAATAACTGTTTGTTCTTTTCCGGAGCTGTATTGCCAGGCACCCTGAATAATTTTCGGATTGTCTTCTTTAGTGGTGAAAGAAAGAAGTACCCACGAAAAAAGCAACAGCATGCGGCAGCTATGGGTAAAAATATTCTTTTTCATACGCAGCTTTTTTATAAATATAAGAAGCAGAACTCAAACATCGGACCCTATTAATTTTTCGTATATAAAAACAATTGACATGAGATGTACACTATTGGTTAACTTTACAGCATTACTAAGTTTATATGAAAACTGCGCCCCCTGTACCTGCGAATGAAATGCAAAGAATTATTGAACTGTCTGAGTTCGACCTCGACTATTCTTCGCTTGATGATCAGTTTAAGGAGTTAACCAAGCTGGCTGCAAAAGTAGCTGGTACCAATATATCTCTGATCAACCTGATTGATTCATTCACGCAGTGGTCGGTAAGCAATTTCGGATTGGATATCCAGCAAATGCCCAGAGAAGATTCCGTTTGTCAGTACACGATAGTAACAGAGAATTTTTTTGAGGTGAAAGATCTTTCTGCGGATGAAAGGTTTATGGACAAGTTTTATGTAAAAGATGATCCCAATCTGCGTTATTATTTTGGTGTTCCCTTACAATCGGATAATGGTATTCAGTTAGGCGCGCTATGTGTACTGGATACGGTTGGAAAAGAGATCAGCCCCGAAAAAGTAGAAATGCTTAAAATCATCGCAGATGAAATCGTTAACCGTCTGAAAGTAACACGCTTTATAAATGGGTTACAAAACCGTGTGAAAGAAGCCAAAGAAACACAGAAAAAAGTAGCCCATGATATTCGCGGACCTTTATCGGGAATCGTTGGACTGGCACAAATTATCAGTGAGCAGGGTAACGATAATAAATTGGAAGAAGTGCTGCAACTGGTATCAATGATACAGAAGGGTGGGCACTCGTTACTGGAGCTGGCAGATGAAATATTAAGTGCTGAAAAGAACAAAGTCAATACTGTTAAGCCCGGTTCCAATGAATACAATCTTCAGACTTTCAAGGGGAAAATAGAGAAACTATTCCAGCCACAGGCTGTCAATAAAAAAATCATCTTTTCTGTTGTAGCAGATGCGAAAACAGATGATATTCCTTTCGCAAAGAATAAATTATTGCAAATAACCGGAAACCTGATTTCTAATGCCCTCAAGTTTACACCCGTTGAGGGAAGTGTGACTGTTGGTTTGTCTATACAGATAACAAAAATAAAACAGCTGGTTATTAAAGTAACAGATACCGGTAGTGGTATGGATGCTGAAACAGTGCAAGAGATTCAGAAAGGTCAGGCCGAATCTTCAGATGGTACTGGCGGTGAAAAAGGGTATGGCTTCGGATTAAAACTTGTTAAGCATCTTGTACATAAACTCCATGGAACCTTTACCATCGAATCAGCACCTGGCACAGGTTCATCGTTTGAAGTACGTTTACCTATCAGTCATTAATCCATATTATTATAGAGATCGATCAATTTTATCAAGTCTGTTTCCATCTTCAGGTTTAATTTTTGTTCGGCAACCAGCTTAGATAATTTTCCTGCGAGCCGTGTATCAATAGCAGTAGGTATATCCTGTATAAGTTTGGGTAATTTGATTATTCCTTTACTGTCGTTAAAAATATAATAAGTTGGTTCCTGCTCATATTTTCTTGTAGGAACGGCTTCATGGTATGCACGCGACTCCGACGAATAAAGGGTTATGGCTTTTAGCAGGTTTATTTTACCCGGATGTAATAATTCATAATAACTCTTTTCGGTTCTTTTATCAATAGCGGGCAAACCAGATAAAACGGTTCTTTCTAATCCTGTTGATTCATCTTCAAATACAACCCTGTACACAGGTACTGAAATAGCGAATAGTTTTTTGTTTTCATCGACCACCAGGATCTCATTGTTTTCGAGATCAAGATTAGCAGGAATATTGGCGATTGCTTTATTTTGATCGAGGTAAATAGTTGCGTTCGAGAATTTTTGTAAAAGGAAAGGAGAACCTTCTGTTTTTACCCTGTTTCGGGCTGGCGCCCATAAAGGCAAGCCGCCAAGATTAGAGCCTGAAATACTGTTTTGCGCTTCGGCTATTAAAGCAGCCCCGGTAAATAATATGCAGTAGAATAGTTTTCTCATATGTCTGATTAATATAATAAAACTACAAAATAATATCTATATTGCATGTTAAAATATTTATATGCGAAAACAAAGTCTTATAAAGAATTATAGTAAGCAATCAGCTTAATCAAGTCAGCTTCATTCCTCGGTTTTAACTGGTTGCTGCGGATATAATTGTTGAGTTTTTCTCTCTTCTCCTTTTCAAATAAGCCTGGCACATCAGCAATAGATCTCGGAACTTTTACAAGTCCCTGTGCGGGTAAAAACACATAATAAGCTGTAGTCTGCTCATAAACCCGGGTAGGAATTGATTCAGAATAACCCCTTGATTCAGAGAAATTACTTTGATAGGATTTCAATAATAAAACGGTGCCTGAATCGAGTAACTGGTAAAAGCTTCGTTCTGTTAAACGATCAACTGCACTGAACCCAGACAGAAAAATCCTTTTTACATTGGTTTCACAATCCTGAAACACTACACGGGAAACAGGAATGTTGACTGCCATCATCTGGCTGTCGGGGGTTTGAAAAATGAGTTCACTGGTTTCGAGGTTAATATTGACCGGTATATTATTATAGCTTTTACCCCGGGCTGAAACAATACTTGCACGGCAGAATTCCTTTAGCAGAAAAGGTGTTCCTTCCATTTTATAATTCTTGGTAAACCCATCGAGGATGCGGCCATTGGCATCGCGCATAAAAAAATTAACTTCACTGGGCCCTTGTGCATTCGCAAAACAGGGAAGTAAAACCAGCAGCAGGTAAGCCGTATATTTCATGTTACAGTTTTATGGTTGTAAGAAGGATCAGTTCATCATTATATACACAAAAATGAAGCCAGATATGAGGAGCCACCAGGCCAGTGCAGTAAGTAATGCCAGACCCAGCGATTTGAATTTACCCTTAGTGGTAAACTCACCCATGAAATGGTAATAAAACACAGTCCGGTAAAACACTTCAAACAATACAAAAACATAATTGACTGATTTTATACCCGGATGAATATTCAATACAACCAATGCAGGTGAATAAATCATACAGCGGACCAGGTTGGTAAAACCAATCAGGTATAAATTGGCTACTAGGTGTTCTGTAAAATTATAGGGCCCTTTGCGGTAAACAATCCATATCAGCAAACTGATAAATGGTGCAGCAAACATGGCCACAAAATTGGCAAACTTACCAAGAAAGCGACCTACTGCTACTTTTTTAACTGCGATAGCATCTTCCGACATGGATCCTGGTTTTGCAGGAGCCGACTGGTATGAGTTATGGGTATTACTACTCTTTCCGGGTATTGTTTTATTAGGCAAAACAGAACCCATAAACACATATAAGGCCGCAACGATCAGAAAAAAATTAAGTGGTGGAAAATATTTTTTTCTTTTCCCATTTACAAATTCCCTGGCAACGGTACCAGTTTGGGTAACCAATGCTTTTAATAAGGAGAAAATGCCTTTATCAGCATGCGTGAAGTAATGAACTACATCGTGCCAGATATCATGCAGGTTCAATCGTTTTAAAGCTGCTTTCTGCCCGCATTTCGGACAGAAATACTGTCCTTCAGTCAGCGGCTGGTTGCAGTTTAAACAGTTAGTCATGGTAGTAACGAATATAAATAAGATTGACTGTTTTTTCAACTCTTTGGGATGAATGAATGAAACTGTAATTCACTTATCTTTCAAAAAAAAACATGGACCAGGAAAAAGCTGCTTTTTTAAGAGAAGGATTTATTTCCTTACTCGCTCATTTATCGCCCGATGCTGAAGTAGTATGGGGTAAAATGAATGCACAGCAGATGGTGGAACATGTAACAGGCTTTTTTATGGTTTCTACTGATCAGATTCATTTTCCATTAGTAACCCCCGAAGAACACCTGCCTAAAATGAAGGATTTTTTGCGAAGCGATAAACAGTTCCGGGAAAATACCAAAGCACCGGTATTACCCGATGAGCCACAACCAATAAGAACAGCTGATCTGGCATCGGCCATTGAGCAGCTTCAAAAAACAATTGAATATTTCTTTACTTATTTCGCAACCGATCCGGATAAAAAAACCTTACACCCTGTTTTTGGGTGGCTCAATTTTGAAGAGTGGATATTATTGCACTATAAACATGTAACCCATCATGCCCGCCAGTTTGGTTTACTGCCGAGAGCTTATGGGCTATAGCTTATAGTTCATGGTCAATAGTCCATGGTTTGAATCAGTAGAATCTTTGATAATTCTATGGGAATGGACATGGGGTGCCGGATTCCTTGTACTTTCAACTATTTGCCATGTACTATAAGCTATGGTCTAATAGCTATCAATCGTTAGCTTTGCAGACTAAACGATTGATATGTCTAAACTGGAAAATTATATACTCGGTAAATGGGTAACAGGTGATGGGGAAGGTCAGCCCTTATTTAATGCGGTAACCGGTGCACAGATTGCTACCGCATCTACCAAAGGATTAGATTTTAAGGCTTTATTAGACTATGCCAGAACAAAGGGTAACCCAGCACTGCGTAAAATGAGTTTTCATGAGCGCGGACTTATGTTGAGAAGCCTGGCCCTTCATTTAAGGAATCACCTCGATCGTTTTTACCAGGTAAGTTACCAGACTGGCGCCACTAAAGCAGATAGCTGGGTGGATATTGAAGGTGGAATCGGTAATTTATTTTCCTATGCTTCACTGCGCAGAAAATTTCCGGATGAAGCTTATTGTCTCGACGGAGAGCAACATGTTTTAGGAAAAGCCAGCACTTTTATGGGGCATCACTTATTGATACCCAAAGAAGGTGCAGCCATACATATCAATGCCTTTAACTTTCCTGTATGGGGTATGCTGGAGAAAATAGCAGTGAATCTGCTGGCTGGTATGCCAGCCATTGTTAAACCTGCAACAGTTACTTCCTACCTGACAGAAGTGGTAGTTAAAGAAATCATCGCTTCTGGTATTCTTCCGGAAGGCGCACTCCAACTGATTTGTGGAAGTGCAGGTGATTTATTGCAGCATGTAACTGAACAGGATGTTGTTACTTTCACGGGGTCAGCTGCTACGGGATTGATGTTGAAATCTACACCGGCCATCCTGGGTAATAGTGTTCCCTTTACCATGGAAGCCGATTCACTCAATTGTATTGTATTGGGTGATGATGTGACACCTGATATGCCTGAGTGGGATATTTTTCTGAAAGAAGTACGGAAAGAAATGACCACCAAGTGCGGACAAAAATGTACCGCCATCAGGAGAATTTTTGTACCTGAAAATAAACTGGAAGATGTGCAGATAGCACTGGGTAAGGCCCTCTCACAAACTACTATCGGGAACCCTTTAAATGAAAAAGTGAGAATGGGTTCACTGGCTGGTTCATCGCAAAGAGAAGAAGTAAAAGCACAGGTACAGAAATTACTGGCCTCCTCACAAATTATTTATGGGTCATTAGATAGTGTTGAACTGATTGATGCCGATGCAACCAAAGGCGCATTTATCAGCCCCATATTATTACTCAATGAAAATCCTTTTCATACTAAAGAAGTTCATGAAGTGGAAGCATTCGGCCCGGTATCAACATTGATGCCCTATAAGCATATGGATGATGCTGTTGCACTGGCAAAAATGGGTAAGGGCTCGCTGGTAAGCTCTGTGGTAACGGCCGACAGAAAAATAGCCAAACAATATGTATTGGGAGCCGGGGCCTATCATGGAAGAATACTGGTACTGAACAGTGAATGTGCCAAAGAAAGTACAGGTCATGGCTCACCCTTGCCTTTATTGGTACATGGTGGACCGGGGCGTGCAGGCGGTGGTGAAGAAATGGGCGGCATCCGTGGTGTAAAACATTATATGCAACGTGTGGCCATCCAGGGATCACCTGAAATGATTACGGCGATCAGTAATGTTTACCAGGCAGGTACAAAAGGAAACACCGATGGTATACATCCTTTCAAAAAATATTTTGATGAATTAGAGATTGGTGATCAGTTATTGACAGAGAAAAGACTGATTACGGCTGAAGATATCGATCAGTTTGCCGACCTGAGTGGCGATCATTTTTACGCTCACCTGCGTGATACCGATTTCTCCGGTACCATGTTTGAAAAGCAGGTAGCACACGGGTACCTGATTATGAGTATAGCCGCAGGGTTATTTGTAAGCAGTTATGAAAAAAATCCTGTGTTGCTCAACTATGGTATAGACGAACTGCGTTTTACAAAACCCGTTTATCCCGGTGCAGAAGTGCAGGTAAGGTTTACCTGTAAGGAGAAAATAAGGCAGGAGAAAAAAGAACCTGCAGATATTGATAAAGGTATTGTAAAATGGTTAGTAGAAATAATGGATGAAACAGGTGAAATCACCGGCGTAGCAACCATTTTAACAATGGTAGAGAGAAAGGATAAAAAAGATTAAGTAACTTTAAATACACCTGTGTATATTTTATCACGAAGAACAGAGAGATCATGATTGAAGAAATAAAAGAAGGATATGTAAAAGTAGAGAGAGAGCATGGTATTGCTACGATTGAATTTTATCATCCACAACGTAATTCACTGCCCGGACAGATACTTGATGCCCTGGCAAAAGATATTCATAGTGAAGGATTGAATCCTGAAACAAAAGTAATTGTGCTACGATCAGCCGGTGAAAAAGTGTTTTGTTCAGGTGCATCCTTCGATGAGCTGGCAGCTATTACCACTGAAGCAGAAGGCTCCAAATTCTTTAATGGATTTGCACAGGTTATTAATGCCATGCGTACAGCCCCTCAACTCATTGTTGCCCGTATACAAGGCAAATGCGTGGGCGGTGGTGTTGGCATTGCTGCTGCTGCCGACTATGCCATTGCTGCCGAAGGTGCCGATGTTAAATTGAGTGAACTGGCGGTAGGCATCGGTCCATTTGTAGTGGGGCCGGCCGTTGAAAGAAAAATCGGTACTTCTGCTTTTTCACAATTAGCCATCGATGCATCGATGTGGCGACCTGCCGACTGGGCCCGCCGAAAAGGTCTTTTTGCAGAACTACATGCAGATGTAGCTGGTATGGATGATTCTATTACACGCCTAACTACTAGTTTGTCGCAATCAAGTCCTGATGCCATGCGCGAGCTGAAAAAAATATGCTGGGCAGGAACCGAACACTGGGATGAGTTACTGAAAGAACGTGCCAAAATCAGTGGCAGACTTATACTAAGCGATTACAGTAAAAAAGCCATCGCTCGATTCAAGGAAAAGCAGCCATGATTCCTTCAAACAGGTTTGGTGAACACAATTTTATTCAGCTTTGTGATGAACTGGCGGCAGCAGATAAAGATATCCAACAGATAATCGATCAATATGGCTATGCGCCCTGCTGGAGCCGTAAACCAGATTTTGCAACGCTTATTCATATTATACTTGAACAACAGGTATCACTGGCTTCTGCAAAAGCAGCTTACGATAAACTGCAGTTGTATATAACTAATATTACTCCTGAAAATATTTTGCGCCTTTCTGATGAAGAAATGAAAGCCTGTTATTTTAGCCGGCAAAAAACCACTTATGCCCGTTGCTTATCCGAAGCTGTAGTAAACGGAAACCTCAACATTGAAAGCCTGTTACTGGAGGAGGATGATACAGTGAGAGCAAAACTCATGAAAATCAAAGGAATTGGTCATTGGACAGTAGATGTTTTTCTCATGATGTGTTTACACAGTCCTGATATTTTCCCTTTTGGAGATATTGCTTTGGTGAACAGCCTCAAACATGTTAAACAACTCCCCTTGCATACAACAAAGGAGCAGATGTTGCTGATTATCGAATCATGGAAACCTTACAGAACCATTGCTGCTTACCTTTTATGGCATGCTTATATCTGCAGAAAAGGAATTGTTTTTCAATCAGCGTAATAAACCCGCTGCCCAGTCTACGGCATATCTTGCTTTCAGGTATTTGACACGCAGACTGATTAATTTTTCCGCCGTTTCAATTACTTTATTTTCCCTTGTATTAATGAGGAACAAAGAACTTTCACCGTTTCTGAATCTGAGGTATTCTGCCGTGAGTATGGTTTGGAAATTTCTGTACACCTGTTCACTGATGCCTACCTGCTGTTGTAACTGACGGGTTTCATTCAGGTAAGACCTGAGTTTGTTTTCCGTTTCTCTTCGTTTAAGAGAAAGTTCATAATTGGTTTCCCTGATTTTAAGGACCGATTTTTTGTATTCTCCCCTACCTTCTCTGATAAATAAAGGAAGTTTAAAATCAATACCCCATGCATAGTTATTCTGGAATAAAGCACTGTTCCATCCCTTGAAAACATTGTAGCCACTATTGAGCAGGTTTGCTTTTAAATCGATGGTAGGTAAAATATTCTGTCGCTTTAGTTTCCGGTCGATTTCAAGTGCATTTAACTTAAAATCATAAATACGCAATTGAGGATTTCCTGTTAATGCCTGTTGTATAATCGTTGACTCATCCGGTAATACCGTATAGCGTAAAAAACCGGTTGTGTCGGGAGTAGTTTGAGGAGGAAGTAGATAAACACTGTCTCTTTCATCCCATACATAGTTTGATAATTCAAGTGTACTGTTGGTGAGTTGAAGCAGGGCTTCGTTCTGCAGGAGCTGAAATTGCTGCACCTGTGTAAGTGCTTCGATGGTATCTACAGAAGCTCTTTCTCCATTCTCAAAACCAATTTTCACCAGTCTGAAACGATCCTGTGCAATATTTACAAACCTGGAATAAACACGGTATAGCTGGTACCTGCCCGTCCATTGCCAGTAAGCACCGTAAGCTTCGAATAACAGGTTGTTGAGGGCATTCAGTTGTTCCTGTTCGCTTTGTTCACGTAATACACGGGCTTGTTGTAAAGTGGCTCTTCGCTTATCGAGTAGAAGGCCTTTGGCTACCGGTAGTGTAATGCCTAAATAACTGTTTTGTCCGGGTGAGACCTCAGAGCTTAAAAACTGTCCACCATTGTTTTCAATACCTGCTTTAATATCAGCACCTATTCGGGTAGGTATTTTTATTTCGGGGTTGGTATAGAAATAATAATTTTTTCCATCAAAGGTTTTTCTGCTGGCATCCATTCCAATCATCGGATCGAAAGCACCTTTGGCATTTAATAAATCCGCATCGGCTTTTTGTACATTTATCTGTGCCTGTTTAGCCAGCGGGTGATTACTGCGAACCATTTTTATAAAATCGTCAGCATACAACACCTGTGCAGTTGCATAACAGGTAAACAGCAAACCTATAACTGTATAAATCAATTTCATGCTGGCTTATTTTCCGGTACCGTTGTTTTTGATAACTGGTTGATAATACTCGGGAGGGAAACCATTGATGTTTCGCCATAACTCATAACCAACAGTTACATCTTTCAGTAATGCAATACCATTGGCTCCACCACCTATCCGAAGTTGCTTTGGCCAGGCTTTTTGTGTACTGTCTTCTGTTACCAATACCCTGAACCTGCCATTGGCACTTACTGAATTTTCAATAGCAGCCACCACTCCACCAAATGTACCATACGAACTGGATGGCCAGCCGCTGAATACAATGGCAGGGAACCCGTCAAATACGAATCGAATTTTTTGTCCTCTGGAAAGCAGTGGCATATCCATCGGCGATACAAACATTTCAACAGCATACTGAATTTTATCGGGTACAATCTCTACAATCATATCACCTTCTTTCAATATCTCTCCTATACCTGCTTTACGGGCTTTTGTAATTTGTCCGCTCTGTGGTGCTGTAACATAATAGAGTTTATTACGCATGTCGTAATTAGCATAGGCATTTTTCAGCTTGGCTACTTCTGCATCATTACTTGCTTTATCAGAAATGGCGCCAAATTGTTCGCCTCTTGCTTTGGCAATTTTATCTGCATACTCTTGTATTACTGAATTTTTTTCAATTCGCAGGGCTGTTAATTCCTGTTTACTTTGTAATAATTTGTTTTCAGCACCAATACGTTTAGCTGTTGCGTTCTGGAAATTTATTTTTCGTCTTTCATAATCTACCAGCGCAATCACACCGCTGTCTAACATGGCTTTTGCTGCATCAATCTGGCGCTTCGCAACGCTTAGCTCATTGATTACTGCACCCAGATCCATACTATCGCTCTCTACTTTTAATTGCTGTTGCCTGAGTTTGATATCGAGCTGTGAAAGTTTTAATGATCTTCCTTCTTCCAATGCACTCACTTGCTGATTAGCAGTTGCAGCTTTATTCTCATAACCGGTACCAGCACTTTCTTTGGCGGTAATCTGCAGGCCCGTTCTCTCCAGTAAGGCAGGATCAAAGTATTCTACTTTTACCTCCCCCAATTGTAAAATGGTATCCCCTTTTTGCACAAAATCTCCTTCTTTAACCCACCATTTTTCAACCTTTCCACCAATAACTGAGTTAAGTTGCTGGGGCCTTTGTTCCTGTCTTAAAGTGGTGATTAAGCCCGTTGCACGAATATTTTGTGTCCAGGGCAGGAACATCAATAAAATGATAAGCAGCAGGGAACCCCAAAGCCAGTTTTTTACCCTGCTTCTTCTTCTGATATGATAGATGTTTTGGAATGATGGAATTAATGTTTTATTTAATTCCTCTTCCGGTTCACAAGTAAGGTATTTACTCATATGATTAAGCATTGAGTTGTTTTGAAATATTCTCCCAGCGATCAAAAGCGGTTATTTTACCCTGCGTCAGGTATAAAACTTTATCGCATTCCTTAGCCACTTCCTCGTCATTAGAAGTAATAAGAACGGTAGCTTCTCTTTCATTTTTAAGAAAATCAGTCACCATCATTTTGTACTGTTTTTCAATTCCATTAAACGGTTCTTCTAATAATACTAATTGACGCTTACCAAGTAGGGCGCGGGCAAGCAGAATGCCTTTCCGCGTTTTCATAGGCAATCTTTTACCTGTCGGATCGAGTTGGGTATCGAGTCCTTCTGGTAATGATTCCAGAAAATCACTAAGGCCGCATTTTTCCATAATATCTGTAATATCAACTAATCTTATGTCTTTATTACCCATCGTAATATTTTCCCAGAGGGTACCCTGGAAAATATCCTGCTGACTCAAGAGTATTCCGGTTGAACCCCTGAGGCTGTTTAAATTATAATTACCGATGGGAATATTATTTACTAAAACGCTTCCTTCAAAGTTCTTGAAGGCACCTGTGAGTAATCTTAATAAAGTGGATTTGCCTGAACCCGAAGTACCCATGATGCAGATTTTTTCACCCGGGGCAATGGAGCAGTTTATTTTATTCAGTACAACCTGTTTATCAGGATAGCTAAAACTCAGGTCCGAAAAACGTATTGCTAATGCACCACTGTTATTATCTAATAATTCTGTACCACCTGTTTCGGTTTCACTTCCTGTTATTTTATCGAGCTTTTCGATAGAAGTGAGTGAGTCGTAAACCTTATCTAAGTTAACGATCAGCTTCTCCACTGAGTTCATAACAGTAAGAATAACGATCTCTGCTGCAATAAACTGACCGATATTAATTTCCTGATCCGTGAGTAGTACTACACCCACAATAAGCATGGCCGCTGTTATAATTACTTTAAATGTTACAAGGCTCCAGAACTGTGCCAGCAGTATTTTAAAATATTGGGTTCTTGATAAGAGATAGTTGCTGACCAGCAAATCTGTTTTTTCAATATTCAGTGATGTACCTCTAGAATATTTAAATGACTTGATAGACCTCGATATTTCTTCAAGCCAGGATGCCGTTTTGTATTTATACTCGCTGGCGGCCATACTGGCGGCAAAACCATTCGGAAGTGTATTGCGGAGTATGATGTACAATAGAAGCAGTAAGATTGCGCCAAAGCCAATAAATACGGGGTGATAGAATGATAAAAGAATGATACCGAAAAATATCTGAATGATGGCGGATGGAACATCCAGCAGAATTTTTTCAATACCCTTTTGTAGGGAAATGGTATCAAAGAATCGGTTTACCAGTTCTGGTAAGTAGTGTTGATCTAATTTTTCAATATTGAGTTTAGGAATGCGGTCGGCAAATTCAAACGCATATCGTGTATAGATTTTCTGCTTGATCTTTTAAATAATCTGCATTTGCCGTACCTGTAGCAGGCCATAAATAAATACACCTGCTACAACAAGTACAATCAACACTATGATGGAGGTAGAAATAGAACCCGCCATTACAAAACTGATAATGGTTTGTATACCCAATGGAAGGGATAGTTGTACCAAACCAGCCAGTATAGAGAACGCGTAAATTGCAGACACGTCTTTCCTGTCTAGTTTAAGTAACGCAAAAAATTTCCTGGCCGCACCTGAAGGTGAACCGATTGCTTGTTGAGCCATAGTACTGAATTGTCAAAGAAAGTTATGGTTATTACTGTGCCTGAACAACATCCAACCTAGATAATTGTTCTGCCAGGCAGTTCTTTTAATGTTTTTTATACATTTTTATCCCTTTAAGTTTATAGCCGATGATAAGTTTACTATCACGACCAGTAAACTTAAAGATCATCATATTCGTACAGGCTGTCTATATTGGTATTGGCAGACATTTCAAAAACGGGTTTAATTAGTCCGTCTTTTAGTCCATATACCCAGCCATGTAAATGAGGGCGCTGTTCATTTTTCCAGGCGCGCTGTATGATTGAAGTTTTAGCGAGGTGCATTACCTGCTCCTGTACATTCAATTCAACCAGGCGATCAAATTTTTGCTGTTCATCATTGATATTATTCAGCTCATCACGATGCATACGGTATACATCTTTAATATTGCGTAACCACATATTCAATACCTGCTTAAAATCATGATTACTCATAGCCGCTTTTACCCCTCCGCAACCATAGTGACCACAAACAATTACATGTTTTACTTTGAGGTGTGTTACAGCATAGTCTAACACACTCAGAAGATTAACATCGGTGTGCACCACCATATTGGCGATATTCCGGTGAACGAAAATTTCACCTGGCTGGGTATTGCTAATTTCATTGGCAGGTACACGACTGTCGCTGCAGCCGATCCATAAGAAATCGGGCTTTTGAATGTCGGCCAGTCTCCTGAAATATTCGGGATCCTCTTTTACTTTTTCACCTGCCCACGCTTTATTTTCTAACAATAGTTTTTCGTAAATTTTCATTTTTCTGAAGTTTGAGGAATGACAAATAAGCTATGCATTGATTTACTCTGACTGGCCTTAATTTCTACTTTTATCTTTTTAAGGTGTGCATGACAAAGGAAGTTATTTACTTCTTCAATCACATCTTTATCAATAAAATCTGCCCTGGTAACATCAATAATTACATTGGCATTGGGAGGCACATCTTCCAGTTTCTTTTTTACAATAGGTTTATTGAGAAAAGAAACGTCTTTGCGGAAACGGATCAGATAATTATCTTGATCATTCACCACCATTACTGCTGATCTGAAATTGCTTCTAATCAGGTAAAATAATCCTACACCAATACCGATCATGATACCTACAAGCAGGTCGGTGAAGAGAATGGCCACGATGGTTACTACAAAAGGAACAAACTGGTCCCATCCTTTGCGGTAAAACTCTTTGAATAAGGTAATTTTTGCCAGCTTGTATCCTGTAAAAATCAATACCGCAGCCAGTGAGCTTAGCGGAATTTTATTGAGAAGGGTAGGAATAAACATTACACAAAGCATCAGTAATGTACCATGGAATATGGTTGCCATTTTTGATTTGGCACCCGAAGAAATATTGGCTGAAGTTCTCACTACAACAGAAGTAAGTGGTAACCCACCAATTAGGCCAGACAACATATTCCCCACACCCTGTGCTTTTAATTCCCTATTGGTCGGGGTAACTCTTTTTAAGGGATCTAATTTGTCGGCGGCTTCAATAGCCAGCAATGTTTCAAGGCTTGCTACAATAGCAATTGTAATACCCGATACCCATACATCAGGGTTCTTCAGAAAAGCAATATCAGGAAAGGTTAAGAATGAAACAAAGGAACTTACATCAGTAGCAACCGGTAGTGTAACCAGGTGTTTTGCATCTAATGCATAAGATGGTTGCGAGGCTTTGAAATATTCATTTAAAATAGTTCCGATGAATACCACTACTAAAGGACCAGGCACAAGTTTTAGTGATTTTTTTGATTTGATAAATTTACTTTCCCAAACCATTAATAAAACCAATGAAACTGAACCAATAATCAATGCAGTAGGTGTGATATATTTTACTGCGCTGAACATGGCCGTAAAAGTATTCTCATGGTCTGCCTGCAGGAACGATTCATCGCCTTCAAAATCGGCATCATAACCTACTAAGTGGGGAAACTGTTTCATAATCAAGATCAGACCTATAGCAGCCAACATACCTTTGATCACAGAATTGGGAACATAATCACCAATTACGCCAGCTTTAATGAAGCCAAAAATCAACTGAAATAAACCCGCAAGCACTACTGCCAGCAGAAAGGCCTCATATACCTGTAGTTTGGTAATAGCAGTAGCAACAATTACCGTAAGACCTGCTGCTGGGCCACTAACACTCAGTTGAGATCCACTTAATGCACCAATAACAATACCGCCTACTACACCGGCAATGATACCGGAAAAAAGCGGGGCCCCCGATCCGAGTGCAATACCCAGACAAAGGGGTAAAGCCACCAAGAGGACAACAATAGATGCAGATACATCGGCACCTGCATGTTTTAAATATTTATTCATGCATTAGTTTATAATAATAAAGATAGAAAAGCTGACTAACCGGTAAAACGATTAGCAATTGGGTGGGGGAACATGAATTTCGGTGGTATGATTCTGTGGAATCACATCGGCAGTAACAGGATGAATCAGACCAAGATAATCTTCGAGGTGAAAGAGAGAAAGTTCCGGTGTAGATATGAAATCACTTTTTGATTCTGATGGTTGAGGCTCTCCCGAATGATCGAGGTTATGGGGTATTTCTTCCGTAAACTGATTCGTATACAAAAGCTTACCCATCTGCTGAATAGGAAGAATTTGTATGGCCATTACCAGAATCAGAAAAATATTGATAAACCGTTTACCCATAATGAGTTGCAAATGTAACCGCCTACGCAACAAGATGCAAGCTTAAACATTTGTTTAACAAAAAAATAAGTTCCCCGTTAGTTTTATAAACAACTGGAAATTAGTCGATTACAAGATTAAGATCGAAATAATCGGTGAGTTTATACCCAAAATAGGGGAAAACAGTCGTTATAATGCTTTTATAACGACCGTTTACTATCCTATATATTTAAACCGCCACAGGCACTGAGTACCTGTCCGGTAATGTATGAACTCATATCACTGGCGAGAAAAAGCGTGGTATTGGCTATTTCTTCTGCTTTTCCAAAACGGCCTAAGGGGATTTTTTTCAGAAACTCAGTAGCACCCTCCCCGTCTTTTAGGTAATGCGTCATATCGGTTTCGATAAAACCTGGTGCAATGGCATTACACCTGATATTTCGGCTACCCAGTTCATGCGCTACCGATTTGGTAAATCCAATGATACCCGCTTTACTGGCGGCATAACTGCTTTGACCTGCATTTCCTCTTATGCCGATAATAGAACTCATATTAATGATGCTGCCCGATTTGGCCTTCATCATGGGACGAATGACCTGTTTGGTCATGTTGAATACACTTTTCAGGTTAATATCCATTACATCATCCCACTGTTCGGGTGTCATACGCAGTAGTAGATTGTCTTTGGAAATACCAGCGTTGTTTACACATACATCAATGGCACCAAATTCTTTCAGCACATCATTTACAAAGGTTTCACTTTCTGCAAAATCGCCAGCATTACTTTTCCAGGCTTTGGCATTTACACCCAATGCTTTCAATTGTGTTTCGAGTGCTGCAGCTTTTTCAGCACTGCTGTCGCTCACATAGGTAAATGCAATATGACTGCCCTGTTCAGCCAGTTTCAATGCAATGGCAGCGCCAATGCCCCTGGCCGCACCGGTTACAATAGATACTTTTCCTTCTAGTAATTTCATGGTTAATGTATTTGATAGAATACAGCTACAAATAAAGTGAATTTATACAAGATGTACACAATCAGCCCGTGTAGATAAATGAAAATAAGGGCAGCTATAATTCTGTACAAGAGGCCAAAACCATAAAATCGTTTAAAAGCAAAAGCTGCGAAAATGGCCGTAACGGTCTGCCCGGTAAAAGTAAACACGTCATCATTTAACCATAGGGTTGAAAAATTAAATAAACGGGTAACCATCTGAATAAGCATGATTAGAAACGGCAGGAGAAAAAAATTAGCGATCAAAAAGAAACTATTGATCTCGGCAGATAATACCATCTGGTCAAAGAAAAGCCTGCGTCTGAAAAAACTAAGCAGCCATAATACCAATGCGCAAAATGGTATAATAAGTAATAACAGCAGTTTCGACATCTTTTCACTTTTGGCTGCAAATTGTTGTTTTATCGTAACCAAACTATGGCTGGGATGCGCCTTCAGGAAAGCGTTTACTTTTGCGGTAGCATAAGCTCCATACTCATTGCTTTCCATATGATACTCAAGTGGCATATTCAAACCAGAAGCAAGCGGGAATAAAAGATAGGCTACCACCAGCAGCAGAAATAAAGAGAGTGGCTTGAAGTATTTTTTTCTGATACCATCGCAGTAATCCTTTGAAACCTGTCCGGGTTTGCTGAATATGGTTTTCAGTGTATTAAAAAAGCTACCCTCGAAATGGGTGATAAAATGAAAGGCTTCATCAAACAGGTGTACTATGTTACGATCTTTTTCCTGGTATACTTTTTCTCCGCAATTATTACAATATTTTCCGTTAAAAATATTCCCGCAGTTTTTACAGGTTATATGATTATTTGCCATAGAGGGAATATTATGAAAGCGGTATCAGTTTTTTTATCTCATCAATGTATTGCCGGTCGTTGCTGAGTCTGGGTACTTTATGCTGCCCCCCCAATTTCCCTTTACTTTTTAACCACTGATGAAAAATACCTGCAGGTAATGCATGCACTTGCGGAAGTGTTAAAGCCATGTCTTTATAACGTTTGGCCTCATAGTCGCTGTTCAGGCTTTTAAGTGCGCAATCAAGTTCATAAGCAAAAGCATCAGTTGATGCAGGATGATTTTCAAACTCTATCAGCCATTCGTGTGCCCCCTTGCTCTGATCACCAAAATAAACAGGTCCGGCTGTATAATCTTTTACTACCAATCCTGTTTTTTCTGCGGCGATGGTAATTGCTTTATCTGCATTATCGGCAATCACTTCTTCTCCAAAAGCATTGATATATTGTTTTAACCTGCCAGTTACTTTTATCCTGAATGGACTAAGTGAAGTAAACTGAATGGTATCGCCAACCAGGTATCGCCATAAACCACCATTGGTACTGATGACAAGTGCATAGTTTTTACCCATTTCTACTTTATCAAGACCAATGGTATGTGGTTCTTTTTTCCCGTACTCTTCCACAGGCATGAATTCGTAGAATATGCCATGATTTAAAAAGAGTAACATACCTTCTTCATTCGGATCATCCTGTGCAGCAAAGAAACCCTCACTGGCATTGTACATTTCAAGGTAAGTGCAGCCATCTCCTATCAGTTTTTTGAATTGTTCGCGGTAGGGTGTAAATGATACGCCACCATGAATGTATAATTTAAGATCGGGCCATACTTCCTTGAGTGTTTGTTTACCGGTAATCTCAAGTATGCGTTTAATTAAAACAAGTGTCCAGGTGGGTACCCCTGAAATGGAGGTAACTGTTTCAGGAATGGTTGACTGTGCCAGTTTTTCAATTTTCTCTTCCCATTCATCCATGAGGGCAATAGAAAGTTCCGGTGTTCTGATCCAGTTGGCCCATATAGGCGTATTCTGTAAAAGAACGGCACTCAGGTCGCCATAATTTACTTCTTCATTTACTTTACTGATCTGGTGGCTGCCTCCAATCACCAACCCTTTTCCGGTAAGCAAATGACTTTCATTGTGGTAATTATAATACAGCGTCAGCACATCTTTGGCCGCCTGGTAATGGCAGTCTTCCAGGCTTTCCTGTGTAATGGGGATGAACTTGCTTTTATCGCTGGTAGTACCACTGCTTTTAGCGAACCAATTTACCGGGGTATTCCACAACAGGTTTTGTTCACCCTGCATCAGCCTTTCAATATAGGGTTTAAGGTCGTTATACTCATGAATGGGAACGGCCGCTTTAAACTTTCGGATATTAAAAAGGGATGTGAAACCATATTTGCGGCCAATTTCGCTGTATTGACCATGTGTTACTAAGTCTTGCAATACCTCTCTTTGTGAAGCGATGGGGTCATTAATCCATTGCTCAATGCGCCAATGCCTGAACCGGGCCAAACGTGATATAGCAGGACTGAACAGCTTCATGGTTGATAATAGCAAAATAAGGAATCGGGCTGATAAATACTAATCTGTACATCTGAGGCTACAATTATTCCCGGATCAATAAGTAAATAGCTACTCGTGTACCGATGTAGGAGCTGTTTGTGTTTTCCCCATTTCAATGATCCAGTCTTTTCTTCTCAGTTCAAAATTGGTACCGAGGTATAGGCGTCTTACCTGTTCATCTTCTGACAGTTCTTCCGCCGTTCCGTGTTTAAATATTTTTCCTTCAATGAGCAGGTAGGCACGGTCACAGATAGAGAGGGTTTCGTTTACGTTGTGGTCGGTAATGAGTATACCAATATTCTTATATTTCAGCCTGGCTACCACTCCCTGAATGTCCTCAACGGCAATGGGGTCTACACCTGCAAAGGGTTCATCCAGTAAAATAAACTTAGGATCTACGGCTAATGCACGGGCAATTTCTGTTCTTCGTCTTTCGCCACCACTTAAACTATCGCCATTGTTTTTACGAACATGATGCAGGTTAAATTCATCCAGTAACTGATTCAGTTTATGAATCCGCTCCTTTTTGGTAAGGGTGGTCATTTCCAGTACTGCCAGGATATTATCTTCTACACTTAAGGTTCTGAATACACTGGCTTCCTGTGGCAGGTAACCAATGCCCATCTGTGCCCTTTTGTACATGGGCAACCGGGTAATATCAGTATCATTAAGAAACACCGTTCCTTCATCCGGTTTAATAAGACCCACCACCATATAGAAGGTAGTCGTTTTACCGGCGCCGTTAGGGCCCAATAAACCAACAATTTCTCCCTGGTTCACATCAATACTTACCTGTTTTACAACGGTTCTTCCCTTGTAACTTTTAACCAGTTGTTGTGTATGTATGGTAAGGCTCAAAATCTTTGTTTCAACAAAAATAGGGCTTCTCATTTGCAGAAATGCACCTGTTTACCGGATTAACAGATGTTTTTATAAAGGCTTTAAGGCTGTATATTGCAGCCATTTAGAACCGCAAGCAAGCAGGCATGAAGATTACAGAACATATTCAACAGGCAAAAGACACACTGATTTCATTTGAGGTATTGCCCCCATTAAAAGGGAAAACCATCGTTTCATTATACGATCACCTCGACCCATTGATGGAGTTTAAGCCATCCTGGATCAATGTTACCTACCATAGAAGTGAAACCATGTTCAAGAAAAAACCGGATAATACTTTCGAAAAAGTGGAAGTACGAAAGCGTCCGGGTACAGTAGGTATTTGTGCCGCCATCATGAACCATTACCAGGTAGATGCCGTACCACATATCATCTGCGGTGGTTTTACCAAACGTGAAACAGAAGACGCACTCATTGACCTTGATTTTCTTGGTATCGATAATGTACTGGCACTTCGTGGCGATGCAGCAAAAAATGAATCAGCTTTTGAACCCGAACCCGGCGGTAACCATTATGCCATAGACCTCATTCGTCAGGTTAATAATATGAACAGTGGTTTATACCTCGATGAAGACATCAAAAATGGCGGTAAAACGAAATTCTGTATTGGAGTGGCTGGTTATCCTGAAAAACATTTTGAAGCACCTAATCTTGAAATTGATCTTGCCAAACTCAAAGAAAAAGTAGAAGCCGGCGCAGAATACATCATGACCCAGATGTTTTTTGATAACCAGAAATTTTTTGATTTTGTAAAAAGCTGTAAAGACATGGGTATTCATGTACCGATTATTCCGGGACTGAAACCCATTACCAATAAAAAACAATTATCCGTATTACCCCGCATTTTTCATGTGGATATTCCTACCGACCTGTCAAATGCTATCATGAAGTGTAAAACTGATGCAGAATGTGAGCAGGTTGGTACAGAGTGGCTCACACAGCAAAGCCGGGAACTTAAAGCATTTGGGGTACCAGTACTACATTATTATACATTAGGTAAACCTAAAGTAATCTGGAACGTAGTAAAAGAACTCGTTTAAAATAAAAAGTCCCGGTTCATCAAGACCGGGACTTTTTTAATCTGTTCAGTTCGTATTTTTTTTCGCCTTTGTTTCAATTAAATCATCAAACTGTTCCAGACTCAGTTGTTTGGCGATGATTCGTTTGTCTTTATCTAAAAGGTATAAGGTCGGTGTTTTAAAAATATCATAGAGCTGCCGGTAATTAGGTACACCTGCTTTTTCTTCGGCATCTTTAGCTGCCTTGGTTTGATAGGTATGTATCCAGCCTGATAAATTTTTATCTGCAATAAATCTCTTCCATGCCGGAAGCTCATTTTCATAAATATTTACGCCATAGATGGCCACATCCATCTGCTTCCATTTATGACGGTAAAAAGAATCTAAGCGGGGCATTTCATCCTTACAATGGCCACAATTGGGGTCCCAGAATGCAACCACTGTGAAAGCAGCATTAATATTATATAGTGGAACTATTTTTCCTGTAGTATCCGTTAAACTCAATACAGGAGCGGGTTTGCCAAGTTGATTGGCCATCAGACTATAAGCCCTTTCTATCACTGTTTTACGCGAAGCAGCATTGAGAATAGTGGTATCGCCTTTGGCATAAAAATTTTCAAAGAGGTATACAAAAACCTTATCCTGACCCATGAACTCCGGATTCATGTATTTATTGGTGAACTTGGTAAGCAGGTAAGGATAAATTTCTTTTCCTGTGCGGGCAGACAACAATATATATTTTACTTCTTCAATAATCGAATCGGGTTCGGGTGAAACATAATACCTGAAATAATCGTCGAGTTTGGGCTCAAAAAAAGGTGTTCTTAACAGACGGTCATCACTGAACAATACATCATCCCAGAAATGATCTTTTACATAGCGGTATGGATAAGCAGAGTCAGCCTTACCATTTACTACCGGAACCGCAGGTAATTCAGGCCTTTTCATGGTATTAAATAACATGGCCAGCAAAGAATTCGGGTGCTGCTGCATGATATTCGCCCTGTAATCCTGTAATTCTTTATCTGCTTTATTCAGTGCTGACAGCAAACGGGCAGAGTCTGCTTTATTGGTAGCTGTTTTATACGCAGTACTGAGTTGTTGAATCATTTGTCCTTTTTCAACAGAGAAGCTGGTATAATTTTTAAAGAGATCGTTATCAATTGAACCACGAATAATGGCCTGGTCTTTTAATGTAGTATCACCTACAATACTAAACTGCTGTACATTATCCATCAACACTTCAAACTGTATGGTCATCTGGGGCGATACCACAAAATAAATGCCTCCTGTCAGTTTTTTATTGCCTTTAAATACCCCCTGACTTTTATCGTTCAGCATAGCTGAGTCAACTAATGTTCTGCCTGTACCCATATAACTGCCGAGGTACACTTTACAGTTTTTGAGTGGTGTAAGGGTAATAGAGATATTTCTTCCCGAAGTAGCTGCGGGTTTAACTGTAGCCGGCTTTTTGGGAGCAGGTTTTGATACATTGGTTTTTGACTGGGCCAAAGCCGTCAATGATAAAAAAAGAGCGGCTATCCATGTAAAACAATACTTCATATCCTTTTATTGGGCCTAAATTTAGTTAAATACTTGCTTGACATAGTTAATCATCTGTCAAATACCAAAATCAAGCCCATCATAGTTACCTTTGCCCGGTGAGAAAACAAAAGAAAAAAATCGTTTTAGAAAATATCAGGGTGGAAGATTATGCAGCCGAGGGCCGTTCATTGGCAAGGGTTGATGGAAAAGTTATTTTTATTGAAGGAGCCGTGCCCGGCGATGTAGTGAGTGTTCAGCTCACCAAAAACAAAGCCGACTGGGCCGAGGGACATACCCTGCAAATCAATCAATATTCACCCGATCGCGTACAACCTTTCTGTACCCATTTCGGTGTTTGTGGTGGCTGCCAGTGGCAGATGCTTCCCTATGAGCAACAACTGAAATACAAACAGAAACAGGTAACAGATAATCTTACCAGAATCGGCCGAATAAATTTACCGGAGATCATGCCAATTATCGGTGCCGGCGAAACCCGCTATTACCGTAATAAAATGGAATACACATTTGCTACGCGTAAATATATTCCAACTGATGTATTCAGACAGATGAAAGCCGAAGGTATTAATCCGGATGAACTACCCGGAGCAGCTGGTTTTCATGCACGTGGATTTTTTGACAAAGTAGTAGAAATAGATACCTGCCATTTACAGGCCGAACCTACCAACCTGATCCGGAAATTTGCCGCAGACTACACACTTAATAACGGGCTCCCCTTTTATGATATCAAACAACACCAGGGCTGGCTGCGTAATATGTTTGTACGAAATACCAGCACCGGTGAGCTGATGGTAAATGTGATTTTGGGTTATGAAGACAAAGAACACCGTGAAACCATGCTGGAGGGTATGCTGAAGACCTTTCCACAGATCACAACACTACTGTATACCATTAATACCAAGCGCAACGATAGTTTAACCGACCTGCACCCACAAGTGTATAGCGGAAAAGGATATATCATTGAAAAACTGGAAGATTTTCAATTTAAGATCAGTCCAAAATCCTTTTTTCAGACCAATACCAAACAGGCCGAAAAATTATACCAGGTTACCCGCGATTTTGCTGAACTGACAGGCACACAAACTGTTTATGATCTATACTGCGGTACCGGCAGTATCGGTATTTTTGTAAGCAAACAGGCTGCCCGGTTAGTAGGTGTGGAAGTAGTGGCCGATGCCATCGAAGATGCCAAAGAAAATGCAACACTTAATGAACTTACACACACGGCTTTTTTTGCCGGTGATGTAGTAGATATCTGCGATGATGCTTTTTTCGACGCCCATGGCCGCCCCGATGTAGTAATTACCGATCCTCCCAGGGCGGGTATGCATGATAAGCTGGTTAGAAAATTACTGGATATTGCAGCGCCAACAGTAGTATACGTAAGTTGTAATCCGGCAACACAGGCGCGAGACCTGTCGCTACTGGACGAAAAATACAGGGTAACAAAAATTCAACCCGTTGATATGTTTCCACATACCTTGCATATAGAAAATGTGGTACAGTTGAAGTTGAGAGACTAATATTTATTTACATCATAAATACGCGAAAGCGTTAGGAGTATGACAGAATTCAGACCGGGAAGATTTGAGATATTACCCATCATCATCAAAAACCTGCTGATCATTAATGGTATTTTTTTCCTGGCACAGGTTACTTTTTCAAAAGGGGTGGTACCGGTTTTTTCTTTTGAAGACAACCTGGCCTTACATGCATGGCAGAGTGAGTTGTTTAAACCCTGGCAGCTGATTACGCATATGTTCATGCATAGTACCCAGGACTATTTCCATATCATCGGAAACATGTTTGCTCTATGGATGTTTGGTTCGGTACTGGAAAATGTATGGGGTGCCAAACGCTTTCTCACTTTTTACCTGATTTGTGGATTTGGTGCGGCATTAATGCACCTGCTCTTTCTTTCTTATGAACTATCGCCCATCATCAGAGATTACACATTAGTAGCACAGCAACAAAATGACCCCGTAGCTTTTACCGATGCCATACTCAGTTTCGGACGTAAATATGGACTAAGCTGGTACCAGCAGCCTGAGCTTATCAACTACCTGCGTTCGGCTCCCGGCAATACAGAAATAACCGAACAGGTGCTCAGTAATATCACTTCTTTTTACGAAAGCCGTCTTAATACAGCCACTGTAGGTGCCAGTGGTGCCGTATTTGGTATATTGGCTGCTTTCATTTACCTCTTTCCCAATACTTATATCTACATCTATTTCCTGGTACCCGTGAAAGCAAAATGGTTGGGTCTCATTTATTTTGGATATGAGGTATTCTATGCAATTCAGAACTCAGCTGGTGATAATGTTGCCAGATGGGCACATATTGGTGGCGGACTTGTAGGCCTTCTGATTGTTATTACCTGGAACAAAACCAACAGAAAAACGTTGTATTAATAAAGTAATCGTGCGATATGGGAGTACAATCTTATAAAAGCAATAGCAGAAAAATACTATTAGGGCAGGATAATAATGCGCTGGTTTTCCTGTTTGCCATCAACATGCTGATGTTTGTGATCGTGAACTTTATTAAAATAGTGTATTACCTGTCTGAAATACCAGATGAGTTTTTTTACCGCCAGGTATTAAACTGGCTAAGTCTTCCGGCATCAACAGAAGGGTTTCTTACAAGACCCTGGACACTGATCTCCACCATGATTACACATCACAGCGTATGGCAACTGATCAGCAGTATGTTATGGTTATGGTGTTTTGGCTTTATCCTGCAGGATCTTGCAGGCAACAATAAACTGATACCTATCTATATCTATGGCGGTATTGTTGGTAGTCTTTCTTTCCTGCTCATGAATAACATGGTTCCTGTATTGGCCAATAATGTACAAAATGTTGCACCCCTGCTGGGTGCCGGTTCTGCGGTGATGGCTATTGCTGTGGCTACTACTACACTGGCCCCCGATTACCGGGTATTTCCACTGATTAATGGGGGTATTCCACTCTGGGTCATCACACTCATATTTGTTGCCATCGATTTTGCCACTTTGGCCAGCAGCAATGCCGGCATAGGAGCCGGACACCTGGTGGCTGGACTAATTGGGTATCTCTATATCCGCCAGATGCGTCGTGGATCGGACTGGGGTGCATGGATGAACCGTTTTGCCCAATGGCTCGATGATCTTTTTAATCCTGAAAAAAAACAGCAGCAACAAACCTCGTCCGATAAACATTTTTATAAAGCTGCTACCAAACCTTTTGAAAAGAAAGCCAATCTTACCCAGCAAAGATTGGATGAGATACTGGATAAGATCAATCAACAGGGTTATCAGTTCCTGACAGATGAAGAGAAAGCATTTCTTAAAAGAGCCAGCAAAGAGGATATCTGATTTTATATTGGTGATCTGAATGGTAAGCCACAGATTCATAGATTACTGTACGATAATCTGTGAATCTGTGGCTTATTTTTTAATCCTATTCTATCTTAATCAGTATTTTTAACACATGGCAAGGAGCTTTTTACGGCGCGCAACAAAAACCCTGGTCGTCATATTGAATCTGACGATCGTTGTGCTCTTTCTGCTTGCCTGTTTAAGCCCTTTTTTAAGTACCGCCAATTGGTGGATGATTGGTTTTACCGGTCTCATTGTTCCCTACCTGATAATCGGACTTGTCTTCTTTATTATTTTCTGGCTCATCGTAAAACCCAGAATGGCACTCATTTCAGTAGCTGCTTTACTCATCGGTTTTCAGCAGGTAAATGTGGTGTTTGCCTGGCGCCCGGGTCCGGCAGTGAATAAAAAAAAACCGGAAGGTCTCTTGCGTGTAGTGAGCTGGAATATCCAGAGTTTTAACGGATTTACCAATAATGAAACAGCAAGAAAGCTGGCAAGAACAGAGCTGGTGGAGTCGATACTTAAATTTGAACCGGATGTTATTTGTTTACAGGAATTCAATCACAAAGAAGGCCGTCATCCTGAATCTGATAATTTATCACTCTTTAATAAAGTTTACCCTTATCATCATTTTTCCAAAGATTATATGCGAAATGGTGGTGAATACCAATCTGGCTGTATCATTTTCTCCAAATATCCCATTGCCAATACCGGGAAAATAAAATACCCTGTTGCCGAGAGCCTGATTTATGCCGACCTGATAAAAGGTAACGACACCATTAGGGTATTTAATACCCATCTTCAGTCTTTCAAATTCAAGGAAGCCGATTATTCCGACCTGGAGAAAATCAGGGTACAGGATGATGAGGGTTTAAAAGCCTCCAAAAATATTGTAAGAAAAATGCGGCTGGCTTTTAAACGAAGGGGTGTGCAGGCTGGTATGGTAAAAGCAGAACTGGACAAGAGTCCCTACCCTTCTATCATCTGTGGCGATTTTAATGATGTACCCAATTCATACACTTATTTTCATATAAAAGGCCAGTGGCAGGATGCATTCCTGAAAAAAGGATTTGGTATCGGAAGAAGCTTTATTGCCCTGGCACCCACACTCCGGATTGATTATATTCTTGCCCATCCCGATTTTACAGTGAAAATGTTTGATATGGTAGATGAAGGATTGAGCGACCATATCATGCTGGTTTCTGACCTGCAATTAAAAAAATAAATATCTTCGCGCTATCATGATACTGAAACGCATTCATACCTGTTGTTGCTGTTGCTGATTCTATAAGAGGTCTGTTCAGGATCTTATGTCTATTGTTACCCGATTTATTTCCCCTAATTCACAAGCATGTCACTCAAAGTTTATAACTCACTTACCCGAAAAAAAGAAGTTTTTGAAGCCATTAATGCACCTTATGTAGGTATGTATGTGTGCGGACCAACCGTAAGTGGAGAAAGTCACCTGGGTCATGCCCGCCCCTTTATTACATTTGATGTAGTGTACCGCTACCTCATGCACCTGGGTTATAAAGTACGGTATGTAAGAAATATAACCGATGCAGGTCATTTCGAAGAAGAAGGAAGAGAAGCCGAAGACAAGATCAGTACCAAAGCGGTATTGGAGAAACTGGAGCCGATGGAGCTGGTGCAGAAATACACCAATCTATATCACTGGGCCATGGCCAAATTCAATAACCTTCCTCCCAGTATCGAACCCACTGCTACCGGTCATATTGTAGAGCAGATTGAAATGATTAAAAAAATCATTGCAGATGGATATGCATATGAAGCCAATGGCTCGGTGTATTTCGACGTAGAAAAATACAATACCGATTTCTCCAAAAAAGGATTGCCCTATGGTATGCTGAGTGGGCGTGTACTCGATGACCAGATCGATACTACACGTGAGCTCGATAACCAGGAAGAGAAAAGAAACAAAAGCGATTTTGCTTTATGGAAAAATGCGCCTCCCGAACACATCATGCGTTGGCAGAGTCCATGGGGAGAAGGTTTCCCTGGTTGGCATATTGAATGCTCGGCCATGAGCACCAAATACCTCGGAGAAGAGTTTGACATTCATGGTGGTGGTATGGACCTTCAGTTCCCGCATCATGAATGCGAGATTGCACAGAGTACGGTATGCAATCATAAAACACCTGCACGCTATTGGCTGCATAATAATATGATTACCATCAACGGAAAGAAGATGGGTAAGAGTTATAATAATGTGATCAAGCTGAGTGAATTGTTTGAAGGCACGCATCCGATACTGGAGCAGGCCTATCATCCCATGACAGTAAGATTCTTTATCCTGCAAAGTCATTACAGGGGTACACTCGATTTTAGTAATGAAGCTTTACAGGCATCAGAAAAAGCATTGCGCCGCTTATGGGAAGCCTATGAGTGGCTGAGCAAGCAGGAGATAAATACGTCTGCTACAGCTTCAGATAAGGCGCAGGATGAAAAAGTACAACAGCTGATCAGTGAGTTTGATGAGTTTATGAATGATGACCTGAACACCGCTAAAGTATTGGCCAATATGTTTGAACTGAGTTCTGTGATCAATTCCATCAAAGACAAACATATCAAAGCCGATGCGATCAGCGGAGCTACCTTACAACTCCTGCAACAACAACTCAAACTTTATATTGAAGATATTTTTGGTCTCACAGGAGAGCGTACCGCCGATGATGGTAAACTCGATGGGGTATTGCAATTACTGATCGATATCCGTAAAGAAGCCAAGCAACGCAAAGATTTTGTTACGAGCGATAAAATCAGGAATGAACTGGCCGCTTTGGGTGTTCAGCTCAAAGATGAGAAAGATGGAGGGGTAAGTTATTCGATACAATAGGATAGTGAGTAGTCAGTAGTGAGTAGTGAGTGGGTTTTTGCTTTTTATACTGCAGTCTTGGAAGGTTAGCCGATAGACATCACGAACATTCTGTTACTTCAACGAAACCCTTACACCGATAAATAACCGGATACCCTGATTGGGTGCGTAGACATAAGTGGGGTCGAAGCTCAGTGCAGCAGGGTTTTCAGCAGTAGCCATTACCTGGCCATTTGCATCATACTGTACTTTTTTATCAAAAGGATCATGTGTGCGGGCAATTAAAAAAGGATTGCCTTTGTTCGGTGTCCAGTTGAGTAAATTTTTTACCCCACCATATATTTCTGTTTGTTTGAAGCCGGAAAAAACAAACTGGATATTCTGTAAACTCCATAAAGGCGAATTAGGTTTACGCGGATCGAGCGGGCCCAGCAAAGGCAGGCGCATTGGACCATAAAAATTACCAGTATAATCAATGGCCAGGTTCCAGGGTTTTATTTTGTACGATAAAGACCAGGTACCTGTTATTTTTTCAGTGAGTATCTGCTGTGTTTTCTTTCCATTCTCTATCAGCGAAACATCCTGCAGCGTAATACCTGCCATACCCTTTATTCCATTCAGAAAACTGAAATCGGTATTCAGTGTAATACCCTTACTTACTGCATACCCTTTGAGGTTATCGTAATTAATCTCATTCGGATTAGTTTCATAATCGCCGATAATACGGTTATTAAAATTGGTGTACCATGCTGAAAAATCGAAACCAATTATGGTACCGTTTCCGGTAAGTATTTTTTTGGTGAAGTTGAGGTTCACATTATAGGAGCGCTCCGGTTTCAATTCATTGCGAATCACTACTTTTCTTGCCCCGGTTAGCGCCGCATGATCTTCTGTAAATAAATTCACCACCCTGAAACCTGTTCCTGCATTTACGCGTAAAATCTGGTCCTCAGTTATCTTCCATTTATAAGCTATTCTCGGTGTAATTATATTTCCATGAATTGAATGGCGATCATAACGTAAGCCAAGTAATAATTGTTGTTGTCCGAATTTTATTTCATCCTGTACAAAGACTCCCGGAAGCCATGTTTGTTGTGGTATGTTTTTAGGATTCACAGGATCAGGACCTGCAGTAGCAGCTGTATTATCGTCATAATAAGTATAACGAACCGCTACACCCGACAGCAGATCATGTTTGCCCCATTTTTTATCCCAGGTAAGCTGGTGAAACAGAATCTGTTGATTGGCGATATAAGAAGTAATACCATAACGGCTATCCTGCTGATGCGAATTATAAGAAACCGAATACAATAATTTTTCTTTTGCAGGCAGCTGGTACTGACCCGTAAGCTCCCATCTCCTGGTATAAATACTCTCACCATAAATACTATCACCTCCCCTGAAGCGCTTGTTCCATCGCATATCGCCACCCCAGCGATCTTCGTTATAATAACGTGCTGCAAAGCTGAATAAACGGTTGTCTTTTCTCGACACAGACCATTTCTGAAAAACCGAAAGTCTTTTTTGCAGGGTTACATCGGTAAAACCATCCTTATTGTTATCAATGGGATGATCATATAAATAACCATTCAAACCCGTTAACATACGTATTTTTTCAGAAGGCTTTACAACAAAACCGATATCAGCATTTTTTTCATTCCAGCTGGTATGCATATAGTCGGCATAAAACTTAGCCGCATGTGCTGTGTTTTTGGTGATGATATTGATGAGTCCGCCCACTGCTTCACTTCCATATAAGGAAGATGCGGGCCCTTTTACAATTTCTACTCTTTCAATCAATGCATTCGGAATACCTGATAAACCATACACGGTAGATAAACTGCTCACAATCGGCATACCATCAATCAACACCATGGTATACGGGCCTTCCAGTCCATTGATATGAATATCACCGGTGTTACAGATATTACAGTTTAACTGCGGTCGTACACCATTCACCTGTTGTAAGGCATCGAAAATATTGGGCGTAGGGTTCTTCCGGAAGAAAGTCGGTGTAAATACTTCAACAGGAACAGGGCTTTCTGTTTTTCTCACTTCTTTAAGCGTTCCGGTTACTACTACATCGTGAATGGTAATATCGGCTGGATTTAATGATATGTCGATCACCAGCGTCTGTCCGTTCGTTACCTGAATTTTTTTCCGGAAAGGTTCATAACCTACCCTGTCTGCCTGCAGGGTATAAATACCAGCTGCAGGTAATCGTAAACTGTACATGCCATTACTATCAGATTCCGTTTTGATCGTACTGTTGAGCAGCCTCACCGTAACCAGATCAACCGCTTTGCCGGCAGACATGACCCTACCTGCAATTACAGGTTCCTGTGCTGGCAGGATTTGTGAAATACAGATCAAAAAAATACTAAAAAGCAACTTCATACCGTGAAAACTATAGTAGTTCGATTGGTAAAAGTATTAAAGTTAGGGTAATCTAACAAAAATAGTTTGTCTTTTCTTTTATCTTTGTCCGATGTTATCGACCACTGAAGAGAATTACCTCAAAGCCCTTTTACAGCTTACCCTTGAACAGGAGGACAAAGCAGAGGCCGGCACCAATGAACTGGCGGCCCAGCTGGGTGTAAAGCCGGCGACGGCCAACGATATGCTGAAGAAACTGAGGGAAAAGCAACTGATTCACTATGAGAAATATGGGAAATCATCCTTAACAGTTGAAGGAAAAAAAAGAGCAGTTGAAGTAGTACGTAAACACCGGTTATGGGAAACTTTTTTATACGAACAGCTCGGATTTACCTGGGATGAAGTACATGAAGTGGCAGAGCAGCTCGAACATATTCAAAGCGCTAAACTTATCGACAGGCTCGATCAGTTATTGAATTATCCATCTTTCGATCCGCATGGCGATGTTATTCCCACTGCATCAGGCGAAATGAATATACCCGCCAAAAAAACACTCAATGAAGAAGAAGTGGGTCATCATTGTAAAATGGTGGGCGTAAAAGATAACTCAGCTACTTTTTTACAGTATGTAGATAAAGTAGGCCTTCGGATGAATCAACCCATCAAAGTCTTGTCCAGACAGCCTTACGACGAATTGATAGAAATAGAGGTAAACGGACAGAAATCCAGTGTAAGTCCACGTTTCGCAGAAAATATTATCATCGTTTGTAACGATTGCGAAATGAAAAAGAAAACTATTTAGTGATTACAATCGTCGCTGTGGGCATGATTATGCGACCGGCACATACGGTAGTTGATATAGTGCGAGGTGATAATGAAAAGCACAGCTGGTATGAGTAACCAAAGCTCCCAGTGATGCCAGATAACTTTGCTGAGCAGTAAAATAATACCGATGGTAAAAAAGATCATGGGTATCCAGCTATGGTGGTGCTTTCTCCGACCATGGTACAATGAATAAGTTCCCACGGCAAATGCCAGGGCAATCATGCTGTATTCAAACCAGTTATTGTCTATGATATTATACCCGAATAAAGGCAGGCTGCTCAGGAATAAAGGCAATACTGCACAGTGAATAGCACATGCAATTGATGTGGCAATACCAAAAGCGTCCCAATTAATCTTGAAATTCATGCAACTGCAAACATACACCAATGCAACATTGTTGCAAAATTAATTTTAAGCTTTTTTTCTGTCCTCATTCTGAACCGATTGGGGTGTAACTTTGTGTTATAGATGAGTTATGAGTAGAAAATTAACCGGGTACCTTTTGTTCTTTGCCGTCCTGGTAGCGGCGTTTTACTATTTCCTTTTCCGTGGAACTGATAACTGGAAGGTAAAACTGCCCCAGCTCAGTTTTGTAAAGCCTTTTATGTTTAAAAACCAGGATGCGGTACCTGTAACGGAAAAAGACCTTTTAGGTAAAGTTACCGTAGTAGAATATTTCTTCACCACCTGCAAAGGCATCTGCCCGAAAATGCATGTGGGAATGAAAACCATTTACGACACCTACAAAGATCATCCCGATTTCATGATACTGGCACATACCAGCGATCCGGAAACCGATTCGGTGGCAAGATTGAAAGTATATGCCGACTCGATGAAGATCGACACCAAAAAATGGGTATTGGTAACCGGAAGAAAAGACAGCCTCTACCAGATGGCCAGAAACGCCTATTTATTGGATGATCCGAAAAATAACGTTGAAAAAATTGAGGACCAGTTTATTCATACGCAGTTCTTTGCACTCGTAGACAAGAACGGTAAAGTACGCGGTCAGATTTATGACGGACTGAAAACTGAAGAGCTCGCCAAACTGAAAAAAGATATCGCTGTATTATTAAAAGAAAAAGGGTCGGGTAATTTTGTCAATGGCATTTTTACCAATAATCCACAGTAAGGAGACCAATCTATGAATGAGCGTATTGTAGACTTACTGAAGAAAAACCATCTCAGTATTACAGATAGCAGGAAAAAGATACTTACCCATTTTCTGGATGCAAATGGTGCATTGGCACATGCCGATATTGAACAGAAGAGTGGAACTGAATTTGATCGGGTAACGATTTACAGAACACTTCAGACTTTTGTGGAGAAAGGTATCATTCATACCATTCCTACTACAGACAATTCTGTTCGTTATGCACTTTGTAAGGATGACTGTTCAGCAGGTCATCACCACGACGATCATGTACATTTTATGTGTGATGAATGTGGAACGACTTATTGCCTTGATCATGTAACAGTTCCAAAAGTAGCGTTACCGGAGGGTTTTACAGCTACACAGAACGACCTTGTAGTAAGTGGGCTTTGCAACAAATGCTCTTAACGCGTAAAATGATATACCGATACATTCGTTTATCTTCGTTTAAACTTCATTCATGATTCTTGTTACCGGCGCTACAGGTTTGGTGGGTACTCACTTGCTAAGGCGGCTGGTTCAGAGCGGACAAAAAGTACGTGCCATTTACCGTTCTGCAATTCCCTCATCCGATATTTCAGCCAAGGTAGAATGGGTACAGGCAGATATACTTGATATTATTTCACTGGAACAGGCAATGCAACATATAGATCAGGTGTACCATTGCGCCGCCATTGTTTCTTTCAATCCCGGTCAGAAAAAAACATTACACCATGTCAATATACAGGGTACGGCCAATGTAGTTAACGCAGCATTGAATGCCGGTGTAAAGAAAATGGTGTTTATGAGTTCGGTAGCTGCACTGGGTCGTATACGTGAAGATGTGGCCATAGATGAAAGTATGAACTGGACCCCCGAAACCAGTAACAGTGAATATGGTAAAAGTAAATACCTCGCCGAAATGGAAGTGTGGAGGGGTATAGGTGAAGGACTGAATGCAGTCATTGTAAATCCCGTTATCATCTTAGGAGCCGGAGACTGGAACAGTGGGTCAACTGCCATTTTTAAATCGGCTTATGATGAATTTCCCTGGTATACAGAGGGTGTAAGTGGTTTTGTAGACGTAGAAGATGTAGTGACGGTGATGATTGAATTGATGAAAAGCGATATCAGCGACCAGCGTTTTATTGTAAGTGGCGCAAATACACCCTATCGCTCCATTTTTAATATGATAGCAAAGGGGTTTGGAAAAAAACTGCCTTCGCGCAAAGTAAGTCCTTTGATGGCCGCTATTGTATGGCGTATAGAAGCCATGAAATCATGGTTCACCGGCAAGTCTCCGCTGCTTACCAAAGAAACAGCAAAAACAGCGCAGGCAAAAGTACATTTCAATAATACCAAACTATTGAAAGCACTTCCTTCCTTTTCCTATACGGATGTGGAGGTATCAGTGGAACGAATATGCCGGGAGTTAAAAGTTAAATACCAGCTTCCTTAATTATTATCCCGCTAATTTGACCTAATTTGTATCAGGACATGAAATACCTGGTAACTGTTATATTATCTCTTTCGCTGTATGCACCACAAGTGGCTAAGTTTTTAGCTTATGCAGAATGTTCCGCACTGGCTCTTACCATGGCCGATCAAAACTGGTGCGATTGTATGCTTACAGCTGATACAGATACGGATGGTATTCCTGCTACCGAAAAGCAAAAAGACATCCAGTTTAAAACAGACTGGAAATTTACAGCTGAAAAAATAATCATGCTCGGAAGCATTAATGACTGTCTTGTTCCGGTTAAAAAAACTTCACTCAGTTTTCCCCTACCCGATCCATTCTTATCGGCTGTTTTTCATCCGCCACTTGTTTAAATAAATACAACGTTGTGATGTTCCGCTGAAACGGAACCGTTTATTTATTCAAACCTTTAATCCATTTACAATGAAATCATTGATATGGGTTGTGGCTGCTGTTTGCATGACCGCAATCTTTTCGCCTGCCCATGCGCAGTCACCAACCCCTTATGCCAATACTGAAATTAAAAATGCCAGCGGTGAGCCGATGTTACTTGGCCATTGCGAAATAAACCTCCTGAAACAAGGTGTTTTTCAGCAATGGTTTATACCCGGATTTAATGCCTATCAACCCGATTCACTCACCACCCGAACCTTGGCACCTTTAGTAAAAGACAAATTCATTGAAATATTCCTAGGCACCTGGTGTGGCGATAGCCGGCGGGAAGTACCAAGAATGTTGAAAATGCTGGAATCATCAGGCTACGATATACAGAAAGTAAAACTGGTTTTTGTAAGTAATGCTGCAGATGTATATAAACAAAGTCCACAACATGAAGAAGCCGGCAAGAACATTAAAAGGGTACCAACATTAATTGTATACCATAAGGAAACAGAGATAGGAAGAATAATAGAATATCCGGTAGAAACACTGGAAAAAGACTTGCTGAAAATATTGAAGAGCGAAAAGTATGTGCCGAATTATAGTCAGTTGAAATAGAAAGCAGGAGTGAGCAGTGAATGGTGAATGGTCAATTGTGAATTGTCAATGGGGGTAAGAAAAAGTAGCTCCCTCTATTGACCATTCACAATTGACAATTCACTACTCAACCTTCCATCACCTTCTTCCACAACTCAGGAATTCTTTTAATCCATACCAGTTCACGTCTTTTGAGTGAAGCATCTTCAGCAGGGTAGCCGAAATATGTTTTACCGCCTTCCAGTGAAGAAGGAACACCACTTTGTGCCAATACAACGGCGTTGGCGCCGATGGTTAATGTTTTACTCACGCCTACCTGTCCCCAGAGTGTTACACCGTCTTCAATAATGGTTCCACCTGCAATACCTACCTGTGCAGCAAATAAGCAGTTTTTACCAACAGTGGTATCATGTCCTATATGAACCATATTATCCATGCAGGTGCCCCTACCGATCCTGGTTTCGGCTGTTACGCCCCGGTCGATGGTACAGCCTGCACCAATTTCAACATGGTCCTCGATGACCACATTACCGCAGCTCAGCATTTTTTTGAACCATACATCTCGGTTTTTTTTGCTGTTATAATAGAAAGCATCACTGCCAATGACAGTACCGGCCTGTATCACTACATAATCACCAATCACTGTATAATCGAGTATGGTTACGTTTGGATGAATAATACAATGCTTGCCAATTTTCACCTGTTCACCAATAAAACAGTTAGGCATGATGACTGTATTTTCTCCGATAACTGCAGTGGCACTGATACTTGCCTGCGCAGCTGTAAAAGGTCTGAATTGTTGAACGATTTTTAAATAGGCTTCAAAAGGTTCATCAGTAACCAATATGGTTTTCCCTTCCGGAATTATTACATCAGTTGTATTGATGATGATAAAATCGGCAGCACTGTTCAAACATTTATCATAGTATTTCGGATGATCCACAAAGACCAGATCGCCACTTTCAACCTTATGAATTTCATTGATACCGGTAATCATCGCTTGCGGATTTCCTTTGATCTCAGCATTGATCAGAGATGCAATCCAGCTTACAGAAACGGGTGCGGGAAACTTCATATGCCCTTTTTTTGTTAAAATCAAAGGTAATGACCGCCTTTGATGAGAAATTATTTTAGTTCGGATTTAACCCGAAAAATCGCTTATTTTTTCTTGCTTTAACGCTTTCTTTGTTGTTTACACAAGAAATGAGTTGTGAAATGAAGTCTTGCGAAACCCTTTATTCATCAATATTTCAGCCGATCAATATTTTTTAATCCGTTATCGCCTGATGATTTCAGTGATAAAAAAAACAAGCTTTTCAGCACTTATAAAGCAGGGTCTATTCACAACCTGCCCCAAAATGTTAATAAAATTGTTTAAAAAAATTTTTGCTTTCGATGAAACTCTTTTTAATATTGTGTAGGGAAATTTATTTCCCAGTACTTACTAACCCATCCATATACAAAGTCTCGCTTCTGCGGGACTTTTGTTTTACATGAATCACTACTTCATCATCTACAAACCTTATCTCGTTCAATCGCAATTTTCTCCGGTTGACGGGAAGCAGACACTGGCTGATTTTTTTGATGTGCCAACTGATGTATATCCGGTTGGCCGGCTTGATCATGACAGTGAAGGTTTATTGATATTGACTAATGACAAACAATTGAATCATCGTTTACTGCATCCGACATTTAAACACGAAAGAGAATATTGGGTACAGGTTGATGGAGCCATAACAGATGATGCCATTCATCAATTATCAAAAGGAGTAAACATTACAGTAGATGGTAAACAATACCATACTGCTTCCGCAAAAATTTTCCGCTTCAGTCAAGCGCCCATTGTTCCGCCCCGTACCCCACCCATTCGTTTCCGAAAAGAAATTCCGGCGCCCTGGATTAGTATTCAATTAACAGAAGGAAAAAACAGGCAGGTAAGAAAAATGACCGCCAGTGTAGGCTTCCCCACACTCAGACTCATCCGCCACCGGATTGAACAGTTAACCATTGATGGTATGCAGCCGGGTGACTTGGTCAGCCTCTCAAAAAAAGTTTTGTATAAACAGTTGTTCCATGAATAAATCTGCGATTGCACAAAATGGAGTGTATACCATTATCACTCAGCGGGAGGCGATGGATATTCCAATGATTCATCGTTACCTGTCTGAAGAATCGTACTGGGCCAAAAATATTCTCATAACACTGGTTCAAAAATCAATTGATCATTCACTTTGTTTTGGCATTTTTGAAGCAGACCAACAAATTGGTTTTGCAAGGGTCATCACCGATCAAACCAGTTTTGCTTACCTGGCCGATGTATTTGTTTTACCGGCTTACAGGGGAAGAGGTTTATCAAAATGGCTGATGGAAACCATACATGCTTACCCCGATCTGCAGGGATTACGCAGGTGGTTACTCTTTACCCGGGATGCGCATGGTTTGTATAGTCAGTTTGGCTGGGAGCAGGTACCTGACAGTATTACGAGTCGTATCATGCAGCTGCACCATCCAGATATCTACCTGCAAACAAATAATAGCCAACCGGGAGCTGCCACTGAATAATCCGTTTATCTTTTACCAATCTTGCCTGCTAAGCGTTAATTTTGCTGCTCTTTACGTAATTGAGAATTTATATGAGTCAAACACATTTATCGGAGCAGGAACTGATTCGCCGTGAGAAACTGGCCAGGTTACAGGAAGCGGGTATCGATCCTTTTCCGGCGGCCCTGTATCCTGTTAGTCATTATTCAACAGATATTAAAGAAAACTACACCGAAGAAACCAAAGATGCATTTACCGGCATTTGTGTGGCAGGACGCGTGATGAGTATAAATGATAAAGGCAAGGTTTTCTTTATCAAGATACAGGACAGCAAGGGTATTATACAACTGTATGTAAAAAGAGATGATATCTGTCCGGAAGAAGACAAATCTTTCTGGGATCATGTAATTAAACATGGGCTCGACCTGGGTGATATCATTGGTGTAACCGGTTTTGCCTTTATTACCAAAACCGGTGAAACATCCATTCACGCGCAAACATTTACTATGCTTGCCAAATCACTTAAACCACTGCCTGTGGTAAAACGTGATGAGGAAGGAAATGTATTTGATGCCGTAACTGATCCTGAATTCAGGTACCGTCAGCGTTATGCCGACCTCATCATCAACCCCGATGTAAAAGATACTTTTGTAAAACGAACAAAACTCATCAATACCATCCGTACATTCCTGAATGAACAGGGAGCCCTGGAAGTAGATACACCTGTTTTACAGGCTATTCCCGGTGGTGCAGCTGCCCGTCCTTTCATTACACACCACAATGCACTCGATGTTCCATTTTATCTCCGTATTGCCAATGAACTATACCTTAAGCGTTTGATTGTAGGTGGATTCGACTGGGTATATGAGTTCAGCCGCAATTTCAGGAATGAGGGTATGGACAGAACACACAATCCTGAATTTACCGTGCTGGAATGGTACACGGCTTACAAAGATTATTTCTGGATGATGGAAACAACAGAACAGTTGTTTGAAAAAATTGCCATTGCCTTACACGGAACCACCGATGTGCCATTGGGCGATAAAATCATCAACTTCAAGGCACCTTTCAAAAGAATCAGTATTCATGATGCCATTAAAGAGAATACAGGCATTGATGTGAGTGGTATGGATGAAACAGGATTGCGTGAAGTTTGCAAGCAACTGAAAATTGATGTGCCCGGTAATATTGGTAAGGGTAAACTGATTGATGAAATTTTTGGAGCCACCAGTGAACATACATTTATTCAACCCACTTTCATCATTGATTATCCGGTTGAAATGAGTCCGCTGACCAAAAAGCATCGCACCAAAAACGGATTAGTGGAAAGATTTGAGTTGATGGTAAACGGTAAAGAAATAGCCAATGCCTATACAGAACTGAATGATCCAATTGATCAGCGTGAACGATTTGAGGAGCAGCTGAAACTAATGGAACGTGGTGATGATGAAGCTATGTTTATTGACCATGATTTTCTTCGTGCTCTCGAATATGGCATGCCTCCTACATCGGGTATAGGAATTGGTATCGACCGTTTGTGTATGATGATGACCAATCAACCCTCTATACAGGATGTACTCTTATTTCCGCAGATGCGGCCTGAGAAACAGGTAGATTAAGTATCAATTGAACCGGGGAAGATATTGCCTTGCTTCATTAGCAAAGGCAAGTGCATCCTGTTCATTCTTAAAACGAATCAGGAATTTATTACGGACCTCATACTGGGGTCCCTTTTTTTGTGTAGTGTAAACAGTGGTAAAAAAAAACTGCTGGTTGCTTTTCAGCTGAATCAGTAATGCTGAAGGGTTATTGTTGACCTGGTTGAAACTATTGTTACTGAATTCAGACAGGCGAGTCCACATGCTTATATATTTGCCAATTCTATTCCTGCCAGCTTCTGTTTCTTCAATCCAGAACCAGATATAACCGTTTTTATCATCCACCTTATAGTAAGTCTTTACGGTAATACCAGCACCTTCTCCATTCATATCAATGGAACTAATCAACTTCCCATCTATCGTATAACGGTAATCGCCGCAATTGCCACGGAATTGCGCAGGAGCTTTGATGGCCGTAAAGACCATCAGCATTAATATGAAGGCAGTATGTCGCATCAGGGGTATGCGATATTACTACTATTTTCAGTAAAGAACATACCTAAATGCTTAAAACTACATTAATCCCTACACAAAAAGGTCATTGTACAGCTGCCCTCCGGGCACAACAGCATATTTTTCGAGGTCTGTAATACCCTCAGCCGCAAGCACTTCCTCATCAATAAAAGTATTTCCTGTACAGCTAAGACCTGTTTTTTGAAGTATATAATAAACTGAGTCTGCAATAATTTCCGGGGTACGGCTCATCTTGGCCAGGGCCTCACCACCAAGTAAATTACGCACTGCTGCTGTATCAATAGTAGTTCTGGGCCATAAGGCATTGGAAGCTATTCCCGCGCCTTTAAATTCTGCCGCCCAGCCAAGTGCCAGCATACTCATATTGTATTTGGTAAGTGTATATGCAATATGGCCACCCAACCACTTTGGCTGGAGGCTGATAGGGGGTGATAAAGTGATGATATGCGGATTGTTGCCTTTTTTTAACCAGGGTAAACAATGTTTTACCACCAGAAAAGTACCCCTTACATTAATACTGTGCATCAGATCAAAACGTTTGGCCTCGGTTTGTTCGGTAGGCGTAAGCTGAATGGCAGAAGCATTATTAATGACCACATCAATACCACCAAACCTCGCTACGGCCTGTTCAACCATTGACTGAATCTGTTCCTCATGCCTGATGTCGACCTGAACGGCGAGTGCCTTACCACCTGCGGCTTCAATTTCTTCAGCCGCGGAAAAAATTGTGCCCCCCAGTCGCGGATCCTCCGTTACACTTTTGGCGGCCACCACAATATTGGCTCCTTCGCTGGCCAAACGTAATGCAATGGCTTTACCAATACCACGACTGGCTCCTGTAATAAGAACGGTTCTGTTATTAAACGACATGTTGAAATATATTGATGTACCTAAATTTAGGCAAACCTCGTTACCAACCTAAGAAATCTTTGATCAGTAATTCGGTAGTGAGACAGGCTTGTTCCAGATCATCATTTACAACGGTATGATGAAAATGATGACTGAAAGAAATTTCATAACTGGCTTTATTGACCCTTGTGGCCAGGCTTTCGGGTGTTTCCGTTCCACGACTTTCCAAACGGCGCTTTAATTCTTCTACGGAAGGGGGCTTGATAAATATAGACAGGCACCTGCCTTCCAGTTGTTGTTGTACATGAATGGCTCCTTTTACATCTATATCGAGCACTGGAACACGGCCCTCGTTCCAGATACGATCGAGTTCATGCTTCAGGGTACCATAATACTTTCCTTCGTACACCATTTCCCATTCAATAAAAGCATCTTCTTTAATTTTCTGCTGAAAGTTTTCAGGGCTGATAAAATAATAATCTACCCCATCTTTTTCCTGGCCCCTGGGTAAGCGGGTGGCTGCAGAAATGGAAAAACAAAGCAAGGGATATTTTTTGAGGAGGTAATGTGTGATGGAAGTTTTACCCGATCCGGAAGGTGCCGTAATAATAATGAGTTTACCCTTGTTTGCTTGCATGTGCAAAGAAACAGAATTTTCGGAAGCCCGAAAAGGGGTTTCATTTTTTTCGTTATGCTTTAGCAATTCTGAACGAAAGAATAGTATACCACCGCAGAGCCGCAGAGGGCAGGGAGGTTTCGCAGGGGAAGAGATTTAATTGTTCCAGCTGATTTTTTCTGACAGCGGAATATTTCTTTTTCCTTCCACAACTGGCTCATCTGTATAACCGAGGTATAGTAAACCCATTACAAGGTCATCGGCCGTAAGACCCAGCATTTTTTTCATGCTTTCATGGTGCGTCATCCCACCTGTACTCCATAATGCTGCAATGCCAAGTGCCTGTGCACCCAGTAAAATGTGCTCAATAGCCGCAGCGGTTGCAGCAATTTCTTCTATTACTGGAATTTTTTGTGTGGGTTGTCTTTTCATGTATACCAGTACAAGATGAGAAACTTTTTCAGCCTGCTGAATAATACCCTGGTATTTAGCAGTGGTAAATTTATCTTCATCAGTATGCGCTTTATAGAGGTCTGCATGCTGTTCACAAAATTGTTTCAGACTTTCTCCGGTATAGACAATAAAGCGCCAGGGTTCTGTTCTCCCGTGTGTAGGTGCCCAGTCGGCCAGTTCTAATAAATATTGAACAGAAGCCTGATCAATATTTTTTCCATTCATCAGAGAAGGTTTCGTACTTCTTCTGCCCCTTATGATTTCCTGTAAATTTTTTCCTTCGTGCATGCTGCAAAAATAACCTGATCCTGTTGTAACTGAAGTATTCATCAGCGAATAAACATTTTCGAGAAACGATATAATGTATTATATTGATAGAGTTTTCACCACTGGTCAATAGCTAATTATCTTCCTAGGGTAAATTGTTTGCAATGACGAGTACGGAATTTCAACTGGTTTTTAATAATCTCCCTGGCATGTATTTGTTATTGGCCACGGACGATCCTGCGTATACCATTCTTGGAGCTAATAAATCATACAGGGAAACCACCCGAACCACAGATATTGAACTGATTGGAAACCCTGTTTTCAGTATTTTTCCGGATACGGCCAGTCAGTTTAATGCGGATGCCAAAAAGAAGTTGATTGAATTATTCAGAGAAGCCATTCACACAAAGAAAACCAACCAGGTTAGCCAGTTCCGATACGATATTCCTGCCAATGACGGTTCTGCAAGGGCTATAAAATGTTATTGGAAAATAACGAATACACCTGTTTTTGATGCAGAGGGTAATGTGATACAACTGATTAACTCTGTTGATAATATTACTGAGCAGGTAGTATCGGAAATGCAAAATGTACAGGCACTCGCCCAGTCCGAAGAAAAGTATAAAAAGCTTTTTTACATAAATCCCATGCCCATGTGGATTTATGATGAAGCTACCTACCGTTTTGTAGAAGTGAATGAAGCCGCCATTGTTAAATATGGTTATACAAGAGACGAATTTCTTTCTATGACCATCATGGACATTCGGCCAAAAGAAGATGTTCAGAAAGTAAAAAAAGCAGTAAAACATCAGCAGGCCGATTATTTTGTACATAAAGACACATGGCGCCATTTTACAAAGCACCAGGAGTTATTATTGGTAGAAATAACAGCGCATCATATTATTCATAATCAGGTGCCTTCCGTTCTTGTGCTGGTGAATGATATTACAGAGAAAGTAAAGGCAGAAGAAGAAAGCAGGTTTGAGCGTAATAATAAAGAGGCCCTGATTAATAATACCAGTGATCTGATCTGGAGTGTTGACAAAAATTTAAGACTCATTACTGCCAATCAGTCTTTTATTAAATCTCTTGAGATCCAGACAGGAAAGCAATTACAAAGCGGTGATAATATCCTGATCGAATCATATTTCTCCCAAACATTTATTTTAACATGGAAGGAATTATACGAAAAAGCTTTATCAGGCGATTTTTTTATACATGAAGTTTATACCCCTGAATTAAAAGGTCAGGCCGGTGAATGGTCGGAAGTGAGCTTCAACCCCATCATCAGTAACGAAGAAATTATCGGAGTAGCCTGTTATGGAAGAGATGTTTCTGAGAATAAACGTCATCAGCAAAAATTGGAACAGGTAAACACAGAACTTACAGAAAAGATAAAGGAAATATCAGATTATAAATTTGCATTAGACCAGTCCAGTATAGTTGCCATTACCAACCAAAAAGGTATTATACAATATGTGAATGATAACTTCTGTTCTATCTCGGAATATAGCAGAGAAGAATTAATTGGTCAGGACCATCGCATCATTAATTCCGGCTATCATCCGAAATCATTTTTGAAAGATTTGTGGGCTACCATCGGCAAAGGAAAAGTATGGAGAGGTGAAATTAAAAATAAAGCCAAAAGCGGCAACTATTACTGGGTAGATACCACCATTGTTCCTTTTTTAGATGACAAGGGTAAACCCTATCAGTTTGTTGCCATCCGAAACGATATTACCCGGAAAAAAGAAGAGGAAGAGCAACTACACCTGATGAAAATGGTCATCACCAATACTAATGATGCCATACTTATTACTGAGGCAGAACCCATTGAAGGCACAGGTCCTAAAATACTTTTTGTGAATGAAGCGTTTACCCGGATGACTGGTTATACGCAAGAAGAAGTACTAGGTAAAACACCGCGGATATTGCAGGGTCCGGATACAGATCACCAGGAATTACTGCGCTTAAAAAAAGCACTTGAAAACTGGGAGTCATGCGATGTTGAAGTACTGAACTACAAAAAAAGCGGGGAGCCTTTCTGGAATAATTTTACCGTATCACCTGTTGCCAATGAAGCTGGCTGGTATACACACTGGGTAGCTGTTGAAAGAGATGTAACAGAAAGAAGAAAAACAGATGCAATGATTCGTGACAGTGAAGAAAAGAGAAGACTGATCATGAATGCAGCGCTTGATGCGATTATTTGTATTGATACTGAAGGCATCATCACTTTCTGGAATCCGCAGGCTGAACATATTTTTGGCTGGCAACAGGAAGAAGTAATAGGCAAAAAATTATCCAATATTATTGTTCCAGAACCTTACCGCTCCATGCATGACCATGGTATGGAACAATACAAGATAACAGGAAAGGGGCCCGCATTGAATGTTTTACTGGAACTGAGTGCCATTAATCGCGATGGTATCAACTTTCCCATTGAATTAACTGTATTACCCATTCACCAGGGTAACGATTCTTTCTTCTGTGCCTTTATCAGGGATATTACCGCACGAAAAAAAGCAGAAATAGCTACCCGGAGATCCAATGAAAGATATGAACTGGTGGCCAAAGCAACCAGTGATGCCATCTGGGACTGGGATTTACTCACTGGAACTGTTACCCGTTCAGGTGACGGATTACAAAAATTATTCGGATACGATACATTTTCAGCCAGTGCTGACAATGATTTCTGGCGCAAGCATGTTCATCCGGATGATGTTAACAGGGTAACGGAACAACGAACAATAAAGCTGGAAAACACTACTGATCAGTATTGGGAAGATGAATACAGGTTTAAAAGAAAAGATGGCAGTTATGCCCATGTGTACGACCGTGGTTATATAATCAGGAACAAAGAAGGTAAAGCCATTCGCATGATTGGCTCAACACAGGATATTTCTGATCTGAAACGCTCAGAACAACAATTACAGGAACTCAATACCGTGCTGGAAAAACGAGCTGCAGAACTGGTAAGATCAAATTCGGAACTCGAAAGATTTGCTTATGTAGCTTCCCATGATCTGCAGGAACCCCTGAGAATGGTGAGCAGCTTTTTGCAACTGCTTGAAAAGCAATACACACAACAACTCGACAGTAAGGCGAAAGAATACATCAATTTTGCAGTGGGTGGCGCAGAAAGAATGAAGAGACTGATACTCGACCTGCTGGCTTATTCCCGTGTAGCCACAGTTCCTGAACAATTTCAGCCTGTTGATATGAATGTCATAGCACAGCAGGTTGTACAAATTTTTGAATCAAGGTTTGAAAAAGAAGGAATAACTTTAACTTTAGGTAGTTTACCCTTAGTCAAGGGAAATGCAACGCAACTTCAGCAACTGTTGCAAAACCTGGTAGGTAATGCGATTAAATATAAAAGTGAGCGCCCCCCCAAGATTCAGATAGGTTGTGCAGAAGAAGCAGGCCGTTATGTTTTTTTTGTAAAGGATAATGGCATTGGTATTAACCCCAAATATTTCGAAAAAATATTTGTCGTGTTTCAAAGGTTGCACCCTATTAACAACTATTCAGGAACGGGTATCGGGCTGGCCATCTGTAAAAAAATTATTGAGCGACATCACGGTGAAATCTGGGTTGAATCGGAAGAAGGAAAAGGAAGCTGTTTCTTTTTCAGTTTACCAAAATAATCATCACTAAAACTGATACTATGTCTGCTATTCAGGACCTTGAAATTTTACTGGTAGAAGATAATGAAGGCGATATTCAGCTTACCATCGAAGCTTTTAAAGAAGCTAAAATAAGGAACCAGATAAAAGTGGTGCGCGATGGGGAAGAAGCACTTGATTACCTGAGAAAACAGGGTAAATATGCCGATGTATTATCGCCCGATATTATTTTAATGGATATTAACCTGCCAAAAATCGACGGGAAAGAAGTACTGGGTACAATGAAAAATGATCCATTACTAAAAAGTATTCCGGTGATTATGCTCACCACATCTTCTTCTGATGCTGATATCCAGGAATCATATGCCAATCATGCCAATTGCTATGTAATTAAACCGGTTGATCTGAATAAATTCATGGATGTGATACGCAGTATTGAAGATTACTGGGTGTCTATTGTTAAGCTGCCCGGTAAATCCTGATATCTTGTATTACACACGTCTGATGTCGGCACCAATTTTCCGCAGACGCTCATCAATCTGCTGATAGCCGCGGTCTATCTGTTCAATATTCTGGATCACACTTTTTCCTTCCGCACTTAAGGCAGCAATCAATAGTGCCTGACCAGCTCGTATATCCGGACTACTCATGGTGATGCCACGCAGGTTATTTTTTCTGCCCAGTCCAATAACGGTGGCCCTATGCGGGTCGCAGAGAATAATCTGAGCACCCATATCAATCAGCTTATCTACAAAGAATAATCGGCTCTCAAACATTTTCTGGTGTACCAGTACACTACCCCTTGCCTGTGTAGCTACTACCAGAACAATACTGAGCAGGTCGGGTGTAAAGCCTGGCCAGGGATGATCTGATATGGTGAGAATACCTCCATCCATAAAAGTCTGTATCTCATACACATCCTGTGCAGGAATATAAATATCATCGTCCTGTATAGAAAACTGAATACCTAACTGGCTGAACTTCTCAGGAATAATACCCAAATGTTTTACACCTGCATTTTTAATGGTAAGCTCACTTTGCGTCATCGCAGCAAGTCCAATAAAACTACCGATCTCAATCATATCAGGCAACATGCGGTGTTCGGTACCGTTTAGTTTTGAAACACCTTCAATCGTTAACAGGTTACTGCCGATACCGCTTATCTTGGCACCCATGCGGTTGAGCATACTGCAAAGCTGTTGCAGATAAGGTTCGCAGGCCGCATTGTAAATCTGGGTTACGCCCTCTGCCAGCACTGCCGCCATTACAATATTAGCCGTACCTGTTACAGACGGCTCATCAAGTAACATATAAGCACCTTTGAGCTGTTCTGCCGATAGTTTGAAACAGCTCTGTATATCATCGTATTCAAACTTCGCTCCCAGTTTTTCAAAACCAATAATATGTGTGTCGAGTCTTCTACGCCCAATTTTATCGCCACCCGGTTTTGGTATATAGGCTTTTTTGAAACGTGCCAACATGGGCCCGGCAAGCATTACACTGCCACGCAGACGACCACCTTTTTTCCTGAAATCTTCCGATGAGAGATAATCAACATCAATATTATCAGCCCGAAAGCGATAAGTATCTGTATTGATCTTTTCTGTTTTCACACCCATATCCTGTAATAACTCAATCAGCAGGTTTACATCCAGTATATCCGGGATATTGGAGATGGTCATTTCAGCGTCGGTAAGTACAACAGCTGATAATATTTGTAGTGCTTCATTTTTAGCTCCCTGCGGAATAATTGCTCCTTTGAGGCGGTTACCACCCCTTACTTCAAATGAACCCATAATACTGGCTAATTAATTGTATACACGAATGTAATAAATGGTCGCTTCTAAATAAGAGGATGACACGAAAAAGCCCCGGCGATGTTGCCGGGGCTTTCGTAAAAATATCGGTTCATCAATAACGTTTCTTGAATTGACCGCCACCACTGTTGTTGCGGTTATTGTTGTTATTACGTCCGCCGCCACCATTGTTGCGGTTATTGTTGTTATTACGTCCGCCACCACCATTGTTATTGCGGTTATTACTTCCGCTGTTGCGGTTGCGTCCGCCAAAATTTTGCTGCCAGCGACCACCTCGTCCACCACTGCTGTATTCATCGCGTTCAAAATTCTGGTTGCGGTGTTTGATATAGGGTGTATTACTGAATTCAAGCTCACCACCGGTAATATTGTTCAGTTCACTTCTGATGGCATCATCGTGTACCAGTTCTTTATGCCAGTTACTGTATGCCAGTTTCATGTAATAGGCAATAGCATGTGCAAAGCCCGCTTTTTTCTCCGGATCCTCTTCTTTCAAGGCCTTATCAATTACCACTTCCAGGTTTTTACCCAGGTGGGCATATTTGGGATGGCGCTTGGGATAAGGAAGCGGATCGGGTTTCAGTTTGTAGGTTTCTTTCTGTGGAATAGGGTATGGACTATCTACATCCAGTTTAAAATCGCTGATAAAAAACAGGTGATCCCATAATTTATGACGAAAATCTTCCACATTTTTCAGGTGAGGGTTCAAAAAGCCCATCAGCTCAATAACAGATTGTGCCTGTTGTTGTCTTTTGTCACGGTCCTCAATGGTCAGTAAATAGTCTACCATTTTATGTACATGGCGACCATATTCACGCATGCCCAGGTAAGTTCTTGAAGTATTATATTCCATGTAACGTTAATAAATGCAACAACAAATGTAAGCATTTAAGGGCTTTGAGTGGCAGATTTCGCACCAGTAACCGTTAAAGAAATCATTTTTTCACCACTCCGCCGGGCTGTTTATCTTCGCAGGATGGAACAGATCGTGCAACTGATAGAGCAATACAAACAGGAAATGCAGGCTTTTGAAGCCAATACTCCAGATCTGGTAGAAGCTTTCCGTATTAAATACCTTGGTACCAAAGGACTGGTAAAAACCGTGATGGGTGAAATGAAGAATGTACCAGTAGATCAGAAAAAAGCATTCGGGCAAATACTCAATGAATTCAAAGAGTTTGCAGAAGCCCGTTATACCATATTAAAAGAAGGAGCAGGTAATGCATCAGATGCTGCTGTTTCAGCAAAAGACATTACCCTGCCTGGCGATCTGTTTCCTGTAGGCACCAGACATCCATTGAACCTGGTGCGTAACCAGATCATCGGCATTTTCCGCCGCCTGGGTTTTGCTGTTGCTGAAGGACCAGAGATCGAAGACGACTGGCATAATTTCGGTGCCATGAACCTTCCCGAAGATCATCCGGCGCGCGATATGCAGGATACATTTTATATCAGTCAGAATCCCGACTGGTTATTGCGTACCCATACCAGCAGCGTACAGGCCCGTGTGATGGAAACACAAAAACCACCCATTCGTGTCATTTGTCCGGGCAGGGTGTACAGAAATGAAACCATCAGTGCACGTGCCCATTGTTTCTTTCACCAGGTAGAAGGACTGTATATTGATGAGAACGTAAGTTTTGCCGACCTCAAGCAAACCCTGTATTTCTTTGTACAGGAAATGTTTGGTCAGCATGTAAAAGTGCGTTTCAGACCCAGCTATTTCCCTTTTACGGAACCGAGTGCAGAAATGGACATCAGTTGCCAGATCTGTGGGGGCGATGGGTGCAATATCTGTAAACATACCGGCTGGGTAGAAATACTCGGAAGCGGAATGGTACATCCGAAAGTGCTCGAGAATTTTGGTATCGATTCATCAAGGTATACCGGTTTTGCTTTCGGAATGGGTATAGAACGCATCACACAGTTAAAATACCAGGTGAATGATCTTCGCCTCTACTCTCAGAACGATGTGCGGTTTTTGAAACAGTTTACGGGCGTTGTTTAGGGAAGGAAGCAGATGGTAAATAGCGTATGGCTGATGGTATATGGCAGATGGCAAAGCCAGACACTGCTTTTATTGTAACTCTGCTATTTGCCATGAACTATCTGCTATAAGCTATAAGCCAACATCATGCTACACGCTACCAAAGGCATTGTACTTCGAACCGTAAAATATGGTGATACAAGCATCATTACTACTGTTTATACAGAACTATTTGGCATACAGAGCTACCTGGTAAAAGGGGTACGACAAACCACTAAAACATCATCGGGTAAAGCTGCCTATTTTCAGCCATCTGCCTTGCTCGATATGGAAGTATACCATAATGAGCTGAAGCAATTGCAGTTTGTAAAAGAATACCGCTGGAGTTACTTGTATGAATCGGTATTATCTGATGTGGTAAAACATGCAGTGTCCATGTACATGATTGAAATGCTGCAACACAGTTTAAAACAACCGGAAGCCAATCCAGAATTATTTTACCTGATTGAAGACAGCCTGAAACAATTGGATAAGGGCAATGAAACATTAACCGCCAACCTTCCACTCTACTTTGTTCTACACTTGGCCACAGAACTGGGATTCAGACCACAGGGAAATTATACGGCGGCTACACCTGTATTCGATTTGCAGGAAGGTATTTTTGTGGCTGCTACACCGCTACATCCTTACTACCTGGAAGGTTTGCAGGCAGAGATTACATCACAACTCACAGAACTGCCATTTTACAACCAGCTGGAAAACATAAAACTAAATCGAACCATCAGAAGAAGTTTACTGGAATCCTATCAAACCTATATGGCCCTGCATATTGCAGACTTTGGTGAACTGAAAACCCTCGCCATACTTCAGGAAATTTTAAGTTAGTCTCTGCGTAAACTCCATTACCTCATGTTCTCTGCGGTCCTCTCTTACGCCAGAATCCCTCAACACGAATACATTTGTAAAACATTTTGCCAAATTGTTGAAGGACACTTGCAGTTAATACTCCCTCTGTGTAACTCTGTGCCCCACTCCGTGCAACTCTGTGGTTAAAAAATCTTATCGTAGAAACCACAGAGTTACGCAGAGTATAACACGGAGTTTCACGGAGGTGGTAATAGTATAGGTAAAGACTATATAATTCTTGTGACGTTTTTTACACCCTCTAACAAAAGCACGCCTGGCTTTTTACCTTTTTCAAAACTTCCGAGTACATCATCCATACCTAATGCTTTGGCGCCGTTTAAGGTGGCGGCTTGTAAGAGTACAGCCATTGGTATATGCGGAAAATGCAGTTGCAGTGTTTTTATTTCTTCCAGTATACTTAACTGATGGTTACTGGCAAGACTGTCGGTTCCGATACAGATATTCAGTTTGTTTTGCAGCAGGAGATCAACAGGTGGTAAACTATTTTCAATGTATACATTGGCATTGGGACAAAGACAGAAAGAAACCGGTACTTCGCTTTTCAACACAAGATCTATATCGTTCTGATTGGTGAAAGTATTGTGTACTAGTATCAGTTGTTTTGCTTTTTGGATCTGCTGAAAAAAAGCAGGCAGGCTATTGGTTCCGGGTGCTTTGAAGACAAGGTTACTGATCTGCATGGTTTCATACAAACGGATAAAATCGCCGGTTCCATGTAGAAACAGTTCATTCTCTGCTTTCGATTCCTGGTTGTGAATGGTAAGAACCTGTTGAACAAAATAAGGCTGCAGCAAGTTCCATAATGTATCCGAAACAGAATAAGGTGCATGGGGTGATAAGCTGGTATGATGCGGAAAAGCCTCCTTGAATTGATGATACTGTTCCAGCGATTTTGCCATTCTTATATCAGCTATCAAGGGATTCCAGCCGCTTACTTCTATAAAATTATGATAGGCTAAACGTTGCTGTTTTTTTTGTGGGAGTGTGAGCGTATTATTACAGATATCGCCTACGGCTACAATACCAGCTGCCAGCATTTCATTTTCTGCTGTTTCAATAGCGGTCAGTATTTCATCTTCCGGAATATGTCTTTGGGTTACTACCTGTAGTACAAAATCAACCAGACCTGTATGCTCGGGTATCAGCCCTTTCATGTGGCTGAGTTCGAGATGGCAATGTGTATTAACAAAACCGGGACAAAGTATCCCTTCCAGTTGCTTCACTTCTTCACCTGCTTCATTGGCGCTTACCATGGCTTCAATACTTCCATCTTTATTTACGATGAGTACAGCATCATCATCCAGCATGGTGGTACCGGTGAATAACTGACTGGCTTTGAATTTGTGGTAAGACAAATGATGATTGATTGTTAGCGAAGGTATTAGATATATAGGTAGCAACAAAGTAAGGGTATCATCTATGATTATATAGTGGTATTAACAACTCAATATTTTCAGGATTCCTTTTAGTCGTTAACTTCACACTACTATTTTTCTGGATTATTATTTCGAAACAACGAGTCAACTAATTACATGATGAGAATAGTTATCCTGCTCTTTTTGTTGTTGGGTGTAATAGATATTGTTGCCCAACCAGTTCAGTTAAACAATCAGACATTACATGCCAACAAAGTAGATATGTCTTTTACAAACCTGAATGGTAAAGTAGCTGTAAGGGTTACTAAAGACAGCACGGTAAAAGATGTTGATGAAGCTACTTTTGCTAAACTTAAGAATATAGTTTTTGAAGATGGAACGATTGAGGTAAAAGTATTAAGCCGGTTATTAAAAACCGCAAAGCCGGATGACCGAGGTTTTATTGGTGTTGCTTTCCGCATCAGTGAAGACAATTCTAAATTTGAATGTTTGTATATCCGACCCACCAATGGTCGGGCAGAGCAGCAGATTCGCCGTAATCATGCCACCCAGTATTTTTCATTTCCTGATTATAAGTTTTTTCGCTTGCGGAAAGAGAGTCCGGAGATGTATGAGTCATATGCCGATATGGGTTTAGATGAATGGATTCAACTGAAAATTGTTGTAAAAGGTAAACAGGCTTTACTGTTTATAAACAATGCGCCGCAGCCCGCCTTAATAGTAAACGACCTGAAACATGGCGATAACCAGAAAGGTTCAGTTGGGTTATTTGTTGATGTAGGCACAGAAGGTTTTTTCTCAGACCTGAAAATCAGCCGCTTACCATCAAATTAATTCAGGAAAACAGTTTTGCAGGTTATTACATAGCACTTTCAAAAAATAAATATGGCCAAAGCAAGCAAAAAAATAACAGACAGTCAACAGAAAGCTTTGCTCTTACTGCTTAAAGACCGATTCGAAAAAAACAGCAGGCGGCATAAAGGTATTGAGTGGAGTAAAGTGGAAGCAAGACTAAAAGCCAATGCCGATAAATTATGGTCGCTCCATGAAATGGAAAGAACAGGCGGCGAACCCGATGTAACCGGACAAGACAAAAAAACAGGTGCCTATATTTTTTGTGATTGTTCGGCTGAAAGTCCGGCCGGCAGAAGAAGCTTATGTTACGATCGTGAGGCACTCGATAGTCGCAAAGAATTTAAACCTGCAGATACGGCCGTTGATATGGCTGCTGCTATGGGTGTTGAGCTATTGGATGAAGAAGCCTACCGTCACTTACAGACACTGGGCAATTTCGATGCAAAAACATCCAGCTGGTTAAAGACACCGGAAGCCATTCGTAAACACGGAGGTGCGATTTTTGGCGACTGGCGTTATCAGCATGTGTTTGTATACCACAATGGAGCCGGTTCTTATTATGCGGCAAGAGGGTTCAGGGCTTCTCTAACAGTATAACCATGGGAATAAAAAAACAGCAGCTTATTCACAACAGTTAATGATTGGCAGATGAGTGGAAAAGATAAAATAATTGAATACATCAACAGGTTTGTTTCTTTAACGGAAGAAGAGGCGAAAGTATTTGGAGAATCCTTTAAAGAAAAAAGAATAAAAAAAAGACAGTTTATTGTACAGCCCGATTTTATTGTAAAGCACAGAAACTATGTATTGGAAGGTGCATTCAGGGCCTATGTGGTGGATGACAGCGGGAACGATAATACCATTGCATTTGCCATTGAAGACTGGTGGATCACAGATTATAACAGCTATATTCTTCAAAAACCCGCTACCATGTTTGTAGTAGCATTGGAAGACAGTAAAATTCTTGAGATTTCTTTTGAACAGGAAGAAGCACTGAAAAAAAGCAACCACAAATTCGAAACTTTTTTCAGGATCAGGGCCGAACGTACGGCTGCTTTTATGCAGCAGAGAATTATTTCAGGTCTTACGCAAACAGCCGGTCAGCGCTATGAACAGTTCCTTGAAAAATATCCGCAGATTGTTCAAAGGGTACCGCAGTATGCACTTGCTTCCTACCTGGGTATGACTACCGAATTTCTCTCCCGCATAAGAAACAGGAAGAGAATAAAAAATAGTTGACCTACATCAACCTTATTTCCTGTACTACTTCATTTGCTGTGTTTGCAGACCGGTGCAATTTTACAGTGTCAATAATGACAATCATTTTTAACACTGTAATATGACAACAACAAATGCAAGAACATTTACTGTTCCCACCAAATCAGACGTAACAGCAAACAACCAGGCCATTTTCGATACCCTGCAGAGCCGTTTGGGTTTTGTGCCTAATCTCTATGCTTATTTTGCCAAAAGCGAAACGGCACTGGGCGATTACCTGACCCTCCAGAACCGGAAAAGCTCATTGAAAGCCAAAGAACGTGAAGTAATTAACCTTGTAACCAGCCAGATCAATGGTTGCAGGTATTGTCAGAGTGCTCATACCGCCATTGGTAAGATGAATGGATTTACCGATGAGCAGATATTGGAAATACGCAAAGGGACCGCAGGTTTTGATCATCAATTAGATGCACTGGCTAAATTTACAGCATCGGTAGTAACCAATCGCGGAAGGGCAAGCGAAGCAGCCGCAGCAGCATTTTTTGCTGCGGGCTACAGTGAGGTTAACATGATTGATGCGGTGATTGTTATCGGTGACAAAATCATCAGTAACTATATCCATAACCTTACTTCTTTCGAAATCGATTTTCCCTTAGCCGATGAAATCTGATCATTACCTTCTTTTCTTGTGTACGGATGAATTGAAAACAGATTTTACATTAATAGAAATGTTTATATCTTAGTATCGAATTCATCTGTATGCAAAAAAGGGTCTTTGCACTGGTTTCATTGATTTTGTTTTCGACAATACTAACAGCACAGAAAACCACACTGTCGGGAATAAATTTTATTGCTGAAACTTCGGGCACGCATTTCACACCAGGTCTTGGCCTGATGATAGAACATCAGTTTACCAGAAAAAGCGGTATTGAAACTGGATTGTATTACAGAAATTATTCCAGGTCGAATACCTATCTTTTTGAAAACAGCACCGGTACGGGATTGGTGCCGTATACCCTACTATTAGTGGAAAGATTTATCTCTTTTCCTATCCTGTATAAATTTTATTCGCGCCTCGTAAATGTTAGTGCGGGTCTTAGTTTCGATTTTTATACGGGCTTCCGTCATAAAAACAAAAGTCCGCAAATTACCGTTACCGATTATAATATTGATCCCAATATGGGTATAGGTTTTCAGTTAAAAATGAGTAAACCTATTCGTATTGATGAGAAACTGATACTGGAACATGAGCTGCGTTTTAATCCCGTCATTACTTATAACAGATCATATGCCGGCATTGGTATTGCAGCCAAATACAGACTAAAATAATATCCATACAATGAATGCGATTTTTAAAATCTGGGAAACCAACCGCAATAATTACCAGCGTTTTTTAGACCCTTTTACATTGGAGCAACTGAATAAAGTGCCGGAGGGTTTTAATAATAATATCATCTGGAATGTTGGTCATATTATAGTGGCACAGCAATCGTTGGTGTATCGGTTATCGGGCCATCCTATGCAGGTGAGCGATGAAATGTTCAACCTGTATAAACCCGGTACCAAACCTGAAAGAGCGGTTACAAAGGAAGAAGCAGCTGAAATTAAACTATTGTTAACCACCTGCTGTGAACAGACCATCAAAGATTTCGAAAAAGGTATTTTCACAAAGTTTACCGGCAGGATGACGGCTACAGGATTTGATCTTACCTCTTTGGCCGATGCGCTGGAATTTAATAATTATCATGAAGGGGTGCACTTAGGTATGATGATGAGCATACAGAAATTAATATAACTTTATTAGCAGGTATTACAGCTACTGAAATACTGATAGTTCAATTCAGAAAAAAAGTATAAACAGATAATCATTTTCGCATGACGCTGATTGCAATTTTTTTCCCCTTCTTATCATTTATGCTCAGGGGAAGAATATTTACAGGCCTTATCTGCCTCATTTTACAGATAACTTTAATTGGCTGGATACCGGCAGCCATATGGGCAGTGATTGCTTTACAAAATGCAAGAGCAGATAAAAGAAACGAAAAATTAATCCGTGCCTTAAAGAAATAATTTAACCTTCTATTAAAACCTACACCATGCTGAAAAAATATTCAACCCTTTTACTTATTGTCTTTTTCACCATTCGGGTTGCCGATGCACAACAGGTAATAAAACTCTACGAAGGCAAGGCCCCGGGTTCAGAAAACTGGAACTGGTCTGAAGCAACTATCGAAAAAAACAGTTGGAATACCGCTGTCGTCTATAATGTAGCCGACCCCACACTAACCATTATCAAACCCGAAGCAGGTAAAGCCAATGGAACGGCGGTGGTTATTTGTCCGGGTGGTGGCTTTTTTGCCCTGTCTATCGAAAATGAAGGCCTGGGCGTAGCCCGCTGGCTGGCAACAAAAGGTGTAACCTGTTTTGTGTTGAAGTACAGGCTTGCTAAAGCGTCTGGTGATGATCCGATCAAAGATTTCAATGCCTCTTTTAGTGATAAGGAATTACAGGCCAAACAACTGGCAGCTATTCCAATGGCCATAGCCGATGGAAAACAGGCCATAGCTTATGTAAGAAAAAATGCAGCACAGTTGGGTGTAAACCCCAATAAAATAGGCATCATGGGTTTTTCAGCAGGTGGCACTGTGGCTGGTTCAGCCGGTTTTGGATATACCGCTGAAAACAAACCCGATTTTGTGGCACCCATCTACGCATTTCTTCCAGCCGAAATGCAGGGCACGGTTGTTGCAGATGCCCCACCCCTCTTTGTTGCAGTAGCATCTGATGACCAGATTGGTTTGCAAACACATAGTGTTTCTTTATATACTAAATGGAATTCGGCCAAACGTTCGGCAGAGTTGCATATATATAATAAAGGTGGACATGGTTTTGGTATCCGCAAACAGCAACAACCCTCCGATGCCTGGGCCGATCAGTTTGCGGCATGGCTGGATTTTCAGGGTTTTCTGAAGAAATAAGCTTTTTGAGCTGCAGGCGGCAAGCCTCAAGCGGCAAGTTGTTGGTGCTGAGGATGCCAAAGGGTATTAAAATAAGCCACAGATTCACAGATTATGGTTCAGTAATCTGTGAATCTGTGGCTTATTTCTTTATCAATATAAAATTACACTCAAATTTTTTATTGAAAATCAATCAATTACAAAGGTTCGATGAAAAATAGAAGCTAAAATCTTTGGAAAATCGTGTAAACCGGGCCTACCTTTGCCACCCGAAATTCTCGGAACATTTAAAACCGGTGGGATAGCACCGGGTTCATTAAAAAAGAAATATTATGAGTAAACTCCATTTCACCACCAAGCATGCAAATGCGGCTACCGTTCAGCACAACTGGTATGTGGTTGACGGTGCTAATCAAACCGTAGGTCGTATTGCTTCCAAGATTGCTTCTGTTCTCCGTGGTAAGAACAAAGCTTATTACACACCGCACGTAGATTGTGGTGATTATGTTATTGTGATTAACGCTGACAAAGTTGTTTTCACAGGAAACAAATTCGAAGACAAACAATACATCAATTTCTCTGGTTACCCAGGTGGTAAGAAAGAAGAAACTGCACAGGACCTGATTAAACGTCGTCCTGAAGTGATCATGGAAAGAGCGGTAAAAGGTATGTTACCTAAAAACCGTCTCGGTCGTAAAATGATCAAGAAATTGTTTGTATATGCAGGTACTGCACATCCGCATACTGCACAGCAACCTAAAGAACTGAAGTTCTAATCCACAACAAATTAGCTAATTACAAATTCCTGATAAATGGAAAAACAAAAAAACGCAGTTGGTCGCCGTAAAGAAGCTGTTACCCGTGTCTTCATCAGC
>Ga0164290_1000502_pt1 | contig 120530 bp, 78 predicted proteins | sample Micstemetagenome_FD_108782 | JGI IMG/M metagenome (GOLD analysis project Ga0164290, IMG submission 108782) | Contaminated culture microbial community from soil near Moab, Utah, USA - Microcoleus steenstrupii SON62 (Illumina Assembly) | ecosystem: Environmental > Terrestrial > Soil > Soil crust...
CGCGCAGCCATAGGTGCGCTCCTGGTCTAGCAGGTGTTGCTGCCAAGAGCGTACCAGAGGGGGCAAGCGAGGGGGTACGACTAGTTCGAGACTGGTAAGGTACGAACTTACGGAGCCTTACAACTTGAGGCAGGGTACAGCTCAGCGGTACTCTGTAGTACAATGCCCCGCGAGCGGACGAGCGCCCGTCGGGGCGAAGGGGGAAGGCGATGCGAGGCTACCGCGCGCTGCTGGTCGGCGCGGGCGGCATGGGTCGGACGTGGGGGAAGAACCTGCTGGCGAACGAGCGGGTCGAGCTGGCCGGCTGGGTCGACATCAAGCTGGGCGCCGCCGCCGCCGCTGCGGAGGAGCTCGGCGCGAGCGGGGTGCGCGCGGGCGAGGAGCTGGAGCGGGCCCTGGCCGAGCTGCGGCCCGACTTCGTCGTGGATGTGACGGTGCCCGAGGCCCACCACGACGTGACCCTGGCCGCCCTGGCCGCCGGGTGCCACGTGATCGGCGAGAAGCCGATGGCCGACAGCATGGAGCGGGCCCGCGCGATGGTGGTCGCCGCCGAGCGCGCCGGCCGGCTCTACATGGTCAGCCAGAGCCGTCGCTACGACGCGCGCATCCAGGCCTTCCGCCGCCTGATCGCGGAGCAGGTGGGCGAGCTCGGCATCCTCAACGTCGACTTCTACCTCGGCCCTCACTTCGGCGGCTTCCGCGAAACCATGCCCCACCCGCTGCTGCTCGACATGGCCATCCACACCTTCGACGCCGCCCGCTACCTGAGCGGCGCTGATCCCCGCTCGGTCTTCTGCGAGGCCTTCAACCCGCCGTGGAGCTGGTACGCCGGCGCGGCCTGCGCCAGCGCGATCTTCGAGATGAGCGGCGGCCTGCGCTACACCTACCGTGCGAGCTGGTGCAGCGAGGGCGGCCCCACCTCCTGGGACGGCGACTGGCGCGCCGTCGGCCCCCGCGGCACTGCCCGCTGGGACGGCGAGCGCGCCCCAACCGCCGAGGTCGTGGCCGGCGCCGAGGGCTTTATCCGCGCCACCGAGGCCCGCTCCGGCGCGGTCCAGCCCGACGTGCCCCTCGGGATCGCCGGCTCGCTGCGCGATTTCCTGCGCGCCCTCGACACCGGCGAAGCGCCCATGGGCGAGTGCCACGACAATATCAAAAGCCTGGCCATGGTCTTCGCCGCGATCGAGTCCGCCGAAAGCGGCCGGCGCGTGCCGGTCGCCAGTTAAACGAGGACGTTATGTCTACAACTATTCGCGTGACGGTCTGGAACGAAAACCGACACGAGCGCGACCCGAAGCACCCGGCCGGCAAGGTCTACCCGAACGGCATCCACGGCGCGATCGCCGAGGGCCTTGAGGTCGCCGGCGGCTTCGCCGTCCGCACCGCCACCCTCGACGAGCCGGAGCACGGGCTGAGCGAGGACGTGCTGGCCGAGACCGACGTGCTGCTCTGGTGGGGCCACGCCGCCCACGAGGAGGTCCGCGACGAGGTGGTGGCCCGGGTGCATGCCCGCGTGCTCGACGGCATGGGCCTGATTGTGCTCCACTCCGGCCACTTCTCCAAGATCTTCAAGCGGCTGATGGGCACGGGCTGCGACCTGAAGTGGCGCGAGGGCGACGACCACGAGCGGATCTGGGTTGTCGAGCCCGGCCACCCGATCGCTGCCGGCCTGGAGGAGTGCCTGGAGATCGGCCCCGAGGAGATGTACGGCGAGCGCTTCGACATCCCCGCCCCCGAGGCCCTGGTCATGGTGAGCTGGTTCAGCGGCGGCGAGGTGTTCCGCAGCGGCTGCTGCTACACCCGCGGCCTGGGCAAGATCTTCTACTTCCGCCCCGGCCACGAAACCTACCCGACCTACTTCCAGCCGGTCGTCCGCCAGGTGATCGCCAACGGCGTGCGCTGGGCCGCTCCCCACGACGGCCCCCGCCCCACCTTCGGCAACGCCCAGCCCCGCGAGCGCTAAACGCTTGCGCGCGGGTCTGTTGGGTAAACGAAGGACGTTGTTGTAGAGATTGCCCCGCAAACAGCGCCGTGCCGTCGCGACTAAGCTCACGCTCGCGACGGCACGGCGCCGCTTTAGTGTTCGCCCTCACCCGCCGCGGCCCACAATCCACTCTCGGCTCCTCCTTTTGGCCGGTTGACTCCGGCGGGAACGGGGGTATACTGTGACCAGCCAGTCATATGACTAGCTAGTCACATCGAGGGCGGTATGCCGACGCAAACATTCTGGAACCTGCCGGCGGAAAAGCGCGAGGCCCTGGTCGCCGTCGCGGTGGAGGAGTTCGCGAACAACGACTACAACAGCGCCTCGATCTCACGGATCGTGGCCCAAGCCGGGATCGCGAAGGGGAGCATCTACCAGTACTTCGCCGACAAACAAGAGCTGTTCCTGTACCTGCTGGAGCTGTCCAACCAGAAGCGGCTGGCCTTTGTGCAGGCCGAGGCGCCGCCCGCTTCAAGGATGGGCTTCTGGGCACTGCTGCGCTGGCAGGTCGGCGCGAGCACGCGGGCGGCCATGGCCTACCCACTGCTCACGCGGCTCTTCTACCGGGCGATGCAGGGCAGCCTGCCGTTCCGCGACGCCGTCGCCCAGCAGACCGAGGCGATCGCCCGGGAGCAGTGGCGCGGGCTGCTCCAGCGCGGCGTGGCCGAGGGGGCGATCGACCCGCAGGTCGACCTGGATCTGGCCGCGGCGATGATGGGGGCGGTGTTCAACGCGGTCGGCCCACACCTGATGGGGCGGCTCGGGCTCGCCGACGCCCCGCTCCACGAGCTGGACGCCGCGGCCTTCCAAAGACCCGAAGTGGAGGCCGTGTTCGACGAGGTTATCGCTATCCTTGAGCGCGGCCTGGGGGCCCGCTAGGGTACGGGGAGGATGCTATGCAGATCACGATCTTGACCGTCGGCACGCGCGGCGACGTGCAGCCCTACGTCGCGCTCGGCGCCGGCTTGCGCGCCGCGGGCCACCAGGTGACCGTCGCCACCAGCGCCCATTTCGCCGGCTTTATCGCCGAGCGGGGGCTGCGGCCGGCCACCCTGAGCCTTGACGCGATGGAGATGATGGAGACGGCCGAGGGCCGGGCGGCTCTGGGCGGCAAGGGCATCCTGTCACTGATCAAGCGCATGCGCCCGGTCATGCGCCAGATCCTGGACGAGGGCTGGGCGGCCAGCCAGGGGGCCGACCTGATCATCTACAACCCGAAGGCCCTCAGCGGCTACCATGTGGCCGAGAAGCTCGGCACCCCGGCCCTGATCGCCCACCCGGCCCCCGTGCTTGCGCCCACGGCCGCCTTCCCGATGCCGGCACTCCCGGCCACAAACCTCGGCCCGCTCAACAAGCTGAGCTACAAGCTCGTGCTGAGCGCGTCGCAGGGGCCGTTCGGCGGCCTGATCAACGAGTGGCGCCGCGAGGTGCTCGGCCTCCCGCCCGTCAAGAGCGAGCGGCTGCTGCGCGGCCAGCCCATCCCGATCCTGTACGGCTTCAGCCCCCTCGTCGTCCCCCCGCCCCCCGACTGGGACGAGACGGTGCGCGTGACCGGCTACTGGTTCCTGGACCGGCCCGACTCCTGGCAGCCGCCGGCCGACCTCGCCCGCTTCCTCGCCGCCGGCCCGCCCCCCGTCTACATCGGCTTCGGCAGCATGGCCGGCCGCGACGCCACGCAGACCAGCGCGGCGGTGCTTGAGGCCGTCCGCCGGGCCGGGGTGCGCGCCGTGCTGGCGACGGGTGTGGGCGGCCTGGAGGCGACGAGCGAGGGCGACATCTTCGCGCTCAAGGAGGCCCCCCACGACTGGCTGTTCCCGCAGATGGCGGCGGTCGTGCACCACGGCGGCGCCGGCACGACGGGCGCGGCCCTCCGCGCCGGACGGCCGCAGCTGATCTGCCCCTTCTTCGCCGACCAGCCCTTCTGGGGCCACCGCGTCGCCGCCCTCGGCGTCGGCCCGCGCCCCATCCCCCAGAAGCGCCTGTCGGCCGACCGTCTCGCCGCCGCCCTCGCCACCCTTACCGCCGACGCCGCCATGGCCGGCCGCGCGGCCGAGCTCGGCGCCCAGATCTGGGCCGAGGACGGCGTGGGCCGGGCCGTGGAGCTAGTCGAGGCCGGGGGAGTTCGGCGCAGAGGGGCGGAGCGCGCAGAGGTCTTTATGTAAACACAAACGGGAGAGCTAAAAGATCGGCAGGTAGCGCGCAACTTCCCACTGGGACACATAGGTGCGGTACTCCTCCCACTCCTGCTGCTTGGCGTCGACGAAGCGCTCGTAGACGTAGGGGCCGAGGGCCTGCTGGACGATCTCGTCCTCGCGCAGAGCGTCGAGGGCGGTGCCGAGCGAGAGCGGCAGAGTGGTCAGGCCACGGGCCCGCGGGTCGACGTGGAACAGGTCCTCCTCGGCCGCCTCGCGCAGGGTCAGGCGGCGGCGCACGCCGTCGAGGCCGGCGGCGAGCATCACCGCGTAGGCCAGATAGGGGTTGCAGGACGGGTCGGGGCAGCGCAGCTCGATCCGGGTGGCCTGGTGGCGCCCGGCCGTGATCCGCGGCACGCGCACCAGGGCGGAGCGGTTGGTGCGGCCCCAGGAGATGTAGACCGGGGCCTCGTAGCCGGGCACGAGCCGCTTGTAGGAGTTGACGAGCGGCGCCAGCACCGCGCACATGCCGCGGGCGTGGGCCAGCAGGCCGGCCACGAACTGCCGGGCCACCTCGGATAGGCCGTAAGGGTCCGATGCGTCGGCGAAGGCGTTCTGGCCGGTCACGATGTCGACCAGGCTTTGGTGCACGTGGAGGCCGCTGCCGTTGACGCCCGCCAGGGGCTTGGGCATAAAGGTGGCGTACAGCCCGTTCTGCTGCGCGATCGCCTTGAGGGCCACCCGGGCGGCCACGGTGTTGTCGGCGGCGCGCAGGGCCTCGGCCACCCGCAGGTCGATCTCGTGCTGGCCGGCGGCTACCTCGTGGTGTGAGGCCTCGACGACGATGCCGAGGCCCTGGAGGGCGCGTACCATCTGGCGGCGGATGAGCACGGCCTGGTCGGTCGACACGTCGAAGTAGCCCGCGCTGTCATGTGGCGGGGGAGGCACGCCGCCCTCGGGGGCCGAGCGGAACAGGAAGAACTCCAGCTCGGGGGCGACGTTGAAGGCGTAGCCCATGTCGGCGGCCTGGCGGGTGACGTTGGCCAGAACGTGGCGCGGGTCGCCGGCGAAGGGCTTGCCGTCGGGGGTGAAGATCGTGCAGATCAGGCGCGCCGTCGCCAGGCCCTCGTGCTGATCCCAGGGGATGAGCGCCCACGACTCGGGGTCGGGCACGAGGTACATATCGCTCTCGACGATGCGCGCGAACCCTTCGATCGCCGACCCGTCGAACCAGACCCCGTGGCCCAGCGCGTCGGGGAGCTCGTCGATCGGGATGGTGATCGTCTTCACCATACCCAGGATGTCGGTGAACTGCAGGTTGACAAAGGCGACGCGCTGCTCGTCGGCGCGGCGCAGCAGCGCCTGGCGCGGGTCGTCGCTCATATTGAAACGCTCCGTGGTGTGCTTCTGCGGCTGGCGGGTATTGTACCACGCCGGCCGGAAGGCGTACCGCGGAGCCGCAAAGGCGCGCCCTCCGCGCCGGCGCGGTGATCCTTACTGCGCCGCGTTCGCGCCGAGGATGACCACGATGTCGGCCTCGCCGAGGTAGCCCGGGGCGGGGCCGCTGACGACCTCGGCCCCGAGGGTGCGGGCCAGGCGGCGGGCGGTGGCGGGCTTGCCCGCGGTGTCGTAGACGACGGTGCGCGGGTAGTCGCCATCGGGGGCGTTGTCCGGCGGGATGAGCCTGAATCCGGCCCGCTCCAGGTCCAGGCTGACGGTGCGCGCCAGCCCGGCCGTGCCCGTGCCGTTGAGCACCTGCACCGTCGCGGCCTCGCCCGCCTCGCTCGGCGGCGCGATGAGCCGGTCGACCATCGCCTGGACGCCCGCCTCGTCCCAGGCCAGGTTGCCCGTGTACGGGTCCTCGTACACGCCGACCTCTTCAGGGGACAGGCGCAGCTGGCCGATCTCGTCCGGGTCGAGGCCGCCGGCGAGGCCGAGCAGGCCGAGCAGCACGTCGAGCCGGTCGATCGGCATGGTGGTGAGCACCGGCGGCGCGCCGCCGTTCCCGCCCACGGCGCCGAGCAGGGCGGGCACCGCGGCCACCCGGCCGGGCCAGCTCTTGGCCTGGAACTCGGCCAGGATGGCCCGGATCACCTGCTGCTGGCGCTGGGCGCGGCCGAAGTCGCTGTCGGCGTGGCGGGTGCGGGCGTAGATCAGGGCCCGCGCGCCGTCCATACGCTGGGGGCCGGGCGCGAACTCGACGCGCGTCGTCCCGAAATCCGGCGTGGGGTACTCGTCGTCGACGATCGGGCGCGGCACGTCGATCGTCACGCCGCCGAGGGCGTCGACCAGGCCGGCGAAGCCGTCGAAGTTGACCTGGGCCACATAGTCCACGCGCATCCCGCGGTTCGGCAGCCCGAGAAAGCCCTCGACCGTCTCCGCCGCCAGGGCCATGCCGCCCTGCTGCGGCGACGCGCCGGGGCCGTACAGCTCCTCGGCCCGGGCGTAGCCCTGCCCGTAGGCGGCGTTGATCTTCGACTCGCCCACGTCGCGCAGCGCCACCTGGGTGTCGCGGGGGATGGACAGCAGGCTGACCCAGCGCCCGGCGGCGTCGAGGCGGGCCAGAATCAGGGTGTCGCTGCGCACGCCCTCCTCGGGGAAGCCGGGGCGCTCGTCCACGCCGACGATCAGCATGTTCGCGCCCACCAGCGGCGAGGCCAGGGGCGGGTTGTTGCGCGCGTCGGCCACCGTGATCGCGTCGGCGAGCCGCGTCACCTGCCAGTAGAGCAGGCCGGCCCCGGCCAGCAGCGCCACGAGCAGCAGCAGCAGCACAAGCCGCACCCACCCCCAGATCGAGCGGGCCCGGCGCGGCGCCGGCCGGGCGAGCGAGCCCCGCCCGCCATGGCGCGGCGGCCCGCCGATCTCGGGCGGCTCCCCGCCCTGGGGCGGCGCCGGCGGCCGACGGCGCGGCATCGGGATCGTTTCGCCGGTGTAGGGGTCGCCCGGCCCGGGCCGGCCCCTGCGCCTGTGCTCGCTCATCGCCCCTCGCTCCTGTAACAACATCGCCCGCCCGGCGGACAATCGCACATCCGCTCCATTGTAGCAGATGCAGCTCACGCGCTGCTGAGACGGAGGCGACATGGCGATGAGGCAGCGGTTGTGGCGGCGCGGCGAGCTGAGCGGAGCGCAGTTATCGCCCGTGCCCCGCCGCGCCCGCAAGTCCGGGTGGTATTCGTCCCGCGCGGGGGTATAATGGAACCGCGCAATCCGCAGAAAGTCAGGAGAGCCTCATGGAACTCGGTCTGATCGGCCTCGGCCGCATGGGCGCGAACATGGCGATCCGCCTGCTTCAGGGCGGCCACCGGGTGGTGGTCTATAACCGCACCTTCGAAAAGGCCCAGGAGCTGGCGGACCAGCACGGCGCCGTCGCGGCCCAGACGATCGAGGAGCTGGTATCCGAGCTCCAGCCGCCCCGGGTGGTCTGGCTGATGCTGCCGGCCGGCAAGGCCACGGACGAGCATATCGAGATCGTCGCCCCCCTGCTGGAGCAGGGCGACATCCTGATCGACGGCGCGAACAACAACTACAAGGTCAGCATCGCCCACGGCGAGCAGCTTTCGGCCCGCGGCCTGCGCTTCATGGATGCGGGCGTGTCCGGCGGGATCTGGGGCCTCCAGGTCGGCTACTGCACCATGGTCGGTGGCGACCCGGACACCTTCGCCCACATCGAGCCGCTGCTCCAGACGCTCGCCCCGCCCGACGGCTACATGCTCTGCGGCCCCCACGGCGCCGGCCACTTCGTCAAGATGATCCACAACGGCATCGAGTACGGCATGATGCAGGCCTACGCCGAGGGCTTCGAGATCATGGAGAAGTCGCGCTACGACCTCGACCTGCAGCGGATCAGCCACCTGTGGAACCAGGGCAGCGTGGTCCGCTCCTGGCTCCTTGAGCTGGCCGAGCGCGCCTTCACCGACGACCCGGACCTGAGCGAGCTGCGCGGCTACGTCGAGGACAGCGGCGAGGGCCGCTGGACGGTGCAGGAGGCGATCGACCTGGACGTGCCCGCGCCGATCATCACCCTGTCGCTCCAGACCCGCTTCCGCTCGCGGCAGGACGACAGCTTCTCGGCCAAAGTCCTCGCCGCCCTGCGCAACCAGTTCGGCGGCCACGCGGTGAAGAAGGCGGAGTAGCCATGATCGACACTCCCGCCGTCGAAAACCCCCTGCGGAGCGGCCTGAGGATGGGCCGGACGCCCGAGCCCTGCACGATGGTGATCTTCGGCGCCACCGGCGACCTGACCAGCCGCAAGCTGGTGCCCGCGCTCTACAACCTGGCCCGCGAGCGCCGCCTGCCCGGCGGCTTCAGCGTGGTCGGCTTCGCCCGCCGCGAGTGGGACGACGCCTTTTTCCGCCAGACCTTGCTGGAGGGCGTCAACGACAACTCGCGCAGCGGCGCCGCCGAGCCCCAGCTCTGGGACAGCTTCGCCGAGGGGATCTCCTACCACCGCTCCAGCTTCGACGACCCGGCCGGCTACGCCAGCCTCGCCGAGCGCCTCGACGCGATCGACCGCCAGCGCGGCACCGGCGGCAACCGGGTCTTCTACCTGGCCACCCCGCCTGAAAGCTACGCCACGATCGTGCGCCAGATCGGCGAGCACGGCCTCAACCGCTCCCCCAACGGCGGCTGGACGCGAATCATCATCGAGAAGCCCTTCGGCCGCGACCTCGACAGCGCCCGGGCCCTCAACCAGGAGCTGCTCGCCGTCTTCGACGAACGCCAGATCTTCCGCATCGACCACTATCTGGGCAAGGAGACAGTGCAGAATATCCTTGTCTTCAGATTCGCGAATGGGATCTTCGAGCCGATCTGGAACCGCAACTTCATCGACCACGTGCAGATCACCGTGGCCGAAAGCATTGGCGTGGAGGACCGCGGCGGCTACTACGACAGCTCGGGCGCCATGCGCGACATGATCCAGAACCACCTGACCCAGCTGCTCACCCTCACCGCGATGGAGCCCCCCGTCGGCTACGACGCTGACGCGGTGCGCGACGAGAAGGTCAAAGTGCTGCGCGCCGTCCACCCGATCGCCCCCGAGGAGGTGGCCCAGCACACCGTGCGCGGCCAGTACGGGCCGGGGAGCGTCAGCGGCAAGCCCATCCCCGGCTACCCCGAGGAGCGCGGCGTGGCCGCCGCTTCGCAGACCGAGACCTTTGTGGCGCTCAAGCTGTTCATCGAAAGCTGGCGCTGGGCCGGGGTGCCCTTCTACCTGCGCAGCGGCAAGGCTCTGCCGCGCCGCGTGAGCGAGATCGCCATCCAGTTCCGCACCGTGCCGACTATGCTCTTCGCCGACACCCCGATGAACGACATCGAGCCGAATGTGCTGGCGATCAAGATCCAGCCCGACGAGGGGATCACGCTCAAGTTCGGCTCGAAGGTGCCCGGCCAGTCCCAGATCCGCCCTGTGACGATGGACTTCCGCTACGGCACCTCGTTCGGCGTGGCCTCCCCCGAGGCGTACGAGCGGTTGCTCCTCGACTGCATGCTCGGCGACAGCACCTTGTTCACCCGCCGCGACGAGGTCGAGGCGAGCTGGGGCTTGATCACCCCTATCCTCCACGGCTGGGCCCAGGGCCCCGCCCAGCCCTTCCCCAACTACGACGCCGGCACCTGGGGCCCCGCCGCCGCCGACGAGTTCCTCGCCCGCGACGGACGCGCCTGGCGCCGGCTGTAGGGCGGGCCGGGCAGAACCGCAGAGGCGCAGAGGCCAAGAACCATGAACACAACAGCCGTCGACATCGCCGGGATCGAGCGCGAGCTGCGCCAGCTGTGGAAGGACAACGCCGCCGAGGCCGGGGCCCACGGGCAGGCGGTGACCCGAGCGATGACGCTGAACCTGGTCGCGCGCGCCCGCAGCCGCGAGGAGGGCGACGCGATCAGCGCCGTCGTCCAGGGGCTCACAGCCAGCCACCCGAACCGGGCCGTGCTGGTGGTCGAGCGGGCCGGCGACCGAGAGCCGGCCCTTGAGGCCTACGTCCAGGCCAACTGCCTGCTCACCGCCCCCGGCGTGCCCCAGCTGTGCAGCGAGCAGGTGACGATCGCGGCGGCCGGTCCGGCGGCAGCCCAGGTGCCTTCGCTCGTGCTCCCGCTGCTCGTGCCCGACCTGCCGGTGGCCCTGTGGCTGCCCGGCCCGGCCCCCCTGGCCGACCGGCTGCTCGGCCGGCTGCGCGGCGTGGTCGACCGCCTGATCGTCGACTCGCGCGGCTTCGCCGAGCCCGCCCGCGAGCTGGCCGACCTTGCCGTCTTCGACCGCGACGGCCCGCGGCGCGGCGCCCGCCCCACCCCGGCCGTGAGCGACCTGGGCTGGGCGCGGCTGACCGCCTGGCGCGAGCTGGCCGCCCAGTTCTTCGACACCCGCCCGCTGCTGCCGCACCTGCGCCGGATCGACCACGTCGAGATCGTCTACGCCGCCGCGGGGCGGCCCAACCCGGCCCAGGCCCTTCTGCTCGCCGGCTGGCTCAGCGCCAGCCTCGGCTGGGCGCCCCTTGAGGACGCGGTCAGCGTCGAGCACGAGGCCGTGCGCCTCCACCTGCGCCGCCCCGCCGTCGGCGTCGGCCCCGGCGCCATCCGCCTGGTCACGATCGACCTGCGCCCCTGCCCGGCCGTTTCCGGCGACGAGATCGGCATGGAGGCGCTGCACCTGCGCGCCGTGGACAACGTCCAGGCCGCCTTCAGCATCGAGCGCACCCCCGACCCGACCTGCGTCCGCACCACCGCCCACGTCGACGGCCAGCCGACGATAAGCCGGATCGCCCGCGTGGACCAGCCCGACACTGCCGGCCTGCTTGCCGCCGAGCTGCGCCTGCTCAGCCACGACCGCACCTTCAGCGCCGCCCTGCGCGCCGCCGGCGCCTTCGCGGCCCGCCTCAGCTAATGAAGGAACGGCCATGTTCTCGCCGCTCATCCTCGGGGTGCTCGTCGTCGCCGCCGTGATCGAGGCGCTGATCCTGTTCCAGACCAAGTGGGAAAGCCTGGCCGGCAGCCTCCGCGACGCCGCGATCATCAATCTGGCCAGCGCGGTGCTGCTCGCGCTGTTCGGCCAGCTGCTGAGCCAGATTCCCAACCCGCTCCTGCTTGTCGCCGCCGCCTGGCTGATCTCCATCCTGGCCGAGGGCTTTGTGCTCATGCTGCTGCGCCGCCGCCCCGCCGCCGGCTGCTACCTCGCCGCCCTGCTGATCAACACCGCCAGCTACATCTTCGTGCTGCTCTACGTGCTCTCGTTCCTGCTCGTCTAGCCCCGCCCAAGGCGCCAAACGCGCCGAACCGCTCCGTCGACCTAATGCATCGACCGGAGCGGTTCGGCGTGTTCGCGCAGTTTTCCGTGGCTCTGCGCTTCTGCGGCAGAACGGCCCGCTACTTCTTCTTGCCCCGCGGGGTGGAGGGGGCGGCGCGGCCGCGCTGGGGCTGGGCCGGGGCGGCGCCGGCGGCGGGCGCGGTGGCCCGGCGGATCTTCTCCGCCTCGGCGGCGATGGCGGCCTCGCGCGCGGCGGCCGCGGAGGCGGCGGCGGCGGTGGGCGAGCCGGCGCGCGGGGCGATCACGGCCGGGGCCTGGGCCGGGGCCGCGCCCTGGCCGATCAGGTGGCGGATCTCATCCTCGCGGCCGAGGTGGCAGTTCTTGAACTTCTTGCCGCTGCCGCAGGGGCAAGGATCGTTGCGGCCGGGGAGGCCGGCGCTCTTGCTACGCTGCGGCTTGGCCCGCTCCTGCTCGGCCTCGCTGGAGCCGCCGGCCATCTGGGCGGTTGCGAGGCGGCGCTGCTGCTCGGCCTCGATCTGGCGCACGTAGGCCTCGTACTGGAACGAGGCGTTGACGATGTTGTAAACGATGTCGCGGGTGATGTTGCCCTTGAGCTGGTCGAACATCTGGAACGACTGGCGCTTGAACTCCACCAGCGGGTCGCGCTGGGCGAAGGCCTGCAGGTTGATGCCCTGGCGCAGCTCGTCCATCGCGGTCAGGTAGTCGATCCACTGGCGGTCGATCGCGCCGAGCATCATGCGCCGCTCGACCGAGCGCATCATCTCGGGCTGGATGGCCTGCTCGCGCTGCTCGTACGCCTCCTCCAGCTCCTCGACCAGGTACGACTCGATCTCGTCGCGCCCCTTGCCCTCCAGGGCGGCGCTGCTCACCGATGGGGGCAGCACAGGGTTGATCTTGCGGTACTGGCGCAGCAGCTCGTCCTCGTCCCAGGCATCGGGCTCGTCCTCGGGCAGGTGCTCATCGATCAGGGCGGCGATCTCCTCGCCGAGCAGCTCCAGCACCCGGTCGCGCATATCGGCGCCGTCAAGGATCTGGCGCCGGTCGGCGTAGATGATCTGGCGCTGCTTGTTCATCACATCGTCGAACTCGACGGTGTGCTTGCGGATGTCGAAGTTGTAGCCCTCGACGCGGGTCTGGGCGCCCTCGATCGTCCGGTCGAGGATGCCGGCCTCCAGCGGCATCTCGTCGTCCATGAAGCGGCCCATGAGGCCCTTGATCCGCTCCACCGGCCCGAAGCGGCGCATCAGCTCGTCCTCCAGGGACAGGAAGAAGCGCGACGAGCCCGGGTCGCCCTGGCGGCCGGCGCGCCCGCGCAGCTGGTTGTCGATCCGGCGGGCCTCGTGGCGCTCGGTGCCGACGATGTGCAGGCCGCCGAGCTCGCGCACCTCGGCGCCCTCGATCTCGGTCAGGCGCTTGGCCTCGTCGCGGGCGGCGCGCATCTGCTCGGGGGTGGCCTCCTCGAACTTGACGCCCTGGGCGGCCAGGATGTCGTCCACCAGGCCGTCGGGGTTGCCGCCGAGCAGGATGTCGGTGCCCCGGCCGGCCATGTTGGTGGCCACCGTCACGGCGCCCTTGCGCCCGGCCTGGGCCACGATCGCGGCCTCGCGCTCGTGCTGCTTGGCGTTCAGCACGGCGTGCTTGATCCCGGCCCGCTTCAGCAGCTCGCTGACGTGCTCCGACACCTCGACCGACGTGGTGCCGATCAGCACCGGCCGGCCCTGCTCGTACATCTCCTGGACCTCGCGGACCACGGCGTTGTACTTGGCCTTCTCGGTCGAGAAGATCTGGTCGGGCAGGTCGTCGCGGACGTTCGACTTGTTGGTCGGGATGATCACCACGTCGAGGTTGTAGATCTTGGCGAACTCTTCGCGCTCGGTGTAGGCCGTGCCGGTCATGCCGGCCAGCTTCTGGTACATGCGGAAGTAGTTCTGGAAGGTGATCGTGGCGAGCGTGACGTTCTCGTTCTTGATCGCCACGCCCTCCTTCGCCTCGACCGCCTGGTGCAGGCCGTCGCTCCAGCGCCGGCCGGGCATGGCGCGGCCGGTGAACTCGTCGATGATCACCACCTCGCCGTCGGCGGTGATCATGTAGTCCTTGTCGCGGTGGAAGATATACTGGGCCTTGAGCGCGTTCTCGACGAAGTGGGTCTTCTCGAAGTGCTCGGGGTCGTACAGGCTTTCGCCCTCGGGGATGCGCAGCAGCCGTTCGACCTTCTCGATGCCCTGCTCGGTCAGCGTGATCGAGCGCGAGCGCTCCTCGATGAAGAAGTCGCCGTCGGGCTCGATCCCCTCATCCTTGACCTGCTTGGCCGTGACGGTGCTGCGCTTGAGGCCGCGCAGCAGGCCGGCGACCTGGCGGTACAGGTCGGAGGACTTCTGGGCCGGGCCGGAGATGATCAGCGGCGTGCGCGCCTCGTCGATCAGAATGTTGTCGACCTCGTCGACGATCGCGTAGTGCAGCGGGCGCTGGACCATCTGCTCCAGCTCATAGGCCATGTTGTCGCGCAGGTAGTCGAAGCCGAACTCGTTGTTGGTGCCATAGGTGATGTCGGCCCGGTAGGCCTCCTTGCGCGGCACCGCGCGCCAGTGGACGAGCCGCTGGTCCTCGGGGTTGGCGTTCGGGTCAACGTAGTCCGGGTCGAAGACCGAGCTTTGCTCGTGGGCGATAAAGCCCACGCTCAGGCCGAGCTTGTGGTAGACCGGGCCCATCCAGCCGGCGCCAACCTTGGCCAGGTAGTCGTTGACGGTGACGAGGTGGGCGCCCTGGCCTTCGAGTGCGTTCAGGTAAAGCGGCAGGGTGGCGACAAGCGTCTTGCCCTCGCCGGTCTTCATCTCGGCGATCTTGCCCTGGTGGAGCACGATCCCGCCGATCAGCTGCACGTCGTAGTGGCGCAGGCCGATCGTGCGCCGGGCCGCCTCGCGCACGGCCGCGAAGGCCTCGGGCAGCAGGTCGTCGAGTTCTTCGCCCTCCTCCAGGCGGCGCTTGAACTCAACCGTCTTGCCGCGCAGCTCGTCGTCGGAAAGGGCCTTGTAGGAGTCCTCAAGGCCATTGATTTCGTCGACGAGCGGCTGGATGCGCCGCACCTCTTTGTCGTTGTTGTCGCCGACGAGGTTTTTCAACCACTTAAACATCTGTATCTCCAGGCTGTCCGTAGCAGGCAATAGTAGTCCCGCAGCGCGCACTGGCGCTGCACCGCAGTCATTATACCCGACGCCGCTACGGGGGGGCAAGGTTCCCCGGTTACACTTGCGGCGCGGCAGCGTCGAGGGCCTGGTGCAGGGCCGTGGCCAGCTCGGCCGGGCTGAAGGGCTTTTGAAGGAAGCGCGCCTCGTCGGCGGCAAGGCTTTGCCCGACCTGGGCCGTATCGCTGTAGCCCGACATATAGAGGATGCGGATCGCGGGGCGGCTGTTGCGAATCGCCCGGGCGAGCTGGACGCCGTTGAGCCCGCCCGGCATGACGATGTCGGTCAGCAGCAGGTCGATCGGGCCCTGGTGGTCGGCGGCGCGGGCCAGGGCGGCGGCGCCGTCGGAGGCTTCGATCACGTGGCAGCCCTGGCGCGCGAGCACAGCCTGAGCAAAGCGGCGCACCTCGGCGTCGTCCTCGACCAGGAGCACCGTGCAGGCCGCAAGGCTGGGCGGGGCGGCCGCCCCGGGCGGCGAAACCTGCGGCCCGGCCTCGGCCGCAGGCAGAAAGATGTCGAAGCGCGTGCCCTGCCCGGGGGCACTCCAGCACACAATGTCGCCGCCGCTCTGCTGGACGACGCCGAGCACGGTGGCCAGGCCGAGGCCGGTGCCCTTGCCGCGCGGCTTGGTGGTAAAGAAGGGCTCGAAGATGTGGGCCTGGGTTTCCAGGTCCATGCCGCCGCCGGTGTCGGCCACGCTCAGGCAGACCCAGCGGCCGGGGCCGAGGGTCGCGCCCGCGAGGGGGGCGGCAACCTCCAGGTTGGCCGTGCCGATAAACAGCCGGCCGCCGTCGGGCATGGCGTCGCGGGCGTTGATCGCCAGGTTCATCAACACCAGCTCGATCTGGCCAGGGTCGACCCGCACCGGGGCCAACGCGGGGGCCAGGTCGAGCGACAAGGCCACATCCTCGCCGATCAAGCGCTCCAGCATGCGCGTGGCCCGCTCGACGCAACTATTCAGGTTGAGCACGCTGGGCTGGAGCACCTGGCGCCGGCTGAAGGCCAGCAGCTGCCCTGTCAGCGCCGCGGCCCGGCCGGCGGCCGTGTGGATCTGGTCGACCCCGGGGCGCAGCGGCGAGCCGGGGGGGAGGTCTTCGGCGAGCAGGTCGCACTCGCCCCTAATCACCGTCAGGATGTTGTTGAAGTCGTGGGCCAACCCGCCGGCCAGCCGGCCGAGGGCCTCCATCTTCTGGGCCTGGCGCAGCTGCTCCTCGGCGCGCCGGCGCTCGCTGATGTCGCGCACCACGGTCGACAGGAACTCGGGGTTGCCCGCGGCGTCGTAGTGGGCGATGATCACCTGAGATACCGGGATGGCGCGGCCATCGGGGTGGCGGAATTCCGTTTCGCCCGACCAGGAGCCGTGGGCGAGGGCGGCGGGCAAGGCCTGCTCCATCAGCAGGGGCACGGCTGCCGGAGTGGAGAAGTCGGCGATGTGGGCCATGCTGATATCCTCGTCGTCGCCCATGCCGACCATGCGCCGGCCGGCCCGGTTGAGGAACAGCGGGCGGCCCGTAATATCGGCCATGCCGACCAGGTCGGGGGTCGCCTCGATGATGGCGGCTAGGCGCGCGTGGGCCGCCTCGGCCCGCCGGCGCTCCGCCAGCTCGGCCCGGGCGGCCTCGTACAGGCGGGCGTTCTCGATCGCGACAGCGGCCTGGGCGGCGAAGGCCGCGGCGAGGCGGGCGTGGTTGTCGTGGAAGGCGGCGGGCTGGTGGCGGTCGAGGGTGATCATGCCGATCAGGCGGTCGTTGCAGATCAGCGGCACGCCGAGCCACGAGCGGATCGGGTCGGCCACGTAGGGCTCCTCGCCGAAGTACGGGAAGGCCTCGGGCACATTGTCATAGATCACGGCGGCGCGGCGGGCCAGCACCTCGGCGTTGGGGGTGGCGCCCGGGGCGAGGGCGAAGCTGATACCGATCACGCGGTCGCCGTTGTGGAAGCCGTAGCCGCCAATGATCTCGCTTTTGCCGTCGCGCAGGAGCTGCACCGACGCGCTGTCGTAGGGCACCACCTCGCGCAGCGCCTCCAGGATGGCGTTCAGCACCTCCGGCAGGTCGAGGCTCGCGCTCAGCGACAGGGCGGCGGCCTGGATCGTCTCGGCCTCGCGGGTGCGCCGCTCCAGGCCGGCGATCGAGGCGCGCAGCCGCGCGACCGTGTGGGCGAAGGTGGCCGACAGCGCCCCGATCTCGTCGTCGCCCGGGGGCGGAAAGGGCGTGTCGAGGTCGCCCCCGCCGACCCGCTCCGCGGCGGCGGCCAGAACGGTGAGCGGGCGGGCGATCGCGCGGGTGATCACGTGGGCCATTGCCGCCGCGCCGGCCAGGCCGACGAGCCCGATCAGCAGAATAACACCCTGAGCCTGGCTGAGCTCGCCGGTGAGGGCGGTGACCGGGCGCTCATAGATCACCGTCCACTGGATCGCGGCGTGGCCGCGCGGGCGAACCCGGGCAAAGGTTTGCAGGGTGTCCGGCCGGTCGGCGGTGTCGAGCAGCGTGCCGCTGCGCTGGCGCAGGATCAGCTTCGCGTCGCCCGGCCGGTCCTCCACCAGTGTGGCCGCCCCCCCCTGGGGCCGCAGCAGAAACGCGCCCGCGTCGTCGACAAGGGAGGTGCGGGTTTCAGGGGCGCGCTCGCGCAGCAGCTCGATCACCGGCTCCAGGGACACGTCGAGCACCAGCACCCCGGCGATCCGGCCATCGTCGTCGTTTATCACCGTCGAGTAGGCGATCGTCGGCGGTTGCCCGGCCACGCCGGGGCGCACGGGCGAGATGTAGATGGGGTGACGGCCGGGGATGCTGATCAGGCGCAGGGCGTTGACAAAGGCCGGCGCGGCGGCCTGGTCGCCGAGCCCGGCGGGTGGGCGCAGGCCGAGGCCCGCCTCCGCCACGTCGACGCAGGCCCGCTCACGCCCCGCCGCATCGAGCAGGCACAGGCCGGTGTAGCGCTCGGGGGCCTGGCGCAGCATCGCGGTGACGGCCTCGCCGAGCAGGCCGGCGATCTGCCCGGCCCGCCCCGGGTCTGCGCTGAACTGGCGGATGGCCGGCTGCTGGGTGAGCAGGAGCAGATCGCCGCTGATGTCCGTCAGCATGCTTTCCGCGGCCGAGGCCCGGGCCTCGGCCAGGCCGAGCTGCTCGACGCTGGCCCGGGCGATCAACGCCTCGCGGGTGCGCAGCAGCGTGTAGGCGGAAAGGGCGGTGACCGGGAGCAGCAGGATCAGGCAGAACGCCAGCACAAGCTTGCGCTGGATGCGCGATCGGGCGAGCGGTGGCGCTTGTGGGCTCACGGCGACACCCGCCTGGACGTGTGGGCGGCGAACAAGGTTTCGGCGCGGCTCTGGGCGACGGCGGCGGCCTCCTCGGGCGTCAGCTCGCCCCGCAGCATGTCGTGATATGCCGTGCCCAAGATCTCGGCCAGGCCGTCCCACTGGGGCACCGCTGGCCGCATCCAGTCGGCGAGCTGGCCCTCGGCGCTGAGCCGGGCGACCAGGGGGAAGGCGGGGTAGCGCTCGGCGAGCTGCGGGTCGTTCAGGAGGCTCATGCGGGGCGTGCCGGCGTTGCCGTAAGCGGCGAGCAGCCGCTCGGTGTCGGGGCTGGTCAGCCAGGCCAGGAAGCGCCAGGCCAGGTCGCGACGCTCGCCGACGTTCGCCGGGATGCCGAGGCTCCAGGTGCCGAGGGGGGTGACCGGTGCGGCGCCCGGGGCATGGGGCGCGGCGGCGTAGCCGACATTTCCGTGGGCGTTCGAGACGGGGTCGGCTTCGACCATGGGGGAGCGGGCGGCCCACTCGTAGGTGAAGAGGCAGCCGCCGCGGCTGAAGCGGCGCGGCCGCTGGTCCCAGGCCATTGTCAGGACGTCGGGCGGGGAAACGGCGAGCAGGTCGCGGGCAAAGCGGGCCGCGGCCACGCCGCGTGGGGTGTCGAGGGTGGGCAGGCCGTCGGGGCTGAGCAAGGGCTGGCCGAAGGCGGCGTAGAAGTGGGCCATCTGCTGGCCGAGGGGTTGCCCGCGTTGGCCGTTCCAGCAGACGCCATACTCGCCCTGCTCGGGCCGCTGGAGCCGGCGGGCGGCGGCGAGCAGCTCATCGGTGGTGGCGGGCGGCGCGACCCCCGCCGCGGCAAGCCGGTCGCGGCGATACCAGAGCAGCTCGGGGTGGGGCTGGATGGGCAGGCCGAGCTGGGCGCCGTGGTACTGGGCGGCCTGGTAGGCGAGCGGCAGGAAATCGGGGACGGCGAGGGCGGGGGTCGCGGCGATCAGGTCGTCGAGCGGGAGCAGCGCGCCCGTGGCGCCGTACTCGCCCGCCCAGACCACGTCGAAGCTCACGATGTCAAAGGCGGAGCTGGCGTCGGTCGCGTTACGCAGCGTGATCGCGCGCAGGTCGTCATAGCCGACGACCTCGATATCGATGGTGCCGCCGGCCTGCCGGCCCAGCTCGGCCGCGGCCTGTTGCAGCGCACCGGCGAACGGGTCGCCCACGATCAGCAGGCGCACCGTTTCGCCGCCAAGCAGGCTGTTCGCCGCGACCGACGGCGCGGCGGCAGGCGGCGACAGCCGGGCCAGCGCGGCGACCAGCAGCGCAAGAGCGATGGCGGCGAGCACCGCGGGGAGTATGTTCCGTCGCACGGCCGACCTCCAGGGGGCACAGGCGGGCGAGGCCCGCGCGCATATACTTCCAGTATACGCATTCCTGGTACGGGCGGGTTAGCATCGCGCCGGCAGCATTGACCGGGGCGCGCGGCTAATGCTATGCTACGGGCATTATGGGCAGACAAGGGATGGTGTACATTGGGACGGCGGCGGGCCTGGCGATCTACCGCGACGAGGGCGGCGTGCTTCGTCGCGCCGGAGCGGGTTTCGCGGGGCGGGCGGTGCGCGCGATCACGGCGGTGTTTGCCGACGCGCTGCTGGCCGCCGTCGACGGGCTGCCGGCCCAGCAAAGCTTCGACGGCGGGCTGAGCTGGTCGACGGGGGCCGGGCCCACGCCGGAGCCGCTGGGGCTGCGCGTCGCCACGGCGAGCGGCCCGGCCGGGCTGGCGAACCCGCGGCTCATGGGCGCGACGGCCTACGCCCGGGTCGGCGGCTTTGTGCTCGGCGCGGGCGCCGGGGGCGCGCTGCTGTTCCGCAGCTCCGACAACGGCATCCACTGGGAGCCGGCCGCGGCCCCGATGGTCGGGCGGGTCAACGCGCTGGCGCCCGCCGGCTACCGGCCGGGGCGCGCCTTCGCGGGCGCCGAGAGCGGGGCCCTGCTCCTCAGCGATGACGCGGGCGCGAGCTGGGGCGAGGTCGCCCGCGAGCCGGCGGCCATCCTGTGCGTCGCGTGCGCGGCCGCGGAGTGACGATTCGGGCGTCGGTCCGGCGTGAGGGAGGAACGGGATGGCGAAGGCCGGGATCGTCTATGTTGGCACGACCGACGGGCTGGTGACGTACAGCGACCCGGGCGGGATCGGGCGCTGGCGGCGGGTGGGGCGCGCGCTGGCGGGCAGCCCGGTGCGGGCGATCGCGGCCGCTGACGCGCTGCACCTGACCGTGCTCGCGGGCGAGGAGTCCAGGCGCAGCGATGACGGCGGGCAAAGCTGGGGGCCGGCCCCGCGGGCCGACGCGGACGCGCTGCGCGAGCTGCTCGCCCAGGAAGGCCCCCTTGTCACCAGCGCGCAGGGGCCGGCGCCGTGGAAGGCGGAACACCCGCCGGCCCCGGGGAGCACAGCCCTGGCCGCGCTGGCCGGCAAGCAGGAGGTGCTGCTGGCCGCGATCGCCGGGGGCACGGCGCTGCTGCGCAGCGAGGACGGCGGGCAAAGCTGGCAGCAGGCCACGATCGCGGGGGAGCTCGCCGGCGCCGTCGGCGTGATCACCCCGGCCAGCTACCACATGGACACCGCCTGGGCCGGCACCGATGCCGGCCAACTCCTGCGCTCCGACGACCGCGGCCGCTCGTGGCAGCCGATCGCGGATGTCGGCGCCGCCATCCTCAGCCTGGCGATCGTGCGGCTGATCTGAGCCGCGGGCAAAGCCCGCGGGGGCCCGCAGGCAGCGAGCGGGCTGTATCGAGGGGGGCAACAATCTGCTTGTTGCCCCCGTTGGTGTGCCCTCGGGCTACCCGTAGAAGTCGGTGAACCCGTCCTGGTCGAGGCGTTCGAGCATGCGGCGCAGCTTGGCCGCGGTCTCCGGGAGGGGGGCGGCGGCGAGCTGGTCGGGGGTGATCTGGGCGGCGCGGCCCCAGTCGGCGGTGGGGCGGCCGAGGGCGAGGGCGAGCAGCTCGGAAAGGGCGCGGCGGAGACGGGGGGCGTCCTCGCCGCGCAGGCGGGGGAGCACGCGCTGCTTGAGCTGGAGGTCAAGGGCCTCGCGGGGGGTGAGGGTGCCGGCCGACTGCTCCACGAAGCGCAGGATCTCGCCGATTGTGCGGTAGCCGAAGGCGTGGCCGGCCTGGGCCGTGAGGGGCTGAACGGCGACAATGGCGGCCCACACCTCCTCGTCGACGGGGCCCTGGTAGCCGGCGCGGAAGGCGGCGAGGTCGACGTCGGTCAGCTCGATCACATTGGCCCGGTCGAGCAGCTTGTCGCTCAGGGCGAAGGTGCTTTCGTCGACGTTCACCGTGCCGACCATGCGCAGGTTGACGGGCAGGCGCAGGGGGCTCTGGACAGTGCCGCCCCCGGCCATGACGGCCTCGGGGCCGGGGAGACCCAGGTCGATCGTGCCCTCGGCCGTCTCCATCGCGGACAAGAGCGGGGCGAGGTAGTACTCGGGGCGGGCCAGGTTCAGCTCGTCGAGGCAGACAAAGTAGCTCTGCTGCGGGTCGGCGGCGGCCTGGAGCAGAAAGCGCAGAAAGGCCGTAGGCTGAAAGCTGGCCGTGAGCGCGTTGTAGTAGCCGAGGAGGTCGCGGGCGCTGTGCCAGTCGGGCTGGACGGCGACCACGAGGTAGTATGGGTTGTCGCGGCCGGGTGCGACGTCGTAGACGGCGTCGGCGTAGAGGCGGGTCAGGCGCGTCTTACCTGTGCCGCTGATGCCGGGGAGGATGACGAGGGGGCGGGTGTGCAGGGCGACGTGGAAGGCGCGCAGGGTGCGCTCGGGGATGGCGAAGCCGCGGGCGCGCACGCGCTCGACGATCGTCTCGACCGGGGGGAGGCCGCCGGGGGCGTACAGCTCGGGGCGCTCGCGAAGGGCGCGGGCCTGGCCGGGCAGCTCGGCCTGCTCCATGATCGCCTCGTTGAGCGGGAGCAGGGCGAGCAGGTCGGCGACGATGCGCTCGGCCAGGTCGTCGGGCTGAGCGTCCCATGGGTAGACGAAACCGGCCCACAGGTAGCCGCCCGGCGAGTCCAGGTAGCGGTCCAGCCAGAGGATTTTAGGCTTTAGGCTTTGGGGGTTAGATTGGCCGTCCGCCTGTCCCCCCGTCCCCCCGTCCGCCTGTCCGCCTGTCCCCTGCCGCCTGTTCTCGGCGAAGCGGGCCTGGCCCTCGCGCTCGATCCGCTCGGCGAGCGGGAGCCAGACGGGGCGGGCGGCACCCCAGACCTGGGCGAGCTCGGCTTTGCGCGGGCCCCACAGCTGGAGGCCGACGAGGATAGCGCGCTCGGGGGCGCTGACGGTGACGGTGACGCCGCCGCCGCGGGGCGGGCGGTCGAAGGCCACGAAGTAGTCCTCGATCGGGGCGCGGCGGCCGCGGCCGTGCTCGAGGTAGCGCCGGCTCTTGAAGCTCGTCTCATAGAGCGGCCAGAGGCGGGGCAGGCGCCGGCCAGCGGCGGCGGCCAGCCGCTCGGCCAGGGCGGCGAGGATGGGGTGCAGCCGCTCCTGGACGGCGGCCCAGCGCTCGGCGACGCCGGGCACCCGGAAAATGTCGAGCGACTCGGGTGGGAAGAGGGCGGTCATAGCAGCCTTTAGCCTTCGGCCCTCAGCCCTGTTTATGCCGTGGGCGGCTTGAGGTAGCGCCGGTCGGGGCCGTCGGGGCCGGCGGGGGGCTCGTCGCGGGCGACGGCGTAGTGGGTGGCGAGCAGCTCGAGCATGGCGTGGAGCTCGGAGCACAGCTCCTCAAAAGTGGCGGCGAGCAGCTCGGCGTCGTAAAGCGCTTCGTCGATGTTCCAGACCCGCACGGCGGTGACGCTTTGGAGGCGCGGCGGGCGGCCGGGGGGGAAGCTGAGCTGGCTGTCGACGCGGACGAGCTCGTCAGGGTCGGCGAGGGCGGCGTGGATCTCCTGGACGGCGCGGGCGACCCCGGGGAGGCTGTTGACCTCGCGCTGCTGCTCGGGGGACAGGGGCAGGTGGTAGACCACCTCGACCTCAAGGGCCGGGCCGGTGCTCTTCTGGGCGTAGAGCCGCTCGTCGACGAAGCGCTCGATATTGTCGAGCGACTCGGCGCCGCGCAGCGAGAAGACGGTGAACTCGGGCGACCAGCGGAAGCCGATCACGGCGCGCAGGGCCGGCTCCTGGGGGGTGAGGTCGTCCTCTATCCCGTCGGGGAGGCAGGTCACACTCAGGCTGCGGCCGAGGGCGTGGGTATCGAGCAGCTCCTGGGTGTAGGCGATGTTGAGCCCGGCCCGCTCGACGGTGGACAGCAGCACCGAGACAAAGTTCTCGTAGGTGAGCATTGGCGCCCCTTCCGAACTGTTCCCCTTGTATTATAGCATCGGCCGCGGCCCGCCGCCCGGCCGATCGGCGCACATCCGTGCGAGCATGGGCGACATGAGCGGGCGCGGTGTGGTATAATGCATGTGGCAAATGAGGGGGCACTCTTGAGCGTCGTAAAGCCACAGAGCGTCAGTCTGGTCGACACAATTGGCATGGGTTATCGGGCGATCAACCGGCGGCCGTGGGTGATCGGCATCCCGGCCGGCGTGAGCGCCTACCTATGGTTGGCCACGCCGCTGCCCCTCGCGGCGGTGGCCGGCGCCGCCCGCGACGGCCTCGGCTCGGCGGCGCGCCTGATCAGCGGCCCCGACGACGGGCAGGCCGGGATGGTGCAGGAGGTGCTGCTCAGCGGGGCGCGCCTCATGGTCGCCTGGCTGAACCTGGTGCCCGTGCACATGCCTGCCGAGCTCACAGGCGAGCCGGCGGGGTTGGGCGGGCCGCTCCAGCTGATCGGGTCGGTGGCGGCGGTGAACACGGCGGCGCTGCTGCTGAGCGGCCTGTTCCTTTCCCAGCTCGGGCAGGCCGTCGGCGAGGAGCACATAGCGCCGCGCGAGTCCGTCGCGCGGGGGATGCTGCTGGCGGGCCACATCGCGCTCTACCTGCTGGCGCTGCTGGGGGTGGGGCTGATCCTGGGGCTGCCGTTTCTAGCGATCTCGGCGATCGTGATCGCCACCCTGCCAGGGGCGGCGGTGCCGATCCTGGCCGCCTGGTACGTGGCCCTGTTCTGGGCCTATGTGTACACAGGCTTCGCCCCGGAGGCGATCCTGATCAGCCGGGTCGGCCCGCTGCGCGCGATCTACAAAAGCGTCAACATTGTGCGGCGCAACCTGCTGCCCACGCTAGGCCTGCTGCTGATCAGCTTTGTGATCGTCAGCGGCCTGGGCGTGATCTGGCGCCAGATCAGCGGCAGCCCGGCCGGGCTGATCGCCGCGATCCTCGGCAGCGCGTATGTGGGCAGCGGCCTGTGCGCCGCGCGGCTGCAATTCTACCGCGAGCGGCTGGGCGCATGGCGCGGCCGCTGAGCAGGGCGTGAACAACGGGGTGTGATAACCCCTGGAGATACGAGCGAACGCATGAAGGAAGAGCTTATGACGACCACCGAGCCCCAAAGCTACGACGCCAGCCAGATCACGGTGCTGGAGGGCCTGGACGCGGTGCGCAAGCGCCCCGGCATGTACATCGGCCCGACCGATATCACCGGCCTGCACCACATGATCAAGGAGGTGGTCGATAACTCGGTGGACGAGGCCCTGGCCGGCTACGCCGACACGATCACCGTCACGATCTTTGAGGACGGCTCGGTGAAGGTGACGGACAACGGCCGCGGCATCCCGGTCGACATCCACCCCAAACACAAGGTGTCGGCGCTGCAGCTGGCGGCCACCGAGCTCCACGCCGGCGGCAAGTTCGGCGACGGCGGCTACAAGGTTTCCTCGGGCCTGCACGGCGTGGGCCTTTCGGTCGTGAACGCCCTGTCGGAGCGGATGCGGGCCGAGGTGCGCCGGCACGGCAAGCTGTGGGTGCAGGAGTACCGGGCGGGCAAGCCCCAGGGCGAGGTCAAGGCCGTCGGCCCCGCGGAGGGCACGGGCACCTCAATCCACTTCCTCCCCGATGTGACGATCTTCAAGGAGGGGATCGACTACCACTTCAAGACGGTCACCCAGCGCTTCCGCGAGATGGCGTACCTGACAAAGGGGCTGCGCTTCAAGTTCCGCGACGAGCGCGACGGCGACGAGATGAACTTTTACTTCGAGGGCGGTATTATCTCCTATGTGCGCCACCTGAACAAGGACAAGAACGTGCTCCACAAGGCGCCGTTCTACGCCGAGCGCACGGTGAACGACGTCGCCGTCGAGGTGGCGATGCAGTACACCGACACCTACGACACCGACTCGATCTACGCCTTCGCCAACAACATCAACAACACCGACGGCGGCGCCCATCTGTCGGGCTTCCGCACCGCGCTGACCCGGGTGATCAACACCTACGCCAAGGCCAAGAACCTGCTCAAGGAGAACGAGGCCAACCTGACCGGCGACGACGTCCGCGAGGGCCTGACGGCGGTGATCAGCGTCAAGCTGAAGGACCCGCTGTTCTCCTCGCAGACAAAGGAGAAGCTGGTCAGCCCCGAGGCGGCCGGCGCCGTGGCGACCGTGATCGGCGACGCGTTTGCGGCCTGGCTGGACGAGAACCCCGGCGAGGCCCGCCGGATCATCGAGAAGGCCGTGTCGGCCGCGCGCACCCGCCTCGCCGTCCAGAAGGTCCGCGAGACGGCCCGCAAGAGCGCGATGGAGGGCTTCTCGCTCCCCGGCAAGCTCGCCGACTGCTCCGACACCAACCCGGCCCGCTGCGAGCTGTACATCGTCGAGGGCGACTCGGCCGGCGGCTCGGCCAAGCAGGGCCGCGACCGGCGCTTTCAGGCCATCCTGCCGCTGCGCGGCAAGATCCTCAACGTGGAGAAGAGCCGCCTGGACAAGATGCTTTCCAACGCCGAGGTCAAGGCCCTGATCACGGCGGTGGGCACGGCGATCGGCGAGCAGTTCGACCCGGCCAAGCTGCGCTACCACCGCATCCTGCTGATGACCGACGCCGACGTCGACGGCTCGCATATCCGCACGCTGCTGCTGACCTTCTTCTTCCGGCATATGCGGCACCTGATCACCAACGGCCACCTGTACATCGCCCAGCCGCCGCTCTACCGGGTCAAGCACGGCAAGGAGCAGGTCTACGTCTACTCCGACGTCGAGCGCGACGCCTACCTGGACAAGCTGCCCGCCGGCGACCGCGAGCGGGCCTACATCCAGCGCTACAAGGGCCTCGGCGAGATGAACCCCGAGCAGCTCTGGGAGACGACGATGAACCCGGCCAACCGGGTCATCCTCCAGGTCACCCTCGAGGACGCCCAGCGCGCCGACGAAACCTTCACCATGCTCATGGGCGACCTGGTGCCGCCCCGGCGCCGCTTCATCCAGACCCACGCCACCGAGGTCAAGGAGCTGGATATCTAGGGCAAGGCTCGGACCTGACGAAATGAGCAAGCCGCCCCGGCGCTACCACAGCGACCGGGGCGGCTTTCACTACACATCGCTGAAAATGGAGCTTTGTTGCTTACTGCGCGCCTTCGACCTGCCCGCCTCAGGCGGCAAGCACGTACCGCGAGCGGCGGGTTCGTGGAGGATCGCTCCACGATGCACGAGCACACGACGGGGGCCTGGCGCACTTCGTGCATCCCTCGCGGAAGCGGAGCATATGTGTTTGAAGGGGAGGAGCGAGCCGTGCAGGCACTTCGACGATTCTGGGCCAAGAGCATGCTGAACAAGGTGACCCTGCTGATGAGCTTCAGCCTAGTCTTCTGCTGCTGTGGCTGGACGGGCCGGATCGGCGACGGCAGCCCGGACCGGACCGTGAACGCAGCGCCATCGGTTGCGGAGATGTTCGAGCGCCCCGCCCACTGGGTTGCGGGCAGGTGAGGGGGATGCGCATCTATGTGACCGCCCACAACTGTGCGGTCCTCGCGGCCTCGGGATAGTCGCGCGCCTCGACGGCGCTGGTTCACCCGCCTCGTCCGCCCGCCAGGTGTCAGGAGCTGCAAAGATCGATGCAGACTCGCAGAGCCGGCCCGTTCCTCTTTCTCTGGCTGACTCAGCTGTTCGCTACCCTCGCCAACGAGCTGACGACCATTAGCATCGTGGTGTTGGTCTTTGGCACAACCGGCTCGGCGCTTCAGGCGACGGGCGTCCTTGTGGCCCGTAACCTCCCGCCGCTGCTCTTTGGGCCGTTTGTCGGCAGCGTCGTCGACCGCTGGCCACGCCGCCCCGTGCTGGTGGCCGCCAACCTGCTGCGCGCCGCCCTGCTCGGCCTGTTCTTGTACGCTGCGGTAACGGGTGGCCGCAGCCTGTGGGCTGGCTACCTGCTAGTCTTCGGGCTAACCGTAGTCGAAATTCTGCACAAGCCGGCCCTCCTGGCAACGCTCCCGGTCGTCGTGCCTACCGAGCGCCTCGTCTGGGCCAACAGCGTCTTTTTCACCACCACCCAGGTAGTGTTCACCATCGGCTACACCGCTGGAGGGCTGACGAGCACGGTTATCGGGCCGCAGCTTCTGGCGACGATCAACCTCGGCCTGTTTCTGCTCGCGGCGGGAAGCGCTTATCTGGCCGGCCCTATCGCCAGCCCGACCGGGCCGGTCGCGAGCGTCCACTTCTGGCGGAACGTGGCCGACGGCTTCGCCTATCTCCGCAAGCACCGGCTGGCCCGCACGCTGATCACCGTCGAGTTCCTCGAGTCCTGGCCCCACGGCGTTTGGACGTCGGCGCTGATGCTTTCCTTCACCGTGGAAGCCCTCGGCGCGGATGTCGACGCTTGGGGTTACCAGAGCGGGGCGTTCTTCGCCGGCCAGCTTTTCGGCGCGCTGCTGGCGCTCTCAGCCACGCGCTGGCTCGGCAGGCGCCCGGGGTGGGTGATCATCGCCAACGGGTTTGTGATGAGCGTGCTGACCTTCGCCTACGCGGCCTCGCCCTCGGTGCTCATCGCCATCCTGGTTTCGATGGCCTTTGGCCCGCCTTTTGCGCTCCGCGATGTCGCCCAGGACTCGCTGCTCCAAACCTCGGTCGCGTCGGGGATGCTCGGCCGCGTGTACGCCCTGCGCGAGATGTTCGCGCGCCTGGCCTTTCTCGTCGGCGGGCTGCTCTTCGCACAGATGGCCGACCGGCTCGGCCTGCGCGAAACCTATGGGCTCGCGGCGCTCTTGTACGGCCTGACCGCCCTTTATACCCTTTGGAGCGCCGTTCTGCGACGCAGTCGGCTTGAGGCGACGCCGGCATACGAAGCGAGTAGCGGTGGCTGCTGATGCTGCTATACTGCTTCACCCAGCGCGGCGGCCCCCGGCGAGTGGGAAGGACGGCTCGGACGTGGCAGACGTGACGCTTCGTGACCACCTCCTGGCGATGATCGCCGAGGATGAGCGGGTGCGCGCCGAGCTCGCCGCCGACGGCTCACTCTTCCAGGGCTACCACCCGCGCATGGCCGAGGTGCATCGGCGGAACGCGGCCGCGCTCGCGGGTGTCATCGCCGTGCAGGGCTGGCCGGGCTATCGGCTGGTGAGCGAGGAGGCGGCGGCGGCGGCCTGGCGCATCGCCCAGCACGCGATCGGCGACCCGGCGCTCCAGCGGGCCGCGCTGCCGCTGCTCCGGGCTGCGGCCGCGATGGGTGACGCCGAGCCCTGGTGGGCGGCAACACTCGAGGACCGCATCTGTGTGTTCGAAGGGCGGCCGCAGGTGTATGGCACGCAGTTTGACTGGGACGACGCGGGCGAGCTGACGGTCTACCCACCAGTCGCCGACCCGGAAGGGGTCGATGCGCGGCGGGCAGCGGTCGGCCTGGGGCCGCTCGCGGACCGGGTTCGTGAGGTGCGCGGGGCGATGCGCGGCGTGCAGCCTCCAGCCGACATCAATGCTCGACGGCGCGAGATGGAGGCGTGGGCCAGAACAGTTGGCTGGCGAGCGTAGGGCTGTCTGCGTCAAGCTGTGCAGCGTCAGTCCCATTGCTCACCGTTGTCGATGTCAACGCTGAACGCTGGAAAGGGTGAGCTGCGCCACAACCTCGGAAAGAGGCTCGACGGCGGCCAGCCGCTCAATTCGCGCGGCCTCGTCCGCTGAAAGAGCGGCGCGGGCGGCCGCCTGAAGTTCCGCTGCCTGGCGCTGCGTCCGCTCTCTCTTCGCCGGGTCGGCGAGCACGCGGGTGACCACCTTCAGCGCCGTAGCGATCTCGCCGTCGCGGGCCAGGTGGGCGGCGAGCCCGACGAGCGCGTGCAGCACCTCGGGGAGGGCCTGAGTTTCGACTGCCCCCGCGAGGGCGTCCTGGTAGGCGCGCCTGGATTCGGCCATCGACCCGACCTCCCAGAGGGCCGTCCCGAGGTCGATGAAGACTTGCGGGTACTCCCAGCCGCTGGTTCTACGGAGCATGGGCAGCGCCTCACGAAAGAAGTAGATCGCCTCCTCGAAGTTGCGCTGCTGGAGTGCGATCAGCCCGAGGTGGTGCAGCGACATCGCCGTTCCGTAGTGGTCGTCGGTGGCGTGGCTCAGGGCAAGGCTTGTACGCAGCAGGTCGTGGACCTCGTGATGCTTGCCAAGCGCCATGAGCGTGCCGCTGCAATAGGTGATGCACCAAATCTGCGCCCGCGGGTCGCCGAACTCCTGCCAGATCGACAGGCCCGCTCGAAACTGCCGCTCGGCCTCTTCGTACGCGCCGCTGGACCGGGCGACGACGCTCGCCCACACCTGCCCGAGGGCCTGCGACCAGCGATCACCAGTTTCGAGCGTTAGGGCAACGCCCGTCGCGATCTTGCCGTGGGCGGTGGCGTCATCGCCGACGCGGTGGGCAACAATGCCCCAGTGAATAAGCGTGCGCGCGAGGCCGACGGGGTCGTTCGCATCGGACAGCAGCCCGTAGCTCTCGACCACGGCCTGGTGGGCGCGGTCGACCGCGCCCCAGCGGACGGCTAGGTAGGTGTAGCAACCCAGCAGGCGGCCGAAGGCCCGCCGCCAGCGCGCCTCGTTGCGGGCGGGACCGACGGCACGCAGCTGCTCGATGGCGTGGGTGAAGAGCGCCACGCCTTCCTGAAGCCAACTGCGGTACTCGCAGAACCACTGCAGCGCCTCGCCGGCGGCCTCTAATTCGTCGAGCATACCATGGGCGGCAGCCCATCCCCAGGCGGCGCGGAGATTATCGATCTCGGCGGCGAGCTCGCCCATCACCGCAAGCTGCTGCGGGCTGTGCAACCGCGGACCGCGCTCGGCGGCGAGGGAGAGGTAGTAGGTGGCGTGGCGGCTGCGGGTCGCAGCATACTCATCCGGGTAGGCCCGCAGACGCGAGTCGGCGTACTGCCGGATCATCTCGTGGAGGTCGTAGCGCCCGCCGCCACCCCTGCGCAGCAGCGACTTGTCGGCCAGGTTAGCTAGCACCTGGATGTTGGCGCCAGCCACCTCCACCGCCGCCTCGCGGGTGAAGCCGCCCTGGAATACCGAGAGTTGGCGCAGGACCGCCCGCTCCTCCGTGCTCAGCAGCAGCCATGAGTGCTCGACGACCGACCGCAGGGAGTGATGGCGAGGCGGCAGCGCGCCGGGCGAAAGGTGGACCGCATCGAGGCCGCGGGTGAGCTCCTGAGCGATCTCTTCGAGCACGAGCAGCCGCAGCCAGGTTGCGGCGAGCTCGATTCCCAGTGGCAGGCCGTCCACCAGACGGCAGATCCTGGTCACGGTGTCCGCGTTCGCTGGGGAAAGGCTGAAGGCGCGGTCGACACGCTCGGCATGCTCGACGAACAGGGCGAGGGCCGGGCCGATGTCCGACTGGCCCCCGGGACGGTTGTGAGCCAGCGCGAGGCCGCCTAGCTCCAGCACCCACTCGCCGGCGAGCTTGAGCCGCTCGCGCGATGTCGCCAGGATGGTCACGTCGGGCGCATGGGCTAGCAGCCGCCCGAGCAGGCCGAGGGTCAGGCCGGCGGAGTCGAGCAGGTGCTCGAGGTTGTCGAGGATGATCAGGGTGCGTCGTTCGCGCAGATGGGCGAGGAGCTGTGCGGCAGGGTCGGCGACGCCCACAAAGATGAGGCCGATCGCTTCGCCGATCGCCAGGGCGATCGACTCGGGGGCGGCCACGGGGGCAAGGGAGACAAAGGTCACCCCGTCGGCGAACCCCGACACCGCCCGCACGGTCTCGATCGCGAGGCGCGTCTTGCCGACCCCGCCCGGCCCGAGCAGCGTGATCAAACGACAGTCGGGGCGCGCCAGCAGCGCCGCAAGCTCACCCCGCTCCTCCTCGCGGCCGACAAACGGCGTCAGGTAGGCCGGCAGGCCCAGCGACGGGGTCGGCGGACGTATCGCCTCGGGCGACTTGGGGGCGGCGTCGGCGCGGGCGGCGGCCAGCCAGGCGGGGTGCTCCGCGGGGGAAAGCTGGAGCGCCTGGGCCAGCTTGAGCGCAAGCTGCGGCGACGGCCGGCGCTGCCCCCCCTCGATCTTGCGGATCGTCTGGCCTGCATAGCCCACCAGTTCGCCCAGCTCCTCCTGGGTGAGCCCGCGCGCCGCGCGCTGCTGCTTCAACCACGCGCGAAAGTCCGATGGTTCGCTCACGCTCATACACCACCCTGTATGCTCTGTGCCCGCCGTGACAGTCCTGCTCGTTGTTCTGGCGTTGCACCCCTCATTGTACCTGACAAGGCCTGCCGACGCCGTTTCTCCGTTTGGGAAACGGCGTTTCACGCAGCACCGTCAATCCGCGGGGTGTGGCAGCCCCAACCTACGTCCAGGGTTGTTGAGCGCGGCCTCGCGCGAGCGCAGCTCTACAAAACAGAAGACGGGGGCGGTCCTGTGACCGCCCCCGTCGCTGATCGCTGCCTGAGCCCCCTAGCGCACCAGGTGGGGCAGGTAGAGCCGGTGCCGCAGCGCGGGGTTCGGCGTGGGGCTCGGCGTGGGGTTCGGCGTGGGGCTCGGCGTGGGGCTCGGCGTGGTCGACGGCCCACCAAGCCCGATCCTGGCCACGAAGAAGTCTTTGTCCGCGCTCCTCACCGGCTGAATGCTCCCCCCGGTCACCGGGAAGTTGCTCGACTCCGTGTAGCCCGTCAGGTAGACGCTCCCCTCGCCGTCCACGGCGATATCCTGGTTGTACTCGTCGAACGTCCCCCCAAGGTACGTGCCGAAGCTCAGGCCCCCGTTCGGCCCCAGCCCCAGCACATACGCGTCGAAACAGTAGCGGTTGAACGCCCCGCACAGCTCGCCCCCGCCCAGCGGCCGCAGCGCATTCCGCACCGGCAGCTGCGACGCGTTGCTAAACCCCGCCACGTACGCAGTCCCCGCCCTGTCTATCGCCACATCGCCAATAAACGTCCGCGACTCCGGCTCCTCCGGCGAGCTGATGTAGGTGCTGTAGATCAGCCCCGCCGACGGCGACAGCTTGGCGGCAAACCCTACATACGCGCACTGTGCCAGACTCGGCTCGAAGGGGCAGGTCGGCCGCACGGCGTTCCGCACCGGGAAGTCCTTTGAGGTGGCGTCGCCGACAACCACCGCGTTGCCCTGGCCGTCCACCGCCAGCCCGCGGGCCTTGTCGTTGGCGCTCCCGCCCAGGTAGCTCGCGTACTCCACCTCTAGCTCCGGCGATAGGACCATCAGGTAGGCGTTCTCCCCGCACCAGCTATCCTCCCCGAGCAGCAGCTTGGCGCCGCACTGCCGCTGGAAGGCGCCCGGCGTGGTCGGGAACTCGCCAAAGGGGTAGCCGACCGTGCCGGTAAGGTAGATCCGCCGGTCGGGCCCCAGCGCCACCGCGGCTCCGTCGGTGGTGATGTAGCGCTCGCCCCGCTCGAAGCTGCGCACCACCGCGCCGCTGGCCTGGTTCACCTCCACCAGGGCCAGCTGTGCGAGCCGCCGGCTTGCGATATAGGTCTGACCCGTCACGTAGAGCCGGCCGTCGGCGCCGGCGGCAACCGCCTTGCCGGTGTAGTTCGCCGAAAGGTCAAAGCCGAGATAGGTGCTGTAGCGAAGCTCGCCCCTGGCCCCGAGCTTCATCAGGATGCCGTCGCCCACCTCGGGGGCATTCCGGATCGATGGGTTGTGCAGCGGGAAGCCAGCCTCCGGGTCCACCAGCACGAAGGCTTCGCCCGCGCCGTTCACCGCGAGCGCCAGGCCCACGTCGGTGCCGGGCCCGCCTGCCTTCACCGCGTAGACCAGGTCGTCGCCGGCGGGAGTGAGCTTGAGCACGATCACATCGGTCATCCCCGTGGGGGTGGAGTTGAGCCCCAAGAAGTCGCTGGAGAAGAAGTCGCCGACGACGTAAATGTAGCCGTTGGCGTCGACGGCGATGGCGCGCCCGTAGTCGGTGCTGCCGCCGCCAAGGAAGCTGCCAAGCCGCAGGGTTGGGTCGATCACCAGGGGCAGGGCCGGGTCGTAGGCCCCGAGGTGGAAGCTGGCGACGCCATCGGCGAGGCGAAAGCTGGCTGCGACCGGCAGACGCCCGGCGGGGGTATCCTGCCAGGCGATGGGGGCTTCCTCGCGGAGGGTGGCGCCGCCGGGGAGGTAGATCAGCAGGTCGCCGGTGGCTGGGTCGAGCGCGAGCGTCTGGGCGCCCTCGTAGCGCCAGCGAATGGCGTCCGGGCTGGTGTTGGGGGCCACGAAGTAGGTGCCCTTGAGCCTACCGGCGCCGCCGTCGTAGCGGAGGTCGATGCCGGGGAACAGGCCGCGGTAGGTGAGGGCGGCGTAGGTCGGGATCTGGCTGCGCCACGTCGAGGGTGCGCCGACGTAATGGCCGATGGTGCCGGCACGGGTATCCGAGGGCTGGAGAGTCAGGTCGGGGCGCGCCCCGATGAAGCGGACGCCCAGTTCACCGCGGTCGAGGGCGAGGCGCAGGCCGTCGGGCTGGAAGGCGACGCCGTTGCCGACGCCGAAGGCGGAAAAGGGGGCGGCGGGGTTGTCGGTGGGCATGATGATCAGCGGCAGGCCGGCGGAGGGCTGGGCGGCGGGGGCCAGGGGGGTGCGCAGCGCCAGGGGCAGCAGCGCCGCGAGCAGGGCGGCGAGGGCGAGCGCGGCGAGGGCGCGGAAGGGCCCGGTCAGCCGCTCGTGTCGGGGGAAGGTGTATGCGAGCATTGTCGTTGCACTCCTTAGCATTTGCATTGGTGGGCCTGGCCCGCGCCGGCGTTTTCTCGTCCGGCCACGAAGGCGGAGGCATCATCGACCCCGCGGGTGCGGTTCGTCAGTCTGTCTCGACTGCTCGATTACACCACGGGATGCCCCGCCGCCAAAGGCCCTCGACCGGTACAACGAAGGTACAACAATGGTACGGTGATCGCCGTCAGCGCCCACACACCCGACAAGATCTGCCCCCACCTCGTCAGACACTTCCAAAGCGTCCTGCTCGCCATTCCACTCCGGCGAGATAAGCCCCTCAAGCGCATCACGTTGCTTCAGCTGCGTCCGGGGCCGCGTGCGGTAAAGCGGTAGGTCCCGGCCTGAACCTCGTACACCGCTGCGTTACCCTCGTGGCACAGCAAGCGCACCCCCTCGGCCTCGGCGGCGGGCACCTCGCCCTCGTGTACCTCGGTGCCCTCGACCGATGGTACGTAGACCGTCGCGGTCGTATTCGCCGGCACCGTCAGGTCCCATTCGAAGGCGCCGTCTTTCAGCGTCCACGCGCTGCGGATCGGCCCGTACAACGAGTGCAGCCGGGCGATCACGCTCGTCAGGTCGCCGCCGGGGACAGGGCGCATGACGATACGTTTGTAGCCCGGGCGCTCGGGGTCGACGTCGATTCCGCCCATCACGGCGTACATCCACGCCCCGATCGCCCCGTACGCATAGTGGTTGAAGGAGTTCATGCCCGGATCCTGGAAGCCACGGTCATGGGTCCAGCCGTCCCAGCGCTCCCAGATCGTCGTGCCGCCCTGCGTGACCGAGTAAAGCCACGAGGGCCAGGTGGTTTGCCTGAGCAGTTTGTAAGCCACATCGGGACGACCGTTGTCGCTCAGCACCCGGCTGATGTAGGGCGTGCCGACGAAGCCGGTCGACAGGTGGTCGCCGCGCCGCTCGATGTCGCGCACGAGCTCATCCAGCGCCACCGGGCGCAGTTCCTCGGGCAGCAGATCGAAGTGCAGCGCCAGCACGTATGAAGTCTGGGTCGCGCCGGCTATCAGGCCGCGTGGCGTGACGAAGCGCTCCTGGAAGGCGACCCTGGCGCCCTCGAAGCGCGCGCGGTAGCGCTCCGCATCCTCGGCGCGGCCGAGCACAGCCGCGATCTGGCTGAACAGCCTGCTCGAATACGCGTAGAAGGCCGTGCCCAGCAGCTCCTTTGCGGTGTTGCCGAAGCGGTCGCTCGAGCCGTCCAGCGCCAGCCAGTCGCCGAACCCGTGCCAGCCCTCATAGTTGGCGTAGCAGCGCAGGCCATCACGGCTGGTGTTGTGGAGGAAGTCGACGTAGCGCCGCATCGAGTCGTAGCGCTCCTCCAGGATGCGGGTGTCGCCGTAGGCCTGGTAGATCGCCCAGGGGACGATCACGCCCGCGTCCGCCCAGGCCGGGCCGCCGTCGACGGCCGCGGTTGGCCAGGTCGTGCGCCGGTCCCTGCGCACGGTCGGGTTCGGCACCACCATCGGGACGGCGCCCTCGGGCGACTGCTCGTCCTCAACATCGCGCGTCCACCTGGCGAAGAAGGCGGCCACGTCGAAGTTATAGGCCGCGGTGGCGACAAAGACCTGGGCGTCGCCCGTCCAACCCAGACGTTCATCGCGCTGCGGGCAGTCGGTGGGCACGTCCACGAAGTTGCCGCGCTGGCCCCACTCGATGTTGTGCTGGAGCTGGGTGATCAGCGGGTCCGAACACTCAAAGCTGCCTGTCTGCTCCATCGCCGAGTGGATGACGATGCCGGCGATCGTGTCGCGGGTCGGCGTGGCCTGGTAGCCGCTCAGCTCGACGTACTGGAAGCCATGGAAGGTGAACCGTGGCTCCCAGGTTTCCTCGCCCTCACCCTTCAGGGTGTAATGATCCTCCTGTTTTGTGGTCCGCAGGTTGGTGAGGTAGAGGCTGCCGTCCGGGTTGAGCATCTCGGCGTGGCGCAAGGTGACGGTGGTGCCCGGCTCGCCCTGCACCTTGATGCGCACCCTGCCAACCATGTTCTGGCCCATGTCGAAGATCCACTTCGAAACCTGGCCTGAGCGAAGCTCGCGCGGCTCAGCGACCGGCCGGAGCTCCATGATCCGCTTCACGGTTGGGCCGCGCATCGCTGTGCGCGCGATGCCCGGGTCGGGGAAGGTCTCGGCGGGCAGCCAGCGGGCGTCATCGTAGCCGGGCGTGTCCCAGCTGGCCAGCTCGCGGCGCGCGTCGTAGCTCTCGCCCATGATCAGGTCCGCTTCGAGGATCGGCCCGTACGTCGTCTTCCAGTTCGGGCCCGTGGCGATCGTCTCGCTGCTGCCGTCCTCGTAGCTGACGACGAGCTGGGCCAGGAAGCGGGGCCGGTCGCCGTAGCGTTGGCGCTCCAGCCAGCCCACGTGGCCAGCGTACCAGCCGTCGCCCAGGATCGCGCCGAGCACGTTCTCGCCCTGGTTCAGCTGTGCCGTTACATCGTAGGCCTGGTACTGGACGCGGATGTCGTAGTTCGTCCAGCCAGGGGTGAAGACGTCCTCGCCCACGGTCTGGCCGTTGAGGTGGGCCTCATACAGGCCGAGGGCCGTCGCGTACAGCCGAGCTCGTGCTACGGGCTTACTGACCGTGAACGTCGTGCGTAGGAACGGGGCGGGGCTGGTCGTGTGCGGCCCGCCGGCGAGCATCCCGCCGATCCACTCCGCCCGCCAGTCGCCCGCCTCGACAAGGCCCATCTCCCAGAAGGCCGCCGCGCTATAGTCCGAAACTTGCCCGTCCACGCCCCACACGCGCACCGCCCACCAGGCTCGCTCGCCTGACTCGAGGCGCTGCCCCCCGTAGACGACGCCCACGGACTGGTCAGAGCTCACCTTCCCAGTGTCCCATAGGTCGGCCGCGCCCTCTGCCAGGCCCTCGGGGCTGCGCGCGACGAGGATCTGGTATGCGCTCTGGCGCTCGCCACGCCGCTGCGACTCAAGGATCCAGCCGAGCTGAGGGTTGGACATGTCAAGTCCGATGGGATCGACAAGATGCTCACAACGAAGCCGGCCCACGCGAAGCTGTCCTGTCATGGGAGCAGTCCTTCCGTTCGCACCGATCGAACACACACAAGGTAGCGGTCACAGCGTAGCACGAGAGCCTTCATCATACTCCAACGGGAAGCGGTTCCTGTCGTATGTCTTGCGGTCAGCGTCGCGCCAGCCGTGCGCCACAAGTCGGGGCTGGCGAGCAGGCGCGCGGCCGAGGTGGCGTCGAGGCGCTCAACGCAGGCCGTCTTCAGCACCCCGGTTGGTAATAAATGTCAGGTTTCACGCGGGGCGGCCTGCTATCGTTGGCCTTAATAACTGCAGCCTAAGGCAAGAGCGATAGTAGGAGCACCCATGTCCGCGCCTGTACACACCCGCGTTGCCCCGCCGCCTACCCGTCGCCGCGGAGCTTTGCTCACCCTCACCCTGCTGCTCGCGATCTTCGCGCAGCTGCTCGCGCCGATCATCGCCCCGCCCCCCACGTACGCCGCGGAGGCGGAGCGCGAGCTCACGGCGACTATCGGCGGCTCCCCGCCGCCCGCGACCCTCGGCGAGCCCTACAGCTACCAGTTCCGTGTCGGGGGCGACCCCCGGCCCGTGATCGCCGTCGATAGTGGCAGCCTGCCCCTCGGCCTTTCCCTCTCGCCCGACGGCCTCCTGAGCGGCACGCCCGTCAACGGCGGCACCTACAGCTTCACCATCTGGGCCGGCGGCGAGTTCGGAATCGCCGCCACCCATCCGGTGACCCTTGAAGTGCTCACACCCGCCCCTGCTGCTGCGCCTGCCGCGCAGCCCGCCGCCGGGGCCGATCCCGCCGCCCTCCCCGCCGCCCCGAGCGCGCCCATCGTCATTGCCCCGGACGGGGCAGCCGCCCAGACCGAGGACCCCTCGCCGTTCGCCGGGCTCGCCGAGATGTGGGGCGTGCTCACCGAGAGCGCCGGCTCCTTCTTCAGCTCCTTCGGCGCCCCCTCCGCCGCGGCCGCGCCCCTCCAAGGCGCCGCCCCGGCCTTCAGCGCGCCGACCGCCCTCGGCGGCAGCTTGCCGACCCAGGTCGTCGCGGCCGACTTCGACGGCGACGGCAAGCTCGACCTTGCCGCCTCCAACTTCAACGCCACCACCGTCACCGTCTGGCGCAACACCACCGCCACCGGCGCCGCCACGCCCTCTTTCGCCCAGTCGATCAGCCTGCCCATCCCCGGCAACGTCACCACCGGCTGGGGCATCGTCGCCGCGGAGTTCAGCGGGGACGGCAGGCCCGACCTCGCGCTGGCCGATGGCACGCGCCAGGTTGTCGTCTGGACCAACGCCACCCCTGGCGCCGGCCAGTCCCTCGCCTTCGGCGCGACGCCGGTAACCTTCCCGGCCGGCGTCGCCGGCCCCCGCTTCCTAGCCACCGGCGACTTCAACCAGGACGGCAAGGCCGACCTCGCCGTCTCCGGCTACAACGGTGGCAGCGGCGCCCAGATCTCCGTCCTCCTCAGCGACCGCGCCCCCACCGCCGCCAGCCCCAGCTTCAGCCCCTACGTCGCCTTCGCCGTGCCGGCCGGCCCCGCCGGGCTCGTCGCGGTCGACCTCAACGGCGACAACCGGCACGACCTCGCCATCGCCACGGCCGGCTCCCTGCACATCCTCCTGAATACGACCGCCGCCAGCGCGACGGCGCCCTCCTTCGCCGCCGGCGCCAACTTCGCCCTTCCCGCCGCAGGCTGGGGCCTGGCCGCCGCCGACCTCAACAACGACGGCCGGCGCGACGTCGTGGTCGGCCACAACGCCGGCACCGCCAACGCCAGCGCCTTCATCAACAGCACAGCCAGCGGCGCCCCGACGCCCAGCTTCCAGCCCCGCACCGACATTGGCGCCGGCAGCAGCGGCTTCCGTGACGCCGCCCTGGCCGATCTCAACGCCGACGGCCGCATCGACGTGGCCAGCCGCGCTACCAGCGCCAGCCTGCGCGTCTTCGCCAGCACCACCGCGAACGGCGCAGGCGCCGCCGCCTTCCAGGCCCCGCTGGCCCTCAGCGCCGGCGCCGGCGAGGGCGGCATCACCATCGTCGACCTCAACGGCGACGGCAAGCCCGACCTCGTCGCTCCCAACGCGGGGCTGAGCAACCTGAGCCTGTTCATGAACATCACGGGGCCGCCGCCGACGGCGACCCCGACCAAGACCACCACCCCGACCAACACCCCCACCGCGACCGCCACCGCCACGGCGACCGCCACCGTTACCTCGGTTCCCCCGGGGCCGCAGCCCGGCCCCATCGGCACCCGCGACATCGGCGCTGTCCGCATCTGGGCCACCAGCTTCGTCGAGGCCGGCGGGCAGACCACCGCCACCGGCAGCGTCGGCGTCGGCCCGAAGAGCGCCGCAGCGCCCTACTACACCGTCAGCGCCTCGGCCACCTGGACGAGCTCCGGCGCCATCACCCTTGGCGGCCTCGGCATCCCCGGCGGCCCCGACCTCGCCAGCGGCCAGCTCAGCGTCGACCGCGCCAGCGGCGCCGTCACCTGGCAGCCCGGCAGCCAGGCGACCCTGAGCAAGCTCGGCGACTCCGGGCTCAGCCTGAGCAATGTCTCGATCACGGTGAATGTGCTCCAGCCGAGCGCGTCGGTGGCGGCCAGGATCGCCTTCGACCTGCCCGAGAATGCGGGCAAGACCCTCGACGTCACCTATACCCTCGGCCAGGGGGGCGCCATCAGCGGCGGCCCCGCGCCACTCAGCCTTTCTGCGGCCGGCCTGAGCCTCACGGCCGCGGTCGCGGTGAGCAACGCCGGCCTGAGCGCACCCGAGGCCAGCCTCAAGCTGCCGGCCGCCTGGGGCGGCGCGAGCGTCAGCGTGAACGGCATCGCCATCAGCGGAGCGGGAATCCAGTTAGCCGGCGCGGGCGGCACGTTCCCCATCCCCGACCAGACCCTCGGCAAGGCCGTCAAGCTCAGCGGGATGACCGGCAAGCTGAGCTACAACCCCAACACCAGCAGCTACAACCTGGCAATCACGGCCGCGACCGTGACTTTCACCGCCGGGGCCGAGAGCGCCGCCGCTAACGACGTGCTCTTCACCGTGGCCGGGGGCAACATTTCCGCCACCCTCGGCGCCATGAACCTCAAGATCGCCGGCCTGAACGTCGCCGTGCAGCAGCTCGGCTACAACGGCGGCCTTTTCAGCACCACCTCGGCCGTGCTCACCCTGCCCACGGTCTGGAAGGGCGCCAACGTCACCATCAACGGCGTCGCCATCTCCAACGACGCCGTCAGCCTGGGCGGCGCGGGCGGCACGTTCCCCATCCCCGACCAGACCCTCGGCAAGGTGGTCGGTCTCACCGGCATGAGCGGCAAAGTCAACATCGACGGCGCCGGCGCCTACACCATCGCCGTCACGGTGGGCAGCCTGATCTTCACTGTCGGCTCCGACAGCAGCACCATCAGCAACACGGTCTTCAGCATCGCCAACGGTGCGGTGAGCGCGGTTATTGGCACCGCGGCCCTCAAAGTCGCCGGCCTGAACGTCACCGCCAGCAACCTCGCCTACGCAAACGGCACCTTCGCTGTCGGCGGCCCTGGCGCCGGCTCCGTTACCCTGAGCTTGCCCGGCGCATGGAAGGGTGCCTCGATCAGCATTGAAGGCCTGGCCATCAGCGCCGACTCCTTCAGCCTGGGCGGCGCGGGCGGCACGTTCCCCATTCCCGACCAGACCCTCGGCAAGGCCATCAAGCTGACCGGGATGACCGGCAAGGTCAACGTCAACCTCAACACGAACGCCTACACAATTGGCATCACGGCCGGCTCGGTGGTGTTCACGGCGGGCTCGAGCAGTGCGTCGGCGCTCAACGGGCAGTTCACCATTGCCGGCGGCAACGTGAGCGGCTCGGTCGGCAACGTGACGCTGACAATCGCCGGCCTGAACGTGAGCGTGACCCAGATCAGCTACGCGAACGCCGCCTTCAGCGCGGGCAGCGCCACAATCTCGTTCCCCTCGGTCTGGAACGGCGCCTCGGCCACGGTCAGCGGGCTGAAGATCACCAACGACCTGATCAGCATCGGCGGGGCTGGCTCGACCTTCACCATCCCCACTATCAACCTCGGCGGGACCGGCGTCCTTTCGCTAACCCAGAACAAGGGGTCGCTGGCCCTCGACGCCGACGGCCAGTACAAGTTCAGCGTCTCGTCGGTGGTTTCGGTCAGCAAGGTACAAACGAGCGGCGGCGGCAGCAACCTCACCGTCGCGGGCACCCTGACGATCAAGAACGGCGCCGTGTCGGGCAGCATCAGCTCCCTGGCCTTCAAGGTGAGCGGCGTCGACTTCAAGGCCACGAACATGCAGTTCGTGGGCGACAAGCTCACCGTGGCCCAGGCCAGCCTTTCGCTCTCCATCGCGGGCAAGACCGCCAGCGCCACCGTCTACGGCCTTGAGCTCGGCGGCAGCGTCGGCTTCAAGTTCACGGGCGCCCAGATCACCCTGCCGGACTTCACCATCGGCACTGTTGGGGTGAAGGGCGTGATGATCTCCTTCACAAAGGGGGCCGACGGCTCCTACACCGTCGCGGGCAAGGCGAAGTTCGTCTTCACCCAGTTCACGGTGGACGGCAGCTTCAAGATCGGCTACGCCCCCGCCACCGGCGTGTCGCTCAAGTCCGTCTCGCTGACCTTTACCGGCAGCCTGCCGAACATGGCCATCCCCCTCGGCAACACCGGCTTCGCGATCATCAAGATCTCCGGCGCGTTTGATATGAGCAGCGGGAGCACGACGATCTCGATCGGCCTGGGCGCCGCCTCCTACGCCGGCGTCGGCCAGCTCTCCATCCTGGCCCTGGACGCCTCGGTGACGCTCACGATCAAGCCCTCGTTCTCGCTCAAGGCCAGCGCGGGCGCAAAGGTGGTCGGCCTGCAGGTGGCCAACGTTGACCTGTACGTCAGCCCGACGGCCTTCTCGCTCAACGGCAAGGTGCAGGTCGCCATCATCCAGGCCAGCCTGGAGATCACCTTCGGGATGGACTCCAGCAACCAGTTCACCTTCTACGGCAAGGTCATGGTCGCCATCACCGTCCCCGAGGGCTACATCTGCAACACCTGGCCCTGCATCATCCCCTGGAACGATATGTCGCTGGCCTCGGCCCGCCTCGACGGCGGCAAGTTCAAGAAGGGCACCAGCGTGATCTGGGGCGCCCGCGGTATGGTCGAGGTGCTCGGCTTCGACGCCTACGCCTGGGCCAAGTTCTCCCCCGGGCCCACCGACTGGGGCCTCGGCAAGAAGCTGGAGTCGTACACTCCCGTCAGGCCCGTCGGCCTCGCCGCGCGGCAGGCAGGCTTCGACCCCTACCTCGTGGAGGTGACCGGGCCCGCCGAGTATCTGGTCTTCGTCGACGGCATCGCCGAGCCCAACCGGCCGGCGCCCCAGGAGATGCAGATCGTCGGGCCGCGAGGCGTCGGCTTCACCAAGCGGCTGGCCGGCGAAAACCTCGAGCTGGGCATCAGGATCTACCGCGTGGACCTTGCCGACCCCCAGGACGCCGTCGGCACGTGGGCCCTGAACACCCAGGCCGGTAACACCGTGGTGATCAAGGCCGCCATCCCGGCGCCGCAGATGGACAGCTTCTCTGCCTGCGCCGGCGCCACCTGCCTCGTCCCCGGCGCCAGCACGGAGCTGAGCAACGGCCAGGCTCTCGACATCGCCTGGTCCGCCAGGGCCACCGAGCCCGGCATGGCCCTGGAGCTCTACGCCGAGAGCGGGACCGGCAAGCGCTACCCCATTGCGGGCCAGGAAACCGCGACGGAGAAGACCCTGGCCGGCGCGACCACCTGGACTCTGGGCCTGCCCAGCGGCACCTACACCGTCACGACGCAGGTCGAGGCCGACGGCTTCGCGCCGGTCACGGTGAACCAGGGCGTGATCGTCATCAACGACACAACGCCCCCGGCGGCCCCGAAGGGCCTGGCCGCCGTCGCGGCCGGCGACATGAGCGCCAGGGCGACCTGGGACGGCGCCGCGGCCGAGCCCGACGTGATGGGCTACCAGTTTACGGTCAACAACGGCGACCCCATCAGCATCGACGGCCGGCTGGCCGACTACATCACCTACGGCTTGGCGCCCGGCCAGAGCCACACGATCAGCGTGGCCGCCTACGATATGAGCGGCAACGTCGGCCCGGCCGCCACCGCCACCGTCACCGCCCCGAGCTACGGCGTGGCCTCCGCCTGGCCGCTCAGCGGCAGCCGCGAGTACGAGGTGACGGAGGTCGGCGCCAGTTTCACCGGCCCGGTCACCCTGGGCAGCCTGGAGCTGTTCGGGCCCGTCGGCGCCAAGGTAGACGGCGCCGTAACCCCGCTCGCCGGCGAGGTCGCCGAGGGTGAGAGCGTCATTGTGGGCGCCACCTTCGCCCCGGCCTCAGGCAGGCTGCCCGACGGCGTCTACAGCGCCAGGGTCCGGGGCAGCAACCCGGCCACCGGCGCCGAGGTCGTCCACGAGTGGTCGTTCTTCGTCGGCCAAGCAGGCGGCGAGGGGCCAGACGTTCCGCCGATCGACCCCCCGCCCGCGCCTGCCCGCCATTATGTCTACCTCCCGCTGCTCCACCGGTAGCGCTCAGGCGAGGTTCTACCGAACTGCCGCCCCCCGCAATTATGTGACGGGGGGCGGCCTTTTTTCCGGGCCGGCAGGCTCCGCTTCAAGAGCGCCCTGACGGCTAGTGAGCTGCAGAGAAAAGGCGATCGCCGCGCCCGCGGCAAGCCCACGCCAGGCTTGGTAATAAATGTCGGGTTTGCACCGCGCCCCCCTGCTATAGTGGCGCACAGGCAGGGCGGCTAAGAGCGTGAAACGCGGATGCACCGCCCGAGCCAATCTTCCATCACTACTACAAGGAGAGCTGATCGTGCGTCTCACATCTTTTGGAAAAAGCGTTGTGGCCGGCTCCCTCAGCGCGGGTCTCGCGCTCGCGCTCGCGGCCTGTGGCGGCGTCGCCATCCAGTCCCCCCCGACCGCTGAGCCCGCCCCGGCAGCCACCGCGGAGCCCCGGCCGACCCTCGCCGCGGCCGCGCAGCCTGCCATAGAGCGCCCCACCACCGCCCCCATCGCCCGACCCACCAACGCCTCGTCCCCGGCCGAGGTGAGCAGCGCTCAGCCGTGGGCGCCCGTCGATCCGTGCGCGCTGCACGACCATACGACGGTTGAGGCATTGTACGGGGCCCTCGTGACCGATCCGGTCGTCGCGGACACCGTGGCCAACAGCGGTCTGGCCTGCGCCTACGACGCCACCAAGGTCACGCTCCGTGTCGAGGTGTACAACGGCAGCCGGACCCCCGTCTCGGCGCTCCTGTCGGACCTTGAGCAGGCCGGCTTGACCATGAAGCCTGAGTTCACCACAGGCGACGAGGCCTACTCCGGCAAGACGGACGAGCGGGCCGCGCTGCTCGTGACTCAGGATGGCACGCTGATCCTGTTCGACCTGACCAACAAGACCGATGACATCACGCGCGCTGCAACTCTGCTCAACGGCCTGGCGGCGACGGCCCTTGTCTCCCTGCCTGTGCCTTCCCTTACCAGCGAGGAGCCCCGCGAGTCCAGCGCGTCGCCTGCGAGCCCCGCGACCGCAAAGGGCGAGGGCCCTTGTGCCCTGCTCACCGTCGCCGAGGTCGAGGCGGCCCTGGGCGGCCTTGAAGGCGCCCCTGACGACAGCGGCCAGGATGGCGACGGCAACCCCTCCTGCATCTATGTCGCCCGTGACGGAATGCTGTTCCTCAGCTCGTCAGCCGGCGGCGCCGCGGCTGTGAAGGCTCAGATCGCCCGTGCTCAAGAGAGCGGCGCGCCGCTGGAGGCCATAGCGGGCCTCGGCGATGAGGCGTACACGGCCGTTGCGTCAATGCCCGACGTCCCGAGCGGCGATGTGTTCCAGGGGGTCCTTCTGGTGCGCAAGGGCGAGATGGTGCTCCAGATAGCAGGGATGGTGGCCCTGAGCGAAGCCGAGACGGCCGCCGTCCTCCAGCAGCTCGCGGAGCGAGCCCTCGCTCGCCTCCCGTAGGCAGAGGCCCTCACCCAAACCCGAGCCCCCGCCCCGCGTTCGGTCACCTGGCCGACGACGATGGCGGGGGCTCAGACCGGTTCGTTCACACCCTTCTCGAACGAGTAGTTGACGCCGTGCCTTCCGGTCAATACCTTGATCTGGGCCACAGGGCGGCGCCAACGCCAATCATGACGTTGCAGCCGGTCAGCGACAGCTGGGGCACGGGCAGGGCCGGGCACCAAAGCGTGGTGCCCTTGCTCAAGCCCTGCGCAGCGCCTCGCTCGAGTTGACTTTTTACGTTTTTGTCGTACAATATACAGATTAGCCAACATCATCTGCTGTGAGACTTCCCCTCCCTGCCACGTACCTGTCCCACTGTATCACTTCGTCGCTCGAAGTATGTTGTTGTGTCGCCGGAGCGAGCGCGTCGGGCTGTTGCCCGGCCACCGGCCGTTCGAGGTGTGACGAGTGTTTTGTGGAGGCAGCGCCGCTGCTCTCCCCCAAGATGTTGCGCGCTGGCGCAGAGGAGTGTTGAGATGCAGGTGAAACTGTTTGTTGGGAATCTGCCCTGGAGCGTCGGCGACGCCGAGCTCACCGAAATCTTCGCCCGCCATGGCGAGGTGCAGAGCGCGCGCGTGATCAGCGACCGCGACACCGGCCGATCGCGCGGCTTCGGCTTCGTCGAGATGGAGGCCAGCGACGTCGGTGCGGTAATCCAGGCGACGGACGGCTACGAGGTCGACGGCCGCAACTTGCGGGTCAACCAGGCCGAGGACAAGCCCTCGGGCGGCAGCCGCGGCGGCTTCGGCGGCGGGCGCCGCGACCGCTACTAAACCTGAAGCGACCGCGGATCGCGATTGCGGTAACCAACACGGTGGAGGTGGGGCTCATTCCCTACCTCCGCCGTGTTTCAATCCAGGGAGTTGCTGCCGACCCGCGCCTGGTGTACCCGCCGGCGGAACCGGGCTGCGCCCCCTGCGTGGATCGCGTGCCGATAGATAGAGCGAAAAGGAACTGGTTATGGGCAGTGTTGTCGCACTCACCCGCAGCGAGTATGACCAATGGATGGGGCTGACAAGACGGGCGATGCGGCCGGAGTCGCCCCACCGAGGCGGCTCGCCCGGGCCCGCCGAGGCAGCGGCCGTACTGCTCGCCGGCTTACGGGTGGTACTCGGGGCAGAGGTTGTCGCCGGGCTGGCTGGCAAGCTATGGGAGGTGTGTGTGGTGTCGGGCGAGACGGTACCCGACGACAGCCGTGTGATCCACGGTGCGGTTGTGATCTTCCATCACGCCCCCGCTGCCTGGGTCCTCTTCGGCGATCAGGCCGGCCGGCTCCATCTACTTGACAGCTCAACGGTGCCCGAGGGTATGCCCGGGCCGCTGCTGGTCGATCGCGCGCCCAGGCCAGCTGAGTATCCCCCATCCACTGCGTCGACCACACCGGACGAGCCCGGCATCCCGGTGTCCGTGCCGCAGCTCCAGCCGTACCACGTTCGCGATGCTGCCGTAGCCATCGCCTTCGATCACCCCACCGGCACCTGGTACCGCCTCAAACGTGTCGTGGGGGCCCCGCCAGATGAGCGGTAGCGGGGAGTGGCCTCCAGCAAACTGAGGCGAGGTTGCGACGCCAGAGGCGCCGGTTGTGGTCGCTATCTCAGCATTTGGACAGGCTCCGTGCTTCTGGAGCGCGGTGAAGCCGGCTTCTCGCACCTACGCGATACGGAGCGATGCGAGTGAGGCAAATAGCGGTCGCCCGCCAATCTCGGGGATGATTTGGAGCTCGAGAACTGTTACGCCAGCAAGCGCCACCTGGTACGCTTCTACTTGCTCCACCGTGCCCGGCGGGCTGAAGGTATACTGCTGACGCAGAAGATCGTTGTACGAGCGTCCGCCGTCGTTTGACCAGCGCAAGACGAACTCCTGGGTGCGCTGGTGAACCTCCTCGACAAAGACCAGCCGGATGCGCCGGAGCTCCTGCGGCCGGTCGAACACGACGCGCACCACCTGCGTCCCCGGCCTGCCGGCGCGCCAGCCCATCCCCGGGTTATGGCGCAGGGCAGCCTCGATCGGGTAGCTCGGATCTTCCGAGGAGATCTCGATCGTGGCGAGCGACTCCAGGTCAAGCCAATCGCTGCTATCCCTGGCCGTGACGGCAACATCTGGATCGATGATACGTTTCCGCACCGGCAGCTCCTCACTTTCAGTATCGCCGGGTCGCCCGCTCCACCATAGCACGCTCCTGTCCGGATAGCAACAAACCATCAGGGGCGTGTGCTATACTGACCGCACCGGCTCATTTCCGAGCCTCGCTCGCACCCATACCCTCGGTAGCCAGGGAGCTGTCTATCACACTGACTCTGCGTTCTCCGCTCATCCCACAAACATCAACCCAAGCACAAACCCTGCCCACGTTTCCTGGCGTGCCAGCTGAGCGACGGAACGCCCTGCATCGTGCGAGCATTCGGTTAGAAGTTTGTTGTTCACTGCGTTCCGACCAATCAGCGGCGGGGGCTTCATCGCGGCGCGGTGGCTCCGTATGCCACACCAGAGCGACGAAGAGGAGTAAACCGTATGAGCGTAGAGCTCCGTGCCTCGGCACGCTATCAGATGGTGGACCGCGTGGTCGTGGCGGAGCGGATCGGATTGGGCTGGTGGTTGCTTCAGGGGGCTACGAGCGCCGGGGGCGTGCAGCTGACCTGGGCGGTCGCGCCGAACGGCCGCATCTACCAGGGTTCGGTGGAGGCGCTTCAGGACCGTAACCCCGCAACCTTCTGGCCACTTGGGCCAGAGACCGATCTCACCGCGGCTGACCTTGAGCTCCTTAGCGATGGCCCGTATGGAGATGGCGACATTGACCAGGCGAACCGGCGCACGCTGGAGTAAGTTGCGGTGTTGGAAGCGCAATAGGTAGGCATTACGCCAGAACTTCCATTCCACGGGTTCAACGGGATGGTCACGATTACGAGGGAGTACACGATGTCAGGCACTACTACCGCTGCGGACCGCATTCTCAGCGCCCAGGAGCGTCTCTGCCAGGAGCTTGCGGCAACAGTGGCCGCGGCGCGGGCAGCCGGGGCCCCGAGCGCAAAGATCGAGGATCTGGAGGCCCAGGAGCAGGCAGCCCGCAGGCGCTACCAGGAGCTCGCCGTCGACCTACCCGGCGGGCGTGTGCTACGCAGCAGTAGCCCTTCGACCACGCGCAAGCCCTGGTGGCGCTTCTGGTGAACCTGAAGGCATAGGGACCGCTGTTAGGCGCCGATGCGCTCGGGAGCTGTGGAGCCAGCCGCGCTCCAGTGCGTGTGCCCCCGTCACCTGGAGGGTGTCCCTTCCCCCCAGCCGGCCGCCGAGCGACACACCAGCTGGCCCGTGCCTCCTTCGGCGCTCCTCCCTATGCTTAAAGTCAAGAGCTTTAAGGTCAGGTCTGGAACGAGGAAGAAGGAGAGCCACGTGAACGGCCCTCAGCCTGCTCCGCCTCAGCCCGCCGGCGGCCGTGCCCGCCGACGCCCCGGCGAACCTCTTCTCGTCGGGCCGGGCGATGGTGCACCTGCGTGCGGTCGCCCAGCGCCCCCACCCCACCGGCTCGGCCGAGAACGACCGGGCACAGAGCGCAGCTCGTCCCGGTCACCCTGCCCAGGCGATAGCGAGGCGCTGCCTGAGCAATCTCAGACGGCGACCCAGAGAAAGCGTTCACGAGCCAGGTTACGCGGCGCGTGCCGAGCGCTGCCGCCGGCGCCGCTCCTGCGATAGGATGGCCAAGAGCACAGGATAGCTCATCCTGTCTCAGGTGGGAGTGCGTCCCACAAGGCACCGCGCAGGGTGGCGTATAAGAGGCGGGGGCGAATGATCCATGGGCCGAGGGCGTGTTCTCCGGCGCGGGGATAATCCAGAACGGCTCCCCGTCCGCCGCCACGTCGAAGATGGCCTGGAGCAGCCGCGGGCAGATCCTCGCCCCCGCCACGCCGGGAGGGTGGCGAAGTCCCAGAGGTAGCGGCTGCAACGTGATCATGAGCCGCCCCCACTCGCGTCCTCGCCGCGGCTCACACCCACACGGCTAGGGGTGTCAGGCCGCCCCGCACCTTCTCGCCAGGCTGCACCAGCGGGCGCGTTGAGTCCCGCGGGAGGAGCAGGTCGGTGCGCGAGCTGAATTTGATCAGCCCGAGGCGCTGGCCCTGCGCGACCCGGTCGTCCACGCGCGGATACGTGACGATCCGCCGCGCGATCAGCCCTGCGATTTGTACCACCACGACAGGGCCCCGCGTGGTCTCGATACCGGTCACGGCGCGCTCGTTCAGGCGCTCCACGCCGGGGTCCCAGGCGCTCCGAAAGGCGCCAGGAGTGTGCTCGCGGAAGCGCACGAGGCCTGTGGTGGGGCTGCGGTTGATATGCACATCCAGAAGCGACAGAAAGGTTGCGACCCGCCAGGCTGGCCCGCCGATAAATGGCGCCGTCGCGACCTCCTCGACGTGCAGGATGCGCCCGTCGGCGGGCGCGTAGAGCAAGTCCGGTATGTGCGGCGTGTCGCGCGCCGGGTCGCGGAAGAACGCGGCAAAGGCCGCGGCCGCCACCAGTGAGCCGAGGGCCAGCCGGGGGCGGCGGGGGGCCGCGAGCAGGCTGAGGGCAAGCGCCGGCAGGATGTACGGCCAGCCTTCGCACGTGACTGGCGAGTGGAGACGGAGCAACAACATCGCAGTGCTTTCTCGGTGGCTAGGGAGCACTTCGCACACGCCTCAGGCGAGGGCGAACAGCCCGTCGGCGGCTGGGAGGTCGTCGGGGGTGATCCGCCTGCACGATCGCCTGAATCATATGTACGGGGTCTGGCGGGGCGCTCTGCTCACTGGCGTGGGCGGGGCGGCTCAAGCTCGCGGTAAAGCTGCACCGCCCCCACCAGGCGCTCGATCAGCGCCAGGCCCGTGGCCGTCGTCACGCCGAGGTCGAGCCAGCCGAGCCGGAACCCACCCGCGCTGACGATCGGCCCCGGCCAGAAGTAGGCCAGCAGCGTCAGGCCGATCAGACCGAGGCGCCCCTCGGCGGGCCCGAAGCGGCCGAGCAGAAAGCGCTGGCGCATGATGATCTGCATCAGGGTGAGGTGGAAGAGCACCTGGTACGCGACGATCGCCGACATCACCAGGGCAAGGTTGGCGTAGCTAGAGAAGGCGAGGCCGAGCGCGAAGATCGTCACCCCGACCTGGTCCAGGATCAGGTCGAGGAAGAAGCCGCGCTCGGAGGTAAGCTGGCGAGCCCGCGCCAGCTCGCCGTCCAGGTTGTCGCCCACCCAGTGAAAGAGCAGGCAGCCGATCGCCACGAACAGCCAGGCCCGGTTGACGCCGGCGAGGTAGTAGGCGAGGCCGCCGAAGCAGTTGACGAGCAGGCAGAGCCAGGTGATCTGGTTCGGCGTGACCCAGCCGGGTAGCGCGGGGATAATCGCCCGTGTGATATGGTGTGCCAGCGGCGTCAGCGGGCTGGGGTCGCTCTTAACGATTGGTTGAGCCATCGCGGTGTCCTGGCGATACGGGGTGAGCTCGGGGGACAAAGCAACAGATGCCCGCGGCGTTGCGGCGGCTTCAACCGGCGAAGGCGAGGAGCGTTGGCCGGGAGCCCGCAAGGAGGAACGCGAGTGCGCCCGGGCCGTTCACAAGCGGGCCCGCAGTGGCGAGGACGTGCCTTGAAGACGAATCCTACCCGGCCCAGTCGGCCAGTTGGCGCTGGGCGGCGCGGTAGCCCGCCTCGACAATCTTGTCATACTCGCTGAAGGCGAGCGTGCCGAAGTGCGAGACGGGCGGCCGCAGCAGCAGATTGGCGTAGGCGCTGTTAGCATAGCGCGATTGGACGGCGCTGACCTCCAGCACGCGCATCAGGATGTCGAAGAGCGAGGGCGCGAGCGTACGGCGCTCCGGCGGCGTAAGCCTGCCCAGCAGGAGCTGCCAACCCGAAAGACTGGGGCCGAAGCGGTAGTCGGGCAGCATTTCCTGCTCATTAGAGACATCCACGGCGATGATCGAGCCGTGGGGCAGGGTTTGGCGCATCACATCGGCCGGGAGGTTGTTGATCACACCGCCATCGACCAGCACCTGGCCACCCTCGAGCAGCGGCGGGAAGACAAGCGGCAGCGAGGCGCTGGAGCGGATGCTACGCCAGAGCGGGCCGCGCCGGTGGACGATCACACTCAGCTGAGTGAGGTTCACCGAAAGGCAGAAAAAGCTGCGCCAAAGCCCCTCGATCGCCACGTCGCCGAAAAGCCGGCGTAGGTCGGCCGTGAGCTTGCGGCCGCTCAACAGCGAGACGACCGGCAGCGTGTAGTCGGGCGTGCGCCAGTTGCGCAGCAGAGTCCGGGCGAGCTCGTCGATCGCGCGCCAGTCCATGCCCTGGGCGTAGGCGCCGGCGATGAGGGCACCGGCGCTGACTCCTCCGATCGCGTCGACCGTCATCCGGGCCTCGTCGAGGGCGCGCAGCACACCGATATGAGCGAAGCCGCGGGCCCCGCCGCCGCTCAGCACAATGCCGCGCCCGTACCCGGTGAGCATGTTGGCAAGGCGGCGCAGGTCGGCGGGCTGGCCGAGGCGCACATGGTAGTGGGCGTCGACCTCGCGGCCGGCGAGCCAGCGGGTGGCCCCGACAGGCGTGCTCGCGCCCGGCGGCTGGATCAGCACCAAAGCCCGCCGCGCTGGGAGGCCGAGCCGGTCGATCGCGGCCTCGTTTGCGCTCCGCAGCCCGTCGCTCGTTGCCATGCCTAACAATACGAGCAGGTCCGCCTGGCGCACGCAGCGCTGCGTCCACGCGCTGGGCGCGGGGTCGCCGACGTAGAGCATAACGGAGTGCTCAGCCTCGCGCTCGCTCAGCCAGCCGCGTAGCGTCATGCTCACGGGGTGGTCCTCGGGGTAGTGGGAGGCTTCCGGTCTGCCGAAGGCCACCCCCAGGCCGGCGGCGTCGAGCTGCATGGTCGGCCCGAGGTGGCGCAGCGCGTCGGCAAGTTGGGCTGCGAGCGCGGCGATCGGCACCTCGGGGGAAAGGGGGATGAGCGCGAGGGAGAACGCCCGCGGGGTGCTCGCGGGCGCGCTCGTGGTCGTGCGCAAACGCCCGACCACCACTCGCGTCAGGTGCATCATCGCGACCGGGTGCTGAGCGAGCAGACGGTCGAACGCGGCCTTGTTCAGCAGGGCCATGTCAGCGTCGCGGACGGCGACCACCGTCGCCGAGCGCGGCTCGCCGGTGAGCACGGCCAGCTCGCCGACGTACTGGCCGCGGCCCAGCTCCGCGACAGCCCGCGGCGCGCCCTTGTCGCCGGCAACTTCGACCCGCAGCCGTCCGGTAACGACTATCGCCACATAGTCGCCCGGATCGCCCTGGCGAAACAGCACCTCCCCGCTGCTCAGGCTGCGCCAGTCGAGTGCGGCGACCAGATCGCCGAGGGCCTCGGGCGTGAGCTGGCCGAACAGCCCGCCGAGCACGCCGACCACCTGCGAGCGGCGGAGGCGCGGCAGCAGGCGCTCGGTGAAGCGGCGTACTGCTTCGGGGTGGTGAGTGGTCAGGTCCTTGAACGACGAGTGGGAAAGGCGCAGCAGCTCGCTGTCCTCAAGGGTGTAGGCTCGCGCGGTGCGCGGCTTCCCTGTAAGCAGCGCGAGCTCGCCGACGCTCGCGCCGGGGCCGTACTCGGCGATCAACTGCTCTCCGCCGCCCTCGACCTGCATCAGTACCCCCACGCGGCCGCGGCGCACCAGGTACATGCCGTCCGCCGCGTCTCCCTGCTCGAACAATGGCGTCGCCGCCGGCAGGAAGAGGCCCTCGAGCACGGTGAGGAGCCCGGGGTGTAGCTGCTCGGGGAACGAACGGAACAGGTCGCTTGTCACCACCGGATCGGGCAGCCCGCCCGGCTGGTGATCGACGGATGATGACTCCATAGCGGCTGGCGTGGGATATGAGGGTGACGCTGGTGGTCGTGGTGTATTATAGGGGAGAACACAGCTTTTTGCTATCAGCCCGAGCGGGCTCGGCCGCAGCCTCACGGAGGGCATGACCACATGGAAGGCACGTCACGTCTTGGCGAGACGCTGCGGGTCCGCGCGGGCGAGGGGCGGCTTGTGTCGATGGTGCTGGCGTACGGCTTCTGTCTAGGCCTTGGCCGCATGTTCAGCGGCGCGGCGGTAAGCGGCCTGTTCCTCGACCTGTTTGGCGCGCGGGCGCTCCCCTATGCCTTCATAGGCACCGCGCTGCTTGTGCCACTCACCGGGCTGGCCTACCTGCGGCTGCAGCGAAGCGTGCCCCTCGCCCGGCTGATCGCACTGGTATTGGGGCTGCTCGTGCTGGTGCTGCTCGCCTTCCGCGTCGCCCTTGGCATCAGCCAGGCTCCCTGGCTGGTGATGACCCTGATGATCGGCTACACCACGGTGTACGTGCTGGTTTCGCTCTCGTTCTGGGGGCTCGTCAACCAGCTCTTCGACGTGCGCCAGGGCAAGCGGCTCTACGGGCTGCTCAGCGCCGGCAGCGAGACAGCAGATATCAGTGGCGGTCTACTCACCCTCGCGCTGGCCCCCGTGATCGGCGCGCCAAACCTCCTGCTGCTGGCAGGCGCCGGCATGCTCGCGGCGCTGCTGTTCGAGCAGATGATCGTGCGGCGCCACCGGCTCGCCGCTGACCGCGCCGAGGGCGAGGGCGAGCCCGCGCCTGCCCTCGGCGCGATCCTTTCCAGCGGCTACGTCCGGCTGCTCCTCGCGCTCGTCGCTCTTTCGCAGCTCGGCTACTTCCTCGTCGAGAACGTGTTCTACGACCTGTCGATGGCCCACTTCCACGGGCCCGGCCAGTTCTCAGCCCTGGTTGGCGCGACCGTGGCCGCGTCAAGCGTGCTGACCATCCTGCTCCAGGTTACTGTAGCGGGCCCGCTGCTCGGTCGCTTCGGCCTGCGCCTCGGCCTGCCCTTGCTGCCGGCGCTGCTGCTCATCGGCGCGGCGGCGGTCAGCGTGGCCGGGGGCCTCGCCGGCCCGGTCTTCGCCGTCTTCGTGCTGATGTTGGCTACCCGCGTGGGCGAGCGGGCTTTACGCTTCTCGATCGACGAGACGGCGGTGCAGATTGCCTACCAGCCCCTGCCTGCGATGCACCGCTCGCTGCTCCAGACTGTGGTGGACGGCGGCGTGAAGCCGCTGGCGGGCGGGGTTGCCGGTGTGCTGATTCTGCTCTGCACCGGGCTGCTCGGCTTTGGGGGCGTGGAGCTCGCCACGCTGCTAGCAGCGGTCGCAGTGGCGTGGCTCGTCGTCGCCGCGCGGCTCGGACGAGGCTACCGCGCAGCCCTGCTCAACGCGCTGGGTCGGCGGCGGCTCAGCGGCGCCAGCCTGCGCGTGGACGACGGCGAGAGCCTCGCAATGGTTCAGCGCGGCCTGCGCAGCCACCACGCCGGCGAAGCGATCTACGCCCTGCAGCTGCTGGAGGAGCTCGAACATGCCTCGCTCCCCACCGCGCATGTTACGCTGCTCGCCCACCCCGAGCCGGCCGTGCGGTGGGAGGCCCTCCAGCGGATTGCGCGGGCCGGCGTCGCCGAGCAGCGCGCGCCGGTGTCGGCGCTGCTCGCGCGCGAGGCCGACCCAGCGGTGCGCGGCCAGGCGCTCCGCACACTCGCCGCCCTCGGCGGCGCCACCCCCGAGCTCCTCGCCAGCGCGCTCGCCGAGCTTGAGCCTGAGGTGCGCCTCGGCGCGGCGGTGGCGCTTGACTATACGCAGGGGCGCCCCACGCTCCTGACGTGGCTGCGCGCCCACGCCCACGCCGACTCACCCAGAGAGCGGACTCTGGCGGCCCGTGTATTTGGTGAGCTCGGCGTGCCCGACGAGGTTGAGCTGCTGGAATCCCTCCTGCGCGACGAAAGCATCGGGGTGCGCAGGGCCGCCCTGCTCGCCGTCCCCAACGTAGGCGTCGACGCGCTGTGGCCGGAGGTTGTCCGGGCCCTGGGGAGTTCGAGCCTGCGCTCCGCAGCGACGACAAGCCTCACGGCCGGAGGGTCGGGGGCACTGAGCGCGCTGGGCGACACGCTGCGGGACGAGGCGGCGCCCATGCCGCTGCGGATCCAGGCGGCACGTGCTGCGGGCAAGCTCGGGGCAACCGCGGGCGAGCTGCTGGTCGCACAGCTTCACACGCCCGCCGAGGAGTTTCGCCACGCGCTCGCGGCGGCGCTCGACCAGTGCGGCTACCAGGCCGCAGGTCCCACCGCCGAGCGCATTTGGGACGCCATCCAGGCCGAGACGTCCGAGGCGGCATGGGCCCTCGCCGCGCAGCGTGACTTTGGCAACACTCCGGTGTATGCTTTCCTCCACGCGGCCCTCGCGCGCGGCGTTCTGCGCTCACGGGAACGCATCCTCAACCTCCTGGGCGCGCTGCTCGACCCCGACACGCTGCGACGGGTGCGCACAGAGCTAGCCCGCGGCGCCGACCAGCAGGCGTACGCGGTCGAGGCCCTCGATCTGCTGCTCCCCGCGACGTACCGCGCGCTTGTGCTCCCCCTTGTCGAGCGCCTGGGCCCTGCGGAGACGCTGGTGACCCTTGAGCGCAGCTTCCCACAGGCCAAGCGCACCGCGGAGCAACGTCTCGCAGAGATCCTCGACGCCCCACCCGGGCGGCGCCACCCCTGGATCCGGCTCTGCGCCCAAAAGGTTGTGCGTGGGCCTGGGGAGGCAGGAAGCGATGCCCTTGAGCTCATCCTGTTCGAACGGGTCCAACTGCTTAAGGGCAGCAACATCTTCCAGGCCGTCGCGGAGGAAGATCTGCTCGCCGTGGCATCCCTGTTGCGGCCCGTCCGCTTCGCGACTGGCGCCACGGTGTTCGCGCGGGGTGACGCGGGCAGCTGCGCGTACCTGATCGCGAGCGGCAACGTGCGCGTCCACGACGGCGAGCGCGTGCTCAGCGAGCTTGGCGCGGGTGAGTTGCTAGGCGAGCTGGCGGTGCTCGACTCGCGGCCACGCAGCCTGTCGGCGACAGCGCTTGAGCCGGCGGAGTTGCTTCGGCTCGACCGAGAGCCGCTCTTCGAGCTGATGGCCGACCACATTGCGGTGGCTCGCGGCATTATGGCCGTGCTGATCCGTAACTTGCGGGCGAACGTGCGTGAGCTAGGCGCCCTCCAGCTCGTGCTCCAGGCGGCGACGGCTAGCACAACCAGGCTTTCCACGGAACTGGCTGGGCAAAGGACAGCCACTATGGAGGGCGGGATGATTACCCCCTAGTGACGTGGCAATAACCTTTGAACCTTTGCGCCTACCCATCGTAATGTGTGCGTCTGAGTGTTGAAAAACCCAGGTGAAAGGCGCCGGCGGCCAGGAGAGTGGCAAGCGTGGAAGGAGGGATTTCCGTCTTTTAGACGCTTATGCGCACAAAACAGATAGAGGTGGATGTGCACTCCCTACGGCGAGCGCGTCAGGGCGCAAGAAGCCCAGGCCTCTGCTTGCCCTACGTAATACATGTATGGAATATATATTCAATACTCATACCCCTCAGCTATCAGTTAACGGCTTGTAGGGTTTTTACGAAGAGATTATGTAGGGGACTAGGAAGGGATATGTCAGGATAAACGCTTACAGGTGTCTGAACAAACCATTTGCAGGCTATGTTCAACTAATTGAGTCTAATGTACAAAGCTTGCTGTACTATCCTGACTTGGTACAACGTAGTGCCACAGGCGCGAGATGACGTACAGCTCTTTGGCAATGGTGGCAAAGAGTGGTAGCAGTTGAACGATGGGTGGTTAGCCGACGGAGCGTCGGTGAAGTGGCACCAATCATTCGGAGGCTGACATGAGCGCGACGAATACGTACCAGGTCGGGGATCGTGTGCGGTTGACCTGCCCTTATGCCGGTGGGCACGTTGGCGAAGAGGCGCGGGTCATCGAAGTCAAGCGCGATGGCCAGGGGAACATATTGGCCCTGGATATCCTTCTTGATGAGCGTAACGAGACAACCCGTGGGACAACAGTGTATCTGAATGAAGTTGAGCCAGTTCGCCGCTAGCTGAACTTCTCAGGCCCGATCGTGTGGTCACTGCATATGCGTTAGCGGACACTGAGCCGCGCCTGCGCTCCGCCCCCGGCGTCCTCGCCGGGGGCGGTTCTGTGTCTTTATCGCTCCAGCGCTCGCCGGATCACCTGTTGTATCGGCCGTGGCCCACCCTGTGAAGATAGCTTTGCGTGTGCTATACTTGTTGCCTCGCTGTCCCCCGCAACCTCTGTCCTCACCGACGCTCAAGTGGCCGAGCAGTTGGTGCTGAGCACGAGAACCGTCACCTCCCACCTCACCCCTATCTACGGTACGCTCCGGTACGTTCGCGCTGCGCAGCTACTCCCTAGGCGATCGAGCGCAGCGACGCCCGAAAGCCTCGAAATCTTCCAGCCCTCACCCTGGCACCGCGTGGAGCAAGCGCCCGATGACCGACTTCACGCCCTACATCCCCCAGGACCGGCGCGCAGCTCTCGGCCGCAATGAGGGGTTGCCGGACCCGGCTCACGGGGCCGCCCTGATGGCCGACGTCACCGGCTTCACCCCACTCGCTGAAAACCTTGCCAGAACCCTGGGACGGCGCCGGGGCTCTGAGGAGCTGACCACGCTCCTCAATCGGGTCTATGACACCTTCATCGCTGAGGTCGAATGCTGGGCCGGGAGCGTGGTCGGCTTCGCCGGCGACGCCATGATCTGCTGGTTTGACGCGAAGGACGACGACGAAAGGATGAAGGCCGAAGTTGCCCTTCGAGCCGCCGCGTGCGCGCTACGGCTGCAAGGGGCGATGGGAGCCTTCGCCGCCGTTCCACTCCCACAGGGTGGACACGTCGCGCTCACCATCCGTGTTGCCGTGGTTGCAGGCTGCGCTCGGCGCCTGCTTGTCGGCGACCCCGACATCCAGCACCTCGACCTCCTCGCGGGCCGCCTGATCGACCGGCTCGGGCGCATCACAGCCCTCGCCGCTGCGGGAGAGGTCCTTGCCGACGCCGCAACCCTCAATCTCCTCGGGCCACTGGCACGCGCTGGCGCCCTACGCACCATCCACGACGCGGATTTGAGTGCAGCACCCCTGGAGGGCCTGGCGCCTCCCACGCCGCCTGCCCCGGCCCTGCCGCCCTCAACCCTCGCCGAGCCCATCGCCGAGAGCTGGGTGCTTCCCGCCGTACGCGCACGTCTGCGGGCGGGCGCCGCGCCGCTCCTGGCTGAGCTGCGCCCAACCAGCGTCGTGATGCTCCAGTTTGGTGGCATCGACTACGACACCGACCCTGACGCCGCGGTGCGCCTGGATGCCTTTGTGCGAATGGTGCAGCGGACTCTCGCCCGTGACGAGGGCGTGCTGGTGGACGTGATGATGGCCGACAGGGGCGGCTACCTTTACGCGGCCTTCGGCGCGCCCGTGGCCCACGAGGACGACGCCGCGCGGGCGCTGCGGGCGGCTCTGGCCGTGCGCGCCGCCCTGCCCGCCGGCCTCGTGATTCGGGTCGGGGTAAGCCGGGGCACAATGCGTGTGGGCCCGTATGGCAGCGCGAGCCGCCGCACCTACGGGGTGCTGGGCGACGCCGCGAACCTGGCCCATCGCCTGATGAGCCACGCCGGGGCGAGCGAGCTGCTCGCCAGCGCCGAGGCCCGCGCCGGCCTGGAGGAGCAGTTCGCCTGGGAGGCGCTCCCCGCGATCAGGGTCAAGGGCAAAGCCGAGCCCGTCGTCGTCTACCGGCTCCTCGGCGCCCGCGAGCCGGCGCACCGCGAGTTCAGCGCGCGGCTGCAGGGCCGCGAGGAGGAGCTGGCACGGCTGGCGGCGGCGGTAGAAGACAGCACCGTAGGGCGTCCGCGCCTGCTGCTGATCGAGGGCGAGCCGGGGATCGGCAAGTCGCGGCTCGCCGCTGAGGCGGCGCGCCAGGCGCGCGGGCGCGGCTTCGCGGTGCTGGAGGGGGCCGGGCGGAGCATCGAGCAGCAGACGCCCTACCGTGCCTGGCGCGACCTGCTCGCCGGGTTCTTCGAGCTGCGCAAGGACGATGCTCCCCCCGTGCGGCGCGCGGCCGTCCTCGCCCACAGCGCGGCCCTCGCCCCTGAGCTGGCCGAGCGCCTGCCGCTGCTCAACGACCTGGTGGGAAGCGACCTGCCGCCCAGCGACCTGACGCGCGAGCTGGACGCGCAGCTGCGCGCCGAGAGCGTAGATAGCCTGGTGATCGACCTGCTGCGCGCACGCCTGCAGCGGCAGCCGCTCATGCTCGTGCTGGAGGACGCGCACTGGCTGGACACCCGCTCCTGGCAGATGGCGGTCACGGTGGCACGGGCCCTGGTATCGGCCGGCCTGCCCCTGCTTGTGCTGGTGACCTGCCGGCCCCTCGAGGCCGACCATCCGGCCCTGACACACATGCTCGCCCTTCTGCGCCTGCCCGGCGTCGCCCGGTTGAGCCTGAGCGGGCTGGGGCCCGAGGCCCGCGAGGCCCTCGCAGCGGCCGCACTTGGCGTTGCAAAGCTCCCCCCTGAGGCCGCCGCCTTGATCGGCACACGCTCGGGCGGCAACCCGCTCTTCGTCGAGCAGCTGGCCGCGGCCCTGCATGAGGCCGGCACGATCGTGCTCAGCCCCACACCCGACGGCGCTGCGGCCGTGCTGGCGGGCGACCTGGCGGCGGCCCAGAGCGCCCTGCCCGACACACTGCAGGCGCTGCTGCTTGCCCGCGTGGACCGCCTGCCGCCTGAGCAGCAGCTGACGCTCAAGGTCGCCGCCGTGGTTGGCCCGACGTTCCTCTACAAACCCTTGTGCCACGCCTACATCCGCCAGATGCCAGTCGACGAGGCCAGCATCCGCGAGCAGCTGCGCGCCCTCGCAGCGTCCGACATCACCACCTTGGAGGCGCCCGAGCCCGAGCTGGCCTACAGCTTCCGGCACATCCTGCTCCACGAGGCCGCCTACCAGACGCTGCTTTACGCGCAGCGCTGCGAGCTGCACGGCGCCGTGGCCGAGTGGTACGAGCAGACCTACGGCGTCGGGGCCGATGCTGCGCCCTACGCCGCTCTGCTGGCCCACCATTGGGGGCGCGCCGGGGCGAGCGAGCGCGAGGCCCACTACCTCGTCGTAGCCGGCGAGCACGCCCTCCGGGCCTACGCCCTGCCCGAGGCCCGAACTCACTTCGCCCACGCCCTCGAGCGCCTACGCCACGCCCGCGCCACGCCCGATCACGCCCGCGAGGCCGCCCTCGCCCGCCAGCTTGGCCGGGTGCTCTGGTACAGCGGCGACCTGGGCGAGGCACAGCTTGCCCTGCGCCAGAGCGTCACCGCCGCCCAGGAAGCGGGCGACCTCGCCGCCCGTGCCGAAGCCCTCTGCTACCTGGGGCGAGTGCAGACCGAGCTGGGCGACGACGAAAGCGCCCGCGCCACCCTCGCCGATGCCCACGCCCTCGCGACCATCGCGGGTGACACGGCCTGTGAACTGCTGGCTCTGCGCTACCGTGGTATCGCCGCGCTCTACGCCGGCCTCGTGGAGGAGGCCGGGGCCAGCTTCGAACGTGGGCTCGCCTTGGCGCGCAGCGTCGGCGACCAAAGCGCCGAGGCCGCGATCCTGATCGAGCTCGGCAACCAGGCGGCAATGGATGAGAACTACGCCCTGGCCGAGGCCCAGTACCGCACCAGCCTCGCGATCTTCGAGCAGACCAACCACCGCGTGCAGCAGGCGATCATCCTGGCCAACCTCGGAGAGCTGGCCGCCCGCCGTGGCGCGTACGCGGCCGCCCGTGAGCTCGGCGCCCGGAGCCTGGCGATCGACCGGGCGGTGGGAAACCGCCACGGTGTGATGGCCACGCTGAACAACCTGGGCGAGGTCGCCTGTGCCCAGGGCGACCTGTCCGAGGCGGTACGCTGCTTCCGCGAGGTGCTGCCCCTCGCCTCAGTTGCCGGCAGCGCCCTCGACCTGCTGTACAGTCTCCAGGGCATCGCCCGTCTCCAGCTTGAGCTGGGGGAGGACGCACGGGCCGCGGAGCTGGTCGGCCTGGCGCTCGCCCACCCCGCCGCCAGCGACGATCTGCGCGCCCAGGCCCAGCGCCTGCTCGACCTGCCCAACCCGCGAGCGCCCGATGACCCCGAGCAGCTACTGGCCGCGAGCGTCGCCGCGACAGAGCGATGGCTTGCGGGCCTCCCGTTATCATTGGCGCGCAGGACACAGCCTGATGGCTAGTCCTGCGCGCCAACCGCTGTGGTGAGAAGGTGAGCTAACGGCCTACAGAGGGAGGGGACCATGCACATTTTCGCCGCCTGTAGGCGCACGCTGCCGCTGCTGCTCGTTCTCGCCCTGGTCGCCGAGGGCGTCGGCTTCCTGGCCCTGCCGGCGCCGACGGCCTACGCCGCCGAGACGCTCTTCCCCACCGAGCGCCGCAGCCGCTTCGGCGGAATCGACTGGACCGAGAGTCTGGCCTTCGGCGATATGAACGCCGACGGTCATCTCGACCTGATCGCCGCAAGCTGGCCACACAACGCCGTGTATCTCAACGACGGGCACGGCGACTACACCACCGCTGAGAACAGGTGCGAGCTTACCGCTCGGGTGCGCTGCTTTGGGGCGTTCAGAAACGGAGATACGAGCGTGGCGGTAGGAGACCTCGACGGCGACGGCGACCTCGACATCGCGTCGATGATCAGCCCTGTGCCCCCCACCAACGACGCCATCGTCACGCTCCGGGTTGGGATCTTCCTCAACCAGGAGGGCAGCTTCCCCGCTGCGCCAGACCAGACCCTTGACTGGGGCCAGCAGATCGGCCTGCCCCTGGGCGTCCCCACAGGCGACCGCCGCCTCGCCCTGGGCGACCTGAACGGAGACGCCAGGCTGGATATCGTCGCGGGCGGCACCACGAGCAGCGCGATCTACCTGGCCAGCGCCGCCGGCTTCCCCGCTGTACCGTCCGCCCTGCTCGCTCCCGCGCGGGCCGTAGCCCTGGGCGACCTCGACGGCGACGGCTGGCTCGACATCATCGCGGGCAACGACGACGCCATCACACCGGACGCAGGCAGCACCAGGGCTATTTCGATCTACCTGAACAAACAGGCCGGCGCCTTCCCCGCCGCCACAACGCTGGAGCAGGCCCCGGCGACCGGGCTGGCCCTGGGCGACCTCGACGGCGACGGCTGGCCCGATCTCGTCACGGTGAGCCCGTTAGGCCCGAACACAGTGTATCTGAACGACGGCGCAGGGGGCTTCCTGGCCGGCACGCCCTTCGGCTCCCCGCTCGGCAGGTTCCGCAGCGTGGCCCTCGGGGACCTCAACGGCGATGGACAGCTCGATATTGCCGTCGGCGCCGGCTTCGGCAGCGACGCTGGCTCGCAGAACGTGGTCTATATGAACCGGGGCGGCGGCGTCTTCGACAGTGGCCCGGTTGTGTGCGGAACGGCAGAGAGCACAAGCTGCTTCGGGATCGGCTTCGATGTCACCACCGCCATAGCCCTGGGCGACGTGAACGGCGACGGCGCCCTCGATATCGCCGCCGGCAACGACGGCGGCAACGACGGCGAGCAGAGTGCGGTCTACCTGAGCGGCGGCGGCGGGGTGTTCGCCTCGGCGGCGCTCCCCTTCGGGCCGCCTGACGCGCAGATGCGCCGTGTGGCCCTGGGCGACCTCGACGGCGACGGCGACCTCGACCTGGTGATCGCCGACGAGGAGGGCGACAACCGCTGGATCCGCAACGACGGCACGGGCAGTTTCAGCGGAGCGCCGATACCTCTGGAGCCTCAGCCGCAACACAGCTATGCCGTGGCTCTGGGCGACCTCGACGGCGACGGCGACCTCGACGTCGTGCTCGGCAACGATGTGCAGCCGAGCCAGGTGTTCCTGAACGATGGCGCGGGCGGCTTCCCCGCCGGCGGCCTGCCCCTGCCGCACAACGGCCTCACCCTCAGCCTGGCCGTGGGCGACCTCGACGGCGATGGCGACCTCGATATCGTCGCTGGAAACGACGGCTCGCCGTCGAAGATCCTGCTGAACGACGGGGCGGGAGGCTTCCCCACCTGGCACGATCTGGATTCGAAGACCGATCCGGCCCAGGATGTGGCCCTGGGCGACCTCGACGGCGACGGCGACCTCGACCTGGTGACGGCCCGCAACTATCGCGCCAACTACTTTTATCTGAACGACGGGTCGGGGGGATTCACCGAGGCCGGCGCCATCGGCGCCCGCAGCGCCGCGGTTGCCCTGGGCGACCTCGACGGCGACGGCGACCTCGACGCCGTGTTCGGGAGCTATCTCAGCTCGATCTTCTTCAACGACGGGACCGGGCGCTTCCCGCTTGAGCGGCCCCTGTCCGAAGGTGGCCGCGTCGCCCTCGGCGATATGGACAACGACGACGACCTCGATATCATCTCCTATAGTCCCACCAGAAGCGCGGTCTACCTGAATGATGGCGCCGGCGGCTTCGCGTCCAGCAGCGCGCGCAGCTTCGCCCAGCTGGGTGACGAGATCCTGCACATCGCCCGGGGCGACGTGGACAACGACGGCGATCTCGACACGGTGGCCGGGATCCGCCAGTACGCGATCCTCGCCGGCCAGCGGAGCACCGTCTACCTCAACGGGCACCAGGGCGCCGCACCGCTGCCGAATAACCCGCCGTCTGTGCGTGTGCGCCGGCCGGGCCCCACAGCCGAGGCCAGCTTCTACTCGACCCCCGCGATCGTCGGCGCTCCGGTCATTCCGATCAGCTACACACTGGCCGACCCCGAGGGCGACCGGGTGCGCGCCGTCCGCGCCGAGTACTCCCTCGACGGCGGGGGCACCTGGCGGCCCGCCGCCCCCTCCGGCGACACCGCCGTCGCCGACCTGGCTGCGCCGCCGGAGGGGGCCGCCTACACCTTTGGCTGGGACACCTTCGCCAGCGGTTTCTTCGGTCAGTCCGACAATGTCGTCGTCCGCATCGTCGCGCTGCCGGGGTTTGCGCCGCGGCGCAACCAGACCCCCGACGCCGCCCAGCGCCCCTACGCCGCGGCGAGCAGCACGCCCTTCCGGGCCCGCGGCACGCAGGTGCGAGTGGTAGACCCCGCCGGCAACGGGCTGGCCGGCGCCCTGGTGCTGCATCGGCCGGCTGGTGGCACGGGGCCGGGTGCGCTCGTCGCCAGACCCGACGGCGCGCCCTACACCACCGACGCCGGCGGCTTCCTGGCCGGACGCGGCAGCCTGGCCATCTCCGACACCCTGGTGGCGCTCGCGCCCGTGCTGCCCGCAGCCACCGACCCCTACTCCGACAGCTACACGCTCTACCAGACCAATCTCATTCCCACGACGCAGGGCGTCGAAGGGTTTCGCGTGGGCGGCCCCGGCATCCAGCAGATCACCGTCTCCCCGTCGCGGCCCCTGGCCCTGTTCCACCTCGACGTCGCGCTGGAGTGGGACGCGCGCTACGACCAGCGCTTTATGGCCCAGCTCGAGTACGATCTGCGGCGCGCCTCGGAGTTTCTCTTCGACGCCACCAACGGCCAGGCCGCCCTCGGCGATATCAACATCTGGCACGACAAGGAGAACTGGGACACCGCCCATGTGCGCGTCTACGCCTCGAACCGGCTGCGCCCCAACGCAATGATCGGCGGCGTGGCAGGCGATGCCTTCACGCGCACCGTCGCCCTCGACTCGGGTGAGCGAACCCTGTACTACGGGCCGGGACAGGTGCGGATGGGCGCGGTCTGGAGCCGCTTCGGCGACCAGAGCGGGAGCAGCCTCAGCGAGGACTGGCCGCGCACGCTGGCCCACGAGTTCGGCCACTACCTGCTCTTCCTCGACGACAACTACCTCGGCTTCGACGCCGCCGGCCAGGTTGTGCCGTTCGACGGCTGCCCCGGCCTGATGGCCGACCCCTACGCCAGCCTGGAGCTGCGCCCCACGGCCGACTGGCTGCCCGCCTGCGCAGGGACGCTTTCCCACACCACATATGGCCGCTCCGACTGGGCGACGCTGACCAGCTTCTACCCCGGCCTGCTCGCGCCCACAACCACCTTCAGCGCAACGCTGCCCGGCCCGGCCAGCTTACCCCTGGACGTGACCGCAATCGTTTCGAACGACCCTCTCACCCCCACCGAGCGCCTGAGCGCCCCGCTCTTCTCTACCGTCGGCCCCGACGGCGGCCGCTACCTGCCCGGCCCGCGCGCGAACGCCTTCCTCTTCCAGGACGGCCCTGACGCGGACGGCGAGCCCGACCGGATCACCAACCTCGGCCGCGCCAGCCTCGACCAGCTCCTGGCCCGCGGCGCCCGCTCGGGCGACCGCCTCTGCCTGTTCGAGCCCGCTGTCCAGCGGCTCGGCTGCACGACGATCCGCCCCGACGACGAGAAGCTCACGGTCGGCCTGCGCAGCGAGTGGCGCCCAGACCTCCGCGTGACGCCCGTGAACACGCGCACCCTCGCCATCGAGCTGCGCACCCTAGGCGCGGATGGGGTGCCCGCAGCCCTCCCCGGCGTCAACTCGGCGGAGGCGCGGCTATATCCTAGCGACGATCTGCCGACGGGGCCGCCCGCCACACTCAGCGCCGTGCCGGGCGCCCCTGGCGTCTTCAGGGGCACCATCAGCATGAGCGAGCCGCTGGTTGACGGCTACCTCCACGTACAGGCCCGTCCGGCAAGTGGCCTGGAGCTGGTAAGCGGCTTTGCGCTGAGCGGCGACCTCGGCGCTGCTGTGCGCCCGGCCGAGGGCCGGCTGCGCAGCGGGGTGGGCCGGCTGCGCAGCGGGGTGGGCCGGCTGCGCAGCGGAGTGGGCCGGCTGCGCAGCGGAGTGGGCCGGCTGCGCAGCGGCATTGCGCCTGTCTCGTCGGCCGAGGGCGACGTGCTGCTGGTCGGCGAGGAGGTTCGCTTCGAGGCCGGCCAGATCCTGCTGCTCGAGGCCGTCAACACCCTGCCGGCGCCACCATCGTGGGCGACCCCCCTCGGGCAGGGCTACCGGCTCACCACGACCGCTAGCGCCCCCGACCTCAGCAGCGCATCGCTCAGCTTCGCCTACCAGGGCGCCGAGGTGCCCGCGGGCGAGGAGGAGGGGGTCAGGGTCTACTTCTACGCGCCCGCCGCCGGGGCCTGGGAGACTCTGCCGACAGCGCTCGACACTTACCACAACATCGCCTCGGCGCCCAGCCGCGGGCCGGGGATCTATGTGCTGATGAGCAGCCTGGTCGCGGCGCCCCTCGCCCCAGGCTGGAACCTGTTCCCTTACCCGGGCGCGCGCCGCCCCGTGGCCGAGGCCCTAGCCGCGATCAACGGCAGATACACCACGGTCTACGGCTACAACCCCGCCAACCCCGCCGACCCCTGGCGCGTCTTTGCGGCAGATCTGCCTGCCGAGTGGGAGCCGATTGTGAACGACCTGCGCATGCTAGAGCCTCGCCAAGCCTACTGGCTCCGCGCTACCAAAGCCATCAGCGCGCCGCTTATCGGCGGGGCGCACAGCGCTCGCGCCGCGATGGCCCAGAGCCTCACACTGCCGCCGGCAACCTACTACGGGCTGGCGCCCGGCGCCCCCCCTGATGGCCCGGTGACCATTACGGCGTGGGTGGGCGGCCAGCGCTGCGGTGAGACCGAAGCGCGGACGGCGCGGCTGGGCGGCCAGGAGCGGCTGGCATTCGTGATCGACGTGCGCGCTGCGGGCCAGGGCGCCGACCGCGGCTGCGGGACTGCGGGCGCGCCTGTTCGCCTCGTCGCCACCAGGGGTGGCCGGATCGTCGCGGAGCGCCGCGTGGCCTGGAACAACGACCGGGTTCATCCACTCGGTGAGCTGGGGCCGCCCGCCGTGTACCTGCCGCTGCTCCAGCGATGAGGCAGGGTGGAGGCGAAGGACAGACGACGGCTCTGCTGATGAAACCGTCGTCTGTCGTCGGCGGCCCGCCCCGGCCGGTGCTGGCCGCGGCACTCGCACCGCGCCCTTTCGGCGTGAGGGGCCGGGCGCGCTACCGGAACTGGAACAGCGCGGTGCGCTCGCCGCCGGCGCCCTCGCCAAGGTCGAGCTTGAGGGTGCGGCAGCTGCCGGCCCAGGTCTGTGCAGTGGCCCAGTTGAACTGGTAGTAGCCATCGCCGAGGTTCTGCAGGCCGGAGGCGCTGGCCGCGTACGTTTCCACCGCGTCGACAGCCGCGCCTGAGCTGCACCCGCCGCTCACCGAGGTGACGGTTACGCTCGCCAGGGTGCTGATCGGATTGCCCGCGGCATCGGTGAGGCGCCACTTCAGGGGGATGCTGCGCCCGGCATTCGCACTGTTCACAACCGGCGCCCTGTCCACCGGCGCCTGAAAGCCGCTGAAGACGTACCTGACCGTGTAGACCACGCTCACGGCGGGAGCGGTGTTGCCGGCATTGTCAGTGGCCCCGCCGCAGGTGGCGGTGGTCGTGCCGACAGCTGTTGGGCCGCTCAGGCTCAGGGCGGCCTGAGCCGCTACGCCGGAGAGGACGTCGGTGGTGCGGCACCCCGCCCCAGGCACCGCGCCAAGTGTGTAGACGGCCCCGCCGCTCACGCCGGTGACCTGCACGGTCGGCGCGGTGCGGTCGATCCGCGCGGTGACCACGTTGCTGGGGGGGCTCACGTTGCCCGCGGCGTCGGCCACCGTCCGCGCCATAGAGCTGACCGCCGCGCCCTCGGCGCTGAGCACCTGATCGGTAGGGCAGGCGCCGGCGGGGATGCCGGAGGTGGCGTCGGCGCAGGTGAAACGCACGGTCACGGGCGCGTTGTACCAGCCTGCCGCGTTCGAGGCGCGCGTCGCCGCCGCGCTCGCCGTGGGCGGGGTCGCGTCGCGCTTCACCGTCACAGTCTCGCTCGCCGTGCCGCCTGCGCTGGTGGCGGAGCAGGTCAGCGTGTCGCCCGCCGTGTCAGCGGTGACGGTCGTCGCTTCGCAGCCTGCGCTACTCGTCACGCCCGACTCCGGCTCGCTGATGTCCCAGCTGACGCTCACGTCGCCAGTGTACCAGCCGCCGCTGCCCCGGGTGCCATTAACCGAGGGCGTGATGACCGGGGGCGTGGCATCGACTAGCTGCGCCTCGTAGGCCCCCATGTCGACGGCGCCGACAAAGCGCGGGCTGCCGGATAGGTCGGTCGTCACGCCGGCGGGGACGAGCGCACTGTTTCCGGTATTCATAGCGGGGGAGCCGGGCTGGAGGCGCAGATCGCCTGCCGTGGTCGGCGCGCTCGCCGGGTCGACCGGTGCGACGAACAGCGGGTCGACGAACAGGTTGCCGCCGCCGTCGATCACCCCCTGAGGGAGGCCGCCCTGCACGATACTGAAGCTGAGGGTAACCGTGGTGGGCCGTGCGGGATCACTCAAGCCATTTCGGATCTGTTGCCCACTATTACCCCAGATAATTGTGTTATAGCTCCAAACGCTGCTGCCCGATAAGTTGGACACCCCCGCTGGAGTGTTGCCACTGATGGTGGTGTTCGTCAGCACCAGGGTGTTGTTGATATTGACTATCCCACTGCCTGTGTTGCCGCTGACCGCGACGTTGGTGAGCGCCAGGCTGCTGTTGAAGCTGTACATCCCTCCGCCAGCATTGCCCACATTGCCACTGATGGTCACGTTGGTCAGCACCGATTTGCTTCTGTCGTTGACCATGCCGCCACCACTGTTCGCCTGGTTCCCACTGATGGTCACGTTGGTTAACGGCGGGCTGCTGTTGATGTTGAAGATCCCGCCGCCATCGATGGCCACGTTGCCGCGGATGGTGATATTGGTCAGCGTCGGGTTGCTGTTGATGTTGAGGATCCCGCCGCCCGCCCTGGCTGTATTGCCGCTGACGATGAGGTTGGCCAGCCTGGGGCTGCTGTCGATGTTGATGATTCCACCGCCACATTCGGGGCATCTGCTCGAGGAATCATTAGGCGCAGCATTCCCGCCCGTAACTGTGAACCCATCCAGCGTCGCGCCATTCACGCCGCTCACCACATGAAAACTGTTCTCGCCGTTGTTGGCGAAGCCCGGGCCGTCGTTCCCGCCCAGGTCGCCGCTGAGCGTGGTGACGTTCGCGGCCCAATCGCGCTGGTTGCGGGTGATCTCGCCGCCGGCGAAGCCGCCGTAGACGGCCACGCCGCCACGGAGCTGGAAGGAGGTTGTCCTTTCGCCGTTGGCGGCGGGCGTGTAGACGCCCCGCGCGACCCAGATCTCGCTGCCGTCGGGGGCGGCGGCCAGGGCCTCGGCGAGGCTGGCGTAGGCGTCGGCCCAGCTCTGGCCGTTGTTCGCGCCGGCCGCGGCGGCATCCACGTAGACGACGGCGGCGGCGGCGGCGGCGCGTGGCGCCGGGCCGAGCGGCCCGGCGAACGACAGCGCTAGTAGTAGAACGAGGGTGAACCGTGGCAAGATGCCCATGCGTGCCTCCTTAGGCGCATTGCTCCGCAGCTGGTAAGACAGGTGTGGCGAGGCCAGCATACCTGGGCACCGTCGAGAGATCGTCGAGAGATCGCCGAGAGCCGCCGGACTGTGGCGGCATCTGAGCATAGATGCGCCGGAGGGTAGCGCGGAGGGGTCGAGTTGGCGGGGGCTCTGGAGCGGGCCGGGCGCGGCTCGGGGCGCAAAGGGTGGGCGCAGCCCTTAGTGGAGCGTGTCGCGCAAGAGGCTCGCCACGGCCTGGCGAAGCGGCGCAAGACCCTCCTGCTCGCTCAGCAGCGCATCGAGGGACGGGGCAGGGGCTGCGGGGGCGACCAGTCGGCCGAGGAGGTAGCTCGCCCGGTCGCGGCTGCCCTGGGTCGCCGCCGGGTGTTCTAGCACCAGCGTGGCGAGGTGGAACGCGATGGCCCCCTCGCTGCCGGCGATGGCATCCGCGATCCCGGCGACCACATCAAGGATGCGCGGCGCCGAGCTAGTGCGGCGGGCCACGCTCAAGGCCTCAAAGAAAGCGCTGCGGGCGGCCGCCGGTTCACCGCGGGTCAGGGCCGCATCGCCCAGGCCGGTGAGCGCCGTGACCGCGCCCTCCAGGTTGCCGATGGCGTTGAACAGCGCGAGCGCCTCCCGATAGCACCATACCGCCGCAGTGTGCTCCCCGAGGGCGGTCGCCGTGTCGCCGAGGTAGCGCAGGCAGAGCGCAACCCCGCGCTGGTCGTTGAAGGCCATGCGGGTCGCCATGCCCTCCTGAAAGTGCCCCTGCGCCTCGCGATGGGCGCCCTGTGCCTGCGCCACCCGGCCCAGGCTGATCAGCGGGAAGACCATGCCCCAGCGGTTTTCAAGCTCGCGCTCGATCTCCAGGCTGGCCTCCGAGTAGTGCCTGGCGTCGTCATAGCGCCCCACCAGAGCGGCTATCTGGCCCAGCACCGTGAGCGCAACGGAGGCACCGTGCCGGTCCCCCACGCGCTGGCTCTGCGCGAGCGCTTCTGCGGCCAGCGCCTGGGCGCCGCTGTAGTCGCCGCTGTAGTATGCGCCCGCGGCGGCGTAGCAGAGCGCGGGCACCAGCCCCGCGGAGGCCTTCGCGTCGCGCAACACCGCCAGGCCCTCGTCGAGCAGCGCCCGCCCGTCGCGCTGCCGTCCCATCTGGAAGGTGCACCACCCCTGGCAGGTCAGCAGGTGCCCGAGCAAGGTTGCTGGGGGGGTTGGCCGCGCCCGCAATGCGCCCGGCCCCAGGCTGAACATCTCGGCCCCCTCACGAAACCAGCCACGCATCTCATAGAAGTGGAACAGCCCGCCGACCGCGGGCGCCAGCAATGCGTCGCGGCCCTGCTCAACCGCCCGGCGCCATGCCGCGCGCACATTGTCGATCTCTGCGGCGATCTCAGCGGCCGCCTCCTGCTGGCCGCCGCGCCGTAGCTCGGCGCCGCACCGCGCCACAAGCGCCAGGTAGTACGCGATATGCCGCTCAGCCGTCGCCGCGCCCTCCTCGCCCGCCTCGGCCAGGCGCTCGGCCGCAAACTGCCGGACCACCTCCAGCAGCTCGTAGCGCCCCCGCCCCGCCGCCTCGGGCACCTGGCGCACCAGCGAGCTGTCGACGAGCGACGTGAGCGACGGCAGCGACGCCCCCGCAACGCTCGCCGCCGCCTCACGCGTGAAGCCGCCCTGGAAGATCGCCAGCTGCCGCAGGGCCCGCTGCTCCTCGGGGCTGAGCAGACGCCACGAGTGCTCGAAAACCGCCCGCAGGCTCCGGTGGCGCTCCGGCAGATCGCGGCGCGAGCTCGTGAGCAGCTCGAGGTCGGCCGTGAGCTCCCGCGCGATCTCCGGCACCGGCATCACCCGGGCGAGGCTCGCCGCGAGGCTGACCGCGAGCGGCAAGCCGCCGAGCAGCCGGCAGATATGCGCCGCGGCCTCGATGGTCGTCCCCGTCCACTCCAGGCGGGCGTGCGCAGCCTCAGCCGTGCGCCGGAACAAGGCCACCGCGTCGAAGTCAGCGGCTCGTGTCGGCGAGCCGCTGGCTGGAGGGAAAGCGAGCCCGCGCAGCTCGACGACGTGTTCCCCGCCGACATTCAGCCGCACCCGCGAGGTCGCCAGGATGCTGAGGCGCGGCGCCTGCTCGAGCAGCGCGACGGCGAAGGCGTCGAGGGGCAGATGCTCGCAGTTGTCGAGGATCAGCAACAGGTGCTTATCACGCAGATACTGGGCTACCTGTACGTCGGGAGAGATGCTGGCCGCAAGGGTGAAGTCGAGGGCGTCGGCCACCCGCGTCGCGACGAGGGCGGCGCTGTCGGGTACGCGCTGTGTGGTCGCGCCGCTGAGGTCGAGGCCGGCCAGGGCGACAAATACGACGCCGTCGGTGAAGCCTGCGGCCCGAGCGTCCGTCACAAGCCGGTGGGCAACATGGAGGGCGAGCGTGGTCTTACCGACGCCGCCCGGACCCACAACCGAGATGAGGCGAGCGGCCGGGTCGTGGAGCAAGTCGAGCAGCTCGGCGGCCTCGTTTTGGCGCCCGACGATGCCGATGCGCAATGCCGGCAGCTTGTGAGACGGCCGAGACGATGTTGGCGCCTCGGGGGAGCCCACACTGCCGTCCAAAATGCTGCGGTAGAGGCGATCCGTCATCTCGTCGGGGTCAACGCCAAGCTCGTCGCGCAGCACCGCTCGGCAGGCCGCGTACTGCGCCAGGGCCGCGCCGCGCTGCCCGCTCAAGGCCAGAATCAGCATGAGCTGGCGGTGGGCCTCTTCGCGGGTGGGGTCGATAGTCAGGGCGCGGGTGACACAGGCGATCGCCTCGATATAGGCCCGCTGCTGCATGGCAAGGGCGGCCATGCGCAGGAGAGTACCGAGCGCGAGCTGTTGAAAGCGCTCGCGCTCGCCCCTGGCCCACTCCTCGAAGGGCAGGGCGCCGGACGGGGAGAAACCGTCGAGGAAGGGGCCGACGTAGTGGGCGATCGCTGTGCGAAGCTCGGCTATATCCGGCTCCGCTGCCGGGCCGCCCACGAGCGCGGCCTCGAAGCGCAGGCTGTCGACCGCCACGCGCTCGTCGAGGATCAGGGCGACCCGCTGTCGTGAGATCTCCAGATACGGCTCGACGAGCCGGCGCAGGTTGGAGAGGACGTCGCGCAGGTTCTTGAGGGCCTGGGCGTCGCTCGTCTCCGGCCAAAGCAGGGCGGCAAGCGCTTCCCGACTATGGGGGCGGCCGGTGGCCGCCAGATAGTAGAGCAGCGCCACGGATTTGGCAGAGATGAAACCACCCAGCGCCGTGCCGCCAGTTGCCACCTTCGGACTACCAAACAGCGTAATGGTCAGCACAACGGTAACCCAGGGGAGCCCACAAGATACGCGACGAACACCAGGTACCACCTTCACTCAGTATAGCGGAAGCGGATGGCCTTTGCAGCGCGCGACAATCTCTCGACGATCTCTCGACGGTGGCCGGTTATGCTGCCACCACCCGATCTAGCCTGACATGGACATTGAGAAAGAGATGCAGGATGACCGCCAGCTACGATGAGAAGAGCGTAAAGCCGCGCTACTGCCCGTCCAGCGTATGTGGAGCTCCTAGCCTCAGCGCAGCGAGTCACTGGCTGCGCTGATGCCTGGAAGCCGCTTTCAGGCCGTGGACAGATCCAGGCAAGGAGCTGCACTGATGAGCACGCTGAAGATCACCCTCTTTGGGAAATTCCTCGTCAGACGGGACGCTGCTCAGCTTGACCTGCCTACAAAGGTGGCCGAGTTGATGTGCCTGCTTCTCCTACGCAAAGGTCAGCCACAAACCCGCGAAGCGCTGGCGACGACTCTCTGGGGCGAGGCGAGCCCGGTCCAGGGCAAAAAGTACCTGCGCCAGACCCTCTGGCAGCTCCAGCAGGCCCTGGAGAGCGGCGGACAGGATCTGCCCCCGATCCTGCGGCTTGAGCGTGAGTGGGTCACCGTGTGCCCCAACGCGGCACTGTCGGTCGACGCCTACCAACTTGAAGCGGCATGGGCCCTGCTGGACAGCCACCCCGACACGGCCGACATCGCCCGGGCCAGCGCGGCAGCGAAGCTCTACGGTGGCGAGTTGCTGGATGGCTGGTATCAGGACTGGTGCCTGGTCGAGCGCGAGCACTACCGGGCCCTGTACATCAGCCTACTGGAGCGGCTGCTAGAGCACTCCATCGCCCGGCGCGAGCTTGCGGCCGGCCTCGCCTATGGCTTGAAACTGCTGCGGCTGGAGCCGAGCCGCGAGCAGTCCCACCGCAACCTGATGCGGCTCTACGCCCTGAGCGGCGACCGCGGCGCCGCCCTGAATCAGCTGGAGCGTTGTCGCGTCGTGCTTGAGCGCGAGTTCGGCGTCGGGCCGGGGGGCAGCACGTTGGCCCTGGCCAACCGAATCCGGGCTGGGGAGTTCGATGACCCACTCATCGGCCCTGCTGGCGACGCTGCCGACGAGCTCGCCCGGTTGCGTGGGTGTGTCGAGCGACTGCAGGCTGAGGTCGAGCGGCTCAAGCAGACCCTGGCGGTGCGCGGTTGAATCAGGCCGACGAAAGACGCACCAACAGACGCTCCGACAGACGCGGGCATGCTAGGCTGCCGCACTGAAATGTGGACAACAGCAAGACAGCAACTTGGCGCCGGAAAGGGACAATCGTCCTATGCGAGCGACACGGGCAGAGTCTGACTCGAGCGCGCCGACAAGTCACGCCTTTGTGGTGCGGGTTTGGCGCGAAGAAGGGCGGCGGGGGGTGTGGCGCGGCCAGATTACCCACGTTGGCAGCGGTGCCCGTCGCTCGGCGACGCGGCTCGAGCAATTGAGCCTGTTCATCTGCGAGTACCTGGCGAGCTTGCAGGTAGCGCTGCCGCTCGTCTGGCGCCTGCGGTGCTGGATCGATCAGCGCCGGAATACAGGAAAAAGAGCCTGATGGTGCTGCTAGTTCAGGCCAAACGACAGAACCTGCCGAAAAGCGCCATAGCAATGGGTGCTTCGACAGCTTCGCGGCGCTGGTTGCATGTCTGCAAACGAGCTGAACTCGTCGGGCAAAGGGGCTTGGCAGAACAGGGCGGAAGGTGGAGCGAAGCCGGGGGCAGAGCACAAGGCGGGGAGGGACCAGAGGATGAGCGAGAGCGATCAGCTTAAGCAGGCGATCACGGCGCTGGAGGAGCGGGTTCAGTCCCAGGAGCGCGAGCTCGTCGGGCTGCGGCAGGTGGGGCGCCGGGGCGGAGGCCTCCGGGCGTGGCTGAGCCGGCTGCGCCAGCGCGGCTATTTGGCCGGCACGGTCATTTTTCTTCCGATGCTAGCCGCGGGCACGGCGCTGGCGGCGATCCCCGGAGCGAACGGGGTGATCACAGGCTGCTATACCACTAGCAACGGCCAGCTGCGCGTGATCGACGCCGAGCGAGGCGAGGCTTGCCGCACCAACGAGCGCCAGCTCACCTGGAGCCAGACCGGTCCCCAGGGCGAGCCCGGTCCCCAGGGGCCGCAGGGCCTCCAGGGCGAGCCCGGCGCCCAGGGGCCACAGGGCCTCCAGGGCGAGCCGGGGCCACAGGGGCCGCAGGGCCTCCAGGGCGAGCCGGGGCCACAGGGGCCGCAGGGCCTCCAGGGTGAGCCGGGGTCGCAGGGCGAGCGGGGGCTACAGGGCCTCCAGGGCCCGCCGGGGCCGCAGGGCGAGCGGGGGCCGCAGGGCGCTCCGGGGATCAGCGGGTACGAGGTTGTTCGGAGTGAGACTGCGTTCAACTCCGAGGCGAGCAAAGTGCTCATTGTGGTGTGTCCAGCAGGCAAGCGCGCCCTTGGCGGCGGCGCGGAGGTTTTTCCTGGCCTGGTCAGTGGCGGCGGACTACGTATGGCGCCGGTCGCCATCACCCGCAGCGTACCGGTACAGTCGGTTGACACCGCCTGGTTAGCGATGGCCGCCGAGATCACGCCCGATAACGGCAACTGGAGCCTGAGCGCCTTCGTCATCTGCGGCAACGTCCAGTAGGCTCAACCTGCTGGGCCCGGCTTTGCCTGACGCGTACCAGCCGTTCGTGAGCCAACCCTCCGAGTGTTCTATGCGCCAAACACAAGCCCTGCCTACCCTGCTCGCCGCGGCCGCCCTGGCGGTAGCGCTGGCCGCGCTGTTCAGCGGCCACACGATGCCCGCCGCCGCCAATAACCTGGTCGCCCAGATCGAGCCGGCGGCTGACCTGGGTGGCGGCTTCACCTACCAGGGCAGCCTCTCGCGCGCCGGCCAGCTCGTCGACGGCGCCGATGCCTGCGACATGCGCTTCACGCTGTGGAACGCCGCTTCCGGCGGCGCCCGGCTCGGCGCGGCCCAGGCGGTGGCGGGGGTGGACTTTACGCAGGGGCTGTTCACACTCAGCTTGAACGAGGCCGGTCAGTTCGGGCCCGCCGCATTTGATGGCCAAGCCCGCTGGCTCCAGGTGGAGGCGGCCTGCCCACAAGGTGGTGCCTTCACCAGCCTCGGGCGGCAAGCGATCAGCGCGGTGCCCTACGCCACCCACAGCGGTTCGACGGCCGCGCTGCGGGGACGCCCGGTGAGCGCGGGCGCGCCAAGTGCCGGGCAGGTGCTGGGCTGGAACGGCAGCGCGTGGGGGCCGACAGTGCTCCAGAGCGGCAGGGAGCTCCAGGGGCGGCCGGTGAGCGCGAGCGCGCCGAATGCCGGGCAGGTATTGGCCTGGGACGGCAGCGCCTGGTCTCCTGCCGCCGATATGCGCGGCGTGCAGTACCAGCGCACCGTGATCGTCAGCCCGGCCGCCAGCCCGGCCGCCAGCGGCGCCGCGCTAATCGACGCCCTGGGCGCCATCGCCGACGCCACCGCCGAGAACCCCTACCTGCTCAAGATCGAGCCGGGCGTCTACGACATCGGAAACGCCTCGCTGCAGATGAAGCCTTATGTCGACATCGAGGGCTCGGGCCAGGGTGTGACGACTATCGTCGGGCGGCGCCGGGAATCGTTTGGGATGGGCGTCATCCATACGGCAGACAACGTGGCGTTGCGCCACCTGACGGTCACCGCGACCAGCGGCGAGGGTTTTATCGGGATGGCGGTTTTGATCGACAATACATCGCCGCACATCCTCCACGTCACCGCCCGCGCCGATGGCGCGAATAGCTACAGCTTCTATGTGATGAACGGCGGGTCCCCGCGGATGGAGCATGTGACGGCTCACTCCACCGGCGATGGCTTTTCAACCGGGATCGGGAGCAGCACAAACGCCACGCCGATCATTATCGACTCGACGATTCGTGCGGTGGGCAGCGGCGCGAACTACGGGGTGTATGCCCATGGCCCGATCAGCAACACCGAGGGTTCGCGGCCAGTGATCCTCGGCGGGCTGATCGAGGTTTCTGGCACCTACTTTGGAACGTATGGGGTGATCAGCCTGTCAGGGTCGCTCGCTAGCGTGCACGGCACGCGGATCGTTTCAAGCGTGACCGGCGTGTACGGCTTTGCTGGCGGAACGGTTCGCGTTGGTGCCAGCCAGATCGATGCGCCGACGCCCGGCCGGGTCAATGGCGGCACCGTGATCTGTGCCGGGGCGTACAACAGCGCCTTCGCGCCCTTGAACGGGAGCTGTAGCTAGATGGGCCGCATCACCAGAATAGCATAGGAGTTACGCAAGTAGCTGCACCTGCGGTGGGGTGAGGGCATGAATGAACCGAAGGTGCAAGATCTCGACTACATCACGTTCTTGCTGGCGACGCCGCCGGTGGTGTCAGCACAGAGGCAGGGAGGGTATAAAATAAAGTGGCGCTTCCGCACCTCCGCTCGTAGCCGTCTTGACAGCCGGTGCGATAATACGGGTACGGCACGCCCCTGAGTTCATCGTGTGCCTCCATCGGCCCACGCTCATCTGCGTGATGCGCGACTCCTGCTGCTGGTGTCATTCCTGGGGGAGCGAACATGATCACAGCGGCTGTGCCGGCTCTGGCAAGCCCCAACGGCTTCTTCGGCCGGGAGACCGAGCGCGCCGAGATTTGCCAGCTCCTCCTGGAGCCCGGGTGTCGCCTGCTCACGCTCCTCGGCCCAGGAGGCATCGGCAAGACCAGGCTGGCCGTCGAAGTGACCTCCTCACTCCGCACCAGCTTCCCCGATGGCGTCTACATCATTTCCCTCCAGGCTGTCTCATCCTCCGATTTCATCCTCCCGGCCATCGCCGAGGCTCTGCAGCTCCCGGATGGCAGCGACGATATCGCAAGTCGACTCCTTGACCACCTCCGTGACAAGACGGCCCTGCTGATGCTCGATAACTTTGAGCACCTGCTCGACGGCGCCCCGGTTGTTGGCGAACTCCTTGCCGCCACCACTGGCATTACACTGCTGGCCACCTCACGTGAGCGGCTCAACCTGCGCGAGGAGTGGGTCTATAACCTGCTCGGGCTCGCCGTCCCCAAGAGCGAGGCCGAGAGCTTTCTTGAGCAGTATGGGGCCGTCCAGCTGTTCATCCACACCGCCCGGCGCGTCGACCAGCGCTTCCAGCTCACTCCGGCGAACCGCGCGGCTGTGGCGCGGATCTGCGGCCTCGTGGAGGGCATGCCGCTCGGGCTCGAACTCGCCTCGACATGGGTGCGCGCCCTTCCCTGCCAGGCGATCGCGGACGAGCTGCAACAAAGCCTCGACATCCTCGAGACCCCGGCACATAACGTCCCGCTGCGCCACCGCACCATGCGCGCGGCCTTCGAGCCGACCTGGCACCGCCTCTCCGAGGTGGAACGCTCCGTCTTTATGCAGCTGTCCGTCTTCCGGGGCGGCTTCACGCGAGAGGCGGCTGAGCACGTCGCTAGCGCGACTCGCCACACGCTCTCGGCGCTGATCGACCGCTCACTTCTGCGTCTTGGGGACCAGGGGCGCTACAATATCCACGAGCTGCTGCGCCAGTACGGCGAGGAACTGCTCCGCTGCTCACCCGAGCTTCACGCGCAGGCGCTCGACCGTCACCGCGCCTACTATATGCGCTTCCTCGCCGAGCGCGAGCAGGAAATCGTCTTTCTCGGGCAGCACAAGCGCGCCATCCTCCAGCTGAACGCCGACATTGAGAACGTGCGCAGCGCCTGGCGGCGCGCGGTTGTGCAGGGGCAGGCCGAAGAGATCGCCCGTGCTGCCGAGGGGCTGTGGAGTTTCTTCTGAATGCGGGGTCTGCATCAGCAGGGTGCAGACATCTTCCACTGGTCAGTGGAGCAGCTCCGACACAGCACAGGCGGCACGGAAGCAGAGCGACAGCGGATCATTGGGGCTTGCCTCGCGTCGCAAGGGCATTGTATGGTGGCGTTCTCTCGGGAGCGCGCTCGTACGCTGGCACAGCAGAGTCTTGCCGCCATCCGCGGCTTGCCTCCTGGGCGGGAGACGATCCTGGCTATCAAGCTGATGGAGCAGTTCGCGGTCGACGAGGCCGAGCGGCTGCGCCTGGCGCAGGAAGCCCTCGCGATCGCCAGAGCCTGCGACTCCGGCTGGTGGCTATCCAAGTGCCTGATCGACCTCGGCGACCGCGCGATGATGCGCGGCGATTACGCGCAGGCCAGACAGCTGATCGCCGAGGCACAAACCATCTACCGCACGACCGGCAACCTCACGGTGGATATTCAGGCGCTGCTGCTGCTGAGCGAGGTTGCCCAGCACGAGGGCGACTACTCCGGCGCGCAGCAGCTCGCGCAGGACGGCCTGACGCTCGCGCAGGATGGCTCCTACACGGCTGCCGTCTGGTGGTCGCACTTCGCGATCGCCGAGCCTGCGCTCCTCGCCGGCGACCTGCACGTCGCGCGCATACACTTTCAGCAGGCGCTCGACATCCTTATTGAGCTTGATGACCGGATCGGGATCGTGCACGCGTACTGCTGTCTGGGCCGGGTAGCGTGCGTGGATGGCGATCGCGGCGAGCTCCATCGCTGCTTGAGTGCAGCGCTGCAGCAGGCGAAAGCGCTCGGCGATCGCTCCATGCTCCTTGAGGTGTCGCGGGCGCTTGCCTGGGTGCTGGCAGAGCTTGGCAGACCTGAGTTCGCGCTGCGGCTGCTCGCCCGCATCCTGGAGGACCCCGATAGCTCCGTGGACACGAAGCTGCGCGCGAAGCAGCTCCGGGAGCGTCTTACAGACACGCTCGCGCCTGAGCGCGCGGCAGCGACAGAGCGGATCGAGGAGCCCGAGCTCGCCATCATGCTTGGCGCGCTGCTTGCCGAGCTGCGCCCCTCGCAGCAGCAGGACCCGCTTCTGGAGCCGCAACCGGCCGGGGAGGCGCTCACCGAGCGTGAGTTGGAGGTGCTTCGCCTCATCGCCGAGGGCCTCTCCAACTACGATATCGCGACGCGCTTGTTTGTCGGCGTGAGCACGATCAAGACCCATATCAACCATCTCTACGGCAAGCTCGGCATCAAAAGCCGAACACAGGCCATCGCCCGCGCCCGCGCGCTCCGCCTCCTCTAGCGTAACGAGTTCACCCGACGGTGGGGCCGAAGCGCCAGAGCCGCTTCGGCCGCTCGTACAGCGGCGTGGAAACACTCGGCCGATGTGGCCTGGCGGAGGAGCGCTGGCTGGCGAGCGGCAAGCGGCCTCTGGGCTGGTCGGCCTGAGCGAGGGCTGTGAGGCCAGCAGCAGCAGGGGGATGAGCCGATACTGGCGGAGAGGGAACGAACGCCTGCCCCCGGGTGAGTGGGGCCAGCAGTATCTGGCCCCAACAGAGGCCATCGTCAGCGGCTCGCTTTCAGCTCGCGTTCGGCTAAAGTGGCGCCAAGCCGTCCACGTGTCAGGGCGACCAGCAGAAGCGCCGTCGTGGCGTAGGCGATCGTAGTGAGCCAGCCATCGCGGACGAGCCAGCCGGCCAGGCCCGCCCCTGGCAGGGCGGTCCCGCTCTGCTCAAGCAGCGCGATCAGCCACTGGCTGGCGGCGTTGCCGGCCGCGTGAGTGAGCATCGCCAGCAGCACGCTGCCACCGGTGCAGTTGAAGAGCCAGGTGTAGAGGAAGGTCGCGCCCACCGCAGTGAGCAGGAACGGCGCGACCTCGGCCGGGCGCAGCGGGCCGAGCATGATTGTTCCCAGCGCGGGCAGGTGCCACAGCCCGTGCAGCGCGCCGAGGATGAGCGTGGCCCGCAGCGGGCCGTAGCGGGCCTGGAGCTGGGGCAGGGCGAATCCACGCCAGCCCGGCTCCTCGCCGATGGCCGGGATGAGCAGCCCGAAGGCAATGCCTGGCAGGAAGGTGCTGAAGAACAGCGGCCAGTTGACCACGGCCGCGACGAGCAGCCCTGGCCCAAGTGCCAGGCTGTAGGCGACGACCCAGATCGTCAGGTTCGCCAGCAGGGCCAGGAGATACCACTGCGGCCCCACCCGCCATTGCAGCGTGCGCCGCAGCAGCGCCGCAACGCCTGCACGGCCCTCGCCGGCCCCGGCGACCGTCAGGGCCGCCACCGTTGGGCCAACGAACGAAGCCAGGACGAACAGCAGGATGCCGAGGGCGTCCGGCAGCTCGTAGGGCAGCAGGCCGACCCCGAGGTTGCGCGAGAAGGTCATCGGCAGCACCAGCGCCCAGGTCAGGGCGAAGGCCAGCGCGAAGTAGGCGGTCAGTGGGTGGCCGGCCACGGCCCGGGCCAGGGCCGCTCGGCGTGGCTGCGGGGCAAGGGCTGGGAGGGGCACCATAGAATCCTCTTCCTGCTGAAGCGTTGTATCCGGAGGCGGCCGGCGCCGCGCGCCGCGACCGCCAGCACAGCCTAGGGCATCACGCCGCGCGGCGTGATGGCCCACCGTTCCTATTCGGTTGGGCTATCAGGAGGAGGGGCGAGCGGTCGGAGGCGACAGCCCTTGGGCCGTGCCCGAAACCACGGCCTGGGTGCGGGTGGCGACAGCGAGCTTCTGGAACACGTTGGCGACGTGGTGTTTGACCGTATGCGGCCGATCACCAAGGCCTCGGCGATCTGGCGGTGGCTCAGGCCGCCCATCAGCAGGCGCAGCACCTCGACCTCGCGCGGGCTCAGCGTCTCGCCCGTCGCCTTGACCGCGGGACCGCTCGCCTGCTTTAATTGTATCGGCGCCCCTGAGCGCGCCGCTCGCCGGGCGCTCGCGCTCCTCCACGCCCAGGAAGCGGCAGATGCGGGCGACGGCCGCGCGGTTCGCGGGCGTCAGCGCGAAGCTGTCGGAAAGCTGGCGGGCCCGCGCTCCATTGTGCTGGCAAGGGTCGGCCGCGTGTGGGCCGCGCTCTGGCCGCGTCCCGCCCGTGTCACGCGCGGTGACACGCTTGCTGTCCCGCCCGTCACTTCAATCTGAGCGCCCAGTGTGGTCTGCTATGCGCAGGACCAGCAGCACCGACAGGAGCGCCAGATGAACAGCAAACCGGGAGCGCACAGCGACACCTCAGGGGCGCCGAACGCCGTGCGCGTCCTCCTCGCCAGCCACCAGACCTTTGGTCGCTTCACGCTCATGGAGCACCGCCTGCCGCCCTACGACCCCGGCGGCCCCCGCCATATGCACCCGGCCCACAGCGAAGGCTGCTATGTGCTGGAAGGGATGCTGGCCGTCACCCAGGACGACCACACCATCACCCTGGCGGCGGGCAAGGCGACCCACACCCCGGCCAACGTGCCGCACAGCTACTGGAATCCGAGCGGCGTGCAAACCGTGGTGCTGCTGATCTACATGCCCGGGGCGGCCGCCGAGTTGATCCCCGCCCTTGCCACGGGGCCGCCCGTGGGGCCATAGGGCGGGCGTAGGGGTATCATGCCCTTTGCCGCTGCCCGCGGCCGCTCCACCCACCGGTAGCTCGGAGCCATTTGCTTGTTCGGGCAAGGAACGACAGGTGTTGTTCCTCCCTTCTCACGTCAATCCTCAACAGATCTGGAGTACGCAGGATGAACGCGCTCGCCTTGTTGCAGACCGAGAACACGCTGCTCGTGAACGCCCTGACCTTCACGCTTCGCCTGGCCCTCGGCCTGGTGATCCTCCCGCACGGCGCGCAGAAGCTGCTTGGCTGGTTTGGCGGCTACGGCTTTCGGGGCACGATGGGCTGGTTCACCGGGACGATGCACATCCCCTATCTCTTCGGGCTGCTGGCGATCATCGCGGAGTTCTTCGGCCCCCTCGCCCTGCTCGCGGGGCTGCTCACGCGCCCGGCAGCCCTGGGTATCGCGGTGGTGATGGTCGTAGCCGCGCTCACGAGCCATCGGCAGCACGGTTTCTTCATGAACTGGTTTGGCAACCAGCAGGGGGAGGGCTTCGAGTTCCATATCCTGGCCGCGAGTATGGCGGCGGTGCTCGTGCTCACCGGCGCTGGCGCCTGGTCGCTCGACTATCTGCTCGCCTCCAACGTGTAGCCTGTCTGGCTCCTCGCAGTAGGTTGAACCGTGCTTCATCTTCCCAGCCAAAGCCGGGAGGATGAAGCACGAGGTTTTGCTAAGCTCAGGCCAGGGCTAGGCGGGGCTTCCTTCACGACCGAGGCCACAATCGCGCCCCGGCGCGGGCCAAGATCAAGGCCAAGGACATCTACCGCGACCCCGGTTGTGTATGCTGCTGCTTGCGCCCATCCTCCGAGCCGCCCGGCCTGTGCGGTCGCGAAGCCATACTCGGACGGCTCTAGCCCGGCAGTACCTCGCGCACGCGGCGAGTCCTGCTGTCACCGGGCATGGCGACGTGGCGATGCGCGGCCTGCGGCTCGCGGCGCATGAACCAGTTTGGGGCGCCGAGCACCTCGGCCTTCGCCACGGTCACAAAGCCGAAGCGCTCGTAAAGGCGGACATTCTCGGACTTGTCGGTCTCCAGAAAGCCGACGCCCGCGCTCCGGTCGAGTTCCAGACACAGCTGCTCCAGCATCGCGCTACCGATGCCGCGGCCCCAGAGCTCGGGGGCAACCACCACTGGGCCGATGTGCCAGTGGGGCTCCTGCAGGTCGTGCTTCCGCCACACGCCCTGCCACTCCCCCATGCGGGCGAAGGTTCGCGGCCCTTGCTCCCAAAGCAGCCGAGCCAGAAGGCCGAGGGTCGCGGAAAGCGGCACGCGGGTGTGAGCGGGGGGCACGTAGCCGGCCAGCCCAACAAGCCGGGCGCCGTCGTAGGCGCTGAGCACACTGCCCGTCGCGACAATCGACGGCAGCACCGCGCGGAACAGGCGCTCCACCCGCGCCTGACGATCGGCGGGGTCGGCCCCCAGGGCCTGGATATGCACCGGATTGTCCAGCATCCCGCGGGCGATAAGAGCGGCGGCGGCGCGAACCTCATCGACGCGCAACGTGCGGTACATGATGTTCATCGTTCGTTCCTTCTTGTACGTTTCTTCCTCACCGTTTAGTAATCAGGGCCAGCGAACGCGTGCGGCGCTACGGCGGGCCCGTGATCGTGACCCCGTATCTGGCGGCCAATGTGATCAGCCGCTCGACCTGCGGGCTGATCTCCTCGCCTGTCGGAAGCTCTGCCTCGATGGCCCATTGGCTCGCCGCGTGAAAGTAGTCCTCGAGCCCGGCCGGCAGCAGGAGCAACAGCAGCGCCGCCTCGTTCGAGCGAAGCACGAAGCTGTGCTCGATGCCCCGAGGCAGCAGCACGGCTGCTCCGGCGGCCACCGCCTGCCGCGCCTCGCCAACCACCACCTCAAGCTGCCCCTCAAGCACGTACAGCAGCTCGTCCTCGTGCTCGTGGACGTGGCGCGGCGGCTCCTGTCCCCGGCGCTCGCTGGTCTGCACGAGGGCAAACCGCCCGCCGGTCTGCGCGCCGCTCACGACGATTCGCGCGCAGCTTCCGAGCAGCCACCCCGCGACGCTCGGGTGTACTTGGCGTAGAGGCTGGTGTACCGGATTGTGCTCTGGCCGCCCGCTCATGCTGAAGAGGTCTCGGAGGCCGCGGGCGGCAAAACCCCCTCGCTATACTGCGGGTAGCGTGCGCGGTGGCCGAGCAGCCGCGCGAGCGGGCCCAGCAGCGTGAACAGCAGACGCTGCTGCGAGATCGACGGTTGAGCCAGGTAGATCTCGTAGTGGGGGGCGACCACGGCCGCCTGCAAGAGCGACAGGGTGCCCCCTGGCCCAAGCCTGCCGTCGCGGGCCAGCCCGAACATCGTCTCGAAAAAGCCCTCGGTGTTCAGGGCCGGACGAAAGGTGATGTCGAGCGCCGCATCGCTCTCGCTCGCGTTCCACCAGACGTGGGGCTGCCCGGCCGGCACCACTACGCTCTCGCCCGGGCCTAACGTTCGCTCCACCCCGTTCAGGCGCAGCTGCACCGAGCCAGAGCGCACCGTGAAGGTTTCCTCCTGACGGGGATGGGTGTGCTCGACGATCGGGGCTCCATTCGGCGTGACGACCAGGTCGAACTGGAGCAACTCGCCATCGGTCTCGGCCGCAGTCTGCCTGAATACGATCCGCTCGCCCGTAAGGGGGTTCTCGATGCAATCGCCTGCGCGTGCCACTGGCGTTCCTTTCTTCTCCAGGGCGGGTGTCTGCCCGCGTGCTACCGCACCAGTGTGCGCTGCGGCTCGCCCTTTCCCCACGGACACTCCTCGGACAGTTCCTTAAACAGCTAGGGTCGCCCCGTACTGTCCGGGCTCCGGTCGCCCGGGGCTGTAGGGTATAATCCCTGGACCGCGATCGAGAAACGCCCCAAGGAGAGGACACCGACGATGGAGCCGGCTTCGCAGGAGGGATTTGGCGCGCTGCTGCGGCGCCACCGGCAGGCGGTGGGGCTCACGCAGGAAGAGCTCGCTGAGCGGGCCGGGCTGGCAGCCGCGGCGATCAGCTCGCTTGAGCGCGGCCTGCGCCAGCGCCCCTACCCCCACACTGTTCAGGCGCTCGCCGATGCCCTTGGCCTTTCCGCCACCGAACGTGCTGACTTCGTGGCCGCACGAAGGCCGCCTGGGGCTCCCGCCGGGGCCGTCGGCACAGCCCCGGCGCTGCCACGCCCGCTCACACCCATCATCGGGCGCGCCGCGGAGCTCGCCACAATCCAGAGGCTCCTCACCGCTGATGGGGCGCGCCTTCTGACGCTGACCGGGCCCGGCGGCGTGGGCAAGACCAGGCTTGCCCTGGAAGCCGCGGCCGCCCTCGCCGAGCGCTTTGCCCAGGGCGTCGTGTTTGTGCCGCTCGCGGCCGTCACCGACGCAGCCCTGCTTGTCGGCGCTGTTGCACAGGCGCTGGGGGTGCAGCCAGTGGTGGGCGAGGCGCTCGCTGAGACGCTGCACCAGTACCTCGGGGAGCGCGAACAGCTTTTGGTCCTCGACAATCTGGAGCAGCTGCTTGGAGCAGTGCCAGAGGTCGCAACGCTGCTGAAGGCCTGCCCCAAGCTCACGCTGCTCGTCACCAGCCGGTCGCCCCTCAATATCCGGGGCGAGCGGGTGTACCCCTTGTCGCCCTTGGCCCTCCCCGCGCTCGCCCAGCTCCCGGCCCTGGTGTTGGAGGAGGTCGCCGAGGCGTCCGCCGTGCGGTTGTTCGTGCAACGGGCCCAGGAGGCGCTCCCGACCTTCCAGCTCACGCAGCGCAACGCGGGGCCGGTCGCGGCGATCTGTCGCCGTCTCGACGGGCTGCCGCTCGCCCTTGAGCTGGCCGCCGCCCGCATCCGGCTCTTTGCCCCAACCGCGCTCCTGGCGCGGCTCGACCAGGTGCTGCCGCTGCTGACTGGCGGGGCGCGCGACCTGCCAGAACGGCAGCAGACGATGCGGCAGACGATCACCTGGAGCTACGACCTGCTCAACCCCGGCGAGCAGGCGCTATTCCGGCGGCTGGCGGTGTTTGCGGGCAGCTGGGGGTGGGACGCGATGGTGGCCCTTAGCACCGCTGGCCCTGGGGACAACCACACGACCCTTGATAAATTCGGGGCCCTGGTGGACCAGTCGCTGGTCGTAGTTGTCGAGGGCCACGGCGACGAGGTCCGCTACCGACTGCTGGAGCCGATCCGAGAGTATGCCGCCGAGCTGCTGGAGCAGAGCGATGAAGCGGCCGAGGTCCGCGACCTGCACGCCGCCTACATGGTGCGGCTCGCCGAGTCGGTGGGGCCGCAGGGGGCCCGAGCGGTACGGTTTGATCAGGTTGGCTGGCTCGACCAGCTCGAGGCCGAACACGACAATCTGGGTGCAGCGATGGGCTGGTTGATCCGGCGGGGGCGGCTGGAGCAGGCGGCCCGGCTGTGCTGGACGCTGCACCGCTACTGGTGGATACGCGGCCATTTGCCCGAAGGGCAACGCTGGGTGGCGCAGGTGCTCGCACAGGCCGAGGGGCTGCCGAGCTCGTCCCGGGGTCTCGCGCTGCTCGCGGCGGCAATGGTGGCGTACGGCCAGGCGCGGCACGCGGCGGTCCAACCGCTGCTCGCCGAGGCGTTGCCTTTCCTCGAGGGCGGGCGTGAGCTGGATCTGGTGGCTCAGGCCCACACAGTCCAAGGCTATAGTGCGATCGGGCTGGGCGACTACGCCTCTGCATTGGCCAGCTTCGAGCGGGGGCTATCGCTCTTCCGACGGCTTGGCGACCGCTGGGGTGAGGGGCTGACGCTGAACGGGCAGGCGATTTGCACCTTGTTTTCGGGCAAGGGCGACGAGGCGCACACCCTGCTGCAACAGGCCGAGGCGGCGCTGCGGGCAGCCGGAACACCCAGCGAGCTCACAACCACCTTGAACATGCAGGCGATGATCGCCCATCGGCAGGGCGACTACGCGCGGGAGGCGCGCCTCCTTGGAGAAAGTCTTGCGCTGCTGGCCGAGGTGCGCGACCGCTGGGCGATGTCGTACGTGCTCACCTCCCTCGCAGGCCTCGCGGTGGCCGGGGGCCAGTACGTGCGCGGGGCACGACTGTTTGGCGCCGCAGAGGCCTTGCGGGAACGGACGGGGGTAGATATTCACTTCACACCAAACCGCGACCTGTACGCGCAACAGGTGCGCCTCCTGCGAGACAACCTCGATGCGACAGAGCTGGCTGTGGCGTGGGCTGAGGGCCGCGGCTTGCCGTTGGATCAGGCCGTAGCCTACAGCCTGGGCAGCCAGGGGCCTGCGGGGGCATAGGATAATCCCTCTTCTATACAGGCTGGGAAAACTAGGTTGAACCATTAATGCACGCGATGTGGAAAGTCGCACAACTTGGACAAGGCCGGAGTCAGTCTGGTATACTCACAGACAACCATTCTCCGCCGGACAGGGCGGCCTGGCGCCGTCGCGACAACCTCGGCCACCAGGGCTGCATACGCGCGATGACAGCACCGTCCGACAGCCACCTCACCTTCGGCATCTGGCTGAAGCTGCGCCGCCGCGCGCTGCAGCTGACCCAGGAGGCCCTGGCCGCCAAGATCGGGTACACCGCGGCGACGCTGCAGAAGCTTGAGCAGGATGCCCGCCGCCCCTCGAAGGCCCTGGCCGCCCTGCTCGCGGGCGCCCTAGATATCCCCGCGGCGGAGCGGGAGGGCTTTTTTCAGCTTGCACACGGCGCCGCACCGATGGGCCGGCCCGACCGCCCGGCGGCGCAAGACGCGGGCAATGAGGAGCAGTGGCGGTGTCCGTCGCCTCCCGTGCCGTCGGGGCAGCTAATTGGCCGCGCGGTAGAGCGCGCATCCCTGGTCGAGGAGCTGCGCCGCGGCCAGCGGCGCCTGATAACCCTGGTGGGGCCAGGCGGGATCGGCAAGACCTACTTGGCCATCCACGTCGCCGCCGAGCTCGCCGCCGATGGCGCCGGGCCCGCCCCTTTTCCCAACGGCGTAGCCCTCGTGCCCCTCGCGGCCGTCCATACCGCGGAGGCTGTGCCCGCAGCGATAGCCGAGGCCCTCGGCCTGCCACTTGCGGGTCAGTGGCCTGCTTCCGAGCAGCTGGCCGAGGCCCTGCGCGGCCGTGGCCTGCTCCTGGTGCTCGACAACTGCGAGCAGTTGCTCGCCCCCGCTCTGGCCGACGCCTTCCCGGCCCTGATTGCCCGACTCCTCGCCGGCGCTCCGCAGCTCGCGATCCTCGCGACCTCTCGCGAGCGGCTGCGCCTGCGCGATGAGCAGGTGCTGGTCCTGGGTGGGCTCGACCTGCCAGACGCCAACATGGATGGCCAGGCCGAGCGCTCCAGCGCCGTGCAGCTCTTTCTTGAGCGCGCCCGCCTCGCCAACCCCACCATGGCTCTAGGCTCCGATGAGCGCCAGGCTATTGCGCAGGTCTGCCGGCGCTTGGAGGGCATGCCGCTGGCGCTCGAGCTGGCCGCGGCCTGGGCGCGGGCCTTAACGCCCCTCGAAATCGCGGCGGAGCTCCAGCGTTCCCTCGACTTCCTCACCAGCGACGCCCACGATATTGTGGCCCGCCACCGCAGCATCCGCGCCGCCCTCGACCACTCCTGGCGCCTGCTCGCCGACGCCGAGCGAGCAGCCCTCGCGCGCATGGCGGTTTTCAGCGGCGGGTTCGACCGTGAGGCGGCCGTGGCCGTAGCCGGCGCCAATCTGCCGACCCTGGTGGCCTTGGTAGATAAATCCCTTGTCCGTGCCGCCCCGGCCGCCGGTGTCACGCGCTACACCCTGCACGACCTGGTGCGCCAGTATTGCGGCGAGCGCCTTGCCAGCGAAGCAGGCGATTCGCGCGGCGCCGAGGCGCGGCACGTCGCCTACTTCGCCGGGCTGCTGCGGCATTGTCTGAGCGAGCAGGGTGGCGAGACCACACCCGAGGTCTGGGCGCGGCTGGCCCGCGAGGGCGAAAACTTGCGTGCCGCCTGGGAGCGCGCTGCGACCGCGGGCGACGGCGCCACGGTTCTGGCGATGGCGCCCGGCCTGATGACGCTGTACGACTATCAGGGCCGGCTGCAGGAGGCCGTCTCGATCTTCGGGCGGGCGGCTGAGGCCCTGGCATCGGTGGGCGAGGCGGGCACGGCCGCACGGGGGCTCTGCCTCGGCGTCCAGGGGTATTTCTATTTCCGAGTCGGATGCCCTCAGGACGCAATCCGGCTGCTACAGCAGGGCGCTGCCCTCACCGACGCCGCGGGCCGCAGCGACCTGACGGCACGGCTCCTGACCCACCTCGGCAACGTCGAGCTGGGCGTCAGTCGCCCCGAGGACGCAGCGCGCCAGTTCGCACGCGCCGCTGAGCGGGCCGCCGCGGCCGGCGACGAGGGGTCGCGACTGTGGGCGCTGTTCTTCCAAGGGTCGATCGCGGCTTCTCGCGGCGACGAGGCGGTGGCCGAGCTGTTCTTTGCGACCTGCGACGACGCCTGGCGCCGACAAGGGTACGGCCGCGGCGTCGCCTCGGTGCTGCTCGCCCGTTCCGAGCTTGCGCGTCTCCGCGACGACCTCCCCGGCGCCGAGCGGGCGTCGCGCGAGGCGCTCCAGATCTGCAGCCTGAGCCACGACGCGCCGGCCCTCGCCCGCTGCCTGCGCGAGCTTGGCGCCATCGCCCTCGCCCGCGGTGATCTGGCGGAGGCGCGCTACCTGCTGGCCGAGAGCTGCGATAGCCTGCGGAGCCTCAACGATTGGTGGCCCTATCAGCGGGCCCTCTACTTCCTAGTCATCCTCGACGTGCGCGAGGGCGACCTTGCGAGCGCCTGGCGCCGCTGCACCGAGCTTGTGGCGCGGGCCAAGTGGGGCGCCGTCATGCGCACGGTGGAGGCGGCCTACTGCGTCGCCCTAATCCTTGAGGCCGAGAACAGGCCCGCCGAGGCCCTGGCAGTGCTGCTTGCACTCGGCGAAGCTGTGAGCGATGAAATGACCCGGCGGCTGATCGCCGCCCTGCGGGCTGAGGTCGAGGGCCGCCTCGGGCCGGCGGCCGCCGCCGTTGTGGCGGGACCAGGGCCGGTGAGATTGCTTCTTGAGGAGCTATGCGCCCGTGCGGGCATAGGTGCCCATGCGTCTCGCGCGCCTGCGGCCCCCACCGCACGTGCTCCTCGCCTCGAAAGCGGCCTGTTTATCGTCGAGACGGGGGAAACGATCAGCCCCCGCGAGCTTGAGGTGCTGCGCATGCTCGTCGCGGGGGCCTCCAACCAGCTTATCGCCGATACCCTGATAATCAGCCTGTACACCACAAAGCACCACGTCGCGAGCGTTCTTCACAAGCTCGGCGTCACCACACGCACCCAGGCCGCCCTGCACGGCCGGGCCCTCGGCATAGAGCCCTTGTTCCCGGGGTCGCCCGGCCGCCCTTCTTCGGGCCAGTAGGGGCGCCGGGAGCCGGTCAGCACCGAGCCCTTGACGGCCGAGTGCTCTTATAGCGGTGGGCAGGACGGGTGAGCCGTACTTTAATTCGGGGTTGTAGAGCTTGACACTAACCGGTCATTGCAGCATTCTCCTGGTTGCTCAACCACGAAAGATAGTGCGCCTATTCCCGTGTGCACCTACACCCGTGCGAGTGAGAACCAGACAGTGACCGGCTCGGACTACTTCGGGGTGATGAAGTCGCGCGGTGCCAAACTTTTTGGCTTGCGGCTCCATCTGACGACAACAACAGGTCAGGTGGTCGACGATTGGCTGCTCGCGCCAGCGGCGCCCCACGATAGTCAGGTGATGCCAGCCTTCTTTGAAGGCCGGGGCGAGTGAGTGGTGCTTGGCGATGGCGCGTTTCACAACCCGGTTGCTGAGCCGGTGCTGCAGGCGCACGAGGTGGTGGTCTTTGCACCACCGCGTCGCGATAACCGCAGCCGACCATCTTGGCCTGCTCCCGTGCGCCGCTTGCTCGGGCGGGTACGCCGGTAGATCGAGACAGCTTTGAGCGTCCTGACCACCGTCTTCGACATCGAGCGGCCGCGCTCTCGCTCGCTTGCTGGGCTGGTTTGCCGCATCAGTACGCGCTTGCTCGCCTACAACCTGTGGTTCACCTATTAACGCTGTACTTGTGCAAAGCGGGCGAGAAGGGGACCACCGACCAGGGTGCTGTCGAGGAGGGGACGATGCAGAATGTTATGCCGCCGTTGCCCGGCTATACCTGGCGCCCACTTGCGTCGACCGATACCACGGTCTACGAGCAGCTTATCGCGGCGTGCGCGCAGGCAGACAATATCGTCCCGCCGCGAGGAGCGGATGTCGAGCAGCAGTTTAGTGACACAGCCGACAGGCTTCCGGATCAGACAATCGGCCTATTTGACGCTCAGGGGAGGCTCAGCGCGAGCGGGTGGATAACATTCGACGACCGTATGCAGCACGAGTACCGCTCGTTTCTGGATGTGCAGGTTGCCCCGAGCATACGACCTATCACGCCTGCCCCCGAGGGTCTTCTCCTAACGTGGGGGGAGGAGCGCACTCGCCAGATCTACCAGCAATGCCCTACCTCCCGCCCCTGCGTGCTGCGGCTCGACTTCTACCATCAAAACCAGGAGTCGCTTGAGCGATATGTCGACGCCGGGTTCATCTTTGCGCTCGCAGAAGATGAGATGCGGCGCGACTTGAGCCTGCCGATCGCCGTGCCGCCGCAGCCCCCCGGTGTGGCATTTCACAGCTGGAGCGCGGAGCTCGCGCTGGCCTTCTTCTCGGTGTACAGCCAGGCGTTTCGGACGCGCCCGGGCTTCCCTGGGTGGGACGAGGCGACCTGGCGCCACAACCTGACCCATCACGACGCATTTCGTCCGGAGCTGTCCCTCCTCCTGCTGGTCGACGGGCGACCAGCCGGGTTCGCACTCTCCGCGGTGGAGTCTGACGAGGCGGATATCGGGCACATTATTCAAATGGGCGTGATACCTGCACAACGGGGGCAGGGTAGAGGGAGTGCACTGCTTTGCGAAGTTATGCGGCACTTCACGGCCGCGGACCTTCGCTACGCCGCCCTCGATGTCAACGCAAACAACCCTCAGGCGCGGCGTGTTTATGAGCGGAACGGTTTCCAGCACACGAAACGGTTTTCGAGCTACCGTAAAACGCTATCGTGATTACAACTACGAGATGCGGGAGGCAGGTAAGCGTCAGCAGCCACAACTGGCCCTATATGATCTTTGCCCTGTGCTTGGGACTGCTCATTCTTGGTTAGCCTGTCCTCTGGCCCCAACTTGGTATCGTCAGTTATGAACGCTGGGCGGGATGGCGTCAAGGGCTCGGCATGGCTCTGGCCCTCGCTGGCCTTGGCGCTGGATGCCTGGAGCCGGCTCCATCTCTGGGCGTGGTACGCCAGACCTGGACCGATATTCTCGCCGCCTGCGACAGTGCGGGCGCCATCGTCTCCCTGGGCATGTTCTCCTACGCTCAGGGCATGATCGTGTTGATCGGCTCGGGCGCTATTTGGGCCATGGGCTTGCAGAACGCCCTGGCGCGCGAAATCTTCCCGGCACTGCCGGCCACGACCGGGATGACCGGCAATGCGGTGATTAGTACCTACACCATGCTTCGTATGCAGTTGAAAACGTGAACGTGGCGGTCATCTCGGCCCTGATTGCACAACCGTTACGCTAGCTTCCTCCACCCCGGATCAACCTGGCGTATCCACCTTTGAGTGGACTACGTCTGCTGGGCTGCCTGGTACCCTGTGCACATTCAGGTGGCATCAATAGCAAAGACAAAACGGGGGAGGGAACCATGTCAGCAGCGGCGCATCCCGAGCGTTTGGTCACAACACAGTGGGTCGCCGACCACTGGGCCGACCCTGATGTGCGACTTGTCGAGGTGGGGCTCACGGACGAGGCCTACCTGTCGGGCCACATCCCCGGCGCAATTGGCTGGGTGTTGGAGCGCGATGTGCTCCACCCGATGCGCCGCGATCTCCCGGAGAAGGAGCTGCTTGAGGCGCGGCTATCACACGTGGGCATCGCCAACGACACCACGGTGGTCCTCTACGACGACTTCAGCAACTTGTGGGCGGCGTATACCCTCTGGATGCTGAAGATCTACGGCCACGCCGACGTGCGGCTGCTGGACGGCGGGCGCACGAAGTGGCTCGCCGAGGGGCGCCCGACGACAACCGACGTGCCGAACTATCCTGAGGCGGCGTACCACGCGAGGAAGCCCGACTGGACGCTGCGGGCGCACCGCGACCTCGTCCAGGAGCAGCTTGGCAAGGCCGACCGTGTGCTAGTCGACCTGCGGCCGGCGGACATGTACCGCGGCGACAATCTGTTCGGCCTCCCAGCGGGCGGCCATATTCCCGGCGCGGTCAACATCCCCGCCGAGCTAGTGGTCGAAGGGGGGCAGTTCAAGGAGTGGCGCACGCCAACCACGCGGGACGACGGAACGTTCCGCCCGCTCGATGAGCTCCGCGAGCTCTTTGCCGCGCAGGGGGTGACGCCCGACAAGGAGATCATCACCTACTGTGTCCGCGCCGGCCTCTCCAGCCACGCCTGGTTTGTGCTGAAGGAGCTGCTTGGCTACCCGCGGGTTCGCGAGTATGACGGCTCGTGGGCCGAGTGGAGCAACCTGATCGGCGCGCCGATCGCAAGGTAAGCGCTGCACCAGGGGATGGATTCTGCGACAGGAACGCAATGATGAAAGGAGTGCCCCACGGCAACCACGGTTGGGCAGATGGTCAGCGAGGCGGCCGCCTCCTACGCGGCGCGCTGCGACGGAGCGGCGCGGCCGGTCAGCTCGGCGCTGACTTGCCAGAGTTGCTGCTGGGCCGCAACGTCGTGCGAGCGCGGCGAGGTATACAGCTCCTTGCGCTCGTAGAACGCCTTGCCGCTCACCGCGGCGAGCGCCGGGTCGCTGGCGAGCTGGATAGCCGTCTCGGCGGCCTGCTCGGGCGGCTTGCCGATCACGCGGAAGATCAGCGGGAACAGCCGGTTGAGCAGGCTTTGCCCGCTGCCGCCAAAGTTGGTCGCCACCGGCCCCGGCGTGATCGCATTCACCGTTACGCCCGTGCCTTCCAGGCGGCGGGCTAGCTCGTAGGTGAAGAGCATGTTCGCCAGCTTGGCCTGGGCGTAGACCGGAAAGGCCGCGTAGCGGCGGGTGGCCTGCAGGTCGTCGAAGTTCAGCCGCCCGGCCGCCTCGGCGTTCGAGCTGACGTTGATGATGCGGGCCGGGGCGCTGGCCTTAAGCGTGTCGAGCAGCAAGTTGGTGAGCAGGAAGTAGGCGAGGTGGTCGAGGGCGAAGGTCTTCTCAAGCCCGTCGACGGTGGTTTCGCGCTTGAAGAAGATCCCGCCGGCGTTGTTCATCAGCACGTGCAGCTGCCCGTAGCGCTGCTGGAAGCTGGCGGCGAGCTCGCGGGTGGGCTGCTGCGCTGACAGGTCGGCGAAGAGCACGTCGACGTTCGGGTTGCCGCTTTGGGCGCGGAGCTCGTCGCGCACGGCCTCGCCCTTGGCCTTGCTGCGGGCCACCAGCACCACCGTGGCGCCCAGCCGGGCCAGGCCCGCCGCCGTCGCCTTGCCAATCCCTGAGGTTGCGCCGGTAATCAGCGCGACCCGTCCCTCCATCGTGCGGTTCATCCCTGCGCTCCCTTTGTTAGCTTCGACATATGTACGAAGTGACATACAAACCCCTGTGGTATACTACCCTCATTGCGCTTCTATGTCAAGGGTGACATAGGATGCCGAGCACAGGAGAAGTATGTCGACACTTGGCTACGCGCTGCTCGGCCTGCTCGCCCGCGCGCCCGCCTCAGGCTACGACCTGTCGCGCGAGCTGCGGGCGCCGATCGGCTTCTTCTGGCGCGCCCGCCACAGCCAGATCTACCCCGAGCTGGCCCGGCTGGAGGCGGAGGGGCTGGTGAGCCACACGGCAGTGGAGCAGCAGGAGCTGCCCGACAAGAAGGTCTACACAATCACTGAGGCGGGGCAGGAGGCGCTGCGCCGCTGGGTGACCGAGCCGGTCGAGCCGGCGGTCGTCCGCGACGAGCTGCTGCTGAAAACCTTCTCGCTCTGGCTGGCCGACCCGGCGGCTGCGGCGGCGCTGTTCCGCGAGCACGAGCGCCGCCACGCCGAGCAGCTGCGGGTGTACGAGGAACTCCAGCGACAGCTCGAAGCCAAGGGCGAGGAGATCGCGCATCGGTCCTCGCCGATCTTCGCGGCCTATGTCACTCTCCAGCGGGGGATCATCTATGAGCGGCAATACCTGGAGTGGTGCCGCTGGGTCGCGGAGCAGTTGGAGCGCGGCGACTAAGAACAGCGAGGCGCCACGCCTATCGTGCGGCAGCTGCCGGGACCGCGTTTGGCTGCTTGGCGAGCTCGCGCAGCTGCTCCATCACCCCCGGCATCGGAAAGGTGGTAGCGCTGGCGCTCGCGGGCGCGCCGGCCGCCCTCGGCCTCACGGCGCACCAGCCCCCTCATTGTGGCGCACGGCGGGGATCGTTCCACAGCCAGGGGTGACCGCTCAGCACAGATCCGGGCTACCGCTGGCCGGGCAGGGGCTTGGGCTGCATAGCGCCGCTCACGTTCGCGGGCCGACTACCCCGTCGGCCGTAAGCCGGTTCCGCTCCTGAAAGGCGCGGACAGCCGCCTCGGTGAGCGGGCCGTACACCCCATCGATGACGCCCACCTCGTAGTCGAGGTCGTTCAGGCGCTGCTGGACCTCGCGCACCGTCGCGCCTTCTCGTAGCGGCTCGACCAGCGCAAGAATTGGGCTTTGCTCCGCGAGCGGCGCAGGCGGACCACCTCGGCCGCGCGCGACGAACGCGCGGGCCAGCTCCTCCAGGCGTCCGCCGCTCGCCGTGAGCAGCTCGTCCAGGGCCTACGCCTGCATTGCCGCCGAGGTCATGCCTCGCCCGTAGGTCGGGTTGAAGCTGCAGATAGCGTCGCCAAGCACCAGGAGGCCGTGGGGGAATTCGCGCAGCCGCTCGTAGTGCCGGCGCAGGCTGGCGCTGAACTTGTACGCGTAGATCTCTGAAAGCGGCTCGGCCGGGCCACGATCTCGGCGATCTCAAACGCGGGCAGTGAGCGGGCGTAGGCCAGAAGCCCGCCTCGTCTGTCGGGCAGTGGTCGCCGGCCCAACCGCCCATCGAGACGATCCAGCGATCGCCCTCGATCGGGAACAGCGCGGCAAAGCGGCGCTCACGCGGCGCCTCAGGCGTGTCCATCGTCCAGCTGCGGCCGAGCGGGCTGTCTGGGTCGCGGCGGTACAGCCGCGTAGCATAGCCGACGTCGACCTTCACCTCGCTGATTTCGGGCTCAGTGTAGCCGAGGGCAGGCAGCCCCTGCGGCGAGCGGGAGCCGCGACCGCTGCAGTCGACCACCAGCTCGGCGCGCAGCTCGCTGCTCGCCTCGCCCTCCCGGCCCTCGATGCGCACCCGGCCACTCGCCGCCCGGGGCCCTCCAGCAGCCCCAGGGCGGAGCATTGGTCGCGGAGTACGGGGTGAGTCTCGCTCATCTCGAGGCTCCTTGATGTGAGGCGCTGAGGGACACGCGCTCAGTATCGCCCCCTGCCCTACAGCGCTCTTGCGCCCGCCCTACAGCGGGCAAACAGTGTGCGCACAAAGGTCTGGCGGCGGTCGAGCCCGAGTGCTATAATGACGGCCCTATCTCGCTATAGCAGCCCGCCCCCTTCATGTCAGCCGAACTCCTCCCTAGCGCTGAAAAGGTGGCTTATGTTGCGTCTCCAGCTGCTTCGCGCTCCCGCTATTCTGCTCGATACCCTCAGCTGGCAGGAGATCGGTGGGCTCGGCGAGGATACGGCCCGCCCAGACGATTGGGCCGCGCTCAAAGAGATGGTGCGCCGCCGACTGGTTCGCGCGCCGGCCCGACGGCGTCACTGTGACCCGCGACGCCAGCGGCGCGCCGGTCGGGCTGAACTGTATTGTGAGTCTGTCCCCGACCGACACCGCCGACCCGTGCGCGCAGGCGATTCGTCAGTTTATGTGCACGCAGCCGCACATCGCGGCGATCCGATACCTGCTGAGTGCCCCCGGCCTGGCCGCGTCCTTTCACGTCTTCACCGACCCGGACGCCTGGTGTTCGGCGATCGAGCAGACACGCTTCATGCGCCTGCCGGCGGCCGACTTTACCGTCGCTGGACGCACCTACGGGGTTTTTATCACGACTGGCGAGCCGAGCCGGCGCAGGCCTGGCTCGCTGCGCTCGCCGAGGGGGAGCTGTGGGCGTAGTGGGCGCCTTCCAGGCGTGGAGGCGAGGACGCCTCGCCCAAGCACGTCCTGTGGCCGACACGCCGCCAACCTCAGGCCTCGAGCGCGTGTTTATGCCCGGCGAGCCCGCTCTGGCTATGCGTGCACGCCGTCTTGATCAGGGCATGCCCCTCGCTGAGCAGATTTGGGATGGGCTGGCAACTCTCGCCAAGGAACCCGACATTCCCACTATATGGTAAGGTTCGCACAGGCAATCCCTATAAGAGGCAAGGTGCCATGTCCAAGTCCGTGCTGCCCTTCCGCCAGATCCACCTCGACTTCCATACCAGCGAGCAGATTGTGGGCGTCGGCGCCGCCTTCGACCCTGAGGCGTTCGCCGACACGCTCGTGCGCGCCCACGTCGACTCGGTCACCTGCTTCGCCCGCTGCCACCACGGCTGGCTCTACTATGATAGCAAGCTCACCCCTGAACGACGCCACCCGCACCTCTCCACCGACCTGCTGCGCCGCCAGATAGAGGTTTGCCACGACCACGGTATTCGTGTGCCGATCTATATCACCGTGCAGTGGGATCACTACAGCGCCGATCAGCACCCCGAGTGGCTCGCGCGCGATGAGGAGGGGCGGCCCTTCGGCACCCCTACCTTCGAGGCGGGGTTCTACCGTCGCCTCTGTGTGGGCTCGCCCTACCGCGACTTTCTGGAGGCACACACCCGCGAGGTGTTGGAGCTGCTGCCGGTCGACGGGCTGTTCTTCGATATTGTGCATCCGCTGCCCTGCGCCTGCCGTCACTGCCGGCAGGCCATGGACGAGCGCGGCATGAACCCGGCGCGCCTCGCTGACCGGCACACCTACGGCCGGCTTCTGATCGACGCCTTTAAGCGTGAGATGACCGCCCTTGTGCGTGGGCTGAGCCCCGACTGCGCGGTCTTCTATAACGCCGGCCACATCGGCCCGCGCGACCGGGCCTCGGCCCGGGCCTACACACACTGGGAGCTCGAAAGTCTGCCGAGCGGCGGCTGGGGCTACCTCCACTTTCCGATCGCCCAGCGCTATGCGCGCACCCTCGGCCTGGAGTGCCTGGGGATGACCGGTAAGTTTCACACCTCCTGGGGTGACTTCCACTCCTTCAAAAATCAGGCCGCCCTTGAGTACGAGTGCTTTCGCATGCTCGCCCTTGGCGCGAAGTGCAGCGTCGGCGATCAGCTCCCGCCCTCCGGTGCTTTGGACGAGCCCGTGTACGAGCTGATCGGCGCGGTGTACGGCGGCGTTGCGCAGAAGGAGGCCTGGTGCCGCGGGGCGCGGCCGCTGAACGACATCGCCGTGCTCTCGCCTGAGGAGTTCGCCGAGCCAGACGCGGCCCGGCTACCTCAGCCGGCCATGGGCGCCGAGCGCATGCTCGACGAGGGCGGCCATCAGTTCGATATCGTCGATAGTCAGGCGGATTTCGGGGCCTACCAGCTGCTCGTGCTGCCCGACACAATTCCGGTGGACGCGGCTCTGGCGAGGAAGCTGGGGGCATATCTGGCCGGCGGGGGCGCTTTGATCGCGACGTTCGAGTCTGGGCTTGCCCCCGGCAAGGAGGGCTTCGCGTTGCCGCAGCTCGGCGTGGAGCTGGCCGGGGAGGGGCCACGCGACGCGCGCGGCGAGCTCGTGCGCGGGCGCCACTTCCCCAACGGGGACTACACTGAGTACCTGCGGCCGGGCGCCGCGGTCGGCAGCGGGCTGCCACCGACCGAGCACGCGATGTATATGCGCGGGCTGGAGGTGCGGGCTGATGCCGACGCCGAGGTACTGGCGGTGACGGTAGCCTCGCACTTCGACCGCAGCTACCGCCACTTCTCGTCGCACCGCCAGTCGCCCGCCTCGGGCCAGGTGCGCGGGCCAGCGATCGTGCGGCGCGACCGGGCTATCTACTTCGCCCACCCAATCTTCAGCCAGTACGCCCAGAACGCGCCGCGCTGGTGCAAGCAGCTCTTCCTGAACGCCGTCGCGATGCTCCTGCCTGAGCCGCTGCTGCGACACAATGGCCCGAGCACGCTTTTTGCCACGGTCAACGAGCAGGCGGCCGAGCGGCGCCTGGTGGTTCATCTGCTCCACTACATCCCCGAGCGGCGCGGCGCCGACTTCGATGTAATCGAGGAGGTGATCCCTCTGCATAACCTGGAGGTGTCGGTGCGGGCGGAGCGCCCCGTGCTCCGCGTGGCGACCGCGCCCGAGGGCGTCGAGCTGCCCTTTCGCGCTGAGAAGGGGCGCGTACGCTTCACTCTGCCGCGCCTTAATGGCCACCAGATCGTGGCACTGGAGCTGGAGGTTTCTACATACTAAGGAGCGCTCCCCTATGCGAATCACCAATGTGAGGCTCCGGCTCCTCTCCGGGTCGATGCCGGTTGAGGGCGAGTTTTGGGAGGAGCGGCTCAGCCGTCCGCTGGACATCTACCCCGAGCACAAGGCGGCGCCCGGGCTGTTCGGCGACACCCGCCTGGGGGAGCGGAGCAGCTACTCGATCGAGGCGGTCTTTGTGCAGCTCGAGACCGACGAGGGCGTCGTCGGGCTCGGCGGCCCCGTCTCGCCGAGCGTCGCCTACATCATCGACACCGAGCTGCGCTGGCTTCTGCACGGCGCCGACCCGATCGCCACCGAGCGCCTCTGGGATATGATGTACCGGCACGCCATCCACGGACGCAAAGGCACGGCGATGCACGCGATCAGCGTCGTCGACTGCGCCCTGTGGGATCTCCGCGGTAAGGCCGCCGGTCTGCCGGTTCACCGCCTGCTGGGCGGGCCGGTGCGCGAAACATTCCCCGCGTACGCGAGCGCGCTGGGATTCTCGCTCGAGCCGCGGCTGGTGGAGCAGCGCGCCCGCTCGATCGTCGAACAAGGCTACACCGCCACGAAGTGGTTTGTCCGTCACGGTCCGACCGACGGCCGGGCCGGCATGGAGCGGAACGTCGAGCTCGTGAGCACGCTGCGCGACGCCCTGGGGCCTGATGTCGACATCATGCTCGACGCCTGGAGCAGCTGGGATGTGCCGTACACGATCCGGATGGCCGAGCGCCTGGCCGAGTACGACGTGCGCTGGATCGAGGAGCCGGTGCTGGCGGATAAGATCGACGCCTGCGCTGAGATCCGCCAGCGCTCGAAGGTTCCGATCGCCACCGGGGAGCACGAGTATACGCGCTGGGGCTTGAAGCAGCTCATGGACGCACGCGCGGCCGATGTGCTCCAGCCCGACATCTACTGGGCCGGGGGCATCTCCGAGATGCTCAAGATCGCGGCGCTCGCCTCAACCTACGACCTGGTTCTGATCCCGCACGGCCACTCGACGCCCGCGACGGCCCAGTTCATCGCCGCCCAGCCGCCGACGCTGTGCCCGATTTTGGAGTACCTGATTAAGTGGAACGAGATCCACCAGTTCTTCTTCCGCCACCCGCTCAAACCAGTCGACGGCATGATCTCGGTGCCGACAGCTCCGGGCATGGGCGCTGAGCTCGACGAGGCCAAGATCGAGGCTGAGCGCGAGCTTCGCTGGTCGGCGTGACGGGCGGTAGCCCGCCGGGGCTGAGGGCACATTAGTGTACCACTGCAACGTTTGGCCGCGTTTACTGCAACCGAAAGTCAGCATCTACAGCACGCGCTGAGCTTGGGCTGGGCGATGGCGTACACCTGATGGCCCGGCGCCGGGTACGACCGCGACAGAGGAGCCGGGAGGAGGGCGAAGCGGCTTATGAAGATTACAGCGATCCGGACGGCGGCGACGCTGGGGCACGGTATGCACCTTTGGGTGCGCGTCGAAACCGACGAGGGCATCAGCGGTCTGGGCGAGTGCGTACACGGCGGCGTGCAGGCGATCGCGATCATCGACGAGCTGCGGCGCGAGCTGGTCGGGCGGGACCCCTTCCAGATCGACGCGCTCTTCGAGGACATGCGCCGGCGCCACGTCTTCGACGGCGGCTCCGCCGGAGCCCTGATCACTGCCCTCACCGGGATCGAGATCGCCCTGTGGGATCTCAAGGGTAAGGCTCTGGGGGTGCCGATCTACGAGCTTCTGGGCGGCAAGTTCCGCGACCGCATCCGCGTCTACGCCGACTGTCAGGTCGAGCCGAGCATGGCGTTCGACGAGATTCAGCGTGTGGTCGAGGGCGTCCTCGAGCGGGGCTTCACGGCCCTGAAGATCGACGTCGACCTTGGCGCCTACACCAACGACTACCGGCGCGGCCGCGGCATTTTGAAAGACGCTTTCAACTACACCGCCGACGCCTGGGAGCACGAGCGGATGGTGGCGCTGGTGGAGATGGTGACGAAGGCGGCTGGCGACGCCGCCGCCGTGGCCGTCGATGTCCATACACGGCTCGACGTGTCGAGCGCGATCCGCCTGGCGAGGGATCTCGAGCCCTTCCACCTGCTCTGGCTCGAGGAGCCGGTGCCCCCCGAGAACGTGGCGGCTATGCGCGAGGTGAAGCGCTCGACCTCAACGCCGATCTGCGCGGGTGAGAACCTGTACCTGCGTCACGGCTTTCGCGACCTGATCGAGCAGCAGGCCGTGGACATCATCATGCCCGACATCCCCAAGTGTGGCGGACTCTCGGAGTGCCGCAAAATCGCCAACCTCGCCGAGCTCTACTACATGCCCTTCGCGCCCCACAACGTTTCGTCGCCGATCGGCACCCTGGCCTCGGCCCACGTCTGCGCCACGGTTCCGAACTTTCTGGTGCTCGAGTTCCACTGGCTCCACCGCGACTACTGGGCCACGATCATCACCGATAAGGAGGACATCATCAAGGGAGGCGAGATCGTACTGAGCGACCGGCCTGGGATCGGCGTCGAGCTCGATGAAGCCGTGGCCCGTCAGTACCAGTACCCGGGCACGGGCTGGTTTGAGTGAAGGAGCGGCGGGGGGGCTTGCTCCGCCGCCCCACGCCGCGCCCGACACCTAGCGGCCCTGGGCTTTGCGCCACTCGTCGTACTCGGGGCGCGCCTCGTCCGAAAGAGGGTAGTACTTCCGCAGGTCGCCGCCCTGACTCAGCCGCAGGCGCGAGAAATCCTCCCATTCGGCGTGCTCACTTGCCTGGGTAAGCAGCTGCGGCGCCAGAGCGACCGGCACGACGACGGCGCCATCGTCGTCGGCGACGATAATGTCGCCGGGGATCACGAGGACGCCGCCGCAGGCGACCGGGACGTTGACGGCGAAGGGGATGATGTTTGTCTGGGTGTGAAAGTTGGGCGTCACCCCGCGCAGCCACAGGCCGAGCCCGAGCTCCTTCACCTTCGGGTAGTCGCGGATACAGCCATCGATGACCACTCCAGCGCCGCCGCGGCCTTTGAAGTAGGTCAGCATCATCTCGCCGAAGATGCCGCTGCTCATATCGCCCCGAGCGTCGACCACGACCATATCGCCGGGCTGGGCGTGGTAGAGGACGTGGCGATGGAGCTGGCGCTCCGGGTCCTGGTACTCGTCCTCGCCATAAAGGTCCTCGCGCTTGGGCATGAACTGGAGGGTGAGCGCTGGCCCGGCGACGGCCTTGCCGGGCGACCAGCAGACGGGCCCCTTTATGAACGGGTCGCGGACGCCCATACGGCTCAGCTCGCCCGCGGCAGTGGCGCTGCCGATCTTCGCCAGGCCCTCGACCAGCTCTTTGGACGGACGCACGATGTCCTGTGTCTCGATCATAAGCCCTCTCGCTTGTTCAGTGGGGTTCCGGCAGGCTATTGTAAGCTCGCCGGGAACCCACTGCGATCTCCTTTACCGGGTGTCACGAAGGGAACGTGGCCGTCAGGGCCACCCGGCCCGGCCACGTCTCGGGGTTGAGCACAAAAGTTGGCCGTTCGCCCGCCAGCACCTGGAGCACCTGGTCCACCACGCTCTGCGACATCCGCCACACGCCCATATCCGTGTTGCTGGCGATGTGGGGCGTGACGATAACATTGTCCATGTGGAGCAGGGGGTTGTCTGGCGACGGTGGCTCGGGGTCGAACACATCGAGCGCGGCCCCGGCCAGATGCTCGCTCGCGAGGGCGCGTATGAGCGCCGCCTCGTCAACGACGGGCCCGCGGCTGACATTGATCAGGAGCGACCGCGGGCGCATCAGCCGGAGCTCGCGCTCGCCGATCAGATGGCGCGTCTCCGCGGTGAGCGGGGTGTGCAGGGTGAGGATGTCGACCTGCGGCAGCAGGGCGTTCAGGCTGGCGGCCGTTGCCACGCCGGCGGGGAGGCTGTCCGGATCGCACGCGTAGGGATCGTAGACGACGACGGGCATCTTCATCCCCAGGGCGCAGATCTCGGCCACGCGGCGGCCGATCCGCCCGCAGCCGACAACGCCAAGCGTCCGATCGCGCAGCTCCATCCCGCGCAGCTCGGCATACTTCCACGGCCTGCCGGAGCACAGGGTGGCGTGGCCCCGCACAATCGTCTTAGCCAGGGCGAGCATAAGGCCGACCGCGTGCTCGGCGGTGCTTTCCGTGGGCGCGTCGGGGGTGTTTGCGGCAAGCACGCCGTAGCGGGTGGCGACCGGCACGTCGAGCGTGTTGTAGCCAATACCGTGCCGGATCACCAGTTTGAGGTTTGGGCCGGCCCGCTCGATAAATTGCGCATCGACGAGGCTCCCGCCGATGATCGCCGCATCCACACCAGGCAGCCGGTCGGGTGTCCCCGCCACCACAACGGCGTGCGCTTGTAGCCGGGCCAGCGCCTCAGGGTGGAGGGCAACCTCGGTCCACACAGTCGGTCGCATACTGGTACTCCTCATTGAGCTTCGCCAGACACAGGATGGCCGCCTGCCGGTTGACTGTTGCGGCGGCTCAGTACAGCTGGCCGCTGCCCTGGGTAGGGCCCGGCCCGGCCGCGCCGCTAACGTCGACCGCGCCCAACTCCGCCTGGGCCGCCTTCGCCATGAAGGCGGCGTCGCTGGACAGGGCCAGGAACTGAAAGCCCTGCCGGATGCGCGCGCTCACCTCGGCGGCACTGAAGCAGTGCTTGCCGGCGGCCTTGCCGGTGCGCCGGGCCGCCGCCAGTACCGCCGCCATCGCCGCCTCGTGCTCGGTGCCCGGCCCGGTATCGCTGAGGCTGAGGCCCATGGAAAGGGCCAGGTCGTTCGGCCCGATAAAGCAGCCGACCACCCCCTCCACCGCAAGGATGGCCTCGGCCCGCTCGACGGCCTGGATCGTCTCGATCATCACGATGACCGCCAGGTGCTCGTCGGCCCATTTCCGGTAGTCGCCCTCAATGTATGGGGCCAGCCGGCTGCCGCCGAAGCTGCGCTGGCCCCGGGTCGCGTACTTCATGTTCGCCACCGCGGCCCGCGCGTCCTCGGCGCTGTTCACCATCGGGACGACCAGGCCGAGCGCGCCGGCGTCGAGAGTGCGCTGGATCCAGACCGTATCGTTCCAGGGGACGCGGGCCAGCGGGGCCGCCCCGCCGAGCTGGGCAGCGCGAAAGCAGCCGACCATCGTCTCGAAGCCGACCGGGCTATGCTCGACGTCGACGACCAGCCAGTCCCACCCGACGTGGGCCATGCTCTCCGCCGCCACCGGCGAGCAAAGCGAGAGCCAGCTGCCGACCGAGGGCAGGCCCGCCCGTAGCTTGTCTGTGACGGGGTTGGTCGCGATTTTGGTTCGCCCCAGCTGATCCATACCGCTGCTCCATCAAAGGCGTAGCCGAAGCGATCACCCGCGCCTCGCCCGGCTGCGCCATCTTCGCTGACCGCTGATTGTCCTCGCGCTGACTCGGTGCCACAATTGTAATCCTCGACACATGCCCGTGTCAATAACTGGTTATTGACGCGCCTATGTTCATCACTTACAATTCGGCTGTCACCAGTGTGCATAACTATCTGCTCTAACCAGGCGCGGCCCGCTGCCCTCCTCGCTGTCCAGGGTATGGAAAGGAGCAGCTATCGCCGGAACGGCCCACTTACCCCCTCCGCACATGCTTTCGCCATAAGGTCGATGAAGACCTTTCCGCGCATGCCCTCGCAACAGGGTCGTTGAAGAGCTCGCGCAGCCTGCAGCAACAAAGGAGTGCAAGGCATGGATCCCGATCGCGTGAAGCGAAAACTGTCTCGGCGTGGCTTTCTGAAAGCCGCCGTCTACGGGCTGGGCGTTAATGTGCTGGCCGCCTGTGGCGCTGCCCCATCAGCCGGCGACCCGGCCGCTCCGACCAGCGCCCCAGCCGCCCCAACCAGCGCCCCGGCTGCCACGACCGCCCCCACCGCCGCAGCCGCGGCCACGACCGCCCCCACCGCCGCAGCCGCGGCCACGACCGCCCCCACCGCCGCAGCCGCGGCCACGACCGCCCCCACCGCCGCGGCCACCGCCACTCCGGCGCCGCTTCCCGAAGGCTCGGCGGGCAAGCTCACGGTCATTCACCGCACCGAGTATTTCCAGGGCGTCCAGGAGACATTCCGCAACCTGGTGACGGAGTACGCCGCGAAAAACGGCATCGAGCTCGATATCTCGACCGCCAACCCCGAGCAGTTCGGCGACTTCAACGCCAAGATGCAGGCGGCGGTGCAGGCCGGCAACCCCCCAGACTTGGCCTACCATACTCTGCAGATTCCCCAGCTCTACTTCCTCGACGTGCTCGAGGACGTGACCGACGTGGTCGAGCAGCTCATCGCCCTCTACGGCGAGGTAGTGCCGGCCACCGCCGCCAAGAACGCTAAAATCGATGGCCGCTGGTGGGCCGTGCCCTTTATCAGCAACTCGGGCGCCTGGTTCGCCCGCCGCGACTGGATCGAGGAGGCCGGCTACGACCCGGAGGAGGTCGCCGAGGGTGACTACAACCTCCGCCGCGAGGTCGCGCTCGCGATATCTGACCCGGCGCAGAACCGCTTTGGCTGGGGCATTACCGTCAACCGTAGCGGCGACGGCCACGGCTTCATCACCCACGTCATCCAGTCCTTCGGCGGCCGCTTTGTGGACGAGACGGGCGAGAAGGTGGTTTTCAACTCGCCTGAGACGGTCGAGGCCGTGCGCTGGCTCGAGGAAACCTACACCGACCCGAAGTACCAGCCCATGCTTCCGCCCGGCGTGGCTAGCTGGACCGATACCAGCAACAACGAGGCCTACCTGGCCGGCACCCTCGGCTTCACCAGCAACGCCTTTTCGATCTACGCCCAGGCCAAGCGCGACAACAACCCGGTGTTCCCCAACACGATGGTGATGAACCCGCCTGTTGCCAACGACGGCACACTCCTTCACTCGGGGGCCAACGGCTGGTTCACAATCTTCAAGGGCGCCCAGAACGTCGACGCGGCTAAGCAGCTGATCCTTTACATGCTCGATCCGGCCAACTTCATCCCGATGGTCAAGCAGGGCGGCGGCCTTTTCCTGCCCGCCTACAAGAACCTGTGGACCGATGAGGTTCTGGCGGTCGACCCGAACTTCAGTAGCCTGCAGGAGATCATCTTCAACCCGACGCCGTGGACTGGCCAGGCCTACCCGGCCGACCCGAACGCCGCCGTCTCGGCGATCGATGGCCAGTCGATCACCAGCCAGATGATGGCGAACGTGATCAATGGCAGCATGAGCGCCGAGGAGGCGGTCGAGGACGCCCACAACAAGATCGTGCAGATCTTCGAGGAGCTGGGGCTGCCGCAGAGCTAGGACGCGCCAGAGGGGCCGGGCGGCTACCGTGTCTGCGGCGGGCCGCCCGGCCGTGCTGGGGCAGCAGAGGGATAGGTTATGGCAAAAGGGGTAACGAGCGGCAGCCAGGCGACGACGCTGGCACCAGGGGCGCGCCGCCGCTCACGCACCGACGTGATCCTCGGCCGCGATTGGCGTGTCGCGCTGCTGTTCGTGCTCCCGCTCGTTGTAATCATGACGGGGCTGATCCTTTGGCCGTTCATCAACGCCATCCTGCTCAGTTTCACCACGCGCTCGATCACCCGCGTCGAGCAGTTCGTCGGCCTGCGCAACTACGCCCTGCTCCTGCGTGACGTTGATTTCCGTAGCGCCGTCAACAACACTGTCGTCTTCACCGTGGTATCGGTCTCGTGCAAGCTCGCGGTAGGCATGATCATCGCGCTGCTGTTGAACAGCCGCCTGCCGCTGCGCAACATCCTCACCGGCGTGATGCTGCTACCCTGGATCGTGCCCGAGGTCGTGACGGCGATGGCCTGGCGCAGCATCTACGACCCGATCTTCGGCGGTCTGAACCCCATCCTTGAAGGCCTCGGCCTGATCGACCGCAAGGTGGCATGGCTCGCCGAGCCGCGGCTGGCCATGCCCAGCGTGATCGCGGTGAACATCTGGAAGGGCATCCCCTTCTTCACCATGCTGCTGCTGGCCGGCCTGAAGGCGATCGACAGCGAGCTCTACGAGGCGGCCATGGTCGACGGGGCGAGCGCGTTCCAGCGCTTTCGCCATATCACCCTGCCCGGCCTGCGCTATGTGATCGCCGTCACCGTGCTGCTCTCGACGATCTCGACCTTCAACACCTTCGGGCTGGTCTACCTGCTCACCGGCGGCGGGCCGGGCGGCGCCACCCGGCTCTACTCGATCCTGGCCTACGAGAAGGCGATCATCGGCCTGCGCTTTGGCCCCGGGGCCGCGGTGGCCCTCAGCATGGCCCCCGTGCTGGCGATCTTCATCCTCATCCTGGCCCGCTTCATGCGCCGCGATGAGAGCGCCGTCCGCGCCAACGATGGGCCGGTCGACCGGGCCTTCGCCTGGGTCGGGCGCGGGCTTGGCCGGCTGTTCGACCTGATTATGTGGCCCATCGAGCTGGTCGTCTCCGGCGTCGGGTCCCTCTTTAACGCCGCCGGGCGCGCCCTGGCCACCCGCCGCGCCGACGGCCAGCAGCGCCCGCTACTCAGGCACCATCAGCGCGAGCGGGTCACGATCGGGCTGCAGTGGCTGATCATGCTGCCGCTCCTGCTGTTCGTGCTCTTCCCGTTCTACTGGGTCTTCATCACGGCGTTCAAGTCGAACCTACAGATCCAGCGCTACGAGTCGATCTACTGGCCGAGCCCCTGGACGCTAGAGCAGTTCCAGACCCTGATCTTCGCCACTCCGTACCTCACCTGGTTCGGCAACACCGTGCTCGTGGCGACGAGCACCACGGTGCTCTCGGTCTTCCTTTCCGCCCTGGCCGGCTACGCCTTAGCCCGGCTGCGCTTCGCCGGCGCTGGCTTTATCACCACCGCGCTGCTGATCACATACCTGTTGCCCGGATCGCTGCTCTTCATCCCGCTCTACCGCATCCTGACCACCCTCGGCCTGATCAACAGCTACGCGGCCCTGATCGTCACCTACCCAACCTTTTTGATGCCGTTCGCCACCTGGGTCATGCTCGGCTACTACCGCTCCATCCCCGTCGATCTCGAGGACGCCGCGATGATCGACGGCGCCACCCGCCTGGGCGCCTTCTGGCGCATCACCCTGCCCCTAGCCGCCCCCGCCCTGCTTTCGGTCACTTTGTTCGCCTTCACCAACGCCTGGAATGAGTTCCTGTTCGCCTTCGTCTTTATCACCCGCGAGACGCTGTTCACCCTGCCGGTCGGCCTGCAGCAGCTCGTCTTTGGCGACATCTACCCCTGGGGCCAGCTCATGAGCGCGTCGCTGCTGATGGCTATCCCGGTGGTGGGGCTGTACATCTACGCTCAGAAGTACATGGTTGAGGGGCTGACCGCCGGGTCGGTGAAGGGCTAACCATTGAAGATCGTCGAGTACCGCGTCACCCCGATCGCCTTCGCCGACCCGCCCCTGCGCTCGGCTTTCGGCCTGCACGCGCCCTACGCCCTGCGCACGATCGTCGAGCTGGTCACCGACGACGGGATCAGCGGCGTGAGCGAAACCCACGGCGGCGACGCGGTGGTGGCCGACCTGGAGGCGGTGCGCGGGCAGGTGGTCGGGCGCGACCCCTTCCAGCTCGCCGACCTGGAGCGCACCTTGCTCGGTGGCGACTCGCCGGAGGGGGGCGAGGTGCCCACGCCCTGGGAGGGCAGGCTGCACTCGCCGCCGCGCACCTTCGGCGCGATCGAGGTGGCCTGCCTCGATATCATCGGCAGGGCGACGGGGCGCCCGGTGTGCGATCTGCTCGGCGGCCGGGTGCGCGAGCGCGTGCCGTTCAGTGCCTACCTGTTCTACAAGCACGCCGGCGCCGGAGGCGCGCTCGGCTTCGATTCCGACCCTGAGGCCGCCGCTGGCTGGCCCGCCGCCCGCCAGCGCGAGGCGCTCACCCCGGAGGCGCTTGTGGAGCAGGCCAGGGCGATGTGCGACGCCTTCGGCTTCCAGTCGATCAAGCTCAAGGCCGGCGTGCTGCCGCCCGACGATGAGATCCGCACGATCCGGCTGCTGCGCGAGGCCTTCGGCCCCGGCGTGCCGCTGCGCATCGACCCCAACACGGCCTGGTCGCTGGCGACGAGCGCGCGCTGCGGGGAGGAGCTGGCGGGGCTGCTGGAGTACTACGAGGATCCGGTGGCCGGGAAGGAGGACATGGCCCGGCTGGCCGAGCGCTGCTCCATCCCCCTGGCGACCAACATGTGCTGCGTGAGTTTCCACGACCTGCCGGCGACCGTCCGGCACGGTAGCGTGCAGATCATCCTCGGCGACCACCACTTCTGGGGCGGCCTGCGGGCCTCGGTCGAGCTAGCGCGCATCTGCCGCACCTGGGGGCTCGGCATGTCGATGCACAGCAACTCGCACCTCGGCATTTCGCTCGCCGCGATGACCCACCTGGCCGCCGCCGTGCCGAACCTGACCTACGCCTGCGACACGCACTACCCCTGGCAGGCCGAGGAGATCATCGTCGGCGGCAAGCTGAAGTTCGAGGGCGGCGCGCTCGCCGTGCCGCGCGCGCCGGGGCTGGGCGTCGAGCTCGACCACGACGCCCTGGCTCGCATGCACGAGCAGTACCGCTCCTGCGGCTTGCAGCACCGCGACGACCAGATTGAGATGCAAAAGGTCGAGCCCGGCTGGCGGCGCGTGATCCCGCGCTGGTGAGGCGCCCGCTTGGCCGCTGTCCACCAGGCCCGGGCGATCAGCATGGTCTGGAGCGGCAGGCGCACCCGTGGATCTTTTCACGACCAAAGGTGCACGTGAAGGGTGGCGTCGGGGCGCGGTGGAGCTGTTAGAACCAGCGGCGCTTGTCGACCACATTCAACAGCTCATCGTCCTGGACGAAGCGCCGGGCGTTCTCAAGGAGGATCTCCAGCCGGCGCTCGTCGAGATACGGCCCCTCGCCGGCCACGTGTGGTGTCAGGAGCAGATTAGGTGCGTCCCAGAGCGGGTGATCGATCGGCAGCGGTTCCTGCTCGAAAACATCCAGACCGGCGCCCGCGATAAGACTCTCACGAAGTGCGACGTTTACGTCATCCAAACGCAGCGTCATGCCGCGTCCGATGTTGATGAGGAACGCGGAGGGCTTCATCAGCCGCAGGCGCGCCAGGTGGATGAGCCCTTCCGTCTCGGGCGTGTGCGGCACGGTGAGAATCACCCAGTCGGCCTGAGGCAGGAGCTGGTCGAGCTCGTCAGGCCGGTGGAGCGCCTCCATCCCCTCGGGCGGCGTGGGCAGCCGTGCGTCCACCCCGACGACACGCATACCGAAGGCAGCGCAGAGCCGTGCTGTCTCCCCTCCAATACCTCCAACGCCGACGATAAGTGCGGTCGACTCCGGTAGGTGGACGACGCCCGCCCCCCCTGGCGCCGGCCGCCACTCACGACGGAGCTGCTGCGGAATGTAGCGGTGGAGGCCCCGGGCGAAGGCCAGGACGTAGGCAAGGATGTGGGCCGCGATGTGGTCGTTGTAGATGCCACGGAAGTTGGTCACGACCACCGGGTGGTCGATCAGGGCCGGGTAGTAGTATCCGGCGGGTGGGGCGGCGGCGGGTGCCTGGAGCCAGCGTAGCCGATGGGCGTGGGGCAGCAGATCGGGTGAAAGTGTGCCGAAGGCGCCGCCGGCTTGCGGGAGCTCGTGTTGAGCCTGCTCCACACTTTCGGCGACGACGACGCGCAGCCCAGGAACGCCGGCCGTCAGCTGCGCCGCCCACTGGCGGATTGTCTCGGTGGCGGGCGGCAGGAAGAGGAACATTTCAGCCATGGGCAAACCTCAGAGGGATGTCTGCGCCGGCAGTGAGGCCGCCAGCGCCCCGCCTGTCGTGGTCAGTCATGGTAGCACATCATCGCCCCAAAATGGCTCGTTCGGCCAATGTGTCCACACGTCCCGCTTGCTAGAGTGCGAAGCATGACACACCGTTCCTACAACCTGAGCAAGCTATGAGCACCATTGTCCCACCAGAGCGCGCTGCAACCCACTCCATCCGCCACGTACTTGTTGTTGGAGCCGGGCTGGCCGGCTTGGGCGCCGCGCGGGCTCTCAAGGAGCTCGGCTACGACGTCACGGTTCTCGAGGGCCGCGAGCGCATCGGCGGGCGCTGCCACACGGTGGACCTGATCGATCTCGGCGCCCACTGGATCCACGGCACCGAGGGCAACCCAATCACCAACCTCGCGCGCGAGCTCGACGCCGATACAACCTTCACCGGCGGCGATAGCAGCTACACGGGCGGGTGGGAGCGCCTCGTGTTCCATGGCTCCGACACGCGCCCAATCTCTGCCGAGGTCAAGACGAGCGGCATTCTGGCCGCCGACATGATGTGGGAAGATTTGGACGACCTGCGCAGCGCACGCGCCGAGGCAGGGCTGCCCGATATTTCGATGGCCGAGGCCCTGCGGCTGCTGCAGCGGCCCGCGGCGGTCGGCGCGGCCCACGCCGTGGATTGGCATCTGACCCTCGCCCTTCGCGACGATTGCGGCGCCCCCCTCGACCAGATCTCGGCCTACGCCTGGGACGATGGCTACGAAGTCTACGGCTATGGCGACAGCGTGTTCACCGACGGTTACGGCGACCTGACCGCCCGCCTGGCCGAGGGTCTGTCGATCCAGCTCGACGAGCAGGTGAGGACAATTAGCTATAATCAGCCCGGCGGCGCCCCCGCCCGCGTCATGACTGAGCGCGGCACGTACGAGGCCGACGCGGTGCTGGTGACGGTGCCCCTGGGCGTGCTGCAGGCCGGCAACATCACCTTTGATCCACCCCTCCCCACGGCGAAGCAGGCCGCGATGAGCCGCCTGAAGATGGGCAGCCTGGCCAAGGTGGTGCTACGCTTCGCCGAGCCCTTCTGGCCCCGCAACCAGTATGTCTTCGGCTACGGCGGCCCCGTGGAGGATCGGCCCACCAGCGTGATCAGCATGTGGAAGTCGCACCGCATCCCGGCGCTGGTTCTGCTCGGAGGTGGGGAGCTCGGCAGGTTTATTGAGCATGCGCCGGAGGCCGAGGTTACGGCCTGGGCGATGGCGACCCTCGGCGAGCTGTTCGGCACGGACATCCCCACGCCGGAGGCCGTGATCCGCACCAGCTGGCAGGACGACCCCTTCGCCCGCGGCGCGTACAGCTACATCCCAGTAGGGGCCACGCCAGAGGATATCGCGACGCTGGCACAGCCAGTGGGCGCGCAGCTCTTCTTCGCCGGGGAGGCGACTAGCCGCGAGCACTGGGGCTGCGCCCACGGCGCCTACGCCTCAGGACTGCGCGAGGCAGCCCGCATCAGCGGGGACGCCCGCGTGCTGCCGGTGCGCCACTTCGCCGAGAACAGGCGCTGGCGCCAGACCCTCTCGCGAACCACGCGTTTGTTCAACGCGGCCGCCTCCAGCGCCGATCGGCAGGAGCTTGAGCGGCGGGCTGCCCTGCTCGCGCGCGGCGCCGTTTTCGGCGCGGTGCCGGCCAACGAGCTGCACCTGCTGGCGGCTATGTTCGAGCCGGTTGCCTTCAGCGAGGGACAGGTGCTCTGCCGGGAGGGCGAGGAGGCTAACCACGTCTATGCCCTTGTCGCCGGCGAGGTCGAGGTGCGGCTGCCCGATGGGTCGCTTGCGCGCGTCCTCGACGCCGGCGAAATCGTGGGCGAGTACGCCCTGCTCGGACATGGGCGGCGTACCGCCACGCTGGTCGCCCGAGGCGAAGTGCACGCTCTCCAACTCGACTACCAGCGTTTCTCACGGTTCCTCCTGGCCTTCCCCGACGCGACACTGGCGCTGCTGCGCCTCGCCGTCGACCAGCTGCTGAACCGGGCCATCTAGTTACCCTTACAAAGGCGTTCCGCACCTCGCTATAGCGCCAAAGACCGAACGGGCGCTCGCGCAGCGCGGCGGGTGTGAGCGGGCCGCGCGGCCCGCTCAAGATCGTAGCGGGCAAGCAGCGGCCGTCCGCACGTGGGGCAAAGATTTATGAGTTGATCGGCGTCGTAGCGGGCGCCGCACATCCCGCACTCAAGGTGGGTCAAGGTCGACTGGGGGCGCGAGAAAGACATACTGTTCTCCATATGGGCTGAGGCTCGCTAAACGAGCTTATGGCGGATCGATCCCAAGGCGAGTGTACTGCTCCGGCGGGGCTTCGCAGGCGCGCAGGTGCTCCCAGATGCTCGACAAAGTGGGCCTCGCGGGCGGGGGCGTCCAAAGGGCTGAGCTGGGCCGGGTCTCCATCGGATAGAGCAGTCCTCTCGCCCAGCAGCGCGCCGGCAGGACTGAATTTCGTCACGACGACGTCCCCATCACGGGCGCCGGTCACGTAAACGTTGCCGGCCTGGTCGAGGCCAAGGTTGCGGTGCGCGCCGTACATCTCGGCGTCGAGGTAGGTGCTCCAGGCAATGGCGCCGGCGGGGGTGAGCTTGAGCAGTGCCCCGCTACTCGCCGGCAGCGTGCCGAGGGCCGGGCTCTTCAGCGGGAAGTTGTCCGACGTGGTATAGGCCGCCACCACTGCCTCGCCGGCGGCGGTCACCGCGATCGCGACGCCGTCATCGCTGTTGCGCCCGCCGATGAGCGTGCTGTAGATCACCTGCCTGCCGGTCGGGTCGAGCTTGGTGACGAAGATATCACGACCGGTCGCGCGGGCTCCGCCGGTGCCGGGGAAGTTGTCGGAATAGGTTCGGCCCGTGAGGTAGATGTTGCCCTGGGCGTCCAGGGCTACGCCGTAAGCTTCCTCGTGGCCCAAAAGCGCCTCCGCCTCGGACGCCACCGTTCGCAAGCGTGCGTAGCCGGCTGGGGTCTGCCCGCGGCCGTCAAAGAGCAGCAGGCTCCAGTGCGGGCCGCGGAGCCGGTCGAACAGGCGCAGCGGGAAGCCGTCCGGGCTGAGGCCGCAGGCGTCGGGGGCGCGGTCGCCCGCGCGGGGCCCTTGCTGGAAGCTGAGCCGGTCACCCAGGCCCGCCTCCTCATTGGCGCCATCGGGTAGGAGCGCCGGCAAGGGGCGCCAGGGGATCGGCTCCAGGGCGAGCGGCGACCCGCGATAGTTAGTGCCGAGCTGGGCCATGCTGCGCGCCAGCGCGCCCTTGACGGGCCGGAGCGAAAGCAGCGGCAGCAGCACGCGCTCGCGGAGCAGCGTCATCAGTGGCTGATCCGAGAAGATTGCGTCGTGGCCCTGGCTGCTGCCCTTAAGTACCGCCGCCGCCACGGGCCGCCGCTCGCGCTCGTAGCTGTCGAGCAGGGCCTCAGGCGCCTTGCCCTGGAGCACCGCCGCCAGCTTCCACCCCAGGTTGTAGGCGTCCTGAACGCCGGTATTCATCCCCTGGCCGCCGGCCGGGCTGTGGACGTGGGCCGCGTCGCCAGCGACGAACACCCGCCCGACCCGGTAGCGGTCAACCATGCGCCGGTTGAAGCGGAAGTGGGACAGCCAGGAGGCCTCGTGTAGCTCCAGGTCGGCCCGGCCGGTCCGCTCGCGAAAAAGCCGCTGGAACAGCTCCAAACTGGCTGGCTCGTGGGCCAGGGGCGAATCGGGTGGCAGCTCGATCAGCACCTGCCAGGCTCCGGTGCCGGCGAGGACGCCTGCGCCCACCACGCCGTCAGGGTGGAGCCAGGCGAAGCTGGTGTCGGCCGGCTTCAGCGCAGGTATCGCGATATCCCCGACAAGGAAGTGCTCCGGCTTAGTCTCGCCGTCGAAGCGCAGGCCGATGAGCCGCGCACCGTGCTCCTGCCGCCGTCGCTGCCCACGAGGTAGCAGACGCAGATCTCCTCGGCCGCGCCGGTCTGCGTCTGCTGCACCGCCGCCGTCACCCCGCCGGCGCTCTGCTCCAGGGCCAGCAGCTCGTGAGACAGCTCCACGCTTACCCCGAGCTCGGCCAGCCGCGCCCAAAGGATGGCCTCGGTGCGCCACTCGGGGAGGTAGGCGATGTTGGGGTAGGGCACGTCGGCGGTGGGCTGGGCGATCAGGTTGAGCTCGGTGACGAAGCGTGCGTCCTGGTAGATGCGAGCGCGCATATCCGTCTTGGCGCCAGCCAGCACCTGCTCGACGATGCCCAGGTCATCGAAGACCTCCAGGGTCCGCGGCTGCACCCCTTTGCCGCGCGAGCTGTTTGGAAAGGCGTCGAGCTTGTCGATGACCCGCACACCCACACCACGCCGCCGCAGCTCAATGGTGAGCGTGAGTCCGGTAACTCCGGCCCCGACGATCAGCACGTCGGTGTGAGCCGAGCCCTGAATGGCTGATAGTGTGTTCATCACAGTGTCTCCTTAGCTGTCCGAAGGTGCGATGCTTGCCCCGCGCTCCCGCAGTCGCAGGCTGGCGAAACAGGCGATGATGGCGGCCATCACCGGGACGATCAGCAGGCTGTACTGCTCGGGGAAGGCGGCGTAGTGGGCTGTCGAGCCCGTGACCACCGTGAGCACGTGGAAGGGGATGCCGATCGGGAAGTAGACCAGGATCGCCGCCAGGGCGACCCGGTGCCAGCGGCCGCGAAACCGAAAGCTGCGCCATGCCAGCCAGCCGGCCACGCTGACGTAGCACATCGGCACGGTGAGTAGCAGCTCGAAGGCGGGCGTGATGATGCGCGGCAGGGCTTCCCGGCCAAGCAGGATGGCGGCGATATGGGCCCCAGCGCCGAGGAGCAGCGTGCCGATCGCCGTGCCGCGCACGTAGAGCCCCGCCCGCCGGGCTGAGCGTAGCCAGTGCGGGATAGGCTCGCCGCTGTCTGTCAGTGCCAGACAGGTCAGCTGCGCGCCGGCAAGCAGCGTGTGGGCGGCCGTGGACACCACGCCCACGGCGGGGGCCCCCATCAACGCGTAGACCGGCCAGAAGCGCAGGTTGCACACCCCGAGGAACAGGTGGACGCCGAGGGCGAGGAGGTGCCAGCCCCAGCGCTGCTGCTGCTGGGCGCCGTGGAGCAGCAGCAGCCCGACGAGGGCGGCCAGCCCGTGGGCCTCGACGGCCCCGATGGCGAGGGGCTGGCCGGCGAGCCCGGCGAAGGGGCCGGCGGCGAAGTGATAGCCGACAAGATCGGCGCTGAGCGCGGCCAATCCGGCGACGAGCAGCAGCGCGCCGTTCAGCCACAGCGTCGTGCGCGCTAGATGAGGCGGGGCGTGAGAAGCCGGAGCCGTCATCGGTGCGTAGCGCATAACTGTACTCTTTCTGTGCGGCGGCCCGGCTCGGGCCGCCGCATATCAGCCTTATGGAAAGGCGTGCCCGGCGGTCAGCGCGGCCGCGGGCCGCCGTGCTGCGTCCAGAGCGCGTAGCCGAGCCAGAGGTAGCCCGCGCCGACGAGGATGGCGCCCAGGTAGTCAACCCCCTGCCAGACCAGGGCGCCGAACGCGAGCGGCACGGTTCCGATGAGCACTAGCAGGCTCGCCCAGCGCGGCAGTACTCCCACCCGGGCGCTCACGCCAAAGAAGAGCAGCGTACCCAGGCAATAGATCGCCCCGCTGACGGCCATATAGACCGTAAACACGCTGTCGCCGATGATTGGCCCCGGAAACGCCAGCAGGTGGATGGCCGCGTGATCACGGGCCAGCACCGGGAATATCAGGGAGTCCGGCACCAGCAGCCCCACGCTCAGGATGACGCCGCTCAGCATGGCGATGAAGCCGACGAGCCCCGCCGCGCCAGCACGCTCGATCTGCACCGCGTAGAGCGCGAGCAGCGCGAAGGCGCTGGCGACGAAGGCGAGGATGGCAAGCACGTGGACCACCTCCCAGGTGGTGTGCTGGGCCTCGTGGGCCAGGGTGGCGAAGCTGCGCGGCGGGTGCAGCAGGTTGGCGACGATGGTGAGCGCCCCAGCCAGGGCGCTGGCCGCACCGCCCCAGCGGACAAGCTTTGCCGGCGTGACCGCCGGGTGTGAGGCGGCGCCTTTAGCCGTTTTGGCGACATCAGCGGATCGGAGGGTGGTCATTGCCGGGCTCCTTTCGTGCGATTGCACTGTGGGCCCAGCCTACACCGGCACGGGGGGGTTACGCGGGTATCGAAAGATGTAGCAGGTGGGTTATTTTGGGCGGGGGTGGGGCAGCATCTAGAGCAGGCCGAGCTCACGGGCGCGGGCGATGGCCTGGGTGCGGCTGTGCACGTCGAGCTTGCCGAGGATGTTGTTGACGTGCTTTTTGACGGTGCCGACGCTGAGGATGAGCGCGTCGGCGACCCCCTGGTTGGAGGCGCCGCCGGCGATTAGCCGCAGGATCTCACGCTCGCGGGCGGTGAGCACCTCGGGCAGCTCTCCTTGGCCAGCGGGAGCCGGCTCGGCGGGGGTGCTGGACACCAGGGCGAGCAGCCGGGTGGTGTACGCCGGCTCAAGGCCGCGGGCCAGGGCGGCGCGCAGCAGCGCGGCCATGGGCGCCCCCTCGTCCACGAACACCCGCACATACCCCTCGGGGGCGGCGGCGAGGGCGGGGGCGAGGGTCGCGAGCGCTCGGTCGGTCTCCCCGCCGGACTGAAGCGCGAGCGCCTCCAGCGTGCGGATCCTGACGACGCTATCGTGGCGCTCCTTCGCCTCCGCATCGGCCAGCAGGCGACCGAGCAGCCCCAGCGCCCGCCCGCGCGGTTCGTCTGCCCCGCCGCCCCGCGCCTCCGCCAGCCAGACCCGCGCCAGGATCAGGTACTCCGGCTCCCGGAGAAACAATGTTTCCCCATCGAGCTCCGGGACCACCGTCGCCGCCCAGCGCATAGCGGCAGCACGATCCCCCGCCGTCAGCGCGACGAGGGCCCCCGCGGCGGCCAGCTGATCCAGCAGATACGGGGCAGCCGCCCGCTCACGGAGCAGCCGCTCGCAGTGCTCGAGCACGGTGCTAGCGCCAGCGATGTCGGCGAGAGCCAGGCGCAGCCGGGCCTGCGCGAGGGCGCCAGCCAGCACCATGTGGGCGTCGACCGACGCTGTGTCCCGCACCAGCGCCATCCCCAGCGCCAGCTGTCGCTCGGCCTCGTCCAGCCTGTTCTGCTCGCGCAGCCACTCGCCCTGGTACAGGTAGGCCACGGCGGCGACCGCGCCTGTGCGCAGATGCTCCGATGACTCGAGCAGCCGGAGCAGCCGGGCATAGGTGGCCCCCGCCTGCCGACGCCTGCCCTGCACAGTCTGGAGGAGCCCGAGGGTGACAAGGCCGCCGAGCTGTGCGGCGGGGTTGTCAGCGCCCTCCGCGACCACCAGCGCCTGCCGGAGCCGCTCCTCGCTCGCGGCGGTCACATCACCCGTGGCGAGGAAGCCGAAGGCGACGTTGAGCATCGCCACGGCGCGGAACATTAGGGGCGCGCCCTCCAGCAGCGCCAGGGCCCGCGCAGCCTCCGCGGCGCTCCGGCCCACGTCGCCCCGCAGCCGCGCCTCGCTCGCCCGCACCACCAGCACCTGGCCGCGCAGGGCGTCGCGCCCCTCCCGCGTTGGAAGCGTCTCCAGGCCGCGCTCGGCCAGATCGAGCCAAGCGGCCGCGGCCGAGACCTGATTCGTGTTCAGCAGCAGCACGGCGTAGAGAAAGCAGAGCGCCGGCCGAGTCTGGACCCCGGACTCGGGGAGGGCGTGCAGCCAGCCAAGCACCGTCTGAACCCGGCCGTAGCCGGCGACGCGCAGCCCGGCCTGGCCGATAAGCTGTGCGGCGTGCTCTAGATCGGCACCGGCGAGGGCATGCTGGATCGCCTCGTCGAGCAGCCCGTGCTGCTCAAACCAGGCGCTCGCCCGCCGATGGAGGGCGGTCACCTGGCTCTCGGCGGCGCCATCGTGCAGCCGCGTGCGCAGAAACGCCCCGAAGAGATGGTGGTAGCGATACCAGCGGCGCTCGGCGTCGAGCGGGACGACGAAGAGGTGCCGGCGCTCGAGCTCCTGCAGAATGAGCTGGCTGTAGGCTGTGGGCGACTGACCTGGCGCCGGTGCCTCCAGCCCAAGCACTGTGTCGCAGAGCGGGCCACACATCCGGTCGAGGACTGCGCTCTGCACGAGGAAGCTGCGCAGGTGCGCTGGCAACCGCTCGAGCACCTCGGCGCCAAGATAGTCGATGATATAGTGGCTCCCGCTCGTCAGCCCGGCGATCAGCAGCGACGTGTCGGGCCGATCCTTCAGCGCCAGAGCCACGAGCTGCAGCCCGGCAACCCAACCCTCGGTATGCGCCTCCAGCGCGGCGAGCTCATCCAGCGTTACGGGCAGTTGCATCAGCCCACGCAGGAACTGCCCAGCCTCCTCCAAGGAGAAGCGCAGGTCGGTGGCTCGGAGCTCGACGAGCTGCCGGCGGGCACGCATGCGGGCCAGAGGGAGCGGCGGGTCCTCGCGGCTGGCGATGACCAGGTGGAGGCGCGGCGGCAGGTGCTCCAGCAGAAAGCCAACCAGCTCGTGAATCTCCGGCCGGGTGAGCAGGTGATAGTCGTCGAGCACCAGGACGCAGTCATCGGGCAGGCCGGCGAGGTCGTTAATTAGCGGAGTGAGCAGCGTTGCGCGGGGCAGGGGCGCCGCGCCAATCAGTGCAAGCGTAGTTATACCCACCCCTGGGGCAAGACGCTGGAGGGCGGCGACCAGGTAGCGCAGGAAAGTGGCCGGGTCATTATCGTCGGCGTCCAGGGCAAGCCAAGCGTAGGAGGACGAGGTGGCATCCGGCGCGGCCGCAGACCACTGCTGCAGCCAGCTGGCGACCAGGGTCGTCTTGCCGAAGCCGGCGGGCGCGACGACGAGCGTGAGCGGCACGCGAGGCGCGGCGTCAAGGGCGGCGACAAGCCGCGGGCGCGACACCAGATCCGGGTGGGGGCGGGGGCGGAACAGCTTGGTGGCAAGCAGCCCGACAGGCGCGGGGACTGGGAGGGGCGCCGCCTCAACCTGCGGTGCGACGCGAGCAGCGGCGGCAAGATTCAGCAGCCGCTCGGCGAGGCCGGGCTCGCCGTCGAGGCCAAGGGCCGGCAGGAAGCGGGCACGGAGCGTGGCGGCGTCGGGCGGGCGATGGCCCTGCTCCATGCGTGAGATCTGGCTCTCGCTGTAGCCGACGGCGATGGAGAGATCGCGCTGGGTCAGGCGGGCGCGCCGGCGCAGATAGCGAAGCAGCTCGCCAAAGCGCTCAAACGTGTCGGGTGGTGGGGGGCCGACAGACGACATCAGGTGCTCACCACTATGCAGCCGAACCGTTTCGTAGTATACCAGCTGCCGCAGTCATACAATCACGACGCAAGAAAGCGCATATCGTAGGTTGCCTCGTACCCTAAAGAGGTTCATCCAGATACTGCTCGCCGCCACACCGAGCGTGCTGGCGCTCTGCTCGTGGTTCACGAGACCGCCGAAGCAGCCCGTGTGCTGCGCGAGCACCCTGCTCCACATTGTGCTCCCGACACCCTGGTGCTGAGTGTGGACGGCGCGATGGTGCCGCTGGTGGGCGACCAGTGGACAGAAGGTCGTACGCTGGCTGTTGGTGAGGTGCAGCCGCCGCAGCGCACGCTTGATGGGCCGGTCGTGCACACCACCAACCTTTCCTACTTCTCGCGGCGCACCGACAGTACAAC
>Ga0164290_1000503_pt1 | contig 120497 bp, 121 predicted proteins | sample Micstemetagenome_FD_108782 | JGI IMG/M metagenome (GOLD analysis project Ga0164290, IMG submission 108782) | Contaminated culture microbial community from soil near Moab, Utah, USA - Microcoleus steenstrupii SON62 (Illumina Assembly) | ecosystem: Environmental > Terrestrial > Soil > Soil crust...
GGCCGCCTCGGCTGCCCACCCCACAACCGCCACACGCTGCGCGACCACCCCGACAAGACCCCACGACCCGAACACCCCGCCACCCCCGCCGACATCGACCGACTCCGCCGACGATGGCGACACGCACACCACCTCGACCACGAACCAGCCGCCACACCACCCCGCCGATCCAGCACACGCCGAACGACCATCACACGACGGCGACGCGCCCCACCAGACGCAGCCTGAGCGACCGGCGGGAGGCATCCCGTCGCGCCGCTCCGCGGCGAGACGAAGCGTCAGGTGGGGCCGCTGGAGGGCACGTCAGCACGCACGACGGACTCCGGCACGCACGGCGGCGCCGCCGGAGAATCTCGCAGAGAATTCCAGGCCTGGCTGTCGATCCGGCGGCAGGATGTTCGTCGTCCCTGATGACGGAGCCGGAGAGTCCGGCCCGCGACCCAGTGCAGGAGGCAGCCCCATGACCAAGTACGCGATCCTCATCTACGACGACCCGGCCGTCTACTCGAACATGTCGCCCGAGGCGTGGGGCGCGCTGGTCGACGCGCACAGCACGTTCGTCAAGCAGGTCTTCGAGCTCGGGGGATCCCTGCTGGGCGGGGAGGCGCTGGCGCCCACGACGACGGCCACCACGATCAAGGGCGGCGGCACGGTGACGGACGGCCCGTTCGTCGAGACCAAGGAGGCCCTCGGCGGCTTCTACGTCGTCGAGGCGCGCGACCTCGACCACGTTGTCGAGATCGCGAAGCTGTGCCCGGCCCCGGGCGGCGGCGTCGAGGTCCGACCGGTCGTGGACCCGACGACGAACCCGTTCTGATCGCCCCCGGCGACGAGCCGACCGCGTCCGCCGTGCAGGCGGACGCGGTCGCTGCCGCACTGGCGCAGGCCCACCGCTCCGAGTGGGCCTTCGTGCTGTCCGCCACGGTGCGCGTCGCTGGCGACCTGGACGTCGCGGAGGAGTGCGCGCAGGAGGCGTACGTCAACGCCCTGCAGGCCTGGACCCGGGACGGCGTCCCGGAGCGGCCCGGCGCCTGGCTGACCACCGCGGCGCGGAACCAGGCGTTGGACCGGTTGCGTCGCCAGGTCTCCCTCCAGCGCAAGCTCCCGCTGCTCGTGGAGCCGGCGACCGTCGATCCGGCCGACCCGTACTGGCCCGACGCCGCGGTGCCGGACGACCGGCTCCGGCTGGTGTTCACCTGCTGCCACCCCACCCTCGCTCCCGAGGCCCGCGTCGCTCTCACGCTGCGCCTGATCTGCGGCGTTCCCACGCCCGACGTCGCCCGGGCCTTCCTGGTGTCCGAGCCGACGATGGCGGCACGGATCACCAGGGCCAAGAAGAAGATCTCCGACGCGCGGATCCCCTACCGGGTGCCGGGCCGAGCGGAGCTGCCCGAGCGCCTGGACAGCGTGCTCACCGCCGTCCACCTGCTCTTCAGCACCGGCCACACGGCCGGCGAGGGGGACGCGCTCGTCCGTGAGGAGCTCTGCGACCGGGCCCTGCACCTCGCGCGCACCCTCGCCGCGCTGCTCCCCGAGCAGGCCGAGACCCGCGGCCTGCTGGGCCTGCTGCTCCTCACCGACGCGCGCCGGGCCACCCGGACCGACGAGCAGGGCCGGCTGCTCCTGCTCGCCGACCAGGACCGGACGCGCTGGGACCAGCGCGCGATCCTGGAGGGGCTCACAGTGACGGCCGGGGCGCTGGCGTCCGGCCCACCGGGACGGTTCACCCTGCAGGCGGCCATCGCCGGCGTGCACGCGATGGCGCCGTCCCTGGAGCAGACCGACTGGCCGCGCGTCGTGCACCTCTACGACCGGCTGCTGGCGGTGTGGAACACCCCGGTGGTCGCGCTCAACCGAGCCGCCGCCGTGGCGTTCGCCGACGGTCCGGCCGCCGCCCTGCCGCTCCTCGACGAGCTCGCCGCCGATCCCCGGCTCGCCGACTACCCCTACCTTCCCGCCACCCGCGCCGACCTGCTGCGCCGCCTCGGCGACGCCGCCGGTGCGGCGCAGTCGTACCGGCGCGCCATGCAGCTCACGGCGAACGCCGCGGAGCGCGCCTTCCTGGAGCAGCGCCTGGCGGAGGTCAGCCGCGCACCAGGCGCCGAGCCCGCGCCCGGCTGAGGACCCCGGGATGGCAGGAGGAGCTCGTGTCGACGCGACGTCGAGCGATCTCGCGGACCAGGACGATGTGGTGGAGCTAGGGGAGTGGTGGAGCTGGCGGAGTCGAACCGCGTGGAGCGATGACCACTGCCAGCACGCTCATCCAGCACGGGCCCAGTTCGATGACGCGGTGACGGACTGGCGCGAGGGCCCCCCAAGGAGTCGGAAGAAGCACGGCAGCAGAGCATTCCGGATCGCACCCGGTGCCGGGTGCCCGCGGCGCGGCCGCTGCGCCGTCAGCAGGGGACTCCCGCTGGTGTCGCACCCACGAGACCCCACCACGTCGAAGTGACATAACGATGAGTGCCGGGACTGCGCTTGCGTCGCAGTTTGCGACAGGCCATTGCACAACGAATGACAGCGGTGTACTTTCCGGCTCAACAACTGAATCAGAGGTTGCTCTCGGACCGCAGCGGGTTGCGTTAGGGGGAGCGACGTATGCCGGGGTAATGCCTCCTCCGTGGCCCATAGATCAGACTCGGGTAACACGGACCGCTGGATCGCTTCCAGGGATCGGTATGGGGGATCAACGTGGACCCGGGGGTGTGCCACAGACTCACGACGTCGCACGTCAAGAATCGCCGGGTGAGTTCCGGATAGGCCCAGTGGACACGGCCACCTACTCAAAGGTGGCTACTGCTATGTCCAACGTCGATATCGACGCCTTCTATCTAGAGCTCGTCCATGAGCTCGCTGAGTTCGCCCGGAAGGGAGGGACTGGAATAGGGGCGGCCGCAGTCGTCAAGCGCGTTGCACTGGCGTTCGGAGTGACTGCGGCGGAGTGGGTGCCAGTGCCACGGCTGACGCGTGCCGAGCAAGCCGAACTCGGAGTTGTCGGCGCGTCGAACGCCGTGCGAGAGGAGAGCGGTCGTGAGCGCCACGGCTGCGGCGCTGGCCTTGGGTCGGCTGCAGGCGCTGGTTGAGGAACGCGACGGCCTTGAAACTCGGATCGGTGACGCCGTCGTCGAGGTGCTTCGGGCAGGGGTATCAGCGTCGACAGCGGCAGCGACGTTGGGAGTGCATCGGTCAACGCTGTACCGGCTGCTCGGACGTCTGACGTGACCGGCGCCGGCCAGGCGGGTCAAGGGGCGGAGCGCAGCGGAGAGCGAACGCCCAGTGAGCGACCCTTGACGCGGCGGGACTCTGCAGAGCGACACTTGATCACGCCCCCCGATGGCGTCCCTTCTGCCATCGGGGGACTTCCCTGCGTCGTCTGCCTGCACGACTGGCGACATGCCGGTTGGGGGGTGCCTCGGGACGGTTGGTGCGAGCGGCCGACCCGGCTGGCGTGCGTGATCTGTCGCGAGTGGTACGACCGTCGATGCGGTACGGCCAGGAGGTCGCGCTGTGAGCCGTGCGCAGAGCTGCACAGGCAAGACGTGGCCGCTGTCGGTCGATCTGGATGGGTGGACGATGCGGGCGGCGCACGCGGCTACTTCGTGACGCTGACCGCGCCGGGGCAGGACGTGCTGCCGTTCGACCGAACACTGTGCAATCACTCGGCAGGGGTGAAGTGCTCGGGCGAGATCGGTTGCTTGGTCGAGGCAGACGCGCTGGCGATCTGGCACGCCGGTCTTGCGCTGAGGTGGTCGCACTTCATGACGGATCTACGCGACGTGCTGAAGGTCGACGTGCAGTTCTTCAAGACGTGGGAGCTTCAGCGGCGGGGAGCGCTTCACGCGCACGCCATGTTGCGGGTCGTCGGGATCGTGACCGATCGACGGTTCCGCGCTGCGGTGCGGATGCTGTCGAAGCGGTACGGGTTCGGCCCCGAACTCGACGTCCAACAGGTTGACCTTTCGTGCAGCCGAGAGGTGGCGAAGCGTGCGGGGTACTGCGCGAAGTACGCGAGCAAGAGTGCTGACCAACTTGCGACGGTGCGACGCCTCGACGTGACGACCGGGGAGGTGCTGTGCGGCGGCTTCCGCGCCTGGAGCTCCTCGAGGCGCTGGGGAGAAACGATGTGCGGCGTGAAGGCTCGCAGGCGGGCGTGGGCGGTGAGCGTCGGTGCAAGCGCGCCAGCGCTGCACGACGCTGCCGCCCCCGGCGCAGCCGGGGGCCTTGACCTGTATCCGGATTTCTACGGTGAGGCGAGCGGGGGAGCGGTCTCAACTCCCATCGCAAGTGGAGCCGCCTCTGTGTGATCGACCCTGAACGTCGGAGATCGCCGCGCCGCGATCGTCGTGACGCTCCTTCGTCGCGCCCACAACCGCTCCATCGTGCAATCTGTGCGGGTGGAAGAGGTCCGAGAGCTGGCGGAGAGGGAGGACCGGTACCTGCTCCCGTACCGCGGCCGACAGGTGACTGCAATCGTTGTCGATCACGCGCTGACTCTGGTGCTCGACGGTGACGCCACGGTGAGAATCGAAGGCGGAGCGACCCTGTCCTACCTACCGCTTACTGCGCCTGCTCGTGTTGAGTACCCCCTTCAACCAGCGACCCAGGAGGTAGCGGATGCTCTCCGGCTATTCGGTACGACAGTGCTGTCGTCCGTCGCCTTTAAGTCGGGAGCGTTGCGGTTGGCCTTCGACTCCGGCTACCACGTCAACGTTCCGAACTCGCAAGCGTTCGAACCTTGGTGCGCCACAGGCCCAGGCGAACTGCGTGTCGTGTCACTGCCGGGCGGAGAACTCGCCGTCTGGAGTTGACGCTCAGACCTGCCGTACTGCACGGGCCGTCACAGTTGACGTCACGCATCGTAACAGCTGACGCCACGGTTCGCCTATGTTCCTTCGCGATGAGCGGGCGCTACTGGCGAGGCCGAGCGAAGCGGTGTTGCGACGAGTGTGGCCAGGCGTTGGACGCAGCATCGAGAGCGACGTACTGCGGCACGGCGTGTCAATCGGCCGCCTACCGACGTCGCAAGTTGCGACAGTCCCGGGCCGGAAGTGACATAACGATGGTTATGGGCGTTGGACGGGAGCGGACGACGGGCGGAGCTCCCGGTCCCTCAGCGGTCGTGCGGCCTCGAGCAACCACGACAGGGCGTCACGCAGCTCGCTGACGTCGGCCTGCCGGATGTCGGCGACGTCTCGTTCCACGTCCTCCACGGCGCAGGCCAGGACGTACATCTCGTCGCGCAGCGCGTCCAGCTCGGCGCGAGCCACGACCAGCTCGTCCTCACCGATCTGCAGCTCGCGGGCGCGCTGACGGGCGACCCAGTCCCACTGCCGGCACGACTGGCGGCAGAACTGTCGCGGCCGCCCCCTGCTGGGTCGGTCCGGCAGGACGCGCCGGCACCACCGACACCGGCGCGGCTCCGACGGCCGCACCTCGTGGTCATCGGCGAGTTTCGTCATGACGAAATGGTACCGGCTCGGGACGGCTGGCGCTGCGAGCGCTGCGGAGGCGATCGGCGGCCGAGGCACCACGCTTCGTCGCACAGTGCCGCTGCGTCATTGTTGTGGCAACTCTCCCTTGACGTCAGGGCATAGTTTCATTCTCCGGTCGCGTCACTGTTTGGTTGTGCGGGGCTGAGGGCAGCGCCGCTGCATGAGCGACGGTGTGGAGGAGACCGCTGACGGACGGGTGCCCGTCGTCAGCGTCGTGTGCCCGTGCCTGAACAGCGCCGACACCCTGGCGGTCCAGCTGGACGCGCTCTCGGCGCAGGCGTGCGACGTCCCGTGGGAGATGATCGTCGTCGACGACGGATCGACCGACGGGACGCAGGCGCTCGCGTGGAGCTACTGCGACCGGCTCCCCCAGCTGCGGGTGCTCGAGACCGATGTCGTCCGATCGCAGGGTGACGGCGTCAACGCGGCTGTGCGCGCGGCGCGAGGGCGGCACATCGTCGTCGTGCACGGCGACGATGAGGTGGCTCCCGGGTACCTGCAGGCGATGCACCTCGCGCTGGAGGAGCATCCCGTGGTGGGGGCGGTCCTCGATCACGAGGCGTTGAACCCGCCCTGGACCCGGGTGGTCCACGCTCCGATGCAGGTCGACGAGCTGAGCGTCATCAACGACTTCCTGCCGGTGATCGTGGGTGCGGCGCTGGGCATCCGCAAGGAGGTGTTCGAGGCGGTCGGCGGGTTCGACCCGGCCTCCGATCCGTTGATCGACGTCGACCTGTCGTGGCGGCTCCAGCTCGCCGGCTACCCGCTCACCCTCGCTCGGGACGCGGTGCTCCGGTACCGCTACCGGGACGGGTTCCGCTCGACCTACCGGCAGAAGCGCAACTACGCGACCGCTGACGTGTACCTCGCGCTGCGGTACTTCGGTGCGGGCGCACCTCGCCGTGGGATGCGGACGGCGCTCGACGGTTGGTACCACGTGTTCCGCACGTTCCTCCAGATCCGGGATCGCCGGTCGGCGATGCTCTTCGCCGACCTGCTCGGAGGCGCGGTGGGGCGGCTGCGCGGCAGCGTGCGGTACGGCTACCTCAACCTCTGATCGGCCGCGGGCGGCGGCGTTCAGCGGTCGACGAGCGATCCGTGCTCGGTCCACGCCGCCTCGGCGCGCCCGAGGCGGTCGATCGCGCTCGTCCGCAGCCGCTCGGCCGCACCCGCGACGAGCAGGTTCATCAGCGCCAGGGTGCCGACGTGGCTGTCGAACGGACCGGCGCCCGCGGCCGACACGACGAGCGTGTGATCGGCGAGCGACGCCAGCGGCGACAGGACGCTGTCGGACACGGCGACGACGCTCGCTCCGGCCCGGCGGGCGCGGCCGACGGCGTCGACCAGCCAGCGGTCGTAGCGGCGCAGGTCCAGCGCCACGACGGCGTCGCCCGGGCCCAGCAGCGCGAGCTGGCGCGCCACGCGCACCTCGTTGCCCTCGATCACCTGCACACCCGGGCGCAGCGCGGCGAGGTCGTCCGCGACCTGCCAGGCGATCCCCCGCGAGGCGTCACCGGAGACGACCGACACGCTCGTGCGCAGATCCCCCAGCAGTTCGACGACGGCCTTCACGACGTCGCCGTCCGCGTCGCCGAGCGTGCTGCGGACGTTCTCGAGCTCGAGGCGCAGGTGGGTGTCGGCGGCGCTGGGCGGCCCCTGCTCCCGGATGCGCTCCGCCGCCGGGCGCAGCTGCCCGGCGAGGTCGTGCTGGATCGACGCCTGCAGGGAGCTGAACCCGTCGTAGCCGAGCTTCGCCGCGAGTCGCACGACGGTGGCGGCGCCCGAACCGGCCGCGGACGCGAGGTCGGCGACGGTGCCGAACGCGACGAGCTGCGGCTGCTCGAGGACCACCTCGGCGACCCGGCGCTCCGCCGGCGTGAGCGTCGCCCCGCTCTGCGCGATCCTCGCTTCCGCCTCCACGAGGGGCGAGCCTACCGAGGCCGCCGGATCCCCCGCCGAGATGCTGGCGTGCTCGTTCCGCCACCGCTATCATGTGGAACATGCGTTCCGACCAGCTGCTCCCGGGACCCCTCCACCCCACCCCCGCCGTCTCCGATCCCGCCGGGCGCGGCGACGCGCCGCTGCACGTGCACCCGCTGGTCGTCCCCGTCCCGCCCATGCCCGAGCTCGCACGAGCGGTGCCGGACGCGCCGATCGCGTCGGAGGCCTTCGTCCGCGCCGCCGGGTACGCCGCCCGCCACCTGGCACCGGCCGTCCACGACGCCTTGGTCGACTTCGCGGACGAGCCGCACCGCAGCGGAGCGATGCTGCTCCGGGGGATGCCCGTCGGTGACGTCCCGCCCACCCCGGCGTCGCCCATGGCGCCGGTGCGATCGGACGGGGTCAGCCAGCTCACGCTGCTGACGGTCGCCCGCCGGCTCGGGCAACCGGTCGGCTACCAGCCCGAGCACGGCGGCGACGTCGTGCAGCAGATCGTCCCCACACCCACCGCGGCGGACCGGCAGGTCTCGACCTCGTCCAAGGTCGAGCTGATGTTCCACACGGAGGCGGCCTTCCACCCGCACCGCCCGCGGTACCTGCTGCTGCTCTGCCTGCGGGGCGATCCGGCTGCGCGGACCACCCTGTCGTCGATCCACGAGGTGCTCCCCCACCTCCCCGCCGGTGTCGCCGACGTGCTGTTCGAGCCGCGGTTCCGCACGGCCGTCGACGAGAGCTACCTCCACGGGCGGGCCAACGTCCTCGGTCCGCCCGCAGCCGTGCTGAGCGGCGACCGGGAGCGGCCGTCGATGGTGTTCGACGCCGACCTGATGGTCGGCACCGACGACGTCGCCGACGCGGCGCTGCGGACGTTGTCCGACCTCGTGGCGCGGATCCACACCGGCGTCGTGCTCGAGGCGGGCGACCTGCTCGTCGTCGACAACACCGTCGCCGTGCACGGGCGCAGCCCGTTCCGCCCGCGGTTCGACGGGACCGACCGCTGGCTGCAGCGCACCTTCGTCGTCAGCGACCTCGCGCCGAGCGCCGCCGAGCGTCACGGGCGCGTGATCACGACCCGCTTCGGGGTCTGATCCCGCACGCCGTCAGATCGGGTCCTGCTCGTGGCCGGGTCGGCCGCGCAGCAGCCCGCCGTACGCGTCGGTGGTGGCCAGCTGCCCGCTCACGACGCCGTGGATGCTCTCGCAGATCGGCATCTCCACCCCGAAGCGCTGCGCGAGCTCCACGACGGTCGCCGCCGTCTTGACCCCTTCGGCGACCATGTGCATCTCGTCGAGGATGTCCTGCAGCGGCCGTCCCCTGCCGAGCTGCTCGCCGACGTAGCGGTTCCGGCTCTGCGGGCTCATGCACGTCGCGATCAGGTCGCCCATGCCCGCCAGCCCCGAGAACGTGGACGGCTCACCGCCCATCGCGACGCCGAGCCGCGTCAGCTCCGCGAGGCCGCGGGAGATGACCGCGGCCCGCGTGTTGTCGCCGGCGCTCAGCCCCTCGGCCATCCCCGCCGCGATGGCGATGACGTTCTTCAGCGCGCCGGCGACCTCGCAGCCGACGACGTCGTGGTTGGTGTAGATCCGGAACAGGTTGCGGTGGAGCAGCTCCTGCAGCTTGTGCGCGACCGCCATGTCCTCCGTCGCGATGACGCTGGCGGCGGCGAGGCCGCTCATGATCTCCTTGGCGAGGTTGGGCCCTGTCAGGGCCGCGGCCGGGTGCCCCGGGACCACCTCCTTGATCACCTCGGTCATCCGCAGCAACGTCCCCTGCTCGAAGCCCTTGGTCAACGAGACGACGGGGATCCACGGCCGCATCAGCGGCGCGGCGCGCTCGAGCACCTCGCGGAACCCCTGCGACGGCACGCCGACCACGAGGACGTCGCACGACGAGACGGCCTCCTCGAGGTCGGCGGTCGCGCGCAGCGTCTCCGGCAGCGCGTGGCCCCGCAGGTACTCGCCGTTCGTGTGGTGCTTGTTCACCTCGTCCGCGGTGTCGGGGCTGCGCGCCCAGAGCACCGTGTCGTTCCGGCGGCACGCGATGCTCGCCACCGTCGTCCCCCAGGAGCCAGCCCCCAGCACGGCCACCTTCATGACGGGATGTCTAGTCGGTGCGCGACCACATGGAGAGCACGTGTCCCTGCTCGGGCCGGCTGCGGCCCTCGAGGACGGCGTGGTACACGGCGTCCACCTCGTCCGGGCCGGCAGCGACGGTGAGCTCCAACCAGCCGTCGACCGACGACAGGAACGCGCTCCACTCGCCGGCGAAGCGCTCCTCGAACCCGCCCGGTCCCCAGTCGGCCCGGCGCTTGTCCACCTGCGAGGGCGCGAAGAAGAGCTGCGGCGCCGGACCCGGCAGGTCGGGCGCGAGCGGGCCCGCCTCCTCCCAGTGCGTCGCGCCCACGCGGCAGCTCGCGCGGAGGTCCGGCGCCAGCGCGTGGTGCACCCGCTCGAGCACGGCGGCGTCGCCGGCCATGTCGACGAACACTGCCGGTCCGAGGTGGCGCAGCTCGTCGAGCGCGTCGTAGGTGAGGATGCGGTCGTACCAGCCGGTGCGCTCGACGAGGGCGTGGTTGGCCGGCGACGTCAGGCCCACGACCGCCGCACGTCGGTGGCGCGAGAGCTGGTGCGCCAGGCCGAGCGACGTCTTGCTGGACGCGCTCGACAGCACCACGGCACCCGCGCCGAACAGGTCGTTGTCGGCGAGCCAGTCGTCGATCAGGAACGACGTCGTGAAGAGCGGGCGCAGCACCGACTGCTCGCGCTCGCGGGTGGGGTCGTGGGCCGGCATCGCCGAGGCGCGCTCGTACTGGTTGTAGACGGCGGGGAGCTCGGCGCGGTGCTCGCTCGCGTCGGCGAACCCGCCAGGCCGGACGCGTCCGGGGCGGACGACGAGGTGCGTCGACATCGGCAGGTACCCGTAGAGGCGCTCCCCCACCTCCAGCTCCGGGTGCGCCGAGACCTCGACGTCGGCGAAGCCCCACACGGGGATCCGACCCCACCCGTCGGGAGCGGGGAAGAACCGCCAGTAGCCCATCGCGTCGCCGAAGGCGGCGTAGGTGACGTTGTTCGCGGTCAACGCCCACTCGTCGACGCGCAGGAGCACCTCGCCGTGCGCGAGCTCGTCGCTCGCGGGCGGCGCTGCGTCGTCGATGCGCGTCGTGCGCAGGTCGTCGCGCCGGACGAGGAAGTCCACAGGTGCCCCCAGGCGCGCCGTCCGGTGGGTCCGGAGCCTGCCGCGCGGCGGCGAGCGTACCCGCTGCATACTGGCCCGATGGTCGCCCTCCCCTCCCCGCCGTCCTGCGCGTTCGCGAGCGACAACGCCGCGGGCGCGCACCCGCTCGTGATGGAGGCCCTCGTCGCGGCGAACACCGGGCACGCGCTCGCGTACGGCTCGGACCGCTGGACGGAGGAGGCCGAGGCGCGCCTGCGCGACCTGTTCGGACCCGACGCCCAGGCGTTCCTCGTGTGGAACGGCACCGGGGCGAACGTGATGGCGCTGGCGACGATGGCCCAGCCGGCGGACTGCGTGGTCTGCTCGCAGTGGGCGCACATCGCGGTCGACGAGACCGGCGCGCCCGAGCGGGCGCTCGGCGCGAAGCTACTCCCGCTCCCCGCTCCGGCGGCGAAGCTCGTGCCCGAGCAGCTGGACGAGCTGTCCCACCTGCTCGGCGTGCAGCACCACGCCCAGCCGGGCGTCCTGTCGATCACCCAGAGCACGGAGCTCGGCACGCTCTACACCGCGGCGGAGGTGGCGGCGCTGTGCGACACCGCGCACCGGATGGGGATGGTGGTGCACCTCGACGGGGCCCGCCTGGCGAACGCGACCGCGGCTCTCGGCGGCACGGTCGAGGCGCTGCGGTCGTTCACGGTCGACGCCGGCGTCGACGTGGTGAGCTTCGGCGGGACCAAGGCCGGGCTGGCGTTCGGCGAGGCGGTGGTCTACCTGCGGCCGGAGCTCGCGAAGCGGGCGAAGTACGTGCGCAAGATGGTCAACCAGCTGCCGTCGAAGATGCGGTTCGTGGCCGCGCAGTTCAACGCGCTCCTCCGGGACGACCTGTGGATCCGCCTCGCGGAGGGCTCGAACCGCACCGCTCGACGGCTGTACGAGGCGACGCGTGACGTCCCTGGGGTGTCGTACGACGCCGCGCCCGAGGTCAACAGCGTCTTCCCCCGGCTCCCCCACGGGGCGATCGCGCCCCTGCAGGCGTGGTGCTTCTTCTGGGACTGGGACGTGTCGCGCGACCAGGTGCGGTGGATGACGTCGTGGGACACGACCGACGACGACGTCGACCGCTTCGCCGACGGCGTCCGTGCCGTGCTCGCCGGCCACCCCTGACGGCACCCTCCCCCGAACCGGCGGATCCTTGAGCCGTACAATTGACTCTCGGATCAATTACTTCTACATTACGACTCAGTCGCTCGACACGCCGCCTCCGTCACCGGGTCCAGGCGGACGCTGAGGGGAACGTCGGCGGCGGACAACGGGGATTTCGGTTGCCGAGGACGAGGGGGTTCCATGGCCGCGGTCGAGACGCTCTTCCACCGTCAGCTCACTGACGACCGGTGGATGGACAGGGGTGCGTGCAAGGGGCTGACGCACCTGTTCTTCCCGCTCCCGGCGGAGCGCCCGCAGGCGCGGGAGCGCCGGGAGGCGACGGCGCAGGCGGTGTGCGCGTCGTGCTGCGTCCAGGAGACGTGCCGGGAGTTCGCACGGACGAACCACGAGTACGGGTTCTGGGGCGGCGAGAGCGAGGACGAGCGGCACGCAGCCGGGTTCCGCCTCATCGCGCCCATCGGGGTGCGCGCCCGCGACGCCGTCTGAGCGCACCGGGAGGCGGCCTACGATCGGCGCGTGAGCGCCGCGACCCTCCACCGCGACGCGGTGCACGCTGCCTGGGCCGCGTACGGCGACGCCCGCTCGATCACGGCGCTCGACGAGGTGAGCGCGAACGTCTCCACGAACCGCGTGTACCGGGTCCACCTCGACGACGGCGCCACCACGGTCTGCAAGGTCTCCTCCTACGGGTCGTACTTCCTCTTCGTCGAGGACCACGACCGGCTCCACCGCTGCGCGCGGCTGCTCGAGGGCACCCGCTTCGCGGGGATGCTCGCCGACGTCTGGACGGTCGAGCGAGGCGGCCGAGAGCGGATCTTCACGTGGTACGACCGCTCGATGTGGGCCGTGTTCTACGACGACGTCCCCCGCGGCGAGCCGCTCCCCCGGGTGCTGTCGCCCGACCTCGTCGACAACCTCGGTCGGGAGGTCGCCGAGTTCCACCTCGCGTGCACGGAGCTCGCGCCGCGGATCCCCGCCGGCTCGAAGACGATCAAGAGCGACGCCATCCACCTCCTCGACCTCCTCGAGAGCCCGTTCGCCACGCGGAACTTCGAGCTCCCGGCGGAGGCGATCGGCGTCCTGTGGCACCACACCCACGAGCTGCTCGGGCGCCTGGTGGAGCTCGGCTACGACGAGTTCCCGAAGATCCCCGTCCTCATCGACTGGAACCTCGGCAACTTCTCCGTCGAGCGGGCGGGCGACGGGTTCCGGCTCTTCAGCCGCTGGGACTACGACTGGTTCCGGATCGAGCCGCGGATGCTCGACTTCTACTTCCTGTCGCGCGTGTCGAGCCGGACGGGCGACCGGACGCGCTTCTCGTACGGCGCGCACACGCTGCTCGAGCCGACGTTCCTGCGCTTCCTGCGCGCCTACCGCGCGGTGTCACCGATGTCCGAGGAGGAGCTGCGGTTCCTGCCCGAGGTGTACCGGTTCTTCATCCTCAACTACGTCGTGCGCGAGGGCGCGCGGTTCTTCCGGCCCGACCTGTGCACCAGGTTCCGGCACGACGCGGTCCGCACGTACCTGCCCGACTTCGCCCGCACCGACTTCTCGCCGCTGCTGTCGGGGTGACGGCGCCCCCTGATCGCCGCCGCGGACGTGCGTGGCACGATGTCCCGATGGAGTACACGCAGATCTCCGTCCGCACGGACGGCGACGTCGGCATCATCACCCTGGATCGACCGGAGCGGCTGAACGCGTGGACGCCGCGGATGGCCGAGGAGCAGGCCGACGCGATCCGCGCGTGGAACGACGACCCCTCGATCGGCGCGATCGTGATGACCGGCGCCGGGCGCGGCTTCTGCGCCGGCGCGGACATGGAGGCCACGTTCCAGAGCCGGATCGACGGCGTCGATCCGGGGACGGACACCGCAGGTGGCGTCGGCGGGATGCCCGCCGCGCTCGACTGGGTCCGCCTCGTGCGCGACAGCAAGCCGATCGTGTGCGCGGTCAACGGGGCGGCGGTCGGCATCGGCGTCACGATGTGCCTCCCGTGCGACCAGCTCGTGGCCTCCACCTCGGCACGTCTCGGGATGGGCTTCGTCCGCATGGGGCTCGTGCCCGAGCTGGCGAGCTCCCGCCTCCTCGCCGAGCGGGTCGGGTTCGGGCACGCGAGCGACCTGTGCCTGTCCGGACGGCTCGTCCCGGCGGCGGAGGCGCTGGCGATGCGCCTCGTCGACCGCCTCGCCGAGCCCGACGAGCTGCTGCCCACCGCGATCCGCGTCGCGCGGTCCTACGCGGCCAACCCGGATCCGCAGCTGCGGATGATCAAGCAGCTCCTGACGGTGAACGCGGTCGAGGGCGACCTCGGCGTGGTGCAGCGGCGCGAGCACGAGGCGCTCGCCCGGTGCTGGGCGTCGCCCGAGCACGCGGAGGCGGTGGCGGCCTTCCGCGAGAAGCGCACGCCCGTGTTCCGCCCCGGCCGGACATGACGGCGCAGGTGGACGTCTGCGTCGTCGGGAGCGCGAACCTCGACCTCGTCGCGACGGCGGAGCGCCTGCCGCTGCCCGGCGAGACCGTCCTCGGGCAGGGGTTCGCGGAGCACCCCGGGGGCAAGGGCCTCAACCAGGCCGTCGCCGCCGCACGGGCCGGTGCCCGCACCGCGTTCGTCGGGGCGCTCGGCGACGACGCTGCCGCCGACGCGCTCGGCGACGTGCTGCGCGGTGACGGCATCGACGCCTCCGGGGTCGAGCGCCTGCACGGCGTGCCGACGGGCCGTGCCCTCATCGGCGTGTCGGGCACCGGCGAGAACTCCATCATCGTCGTCCCCGGTGCGAACGCGCTGGTGCGCGCGGACGCGTTGCCGCGCGCGGCCGTCCTGCTCGCCCAGCTCGAGGTGCCGCTCGAGGTGGTCGTCGCCGCGCTGCGCGCCGCGCGTGCCGCCGGCTCGGTGACCGTGCTCAACCCGGCGCCGGCGCGCCGACTCACCGCGGACGTGCTGGCGCTGTGCGACGTCGTCGTCCCCAACGAGCACGAGGTCGAGCTCCTGGGCGGGGCCGCGGCGCTCATCGCGAGCGGCGCCCGGGCCGTCGTCGTCACGCGCGGCGCGCACGGCGCGGTGCTCGTGCGCGAGGACGGCAGCGAGTCCGTGATCCCGCCGCACGCGGTGACGCCGGTCGACACCACCGGCGCGGGCGACACCTTCTGCGGGTGCCTCGCCGCCCGGCTGGCCCTCGGCGAGCAGATCGAGCGGGCGCTCGGATGGGCGTCGGTGGCGGCGGCGATCAGCACCACGCGGGCGGGGGCCGTGCCCTCCATCCCGTCCGCGGCCGAGGTGTCGCAGCTGCTCGCGCAGCGCTGAGTCGCTCGACCCTCAGCGTCGGAAGGTCAACGCGGCCCAGCCGTCGCGGTGGTCGACCTGGACGAGGTGCAGCGGTGCGAGCGACGCCGCCACGTGGTCGTGGCGCTCGCCGAGCACGCCGCTGACGACGAGGACCCCCGAGGCACCGAGGCGCGCGACGAGCTGCGGCGCCAGCTCGACGAGGACGGGAGCGAGGATGTTCGCGACGACCAGGTCGTACTCGCCGTCGACGTCCTGGAGCGGCGTCGTCGACGCGGTGACCGCGTGCTCGACGCCGTTGCGGCGCGCGTTGTCGGTCGTGGCCGCGACCGCCGCGGGCGACAGGTCGATCGCCTCCACGCGGGCGGCGCCGAAGGTGGCGGCGGCGACCGACAGGATCCCGGAACCGCAGCCGACGTCCAGCACGGTCGCGCCCGGGAACACCGAGGCGCGCAGCGCGCGCAGGCAGAGCACCGTGGTCGGGTGGTCGCCGAGGCCGAAGGTGGCGCCGGGCTCGATGCGGATGGCCGTCACGTCCGCGGAGGGTGCGAGATCCACCCACGCCGGGGCGACGACGAGGTCGTGGCTGACCCACGTGGGCCGGGCGTGCTGGCGCCAGGTCTCGGCGATCGACTCGTCCACCTCGACCAGGCGCCACCGCCAGCGCGCGGGGAAGCCCTCGGCCGCGCGGGCGACGGCCTCGACGTCGTCGCCGAGCGAGGTCCACAGCTCGACGATGTGGTCGTCGGTCGCCACCCCGCCGTCGCGCTCTTCGACCGCGAGCACCCCGAGGGACCAGAGCGCGTCCGAGGCCAGCTCCACCTCCGAGGCGGGGACGCTCAGGACGAGCGCCTGCATCAATCGATCCGCCGCAGCGTCTCGCGGTACCGCTCGGCGCGCGCCAGGTAGTTCTGCACGCCGGACTCGATGTCCTCGCGCCGCGCCCGCCCCTCCTTGACGACCGCGGGGATGCCGACCGCGATCGCGCCCGACGGCACCTCCGTGTCGTTGAGCACGACGGCGTTCGCGCCGACGACCGCGCCGGTGCGCACGACCACGCGGTGCAGGACGATCGACGCGTTGCCGACGAGGCAGCCCGGCTCGATCGTGCACCCCTCGAGGTGCACGAGGTGGCCGATCACGCAGTCGTCGCCGACCACGGTGGGGTGCTCCGGCGTGGTGTGCAGGACGGCGCCGTCCTGGACCGAGGTGCGTTCGCCGATGCGGATCTCGCCGTCGTCGCCGCGGAGCACGGCGCCGGGCCAGACCGAGCTGCGGGCGCCGATCCGCACCGATCCGATGATGACGGCGTCGGGGTGGACGTAGGCGTCGGGGTGGATCTCCGGCACCTGCTCGCCGAGTGCGTAGACGGGCATCGGGCCACCGTACCCGGGGTCCGGGGATCGTGCAGAAGGGATGGCCCCCCGGTACGGTTGGAGCCCATGTCCCGCAGGATCGACATCGAACTCACGAGCGCGCGCCCGGACGGCAGCTGGACGTGGCGCGCGGCGGGTGCGCGGGAGCCCAAGGGCGTCGTCGACGGGTCGCTGCTGCCGCAGGGCGCGGCGCAGGGCGCCGTGCTGCGCGCCGAGGCCGAGATCGAGCTGGACGGGATCACGATCCTGTCGGTGACCGACCCGAAGGCGAAGGTGCCGAAGTCCGGGTTGCTCGAGTTGATCCCGAGCGACCGTCCCTTCGAGGCGGTGACGCAGGTGCTCGCGAAGCGCGAGCGGGGCGAGCGCCGCGATCGCGGCGACCGTCCCGACCGCGGCGACCGCCGGCCCGGCGGCGACCGCCGGCCCGGCGGCGACCGGTCCGGTCGGCCCGGGGGGGAGCGGCCGGCGCGGCCCGGTGACGACCGTCCGCGACGCGGCGGACCCGAGGGCGATCGTCGGCCCGGTGGCGAGCGCCCGCCGCGCGAGGGCGGCGGCGGCGAGGACCGGCGCGGTCCCCGTCCCGAGCGGCGTCGCGGCCCGAGCTTCACGCCCCCGCCCGAGCTCCCGCAGCGGCCGAAGCCGAAGCGGCTCAAGCCCGGCCGCGCCCATCGCACGACCGTCCTGGCCGAGCTGCCCGAGGAGCAGCGCGCCGTCGCCGAGCGCGCGCTGCAGGGCGGGCTGCCCGCCGTCCGCCAGGCGGTGCAGGAGCAGAACGCACGCCTGAAGGCCGAGGGCCAGCCGGAGATCCCCGCCGCCGGCCTCCTGTCCATGGCCGAGCAGCTGCTCCCGCGCCTGCGCGTGGCGGAGTGGCTCGACCGCGCCGATGCGGCCCTGGCCGACGTGGACGAGCTCGATCTGCGCGACCTGCGCAGCGTCGTGGCCGCGGGCGACGACCCGATGGTCGCTCGCGACGAGTCGACGCGCGAGGTCGCGGAGCGGCTGAAGCAGGCGCTCGTCGACAAGCAGGAGAAGGAGCTCCAGCTGTGGTTCGGCGACATCGAGGCCGCGATCGGTGTGGGGCGCACGATCCGCGCCCTGAAGCTGTCGTCGCAGCCGCCGAAGGCCGGCGTGCGGTTCCCGCCCGAGCTCGCCAAGCGGCTCGCCGAGGCATCGTCGGCGTCGTTGACGTCGGACTCGCTGAGCGACCGGTGGTCGGCGCTGCTCGAGGCCGCTGCGTTCTCGCCCGTGCGGGCCCAGATCCTGCCGACGTCGCGGCCGCCGCAACCGAACGACGAGCTGCTCGCGACCGTGCGGCGGCTGGCGCCCCTGCTGCCGCAGATCGCCGCCATGTTCGACGTCGAGGTCCCCGCCGGCGCGCCCGCGCCGAAGCCGCTGCGGCCCACCCGCCCGACGGGCCCGGCGAAGAAGGCGGCCGCTCCCCCGCCGCCGAGGCCGCCTCGCGCGCCCGACTCGGCGGCGCCGCAGGGACCGGCCGCTCCGGCGGCCGACGACGCCGCGGCGCCGGTGGCATCCGACGCGTCACCCGAGCCGCAGGACGCCACCGACGACGCCGCGACGCCGGTGGCATCCGACGCGTCACCCGAGCCGCAGGACGCGCCGTCGACGCCCGACGCGGAGCTCGAGACCGCCGCCGAGCCGGAGGCCGCCACGGAGCCCGAGACCGCGGCCGACACCTCGACCCCGGCCGACACGGCTCCGGAGCCGGCGGCCGAGCCCGATGCCGCGGCCGCGAGGGAGACGGCACCGGAGCCTGCAGCCGAGATCGAGACCGCCACCGGGTCCGAGACCGCGGTCGACACCTCGAGCGCGGCCGAGTCCGCACCGGAGCCGGGGGCCGAGCCCGAGTGGGCGACCGAGTCGGACGAGGGCGGGCCCGTCGTCGACGCGACCGACGTCAGCGGCGTCGACGAGACCACCGGTTCGGGCGTCTGATCGAGCGCCGGCCGACCAACGGCCGGCAACGGTTCGCTGCCCCACGGCGGCCACCCGTACCATCGGCCGCCATGTCGGACATCGTGCAGTACGAGGTGCAGGGGCGCGTCGGGGTCATCACGCTCAACCGCCCGGAGGCCCGCAACGCCGTGAACGGCGACGTCGCCGCCGGCGTGGAGTCCGCCGTCGACCAGCTGGAGGACGATCCCGAGGTGTGGGTCGGCGTCCTGCGCGCCAACACCGCCGGCCAGGAGCGCCCGGTGTTCTGCGCCGGTGCTGACCTGAAGGCGGTCAGCTCCGGTGGCGGAGCCGCGCTGAACACGAAGCGGGGCGGCTTCGCCGGCTTCACGTACCGCGAGCGGTCGAAGCCGATCGTCGTCGCCGTCGACGGGCTGGCGACGGCGGGCGGGTGCGAGATCGTGCTCGCCGCCGACCTCGTCGTCGCCACGACCCGGTCCGCGTTCGGGCTCGCCGAGGTGAAGCGCAGCCTGATCGCCGCCGCAGGCGGCCTGTTCCGGCTCCCCCGCGCCGTCGGCCGCTCCGTCGCGATGGAGATGATCCTCACCGGTGAGCCGATCTCCGCGCAGCGCGCCTACGACCTCGGGCTCGTCAGCCGGCTGGTCGAGCCGGGGCGCGCCGAGGAGGAGGCGATGGCGCTGGCGCTCCAGGTGGTCGCCGCCGCCCCGCTGGCGGTGCGGGCGAGCCGCCGGGTGGTGCTGGCGGCGGCGGCGTCCGCGGACGACGAGACGTTGAAGCGGATGACCAACGAGGAGTTCGCCGCCGTCTTCGCGTCGGAGGACTACCGCGAGGGTCCCCGCGCCTTCGTGGAGAAGCGGCCGCCGAACTGGCAGGGGCGCTAGGGCTCGAGGCGCTTCGCCACGACGAGCTTGCGCGCGGTGAGCCCGGCGCGCTCGAAGAGGTTCTTCGTCTCCCGGTCGCCCGGGAGCGCCCACGACTCCACGGCCGTGGCGCCTCGTGCCGCGACGGACGCGAGCGCCGCGGCGACGAGGTCGTCGCCGAAGCCGACCTCGCGGGCCCCCGGCTCGACGAACACCTGGCGGATCCTCGCCGCGGCGCCCGGGTGGTGGTGGAGCTCGAGGTAGCCGACGACGACGTCGTCGATCGAGGCGACGAGCACCTCCCGGTCGCTGCGCCCGAGCAGCTGAGCCCAGTCGCCCACCGCCGGCTCCTCGGCGAGCACCTGCGCCCCGCCGCGCACGTCGGCGAGGGCCGCCCGCGCCCGCGCTTCGAGCTCCGCGAGCTGCGCGACGTCCGCCGCGGCCGCCGGGCGGACGGCGAAGACGTCCACCACCTCAGTCGCCCTGCAGCTGGGCGACCTTGGCGAGGATCGTGCGGCGTCCCCGGTGCGCGACCTCGAACCGGCGGACCTGCTCGAGCTCGTCGGGGCGCAGCGTGGCCAGGCGCTGCACCACGTGGACGGCCGCGAGGCTCGCGTAGTCGCTGATGGGCAGATCGCCTGCATCGGGTGTCGCCAGGTCGTCGGCGGCGACCGGCTCGGGAGCCGGGTCCGCCGCGCCGGCGATCACCAGCTCCCCGTCGTCGTCGGCCGGCACGAGGACGTCGGCGACCAGGTCCGACGCCGGATCGTCGGCCGGCGCGGTCGCGTCGCGCGCCGCCGACGGATCGGGTGCCGGTGGCGACGACATCCGCTTGCCGAGCTCGACCCGCGCCTGCTGCACGGCGAGGCGGCCGATGAACCGCGCCAGCTGCACCCGGTTCTCCACCGCCTGGCGCCCCGTCGACACGTACCGCGGCCACTGGTCGCGCAGCTCGAGCGCGAGCCCGAGCGGTGCGTAGAGCGTCACGTCGAGCCACTGCTCGAGCGAGGAGCGCTCGGGTGCGGCGCCCGCCGCCTCGGATGCGTCCGTCACGAGCCGCTCAACTGAACAGCGGGCAGTCGTCGTCGCCGACCGGGCAGATCGGCGCGTTCTGGCGCACGAGCAGGAAGCAGCTCGGGCACAGCTGCTCGTCGGCGCGCTTGGGCTGCAGGCGATCACCGGCTTCGAGGCGCTCCTCGGGCTCCTCCTCGTCCTCGTTCGTCTCGTCCTCGGCGGCGACCATCCGGTCCTTGAGGATCATGTCGAGGTCGGCCTCGACGTCGTCGGGTGCGAGGAGGTCCTCGTCCTCGTCCTCGTCCTCCGTCGCGACGGCGACCGACTTGCGGACGGGGCCGGCTGCCGCCTCCGCCTCGTCCTCTTCCTCCTCCTCGTCGGCGGCGAGCTCGGTGTCGTCGTCGATGACGGCGAACTCGTCGTCCTCGTCGAGGTCGACCTCCTCGAGATCGGGCTCGATGTCCGCCTCGAGATCCGGATCCTCGATCTCGTCCTCGTCGCTCAACTCGTCGGAAGGCTCCAGGATCTCGTCGTCGTCAGCCATCGTCGAATCACCTTCCAGTGAGTAGCCCGTGCGGGCGCGGATGATACGACGCGCCCTCGCGCGACCGTTCCGGCGCCCGAGGTGACAGCGGTCACGTCCGGTGCGGGATCAGCGGCCGCCGCGGCGGACCTCGGCCCGCCGCTCGGCCTCGAGCCGCTCGAGCTCGGGCGCCTCGCGCGTGAGGTGCACCATCGAGTCGGCCACCGCGCGGTGCCCCGCCTGCTCGGCGATCAGCCGGTGCATCTCGAGCGCCAGCCGGCGGTACGCCGGGTGTCCCTGCGGCGAGGAGCGCAGCTCGAGCATGTGGATCGCCTCGCGCGCGTTGAGCTGCATGGAGTAGCGCAGCCGGTACGCCATCGACACGGCGTAGCTCGCCTGGTGCGGGAACTCGTCCTTCAGCGCGTCGTAGAGGGCGGCCGAGCGCGCCATCGCGTCGTCGAACACGTCGGTCATGCCCGCCTCGTCGACGAGCTCCGGGCGGACGTAGCCGTGGTTCGGGGTGAGCGGCTGCCACTCGATCGTGAGCATCCGGTGGCGCTGCATGTCGCGGAACGCCCCGTAGTCGGAGAGGACGTCGAAGCGGTAGTCGACCCGCTCGAAGGCGCGCCCGGGCTTGTGCCGGCGGTTCTCCCGCTCCCCCACGTAGGCCCGCACCAGCGCGAGCCGCTCCGCGGGCGCCATCGCCCGGACCCGCTGCACCACCTGGTGCTCGGGGAGGTTCGTGTGCGGGTAGCAGATCGCCGCGAGGAGCTTGTCCTCCCCGTCGGGATCGAAGTCGACGAGACGGACCGCGTCGACCTGGTCGACGGGCGTCTCGCCGAACATCGAGCGCACCAGCTCGCCGGAGCGCTCGCGCGTGGTCGCGAGGTACGAGGCCCACCGCCCGCCGCGCTCGCCGACGTCGACGCGACGCAGGAAGCTCGGGATCACCTTGCGGAGCTCGATCAGCATCAGCTCCGCGTAGTGGCGTGCCTCCGGCAGCGGGTGGGCCCGCATGCGCAGCAGCAGCGCCTCGAACCCCTGTCCCGTGCCGTAGATGCCCACGTTGGACAGCGACGCCGCGGGGAGGACGCCGCGGACCGCGTCGAGCGCCTTCGCCCGCGTGGCCTGGCGGTGCACGAAGTCGGAGTCCCCCGGCGAGCGGGGCACGGTGGCGCGCACGTGGTCCGTCACCTTCGACAGCAGCAGGCTGTAGGCGTCGAACATGCGGTCCATGTCGCCCACGTACCGGGTGCCGAAGCGGCTGCTCAGCACCGCGGGGTCGCGGTGGTAGCGGAACCGGCCGCCCAGGCGGGCGTCGTAGGAGATGTACCGCGTGCTCTGCTCGAGGTAGCTCATCAGCCGGCCCCACTCGAGCACCTTGGTCAGGATGTTGGACGCCTGCTCGCAGGCGAGGTGGACCCCGCCGAGCTGCGCGACCGAGTCGTCGCCGTACTCGAAGAACACCTTCTCGTACAGCTCCTCCGCCCGCTCCAGACCGACGGTCGCGTCGACGCTCTGGTCACCGCTGACGTCGAGGTCGCCGACGAACTCGTCCAGGAACAGCCGCCGCAGGCTCTTCGGGCTCCGGCTGTACCGGGCGAACAGCGCCCCCTTGACCACCTCCGGCAGGTTCACCAGCGCGAACACCGGCCCGTCGAGGTTGGTGAAGTACCGGCGGAGCACGTCCGCCTCCTCGGCCGTGAACTCTTCGGGGACGTAGACCGTCACGACCCGACATGCTATGCCCGCGGCGCTCGGCGCCGGGGTGATGCCCCGCTCCCCCGCGCGCTACAGCACGGGCGCCGAGGCCGGCCGCTCGGCGAAGGCCCGCGCCACCTGCTCGCGCAGGCCGGCGGACGACCAGAGGTCGACGACGGTCATCGCCATCGCCTTCGCCCCGTCGAGCACGGCCCGGTCGCCAGCCTCGCCGCGGGCCCACTCGGCGAACTCGACGGTGTGGATGGGCACGCCGTCGCCGGCGACCTTGATCATCGGGTGGATCGACGGCACCAGGTAGCTGACGTTGCCCATGTCCGTCGAGCCCACCACCCGGCGCCCCAGGTGCGCGGGATCCGCGACCTCCCGCCCGAGGCGCGCTGCGTTCGCGACGTAGGCGCCGACCATCGGCGCGTTGTCGACCATGTCCGCGTACGGGTGCCCGTCCCACGTGACGGCGCAGCTGCACCCGGTCGCGGCCGCCGAGGCCTCGAGGCACGCCAGGACGCGCTGCTTCAGCGGCTGGAGCGACTCGATCGTCGGGGACCGCACCATCCAGCTCGCCACGGCCTCGGCGGGGACGATGTTGGCCTTGTCGCCAGCCTTCACGAAGATCCCGTGGACACGCTCGGTGGGGAGGATGTGCTGGCGCAGCGCGGCGACGCCCATGTAGCCGAGGACCGCGGCGTCGAGGGCGTTGCGACCCTCGTGCGGCGCCGCGGCCGCGTGCGCGGCGCGCCCCTCGTAGCGCACCTCGGCCGTGTGGATCGCGATCGCGTCCATCCGGATCAGGTCCGCGTCGGCCGGGTGCACCATCATCGCCGCGTCCAGGCCGTCGAACGCGCCGCGGCGCGCCATGGCGATCTTGCCGCCGCCGCCCTCCTCGGCGGGCGTGCCGAGGATCCGCACGCGCCCACCGGCCGCCTCGGCCACCGCTGCGGCCGCGAGGCCGGCGCCGAGGCCGGCCGTGGCGATCACGTTGTGCCCGCACGCGTGGCCGAGCCCCGGCAGCGCGTCGTACTCGCACAGCACACCGACCTCGGCGCCCGTGACGCCCGCGCGCGCGTCGAACGCCGTGGCGACGCCGTGCGCTCCCCGCGTCGGCGCCCGGTGCTCGTCGTCGAGGATCGACGTGAGGAGGTCGTGCGCGAAGACCTCCTCGTAGTTCAGCTCGGGGTGGGCGTGGATCTGGTGGCTCGCGTCGATCAACCGGTCCGCGAGGCGGTCCACCTCGGCGCAGACGGCGCGCTTCAGGTCCTCCACGTCAGCTCCCCCTGCGTCCATCCCGGACCTCCTGACCCGCGGTCGTCACCCGTGCGTGAGCACGATCTTGCCGAGCTGCTCGCCCCTCGACAGCCGCTCGAGCGCCTCGTCGTAGCGTTCGATCGGGTACGTGCGGTCGACGTGCACGGCCAGGCCGCGCGCGACGAGGTCGGTCAGCTCCGCGAACTCCTGGTAGCTCCCCATCGTCGACCCGATGATCTCGTACTGCTTGAAGAACAGCCGCGGCAGGTTCAGCTGCACCGTCGGGCCGCTCGTCCCGCCGCAGACCACGAGGCGCCCGCCGGCCTTCAACGAGCGCACCGACTGCTCCCAGGTGGCGGGGCCCACGCTCTCGACGACCACGTCCGCCTGGACGGGCCAGCGCTGGTCGGCCGAGTCGAACGCCGCCGCGGCGCCCATCGCGACGGCCTCGGCACGCTTCGCCTCGCTGCGGCTGGTGACGACCACCTCGGCCCCGAGGTGGCGCGCCAGCGCCAGCGCGGCGGTGGACACCCCGCCGCCGATCCCCACGACGAGCACGGTCTGGCCAGCCCGCAGCCGGGCGCGTCGCAACATCCGGTACGCCGTCAGGTGCGCGAGCGGGTACGCCGCGCACTCCTCCCACGTCCGCCCGGCAGGGCGTCGCACGACGTTGCGCCGCGGCGCCACCGCGAACGTCGCGTGCCCTCCCCAGCAGTGCTCGCCGTAGATCATGAAGCCGTCGCCCATCGGGCTGTCGTTGCCGAGCGCGACGATGTCGGCCACGGGTGAGACGCCGGGGTTGACCACCACCTCGTCACCGGGCGCGAGGTCGCCGACCTCGTCCCCCACCGCCTCGACGACGCCGGCGACGTCGCAGCCCGGCACGTGCGGCAGCGGAGGTCGCGGCATCCCCTTGGTCACCCAGAGGTCCATGTGGTTGAGGGCGCTCGCCCGCACGCGGATCTGCACGTCGTCGCGCCCGAGCGCCGGCAGGTCGATCGTCCCCCGGCGGTACGAGCCGGGCGACTCGTCGAGGATCCACGCGTCCATGGCGCCGACCCTAGCCATCGGCCGTCTCCCCCCGCAGTCCGAGCACGGGCCGCGTGCGGCGCCCGCCGCGGCTCAGACGCAGACGGTGATCGCGTCGGGCTCGACGGCGAGGTGCAGGACCCGGGTTGACCCCCACGGCTCCCCGTCGACCACGAGCCGCAGGGGGCGCTCGAACCGGACCGTGGTCTCGACCACGCGCCGCACCGAGATCGACGGGTGCGGGAGGTGGGTCCCGGTCGGCACGCGACGGGCGGCCGCCACCCGCTGGCGCGGCGTCATCGCCGCACCGACGTGCACGACGTCGACGTGGCCGTCGTTGGGGTGCGCGCGGGGGGCGGCGTCGGCGCTCCCGACGAACTGGCCGTTCACGGCGGCGAGCACCTCGCCCCGCCACCACGAACCCCTCCACGCGGCGCCACGGGCCACGAGGTGGGCCACGAACCACGTGGTCCCGCCGTCGTCGCGCCCGGCGCGCACCACGTCCACCGGGAGCCGCGCGACGTCGCCCGCGAGCCGCGACTCGTCGCCGGTGCCGCCGACGGCCCGCATCAGGTCGCCGCCGAGCAGGGCGAGCGGCGGCACGGGCTGCCCCGCCGCCCGGTGGCGCAGCAGCGTCGCGCGGGCCGCTGCGTCGCTGCGGACGACCACGAGCCCGTCGGGCGCGGGGCCGAGGGTCCCCCAGCTCTCACCGCGCGTGATCGTCATCGGCCGTCGCCGCCACGTCGCCGGCGTCCGCGTCGTCGTCGCCGAGGCCCACCGCGCTGGACGCGGCGACGACCCCGCGGAACAGCTGGCCTGCGGCGAGCTCCGCCGACCTGCGGGTGTCGGCCTCGGGAGCGACCAGCGCCAGCTGCCGCAACAGGTCGATCAGCTGCTTGGTGGTCCGCACGAAGTCGCCACCGGACAGCTCCTCGGCGTCGACGACGTCCGCGAACCCCTCACCGGCAGCCCACGCGTACGCGACGGCGAGGAACGTCGGGTCGGGCGCCCGGTGGACCGACAGCCCCGCCTCTTCCTCGGCCGCCACGAGCTGGTCGCTGATCGCGGCGATGCGCCGCCACCTCGTGCGCACGAGCGGCGACGGGAACCAGGGCCTCGCCGGTGCCTCCGGCGAGCGGTGCTCGTAGACGAACACCGACACGAGCCCCGCGAGGCTGGCCGCGTCGAGGCCGTCGAACAGCCCCTGGCGCAGGCACTCGACCACGAGCAGGTCGCTCTCGTGGAACGTGCGAGCCAGGATCCCGCCGGCGTCGGTGAGCGCCCAGCCGTCGACGTAGCCCCACGTCTCGAGGATCCGCAGCACGCGGTCGAAGTCGCGCGAGATCGACTGGCTGCGCCCGCGGATCCGCTGCCGCAGCTCGTCGACCTCACGGCCGATCCGCTCCGCCTGGACCGCGGCCTTCAGCCGCTCCGCGAGATCGGGGTCGTCCTCGACGGGGTGACCGAGTGGACCGTCGTCGACGCGGCGGGCTCGCCGCGTCCGCCGGTGCGGCTCCAGCTCGGCGTGGTCCAACCGGTGCACGACGGCCCGTTGGTACTCCTGGCGGTTCGGCGCGAACTCGGCCGGGAGCTCGATGCGGCCGATCGCCCGGGGCGGCTCGTCGAAGTCGAGCTCGGACACGACCACCTGGTCGCGCCGGCGCGTCAGGGTCGTCAGCCGGATGCCGCCCTTGCGGTGCGCGGTCGTGAGCACGGCGGCCGGCCCGGCGTAGCGCCCCTTGTCGATCCAGACGACGTCGCCGGGGCGGATCCGCAGGAGCGCGAGCTCGATCGGGTTGTCCCGCCCGATCGTCGCCGCGTGCCCCGGCGGCTCGGTTCCCCGCAGGAGCCGTCGGTACTCGCCGATGTCGCCGAACGGGCTCTCGGCCTGCTCGCTCAGGTCACGCAGCAGCTGCTGGCGGCGAGCGAGCCGCGCCTCGATCTTCACGAGGTCGCGGTCGGCCTGGTACTGGGCGAAGGAGAGGTTCAGCAGGTGGTGCGCGCGCTCGCTGGTGTAGCGCCGGACGAGGTTCGCCGCCATGTTGTAGGTCGGGCGGAACGCGGAGTTGAGGTGGAAGGACCTGCTCGACGCGAGCGTCGCCACCTGGTCGAAGGGCACGAACGGGCTCCACAGCACCACCGCGTGCCCGAGGTCGTCGATGCCGCGGCGCCCCGCCCGCCCCGTCAGCTGGGTGTACTCGCCCGGCGTCAGGAAGGCGTGGTGGTCACCCGTGAACTTCGTGAGCTTCTCGATGACCACGCAGCGAGCTGGCATGTTGATCCCGACGGCGAGCGTCTCGGTCGCGAACACGACCTTGACCAGCCCCTCGACGAAGCACGACTCGACGACCTCCTTGAAGGGCGGCACCATCCCGGCGTGGTGCGCGGCGACACCGGCCTCGAGCTGCGCGAGGAACTGCGAGTAGCCGAGCACCGCCAGGTCCGCCGGCTCGATGCCGGCGAGGCGGGCGTCGACGATCTCGCGGATGCGGTCGCGCTCGGGCCCCGACGTCAGCCGGAGGCCGGCGGCGAGGCAGGCACGGGCCGCCTCGTCGCACTGGTTGCGGCTGAAGATGAAGTAGATCGCCGGGAGCATCCGCTCGTGCTCGAGGACGTCGACGACCTCGAGGCGCGACGGGGTGAAGAGGCGGCGCCGGCCCTGCGTGCCCTTGCGACCGCGCCCCGGCCGCTGGGCCCGCACGGCCTCGGCGTCGAGGCGCATCGCGTCGTGGTTGGGCCGGCCGTTCACGAGCACGGGCAGCAGGTGCATCCGGTCGTGGGTCGTGTCGCCGACGAAGAACATGTTCTCGAGCCGCACCGGGCGGCGTTCCTCCACGACGGCCGTCGTCGGCCCGCGCACCGTCTCGATCCACTCCGTCAGCTCCTGCGCGTTGCTGACCGTCGCCGACAGGCACACGAGCCGCACCCGGGGCGGCAGGTGGATGATGACCTCCTCCCACACCGGCCCGCGGTACGCGTCCTGCAGGAAGTGCACCTCGTCCAGCACCACGATCGCGAGCTCGTCGAGGGCCCGGTTGCGGCCGTAGATCATGTTCCGCAGGACCTCGGTCGTCATCACCACCACCGGGGCGTCGCCGTTGATCGAGTTGTCCCCGGTGAGCAGGCCGACGCGGTCCGCGCCGTGGCGCTCGCGCAGGTCGTGGTACTTCTGGTTCGACAGCGCCTTGATCGGCGCGGTGTAGAACGCCCGGCGTCCGGCGCGGACGGCCGCTTCGATCGCGTACTCCGCCACGACCGTCTTGCCGCTCCCGGTGGGCGCCGCGACGAGCACCGAGCGCCCGTCGTCCAGGGCGTCGAGCGCCTCGAGCTGGAAGGCGTCGAGCGGGAACGAGTACCGCCGGATCAGCTCCTCACGGTCGGTCCGCACCGGACCAGGCTGTCAGACCGCAGCGCCGGATGCCCGTCGGCGCCGCTGCACGACGAGGCCGATGACCACCGAGATGACGTAGAAGAGGCACATCGGGAGCGCGAGCGACAGCATGCTGTACGGGTCGCCCGACGGCGTGATGACGGCGGCGATGACGAACACGACCAGGATCGCGTACCGCCAGCCCTTGATCAGCGTCTGCGGCGTGAGCGCACCGACGAGCTGCAGGAACACGAGGGGCACCGGGAAGAGCATCCCGATGCCGAACGCGGCGACCATCATCCCGAGCAGGCTGATGTACTTGCTCACCGGATAGACCTGCTCGACGTCGTCGCCGGACCACTCGATCAGGAACTCGAGCGCCTTGCCCAGCGTGAAGTAGGCCAGGAACGCGCCGAACCCGAACAGGGCCACGGCGCTGGTGACGAACGGGACCGCGTAGCGCTTCTCCTTCGCGTGCAGCGCCGGCACCACGAACTTCCACGCCTGCCACAGGATGACGGGCAGCGCGATGACGATGCCGCCGTAGGTCGCGACGGACAGGCGCGTGGTGAAGCCGTCGAGCGGGCCGATGCCGACGAGCTGACCGGAGCAGAAGTCGGGTCCGCGGTCCTCGCAGAGGTCGACGTAGGGCTGCTTCAGGAAGTCGAGGATGGGGTTGTAGAAGGCCAGCACCACGACGATCCCCACGACCACCGCCAGCAGGCTGCGGATGATGCGCGACCGGAGCTCGGCGAGGTGCTCGGTGAGCGTCATCCGGTCGTCGGGCGTCTCGACCTTCGGCCGCTTGTCCCGCTCCCCGTCCCGCTGCCGTGACGGCAGGATCTTCATGCCGAGCGGGCCTCCGGCTCGTCGTCGGCGCGCCCGTCCTGCGGGGCGACGGGAACCCCGTCGACGGCGACGACGGGCGGCCCCGCGTCGTCGTCCGGGTCGCGGACGACGGAGGCGGGCGTGCGGGTGGACATGACGTCGTGATCGACCGGGCGCGACTCGACGTCCGCGACGCCGTTCGGGTGCGCGCCGGTGACGTCGACGTCGAACGTGGCGGCCTTGCGGAACGCGTCGGCGGTCTCGCGCATCTCGCGCATCGGCTCGTCGAGCGCCTGGCGGAACTCGGTCTGGAAGCCGGTCGTGACCTTCTTGAACTCGGCGTAGGTCTTGCCGAACTTGCGGACCGCGTCCGGCAGCTTCTCGGGCCCGAGGACGATCAGCGCGAGCAGGAGCAGGAAGAAGATCTCGCTGCCGCTGAAATTGAACACGAGCGGAGTCTAGGGGGGTCGGTCGAGGCGACAGGGCCGCATGGCATCATCGTCCGGTGCAACAGCGCCTCCCCTCCCTGCTCCCCCGGCCGATCGCCTTCGCGCACCGTGGCGCGCGGGCCCACGCACCGGAGAACACCCTGGAGGCGTTCGCGCTCGGGCTCCGCCTCGGCGCAACGGGGCTGGAGAGCGACGTCTGGCTGACCGCGGACGGCGTCCCGGTGCTCGATCACGACGGGGTGGCCGCGGTGGGCCGCCGCAAGCGCCAGATCGGCGAGCTCCGCCGCGACCAGCTGCCGGAGCACGTCCCGGCGCTGGCGGAGCTCGTCGAGCGGTGCGGGAGCGGCTACCACCTCTCGCTCGACCTGAAGGGGCCGCGAGCGGGACCGCGGGTGGTGGACGTGCTCACCGAGGTGGCGCCGGACGCGCTCGAACGGGTGTGGCTGTGCGCGCCCGTCTGGCAGGACCTGCTCGAGCTGCGCGGCCGCGGCGTGCGCCTGGTCGACTCGACGCGGCTGTCGAAGATCAAGGAGGGTCCTGAGCGGCGGGCGGCGACGCTCGCGAAGGAGGGCATCGACGCGGTGAACCTCCACCACAGCGACTGGAACGGCGGCCTCGTCACCCTGTTCCACCGGTTCGAGCGGTGCGCGTTCGGGTGGGACATGCAGTTCGAGCCGGTGCTCAGGCCGGCGCTGCGGATGGGCCTCGACGGGATCTACAGCGACTGGGTCGACCGGATGGTCGACGCCTACCGCGCCGAGCTCGGCGCCCCCTGACGCGGACCGGTCGGCCGGCGCGTCAGAGCCAGGCCCAGTCGCCGACGGGCCAGATGATCACGAAGGCCCGCCCGATCAGGAGGTCGTCGGCCACCGCGCCGAAGGCGCGGCTGTCGCTCGAGCGCCCGCGGTGGTCACCCAGCACGAACACCGAGTCGGGCGGCACGAGCGTCGGGCTCTGGTCCTGCCCGCACCCGTCGCGCTGCTGGATGACGGGGTCGAGGTACGGCTCGGTCAGCGGCACGTCGTCGATGTAGACGACGCACGAGCGCACCTCCACCATCTCACCGGGGAGGCCGATCACGCGCTTGATCAGGTCGCGCTCCTCGGCCGCGCCGTTGAACCGCTTGAGCACCACGACGTCGCCCCGGTTCGGGTCGTGGAGGCGGTAGCTCAGCCGGTTCACCAGCACCCGGTCGCCGTCGTGCAGCGTGCTCAGCATGGACTCGCCCTCGACCGCGAACTGCTGCACCACGTACTGGCGGACCAGCAGCGCGGACGTGATCGCCACGCCGACGACGATCAGCCACTCGAGGATCGGGTGCATCCGCCGCTTCGGCGGTGTCGTCGGGGTCGCGTCCACGGGTCGGGCGTCGTCGTCGACGACCGGCACCGTCGTCGGCCCGGCGGCGACCGCCGGATCCGTCCGGAGCCCGAACCGGGCGCGCCCGTCCGGACCGGTGACGTCGTCGCTCATGCGCCGCTCACGGTACCCGGCCGGGCGACCGGCGAGGCAGCGGGTGCCGCAGCGGCAGCCGCCACCACGGCCGCGGCCGCCGCCGCCCGGAACGACAGCGGATCGTCCGCCGGCCCGCGACCCATGGTCGTGGTGCGCAGACCGAACCGGTCGAGCACGCTCGCGACGTCGGGCACCTCCACCTCCACCGCGCGGTGCGGGGGCCGGATCGCGCCCGCGAGCGCGTCGCCCGCGGGCAGGGCGACCTCCACCGCGACCGGGGTCAGCGCGAGGGCGGTGCGCGTGTGGTGGCTCACGCCGCGGTGGCGCGGCCTCGGGTCGCTGCCGCTGGCCCGTGCGACCACGACGGGGCGCGCCCCGAGCTGCACGGCGGTGGTCGCGATCGCCGCCACCTCGAGCGCCGTCGTCCCGAGCATCGTCTCGGTGCCGACGACGCCGGGTCCCATCGTGCACACCACGACGTCCGCCCGCTGGCGCTCGACCGCGAGGCGCAGCGCGGAGGCGATCCCGACCGCCTCCAGGTCGCCGCCGAACGCGTGACCGGCGGTGATCGTGCCGTGCAGCAGGTCCCGCTCGCGCAGGTCCGCCACCAGGTCGCTCAGCGCGATGGGGAGCGCGGCGCCGTCGGACATCACGTACGACACCCTCGGCGGCCGCGGCGCCGTCGCGAGCACCGCGGCCACCACGCCCAGCTGGCTGTGCAGGCTGCCGACGAGGACGGGGACCCCGTGCAGGTCCGGGAGCGCCACCGGCCCCTCCAGCTCGGGTTCGGCCGCCTCCTCCTCGGCCGCGCCGGCGTCGGCCTGCAGGCTCGTGTAGCGGAGCTTCATGATGTGCCCCCGCCCGGGCAGGTCGAGGTCGCGGCGGGCGAGGTTCCAGTGCACCACGTGCCAGCCGCCCGTGCCGAGGCCGAGCTCGACGGCGGTGGTGTTGACGACGACCTCGTCGCCGGGCGCGACGTCGCCGATCAGCTGCCTGAGCACGTAGGCCCGGCTCCCGTCGTCGAGCTCCACGCGCTGGAGCCCGGCGCGCTCGGCCAGCACCCTGCTCACGCGGTGCGTGCGGAACGACGGCATCGGCGACGGCCGCTCGTCAGAGCGACGCGATCAGCTTCTCGACGCGCTCGTCGCGGCTCTTGAACGGGTCCTTACACAGCACCGTCCGCTGCGCCTGGTCGTTCAGCTTCAGGTGCACCCAGTCCACCGTGTAGTCCCGCTTGCGCTCCTTCGCGCGGCGGATGAACTCGCCGCGCAGGCGTGCGCGCGTCGTCTGGGGCGGGACGTCGATCGCGGTGGTGATGTCCGCATCGGTGCAGATCCGCTCGACGAGACCGCGGTCCTGGAGCTTGTAGAACGGGCTGCGCTCGCGGCTGATGTCGTGGTACTGCAGGTCGAGGAGCTGCACGCGGGGGTGGCCGAGGAGGAGGTCGTGCCGGGCGCGGAACGCCTCGATGAGCCGGTACTTGATCACCCAGTCGACCTCGCGGTCGAGCTTCAACGGGTCGTTCTCGATCGTGGAGATGCAGTGCTCCCACATCTCGAGCGCCCGCTGCTCGAGCGGCGGGAAGCCCTTCGTCTCCGAGTAGCGCAGCGCGCGGTCGAGGTACTCGCGCTGGATGTCGAGCGCCGAGACCTCCCGCCCGTTGGCGAGGCGGACGCGCCGGCGGCACGTCATGTCGTGGCTGATGTCGCGGATCGCCCGGATCGGGTTCTCGAGCGTCATGTCGCGCAGCACGACGGACGGGTCCTCGAGCATGCGCAACATGCACGCCGCGGAGCCGACCTTCACGAACGTCGTGTACTCGCTCATGTTCGAGTCGCCCACGATGACGTGCAGGCGCCGGTAGCGCTCGGCGTCGGCGTGGGGCTCGTCGCGGGTGTTGATGATCGGCCGGCTGCGGGTGGTGGCGCTGGAGACGCCCTCCCAGATGTGCTCGGCGCGCTGCGCCATGGAGTACAGCGGCCCCCGCGCGGTCTGGAGCACCTTGCCGGCGCCGGTGAAGATCTGCCGGCTGACGAGGAACGGGATCAGGACCTCGGCGTAGTGGGCGAGGTCCTCGCGGCGGCTGGTGAGGTAGTTCTCGTGGCAGCCGTAGCTGTTGCCGGCCGAGTCGGTGTTGTTCTTGAACAGGTACACCGTGCCGCGGATGCCCTCCTCGCGGAGGCGCTGCTCGGCGGACACGAGGAGGCTCTCGAGGATCCGCTCTCCCGCCTTGTCGTGGACGACGAGGTCGTACAGGCTGTCGCACTCGGGCGTCGCGTACTCGGGGTGGGAGCCCACGTCGAGGTAGAGCCGCGCCCCGTTCTGGAGGAACACGTTGCTGCTGCGGCCCCAGCTGACCACCCGGCGGAACAGGTAGCGGGCGACCTCGTCCGGGCTCAACCGGCGCTGGCCGCGCAGGGTGCAGGTGACGCCGTACTCGTTCTCGAGGCCGTAGATCCGGCGCTCCATGGGCACAACCTAGCGTCGCGCCGGGCGGCGCGCCCGGAAGCGGAGGGTGGATCCCGGGGGGTGTTGCACGACCCTGGCCACGTGGTCGGGGTCGACGACCGCGATGACGGGGTAGCCACCCGTCACCGGGTGGTCCGCGAGCATCACGATCGGCGAGCCGTCGGGTGGCACCTGGACGGCCCCCTCGACCAGCCCCTCCGGGGCGAGCTCGGGGAGGTCGAGGTGCCGGAGCCGGGCGCTTCCCGTCAGCCGCACGCCGACCCGGTCGCCCGCGGCGCTCACGGTCCACGTCGTGCCCAGGAGTGCGTCCCAGGCACCGGGCGCGAAGCGCTCGAGGCGCGGCCCGGGCCACACGGACACCTCGTCCGCCGCGGCCTCCGGGGCTGCCGGCTGCCCTGCGGCGGGCGTCGCCGGGTCGGCGCCGAACGCGACCGCGACGGCGCCGTCCGCCTCCCGTGGCGTCGGCGCCCGGCCGCTGATCCCGCCGCGCACCGCGAGGTAGAGCCGCATCCCGCCGAGCAGGCGGCCGACGCGGATGGTCGCGCCGGCGGGCACGACGACCGGCGCGCCCCAGCCGATCGCCGGACCGTGCTCGACCGTGATCTCGGCTGCGGCGCCCGCCACCGCCACCATGGCGGCTCGGCGCAGCTCCACGACGAGCCCGCCGGAGCTCTCGAAGCCGGCGGCCGACCCTGCGTTGCCGACCAGGCGGTTGGCGAGCGCCAGCGCCGCCGCGTCGAGCGCGCCGCCGCGGCTGCGCCCGAGGTGCGCCCATCCCGGGCGCCCGCCGTCGCGCACGGACCCGGCGACGCCCCACGCGCGCACGACCGCGTCGACGGGACCGTGCGCGACGGCGGGATCGCCGGTTGCGCGACCCGGCGCTGCCGCCGGACCCGTCCGGGCGCGTTGCGCGGCGCGCACCCGCTCGAAGCGCACCGTGGTGCCCGGCGGGAGCAGCGCGGGAGGGTCGCGCCGCTCGTCCCACAGCTCGGCGTCCGTGGTGCCGAGCAGGTGCCACCCTCCTGGCGAGGCGGTCGGGTAGACGGCGCTGAACCCGCTCGCGATCGCCACGGAACCGGCCGGCACGCGCTCACGGGGCGAGGACCGGCGCGGGAGGTGGAGGCGGGGGTCGAGCCCGAGGAGGTACGAGAAGCCGGCGACGAACCCGCAGAAGGCCGCCGTGTACGTCCCGGCGGTGTGACGTGCGACCACCTCCTCGACCGACAGGGAGCAGCGGCGGGCGACGTCCGCGAGGTCGGCGCCGTCGTAGGTCACGCCGATGACGACGTCGCCGGCGTGGGGCCGGGCGAGCACGGCGGCGGGGAGCGCCGGGCGCTCACGGACCACCCGCTCCACGGACGCGGCGGTCTCGGCACGGCCGTCGTGGACGACGAGCACCGTGCGCGCCGCCGGCACGACGTCCACGACGCCGGGAACGGCGGCGTCGCGGATCGCTGCGGCGAGGTCGACCACGGCGGCGATGCCCGCGAGCTCGACCAGCAGGGCGCGCGGCCCCGCCGGCAGCAGGCGAGGCTCGCCGACCGGGGCCGGGCCGCTCACGCGACGGCGCTCAGCACGTCGACGCCGGCGGCGGCGAGCGCGGCACGGATCGCCCGTGCGAGCGTCGCCGCTCCCGGGGTGTCCCCGTGGACGCAGACGGACGCGACGTCGACGTCGACCTCGGTCCCGTCGACCGCGCCGACACGTCCCCGGACGACCATCCCGACGACGCGCTCCACGACCTCGTCCGGATCGTCGACCAGCGCGCCCGGCTGGTCGCGCGGGACGAGCGTGCCGTCGGGCAGGTAGCCGCGATCGGCGAACGCCTCGGGGACCGGTCGCAGCCCGGCATCGGACGCGAGGCGCAGCAACGTCGAGCCCGGCAGCCCGAGCACCGGGAAGCCGGACGTGGGACCGTCGTGGTGGCGCGCCCAGGTCGCCACCGCGTCCACGACGGCGTCGGCCTGGGCGCGGTGGTGCACGACGGCGTTGTAGAGCGCTCCGTGCGGCTTCACGTGCGTGACGCGTCCACCGCACGTCCGCGCGATCCCGTCGAGCGCGCCGATCTGGTACAGCACCGCGTCGCGCAGCTCGCCCGGCTCGACGTCGACGAACCGGCGCCCGAAGCCGACGAGATCGGGATAGGCCACCTGCGCGCCGATCGCGACCCCGTGCGCGACCGCGAGCTCGCACGTGCGCCGGATCGTGGACGGGTCCCCCGCGTGGAAGCCGCACGCCACGTTGGCGGACGTGATCGCGGGCACGAGCGCCTCGTCGTCGCCCAGGCGCCACCGCCCGTACGACTCGCCGAGGTCGGCGTTGAGGTCGACCCGGCAGCGAGCCCCCGTCGTGCCGACCGTCGCCGGCGCCACCGCGTCCGCTCGCCTCAGCCCGCGAGCACGGCGTCGACCTCGTCGTCGCTCAACCGCAGGAAGCAGCGCCGGCCGTTCGAGCGGGACAGCACCGCGACCTCGAGGTCGTCGCCGCGCAGCGTCCGGTCGCCCCCGCTGAGCGCCGCGGTCGCCGCCTGCACCGCCGCCGCCAGCGACATCCCCTCGGCGTAGGCCGTCGTGAGGCGCCCGCCGATCGCCTCGGCGTCGCCGCCGAGGACGCGGTGGTCGCCGGCGTCCATCACCGTGCCGTCGTAGAGGATGTGGAAGATCTGGTCGGGGGCGCCCTCGATGCCGACCTCCGCGACGAGGATCTCCACCTCCATCGGCTTCATCTCGTGGGTGAAGATCTGGCCGAGGATCTGTGCGTACTGGTTCGCCAGGCTCCGCGCGTCCACGTCGTCGCGCGAGTACTGGTAGCCCTTCAGGTCCGCCGCCCGCACGCCCGCCACGCGCAGCTGGTCGAACTCGTTGTACTTGCCCACGCCGGCGAACGCGATGCGGTCGTAGATCTCGCTGATCTTGCGCAGCGTGTTCGAGGGGTTCTCCGCGACGAGCGCGATCCCGTCGAGGTAGCGGATCGCGACCAGGGCGCGTCCGCGGGCGATGCCCTTGCGCGCGTAGTCCGCGCGGTCCTTCATCACCTGCTCTGGCGCGACGTAGAACGGCGTGCTCATCGCGCCCGCACCTCGCTCGCGATGGCCTCGTAGCGCGTGGCGAGCTCGTCGTCGCCGACGCGGCGCCACCCGTCCTCGGTGATCGTGGCGACCACCGGGTAGATCCCGCGCAGCGCGTCGGGGCCGCCGGTGGCCGAGTCGGCGTCGGCGGCCTCCCACAGGCTCCGGCACGCGAGGTCGATCGCGTCGTCGCGACCGAGCCCGTCGCGGAACCCGACCTTGATCACGGTGCCGGCGTGGAGGCTGCCGGATCCGGTGGCGACGTACTCGTGCTCCTCGTACCGGCCGCCCGTCACGTCGTAGCTCCACAGCCGGCCCGTGCGCCGGCGCAGGTCGTAGCCCGCGAACAGCGGGACGACGACGAAGCCGGTCATCGCCGCGGGGAGGTTGCCGCGGACCATCATCGACAGCTGGTTGGCCTTGCCCTCGAGGCTGAGCGACGAGCCCTCGACCTTCTCGTAGTGCTCGAGCTGCAGCGCGAAGAGCTTGATCATCTCGACCGCGGGTCCCGCCGCACCGGCGATCGCGACGCCGCTGTGGCGATCGGCCTGGACGACCTTCTCCATGCTGCGGTGGCTGATCAGGTTGCCGGCGGTGGCGCGGCGGTCGCCTGCCATGACCACGCCGTCGGCATAGCGCAGCGCGACGCAGGTGGTCGCGTGCGGGACCTGCAGCCCCCCGCCACCGGATCTGGCGGGCGCGCCCGTGAGGTGGTCACCCGCGGGGACGGCGGCCGCCGTGCCGAGCCGGCGCAGCAGCTCGGGGAAGCTGGACCCGGGATCGTCGCCCGGCGTGAAGATCGGCATGGACATGCGAGCGCAGGCTACCGCTGCGCCGCGTGCGAGCTCGTCGCGAGCTCCGGCTACTGGCCGCCCTTCTGGACGTAGGACTTCACGAAGTCCTCGGCGTTCGTCTCGAGCACGTCGTCGATCTCGTCGAGCAGGTCGTCGAGCTCGGCCTTCAGCTTCTCGCCGGTCGCCGTGCTCGCGGGCGCCTCGACGACCTCCTCCTCGGTCCGCTGCGGTGCGGGCTTCTGCTTCTGGGTTCGCTCAGCCATGTGGGGCCCTCGTTCCGGTCGTCACGTCATCCGGCTCCGAGCCGGGTCAGCAGCTCGGCGGCCGTGTCGCTCTCGTCGATCAACCTACCCACGTGCTCGGCGGTGCCGCGCAGCGGTTCCATCATGGGCACCCGGCGCAGCGGGTCGCGGCCCACGTCGAACACGAGCGAGTCCCAGTTCGCGGCGACGATGTCGGCGGGCCACTTCGCGAGGCACCGGCCACGGAAGTACGCCCGGGTCGTGGTGGGCGGCTGGGTCATCGCGTCGCGCACCTCGTTGTCGGAGGTCAGCCGGCGCAGACCGACGCGCTGCGCCAGGTTCCGCTCCGGGCGCATGTCGTGGTACTGGAGGTCGAGCGCCTTGAGGCGCGGGTCCACCGGCGCCAGCCCGTGCCGCTCGGCGAAGCCGGCGACCACCCGCTCCTTCGCCACCCAGTCGACCACGTCGGCCACGCTGTCGCGGTCGCGCTCGAGGCCGGCGAGCACGTGCTCCCAGGTCGCGAGGATCTCGGCGCCGACGTCGTCGCCGACGCTCGCGAGCCCGTGCGACCGCTCGTACTTGCGCGCCCGCTCGAGCAGGCTCCACTGGATCTCGAGGGCGCGGGCGCGCCGGCCGGAGCGCAGCAGCACGGTCCGCCGCAGCGTCGGGTCGTGGCTGACCTGCCGGATCGCCCCCACCGGGTTCGCGAGCGCGAGGTCGTCGCCCATCACGTCGTCCTCGATCATCGCCAGCACGACGGCGGTGGCGCCGACCTTCAGGAACGTCGCGACCTCGCTCATGTTCGCGTCGCCGACGATGACGTGCAGCCGCCGGTACTTCGTCGCGTCGCAGTGCGGCTCGTCGCGGGTGTTCACGACGGGGCGCTTCAGCGTCGTCTCGAGGCCGACCTCCTCTTCGAAGAAGTCGGCTCGCTGGCTGATCTGGAACGGCACCTCCTCGTGCGCCACGCCGGGCAGCTCGCAGCCGACCTTGCCGGCGCCGACGACGATCTGGCGCGTGACGAAGTGCGGCGTGACCTGCGCGACGATCCGGCCGAAGGGCGTCTCGCGGGCCATGAGGTAGTTCTCGTGGCAGCCGTAGCTGTTGCCCTTGCCGTCGGAGTTGTTCTTGTGGCAGAGGATCTCGGCGCCCTCGGCCAGCTGGCGCGCGGCGGCGGCCATGCTCGCCCGGACGATCTCCTCGGCGGCGCGGTCCCACACCACGACCTCACGTGCCGTCAGGCACTCCGGCGTGCTCACCTCCGGGTGCGCGTGGTCGACGTAGTACCGGGCCCCGTTGGTCAGGACGGCGTTGACGAGGTGCGTGTCGACGTCGGGCGCCATCGCGTCGTCCAGGCTGAACCCGCGGGCGTCGTTGCCGGGCCGCTCGTCCTCGAAGTCCCACCCGATCCGTCGCAGGTGCGTCTGCAGGTACGCGTTGATCAGCAGCGACGACGCGGAGACCGGGTTGCTGTCGGCGCCGCGCACCAGGATCCCGTACTCGGTCTCGATGCCGCAGACCTTGGGGATCGCCATGTGCGAACGCTACCCGTCCCGCTACAGGTACTGACCTGTGGCGACGCGCTCGATGGCGCGGCCGCCCTCGCGCTCCGCGGGCTCGCGCCCCTTCACGAGCGTGCGGATGAACACGATCCGCTCGCCCTTCTTGCCGGAGATCTTCGCCCAGTCGTCCGGGTTGGTCGTGTTCGGGAGGTCCTCGTGCTCCTTGTACTCCTGCTTGATGGAGTCGATGAGGTCCTGGGTGCTCACGCCGCGGGGCCCGCCGGCGATGACCCGCTTGATCGCGAGCTTCTTGGCCCGCCGCACGATGTTCTCGATCATCGCGCCCGACGAGAAGTCCTTGTAGTAGAGGATCTCCTTGTCGCCGTTCTGGTACGTGACCTCGAGGAACTGGTTGTCCTCGTCGGCCCGGTACATCTCGTCGACGGTCGCGTCGATCATCGTCGCGACGTCGGCTCCCTCGGCGATCGGGATCTCGTCGGTGAGGTACCGGGCGAAGATCTGGCGGGCGGCGCGGCCGTTCGGGCGCTCGATCTTGATCTTCACGTCGAGGCGGCCCGGGCGCAGGATGGCGGGGTCGATGAGGTCCTCACGGTTCGTCGCGCCGATGACGATCACGTTGCGCAGCCCCTCGACGCCGTCGATCTCCGCGAGCAGCTGGGGCACGATCGTGGACTCCATGTCGGAGCTGATGCCCGAGCCGCGGGTGCGGAACATCGAGTCCATCTCGTCGAAGAACACGATGACCGGCCACCCCTCCTCGCTCTTCTCCCGGGCCCGCTGGAACACCAGCCGGATCTGGCGCTCGGTCTCGCCGACGTACTTGTTCAGCAGCTCGGGACCCTTGATGTTGATGAAGTAGCTCCGGCCCTTCTCGCCGCCGGTCTTGTCCGCCACTTTGCGGGCGAGCGAGTTCGCGACCGCCTTCGCGATGAGCGTCTTGCCGCACCCGGGCGGGCCGTACAGCAGGATGCCCTTCGGAGCGGGGAGCTGGTGCTCGGCGAACAGGTCGGCGTACAGGAAGGGCAGCTCGACCGCGTCGGCGATCTGCTCGATCTGGTCGTCGAGGCCGCCGATGTCGTCGTAGGAGATGTCGGGGACCTCCTCGAGCAGCAGGTCCTCGACCTCGGGCCGCGGCAGCTTCTCGAGCAGGAGGTTGCTGCGCGGGTCGAGTCGCATGGTGTCGCCGCTGCGCAGCAGGACGCCGCGCAGCGCGTCGGCCAGCTCGCACACGCGCTCTTCGTCCGCGCGCCCGACGACGAGGGCGCGCACGCCGTCGTCCATCAGCTCCTTGATCGTCACCACCTCGCCGGTGACCTCCGGGGTGCGGGCGGTGACCACGTTGAAGCTCTCGTTGAGGACGACCTCCGCGCCGCGCTCGAGCTCGTCGTGGTCGATCTCGGGGTGGAGGCCCACGCGCATCTTGCGCCCGCTCGTGAGCACGTCGACGGTGCCGTCGTCGTTCTTCCCGACGATCACGCCGTAGGCGGAGGGCGGCTGGCTGAGCTTCTCGACCTCGTCGCGCAGGGTCGCGATGTGGTCGCGCGCCTCGCGGAGGGTGTAGCTGAGCTTCTCGTTCTGCGACACGGCGTGCGCGAGCTGGCCCTTGGTCTCGAGCAGGCGCTCCTCGAGGGCGCGCATCCGCTTCGGCGCGTCCGACAGCTTCCGCCGGAGCTCGGCGATCTCCTGGTCGAGCAGGGCGGCGTGCGCCCGCAGCACCTCGAGCTCGTCGTCGTGAGCCTCTGCCATGTGGTGAACCTACACGGACCATCCCCGATCCGCAGGGCATCGCCCGGGTGGGGCCGGCGCACCTCCGCGGTGTCGCGCGCCACGGCGGCCACGAGGTGTCACCGTCACCCCCGAGGGGTATCCCGGGCGTGTCGGCGAGGGCGTCGATCCCGGGACTCGCCCGCCCGCACCTGTACACTGCGCCCGCAGCCGACCTGGCTCGTCTTGCTGAGGAGACTCGAACACCATGAAGGTCTGGATCGATCAGGATCTGTGCACCGGCGACGGCCTCTGCGAGGAGATCGCGCCCGACGTCTTCACGCTCCTCGACGACGGCCTCGCCTACGTCAAGGAGGGGTCGACCATCTACGCCACGGCGAAGGGCAACCCCCAGGGCGCTGAGGGCATGGCGAACATCCCCGACAACCAGCTCGACGCCGTGATCGAGAGCGCCGAGGAGTGCCCCGGCGAGTGCATCTTCATCGAGCCCTGAGCGCACGGCGCCGCGGCCGCCACGCGCGGCCCTGACCCTCAGCCGAGGAACCGGCTGACCGTCAGGAAGCCGGTGTGGGCGACCATCCGGTGATCGGGGCGCACGGCCGCGCCCTCCACGTACCACCCGCGGTGGAGCACCTCGAGCGTCCTCGTGCCGTTCCACGCCCGCGTCGCGAGCGCCTCGCGCAGCTGCGACACCTGCACGATCGAGGGGCAGTACGCGAGGAGGATCCCGCCGGCGCGCAGCGCGTGCAGCGCGTGGGGGACGACCCGCCACGGTTCCGGCAGGTCCAGCACCACGCGATCGACGTCGCGCTCGTCGATGCCCTCGTAGCAGTCGCGCAGCTCGACGTGGTACCGCTCCAGCGCATCGGGGCCGAGGAAGCTGCGGACGTTGGCCCGCGCGCGGTTCGCGAAGTCCTCGCGCAGCTCGTAGCCGATGATCTCGGCGCCCCAGCGCAGCATCGTCATGCTCAGCGCGCCCGACCCGACGCCGCTCTCGAGGACGCGGACCCCCGGGCCGATGTCGGCGAGCATGCAGATCGGCGCGAGGTCCTTCGGGTAGATCACCTGCGCGCCGCGGGGCATCTCGATCACGAAGTCCTCGAGCGTCGGGCGCAGCACCGTGTAGCTCGCGCCGCGCGTGCTCGCGACGACGATGCCCTCCGGCCGGCCGACCAGATCGGCGTGCGGCACGAACCCGTTGTGGCTGTGGAACTCACCGCCCTCGCGGAGCTCCACGAGGTAGCGGCGGTGCTTCGTGTCGAGCAGCAGGACCTTGTCGCCGTGCTCGAACAGGCGGTTCACCGCCGTCCCCGGCGCACGAGCTCGATCGGCACGGGCTCGTGCGCGCTGGCCGTGTCGACCAGCCGGCAGAACGCGCAGAGGCCGCCCGCGCCCGCGTCGGTGGAGGTCGGCGACCCGCACCGCGCGCACGCGTGCAGCGCCTCGCGCTCGGTGACCGCCCGCTCGACGAGCAACGGGGCCATCCGCTCCAGGAAGCCGAGGTAGAACGCCGCCTTCGAGCCAGGTGAGCGCCCCTCGATCGCGTTGAGCGTCTCCTTGTGGCCGAGGTGCCGGTTGCCGGCGGCCATCGGGCACTCGTCGACCAGGTAGTCGATGCCGCGCACGACGCACCACGCCGCCGTCTCGCGCTCGGTGAGCCGCACGAGCGGCTTCGCCTTCTTCGGGAACCCGTCCCGTGCGGGCAGCACCGGCAGCTGCCGGGCGAGGTACTCGATCTCCCAGCGCATCGTGTTCCCGAGCAGCACGGCCGCCTCGTCGTCCAGGTTGTGGCCCGTGACGACCACGTCGTAGCCGCCCTCACGAGCCGCCTGGTCGAACAGGTGGCGCTTGCTGAGCCCGCAGGCCGAGCACGGCACCCGCCGGGTCGCGGTGGCCGCCGTCGGGATGTCGTAGCCGTGGTCGTCGCGCAGGGAGACCTCGATCAGCCGCAACCCGCGCTCGTCGGCGAAGCGGCGGGCGTACCCGCCGGAGACGTCGCTGTACTCGCCGATCCCGAGCCCGATGTAGAGGCCGTCGGCGCGGTAGCCCAGCTGGAGCAGCAGGTCCCACACCGCGAGGCTGTCCTTGCCGCCGCTGACGGCCACCAGGATCCGGTCCTGCGGCGCGAACATCTCGAACTGCTCGATCGCCTTCACCACCTGGCGCCGGCACAGCTCGAGGAAGTGCTCCGCGCAGAAGTTGGCGTTGTGGCGCGGGAGGTCGATGATCGCCGGACCGCGACAGGTGCGGCACTTCGAACCCGACGCCGTCACTCAGCACCCGCCCGAGATGACCGGGCGCACCTCGACGACGTCGCCCTCGGTCAGCTCCGCGTCGCCCGGCACGAGCGTGCCGTTGCGGATCACCAGGTGCGCCTCGCGCTGGAGGCCGAGCTCGGCCAGCAGCGCGTGGACACGCCGAGTGCCGTCGATCGTGATCTCACGGCTGGGGTTCCGGAGCAGGACGCGCACGCCGGTCACCCCGCGGCGTTCGCTCGCCGCAGCGCGCGTCGCTCGCGGCGAGTCGGCGGCGCCACGACCTCGAGCCGCATGACCTGGCCCGGGTCGAGCCGCTCGCGAGCGGCGACGACCTCCTCGCCGCGGAGGGCCCGCTTGACGAACCGCGCCACCCAGGCGATGCCGCCGACGACGAGCCACCCGCGGCTGCCGCCGAGCAGCCCCTTGTAGATCGCGCTGCGCCGCAGGAACAGGCTCGGCGACAGCAGGCGGGCGCGCGGCACGCTCAGACCCGCCGGATCTCGACGAAGGTGTTCCGTCGGCGGCCGCTCTTGCGGCCGAGGAGGAAGACGAGCAGGACGAGGAGCACGCCGCCCGCCACCGCGGCCGTCGTCAACGTGCGGCGCTTGTCCTCCACCGCGCTCTGCACGTCGCCCTGCAGCGCGCGAAAGCGCGCCTCGAGGTCGTCGCGCGTGATCCGTTGCTGAGCCATGGGTCCTCTCAGGGTCCTAGTCGTCGTGCAGCGTGCGCTTGCCGATGCGGGACGCCGCGAGGCCGATGACCACGAGGCTGACCACCAGCGCGATGAGGTGGGGCAGCAGGCTCATCCAGCGGCCCTCGAAGGTGGGCGCCATCTCGTTCTGCACGAGCCGCAGCACGCCGAGCACGGCGAGGACCGCCGACGCGCCGAGCAGGATCGCGCCGATCGCGCCGAAGGCGAGCCATCGTCCGGCGCCGCGCAACGGCCCGAGCGTCTCCTGTCGGGCGTAGTCCTTGACGAGCTGCACGACCGAGCCGATGTCGACCTCGGACCCCCCCGGCGCGGGTGCGACGGCGCCGCTCGCGGGACGTTCGGAGGGAGCGCCCTCAGGTGCCATCGGTGTCGCCACGGCACCTTGATAGCACATCGCTCCTGGTGGGCGGCCAGCGCCCGGCGCTCCTCACGGCTCCAGCGCGCCGCCGGACTGCAACCGGAAGGTCAGCATGGCCTCGACGTCGTCGAGGGCGGCGTCGAGCAGGTCGAGGCGCTGCGCCGGTCCCTCGGCGCACAGCATCCGGTAGGCGTCGGCGGGCCCGAGCGGTGCCAGCGCGGTGAGGTGGTACGTGGCCAGCAACGGGTCGTCGCTGATCTCGACGGTCGGGTCGGCGACCGCGTGCGCGTCGTCGAGCTCGCTCGCCAGCGCGACCGCGCGCCGCACGCGCGCGGCGGTCGCAGCCACGTGCACGGCGAGCATCGCCGCGTCGGGATCGACGTCGGGCCAGTCGTCGACGTCCGCGAGGGGGTAGGGGTCGTCCGGGAGCCACGCGTTCACGCGGATGCGCCGCGTGCCCACGCACACGACCGCGTAGCGGCCGTCGTCGGTCTCGGCCACCTGCAGCATCCGCGCCACCGTCCCCACCCGGGCCCGCTGGTCGCCGCCGCCGACCTCGCTGCCCCGTTCGATCATCGCCACGCCGAACTCGTGCTCGGGCGCGTCGAGGCAGTCACGGACGAGCGCGCGGTAGCGCGGCTCGAACACGTGCAGGGGCAGGACCGCGCCCGGGAGCAGCACGCTGCCGAGGGGGAACATCGGCATCACGGCCACGGCCGGATCGTAGGCCGGTCGGCCCGGAGGTGCCGGGCGCAGCGGCCGTCAGTCGTTGTCGGGGTTCTCGAGCCGGAAGAAGTTGCTCTGGTTCCCGTCGCTCGTGGTCTCCTGGTAGATGAAGTTGAGGCCGCGCGCGTCGAAGGCCTCGAACCACCGCTCCCAGTCCACCTCCATCAGGTCGGCGCCGCCGGGGAAGTCGAGGCGGAGCACGCCGAGGTGCCCGTCGTGCTCGCTGCCCTCGATGCTCGCCGGTACCGCCCCACGCTCGTCGGCCCACCGGCGGATGACGTCGTGGTTGCGCGTGACGAGGCTGCGGCCGTCGCGCTCGGGACGGTCCTTGAGGCTCTCGATGTGCTGCGAGTACTTGACCGAGTCGTCCTCGATCACCTTCTGGTCGTCGTCGGCCATGTCGCTGCCTCCCGTGTGGACCCGTGCTCGGCGGGACGTTCGTGGATCGCGGGGTACCCGCGTCCCGCCGCGGGCAGACCCGGGATCACCGCGGGGCGAGGTCGTCGATCGTGGCGACCGCGGGGTACGAGGCGAGCGCCGGCGCGAGGAGCTCGTCCCACACGGGGCGGTACTCGGCCGCGTCGGTCACCGTCTGGCCGTTCAGCACCAGCACCACCTCGATCGCACCGCCGCCCTCGACCGGGAGGTACCCCGACAGCGCCCGCGCGCCGGGGGGATCCGACCCGTCGGGTGCGGGCTCCGCGTTGACCAGCCGCCCCGTCTTCGCGCGCAGGCGGCCCGCCACGGGCGTGCCGACGAACTCCCCCGCGAGCGTCCCGCTCTCGGCGGCGACGGGCAGCCCACGTCCGACGGCGTCGTCGGCGCTGCCGTGGCGGAGCACCCCGAGCAGGACCTCGCAGGTGATCCGGTTGTCGATCGACAGGCCCGACCCGTCCACGATCTCGACGCCCTCCGTCGGCAGCTCCCAGTCCTCGAGGACGGCCTCGACCGTGGCCGCGCCCGCCTCGCGGCTCCCCCGCCCGCGCCCCACGAGGCCGATCTCCTTGAGGAGCAGCTCCGCGGTGTTGTTGTCGCTGAACGTCAGCATCTGCGCGAGCACGGCCGGCAGCGGATCGGACTCCAGGACGGCGAGCTCGGGCGCGTCGCCGGCGCGACCGCTCGCGGGTTCGCCGGCGACGGCGACGCCGCGGGCCTCGAGCAGCTCGGTCAGCACCTGCGCGGCGCCGACGGCCGGGTCGTCGGCCATGCTCAGCAGACCCGTGCGGGCGTCGTCGACGAGCAGCGCGTCGTAGGGACCCGCCTCGTTGACCCCGTCCGACGGCGTCCAGGACGGGACGAACCACTCGTCGTCGTAGCGCGTGCCGTCCCCGACCACCGCCCCGTCCACCCTGGTGACGCCGGCGGCCACGACGTCGTCGGCGAGCTGCTCGAGCGGCGTGCCGCCCGTCATCGGGAACTGCGTGTTGGCGCGCCAGGCCTCCGTCGACAGCAGCGGATCGCCCCCGCCCACCAGGTGGAGGTCGCCGCCCACGACGCCCGCCGCGTCGACGTCGCCCCGGACGGAGGTGGCGAACCGGTGGTCCTCGCCGAGCACCTCGAGCGCGACCGCGGCGACGACGAGCTTCACGTTCGACCCGGGGATCACCGGGACCGAGGGGTTCACCTCCAGCACCGGCCGGTCGTCGACGGAGACGGCGAGGCACGAGCTCGGCCCGACGGCGCCCGCGAGGGGCTGCAGCGAGTCCCGGAACGCGTCCAGGTTCAGCGCCCGCGCGAGGACGCCCGGCGCCCGGCGCGTCGACAGGGCGGGCGTCGCGAGCGAGGGGTCCGGTCCGGCCGGCTCGCTCGGCGTGACCGCTTCGGCGCCGTCACGGGCGCGGCCGTCGGCCCATCGCCAGGTCGCGGCGAGGCCGGCGGCGACGACCAGCGCCACCACGACCAGCACCGCGACCGGGTTCGCGCGACGCGCCGCCACTCAGTCGAGGCCGCGCCGGCGGCGGAAGTCGGCGTAGCGGACGAGGTGCCCGAGCGCCGTCACCGCGCGGTTGCCGCTCGCGTAGCAGAGCCGCCCGGTGGCGCGCACCGCGGCGGGACCCGCGTTGGACGGGTCGGCGACGGCGAGCTCGGTCGCGGTCAGGATGGGCTTGCCGAAGCGGCGCGACAGCTCGTCGGCGGCCTGCGCGAAGCGCTGGTCCTGGCGCTCGTGGTACGCGACGATCCGCTCCAGGCCGTGGTCGGGGTAGAAGGGTCCCTCGCGCATCAGGCGGGCCTGGTTGCTCTGGATCCCGAGGCCGAGGTACACGACCGCGTGCACCTCCGGGTGCGAGACGATGAGCTCCATCACCTCCGGGATCGTGTCGCGCACCTCGCCGCCGGCGCAGTCGACCGGGTTGCCGCGGCTCCACCGCGGCGGCAGCTTCTCGTCGATCGACGCGAGCAGGTCGTCGGGCAGGGGCAGCAGCCGGAGGGCGCCGTCGGCGTGCACGGCGTCGCTCGTCACCACGCCCCACCCACCCGCGGTCGTGAGGACGACCACGTTCGGGCCGGGCGGCAGGGGTTGGGTCGCGAACGTCGCCGCGGCCTCGAAGGCCTCCTCCACCGTGGCGGCGCGGGTGACGCCGGCCTGGCGGCACGCCCCGTCGAACACCTTGTCGTCGGCGGCCAGGGCACCGGTGTGGCTGGCGGCCGCCTTCGCGCCGGCCTCCGTCGCCCCGCCCTTCACGACCACGAGCGGCTTGCGCGCCGCCACGGAGGCGAAGCGCTCGAGCAGCGCCCGACCGTCGGAGATGCCCTCGACGTACGCGAGCGACACGGCCGTCTCGGGATCGTCCGCGTACCAGTCCAGGTAGTCCGCCGGCGTGACGGCCGCCGCGTTGCCGGCCGAGACCGCGCGGCTGATGCCGACACCCGTCTGGCGGGCGTAGTTGAGGAAGCTGCTGACGAAGTTGCCGCTCTGGCTCGCGACGGCGATCCGCCCGGGCGGCGGGTAGGGGGCGACGATCTGCGCGCACAGGTGGGCCGGGGTGCTCACGACGCCCTGGCCGTTCGGGCCGGCGAGGAGGATGCCGAGCTCGTCGGCGAGCTCCACGAGGGCCGCCTCCTCGCGGCGCCCCTCCTCCCCCGCCTCGCCGTAGCCCGCGCTGGTGAGGAAGGCGGCGCGGACGCCCTTCGCGGCGCAGGCGCGCAGCAGCGCGGGGTTGGCCGACGCCGGGGTGCACACGAACACGAGGTCGATCTCGCCCTCGGGCAGCTCGGCCACGTCGGCGACCGTCCGCACGCCGAGGACCTCCTCCCCCTGCAGGTTCGTCCCGTGCACCGCGCCGGCGTACCCCGCCGCGAGGAGGTTGTGGAGGCTGACGAAGCCGAACTTGCCCGGGTGCGTGGAGGCGCCGGCGACGAGCACGCCCCGCGGTTCGAACAGCGCCCGGAACAGCTCGTCGGACGGGCGGGGCCGGCCACCCCGCGAGGGCTCGGCGTCGGCCCCCGGATCGACGAGCTCCACCAGGGCGTCGACGGCGATCGGCTGGCCGTCGGCCCGCACGATCAGCGGGTTCACGTCGATCCCGGCGACGTCCGGGCGCTCGGTGGAGGCCGCGGAGAGCCCGAGCAGCACCGCGACCAGCTGGTCGCGGTCGACCGGCGCCTCGCCGCGGAAGGGGGCCAGCAGCCGCTGCGTCGCGAGCTGGTCGATCATCTCCTCGGCGTCGACTCGCTGGATCGGCACCGGCCGGAACACCACGTCGGCCAGCGCCTCGGCGAGGATCCCCCCGACGCCGAGCATGACGTTCGGGCCGAACTGCGGGTCGCGGACGACGCCGGCGATCAGCTCCCGGTTCCCGGCCACCATCGGCGCCACCAGCAGCGACACCTCGCCGTCGTCGGGCGTCGCCCTGGCCATGAGCTCGTCCGCCGCCGCCGACACCGCGGCCGCGTCGGCGAGGCGGAGGCGCACGAGGCCGCGCTCGGTCTTGTGCGCGATCGAGTCGCCGCACAGCTTGAGGACCACCGGGTAGCCGACCTCGGCCGCGGCGGCCGGCGCACGTGCCGGGTCGTGCACCTCGCGCTCGTCGGCGATCGGCACGCCGAACTCGCGCAGCAGGGCCTTGGACGCGGTCTCGGACAGCGTTCTCCCGGGAGCGGACATCCCCGCCACCGTAGCGACCGCGCTACGCGGCGACGTGGTACGTGAGCAGGCTGCGGGCGACGGTGCGTCCGGTCGACGCCGCGACCACCTCCGACTCGCAGAACACGACGCTCCGCCCGCGGCGCACCACCCACCCTTCGGCGGCCGCGTCGTCCCGGACGAGCGCCGAGAGGAACTGCACGTGCATGTCCACCGTCGAGTAGCGGACCTCGGGGCCGTACGCCGACCCGATGGCCGGCACCACGACCGAGTCGAGGAGCGTGGCGATCGCCCCGCCGTGGACCACGCCCGCCGGCTGCTCGAGCTCGTCACGGAACGGCAGCCGCATCCGGCACCAGTCCTCGCGCACCTCCTCGATCCGCAACCCGACGAGGCTCGGGAAGTACACCCGCTCCCAGGCGCCGAAGCCGGCCCAGCGGGACGCGACCTCGGCCGGCAGCGGCGCGTGCCGATCGGCGCGCGTCACGGCAGCAGCGCGGTGCGGAAGAAGGAGGTGATGTGCGCGCGCCGCTGGTCGAGCGCCGCGGCGTCGAGGGGGTCGCCGTCGAGCAGGCCGCCGAGGAACGGCGCGTCGGAGAAGTAGCTGAGGATCGCGCCGTAGCCGGTGAGCAGCAGCTGCTCGGGCTCGTGCCGGCGGAACGTGCCGGCGTCCATCTCGCGGCGGAAGTACGCGACGCTGCGATCCCAGAGCGGCCGCAGGATCGCCGCCAGGTCGATGCCGAGGTGGGCGCCGCCGTCGAGCGCCTCACGCCGCACCAGCCGGACGTAGTCGAGGTTGCCGGCGAAGAAGTCGAACCCGGCGCCGAGGACGACCTCGACCTTGTCGAAGCCGCGCTCGCTCGTCTCGATCGCCTCGGCCAGCTGCTGGAACCAGTCGCCGAGCAGCCGCTCGAACACCTCGCCGTAGAGGGCGTCCTTCGACGGGAAGTGGTGCAGGAGGCTCTGGCGGCGGATGCCGACGGCGGCTGCGATGTCGTTGAGCGACGTCCCGTCGTAGCCGGAGTCGGCGAAGCACCGGATGGCCTCGGACAGGATGGCGTCGCGTGTGGAGACGGGCTCGGCGTGCTCGACGCTCGCTGCCTGGGCCATCGCCGCGGAGTGTACCGCCGGGTCGCGCGGCGGACGCCTGCCGGCGGGGCCCGGGTACCCTCGGCGCGATGCAGATCGTCAGCGCGCTGTTCGTCGAGAACTTCGAGATGCGCCAGGCTCCCGGACCCTCGACCCGCATCGACATCACCGGCGCGATGTTCTCGATGGCGGCACCGTCACCGGCACCGCTCACCATCTCGCCGCACCTCGTCGCGCTGATCGCGTGCGCGCCCGACGAGTCCGGCAACGGGGTGTTCGAGGTGGTCTTCCGCACCGGGCGCGGGGAGGACGACGAGCAGGTCGCGCGCAACGTCAGCCCGTTCACGGTGGAGCCGGGGAAGTTCACGTACCGGCTCGTGCGCGGCGAGCTCGAGTTCGCCGACTACGGGCTCGTCGTGGCCCACTGCAGGATCGGCACCGGGCCGTGGCACCTCGTGCCGTTCACCCTGCTCCCGCCCGTCACGTGACCGCGGGTGGCCCCGCGCCCCGGTCTGCCCCCCAGCGGGGTCGGGTACGCTGCCGCGGTGCCGCCGCCGCCCTCCGCTCCCGCCACGCCCCGCCTGACGCCGGAGCAGGACCGTGACGCGATCGCGCTGATCCGCGGGTTCGCGATGGATGCGCCCCTCCTCGCGAAGAGCGGGCACCAGGGCACCGCGATGGCGCTCGCGCCGCTGGCCCACGTCCTGTACAGCCGCGTCATGCGCCACCTGCCGGCCGAGCCGGAGTGGCCGGACCGCGACCGCTTCGTGCTCTCGAACGGCCACGCGTCGATCCTGCAGTACGCCGCCCTCTACCTCGCCGGCTACGGCCTGGAGCTCGACGACATCCGCGCGTTCCGGCAGTGGGAGTCGGCCACCCCCGGCCATCCCGAGGCTCGGCACACCACGGGCGTCGAGGTGACGACGGGCCCGTTGGGCCAGGGCTTCGCGAACGCGGTCGGGATGGCGATGGCCGAGCGGTTCCTGCGGGCGCGGTTCGGCCGGGAGCTCATCGACCACCGGACGTTCGTGATCGCCGGCGACGGGTGCTTCATGGAGGGCGTCAGCCACGAGGCCGCCTCCCTCGCCGGACACCTCGGCCTCGGCGGGCTGATCTGCGTGTACGACGACAACCACGTGACCATCGACGGCGACACCGACCTCGCGTACAGCGACGACGTCGGGCGACGCTTCGAGGCCTACGGCTGGCACGTCGTGCACCTCGGGGAGATCGCCGACGACCTGGACGCGCTCGAGGCGGCGCTGCTGGCGGCGGCGGAGGTCACCGATCGGCCGAGCCTGCTCGTGCTGCGCAGCCACATCGGCTTCCCGAGCCCCGACCTGACCGACGATCCGCACGCCCACGGCAACCCGTTCACCGCGGAGCAGATCACCCGGACCAAGCAGGTGATGGGGATCCCGGACGAGCCGTTCTGGGCGCCCTCCGAGCTCGTCGAGTCGTACCGGCGGCACTGCGCGACACGGGGCGGTGAGGCCCACGACGAGTGGCTCGCGCGCCGCCGCGACGTGTCCCACGACCGCGACGCGTGGGACGCGTGCTGGTCGGGCGGCGGGCTCGCCGGCTGGGAGGAGGCGCTGCCGGTCTTCGAGCAGGGCGAGCAGGTCCCCACCCGCGTCGCGATCGAGAAGGCGTTCAACGCCAGCCTGGAGACGGTCCCGGGCCTCGTCGCCGGCGCCGCCGACCTGACCGGCAACACCGGGACCAAGCTGGCGGGCCAGCAGCGGCAGTCGGCCACCGAGCCCGGCGGCCGCCAGGTCCACTACGGCGTGCGCGAGCACGGCATGGGCTCCGCGATGGTGGGGATGGCGATGCACGGCGGGGTCCTGCCGGCCGGTGGCACCTTCTTCGTCTTCCTCGACTACATGCGCCCGCCCGTGCGGCTCGCGTCGCTCAGCCGCGCCAAGGTGGTCTTCGTCTTCACCCACGACTCGGTGGGCGTCGGCGAGGACGGGCCGACGCACCAGCCCGTCGAGCAGCTCGCGACCCTGCGGGCCATCCCCGGCCTGCAGGTCATCCGGCCCGCCGACGCCAACGAGACCGTGGCCGCGTGGCGGGCCTGCGTCGAGCACGAGGGGCCCACGGCGCTCGTGCTCTCCCGCCAGGCCATCCCGGTGTGCACCGACGGGAGCGCCGTAGGACCCGGCGCCGCGATCGTGCGCGAGGCCTCCGGGCCGCCGCGCCTCGTGCTGCTGGCCACCGGCAGCGAGGTGGCGCTGTGCGTCGCGGCGGCGGAGCGGCTCGCGGCCGACGGCGTGGCCGTGCAGGTCGTGAGCATGCCGTCGTGGGACCGCTTCGGCGCGCAGCCGGCGGCGTACCGCGACGAGGTGCTCCCGCCGGGCGTGCCCGTGCTGTCGGTCGAGGCCGCGGTGACGTTCGGGTGGGAGCGCTGGGCGGACCGCAGCATCGGCATCGAGCGCTTCGGGTCCAGCGCACCGGGCGCGGTCGCGCTCGAGCGGTTCGGCATCAACATCGACAACGTGCTCGCGCACGCCCGCGCGATGCTCGACGGCTGACAGCAGCGCCCGGGAGGCACACCACCATGGACCGACTCAACCGCCTCTACCACGAGTTCGGGCAGAGCCCCTGGCTCGACAACCTGAAGCGCGGCTACATCACCTCCGGCCAGCTCGAGAAGCTCGTCCGCTCCGGCGTGCGCGGGCTGACGAGCAACCCGACCATCTTCCAGAAGGCGATCGCCGGGTCGAGCGACTACGACGCGCAGTTCACGGCGCTCGCCAAGCACGACCACGCGATCATCGACGACTACTGGGCCATGGTGCTCGCCGACATCGAGAGCGCGCTCGACGTCTTCGCGCCGGTCCACCACGACAGCCACGGCGTCGACGGGTACGTGAGCGTCGAGGTCGATCCGGGGCTCGCGCTCGACGGCCCCGGCACCGAGGCCGCGGCGCGCCTGCTGCACACCACCATCGACCGGCCGAACCTGATGGTGAAGATCCCGGGCACCGAGCCCGGGCTCGACGCCATCCAGGCGATGATCGCCGAGGGCCGCAACATCAACGTCACGCTCATCTTCAGCCTCGAGCGCTACGAGCAGGTGATGCAGGCGTACATCGCCGGCCTGGAGACCTTCGCCGAGGACGAGCACGCCGACCTGTCGCGCGTCGCGAGCGTGGCCAGCTTCTTCATCAGCCGCGTCGACACCGAGGTGGACCAGCGCCTGCTCACGATCGGCACGCCCGAGGCGCTCGAGCTGCGCGGCAAGGCGGCGATCGCGCAGGCGAAGCTGGCCTACCAGCTGTTCGTCGACACCTTCAGCGGCCCGCGGTGGGACGCCCTCGCGGCGCGCGGGGCGCGCGTGCAGCGCCCGCTGTGGGCCTCGACGTCGACGAAGGACCCCTCGTACCCGGACACCCTCTACGTCGACGAGCTCATCGGGCCCGACACCGTCAACACCCTGCCCGACGCGACCATCGAGGCGTTCGCGGACCACGGCACGCTCGCGCGCCGCATCGACGTCGACGTCGATCGCGCGACGCTGGTGTGGGCGGAGCTGGAGGACGTCGGGATCGACATGAGCGACGTCGGCGAGAAGCTCGAGCGCGACGGCATCGGCAGCTTCCAGAAGAGCTTCGACGAGCTCCTCGGCGTGCTCGAGGCGAAGGCCGCCGAGTTGCGGGCGCGCTGAGCAGCCGGTGACGGAGTCCACCCCGGAGGCGCCCGCGGCGCTCGGCGAGACCACCCCCGGCACCCGCGCGGGCGTGCCGCGCGCCGACGCCGAGCAGGTGATCGACCCGCTCCGCGCGCTGATCGACGAGCTGCCCACGAGCCGGGACCGGCGGCTGGCGTCGCAGCTGCTCGCCTCGGTCGCCGACCTGCTCGCGAGCCGGCCGGCGACGATCGACCTCAAGATCGCGGGTGCCGCGCTCGCGGAGATGAGCGACGCGTTCGAGATGTTCCGCCCGTACCACGACGTCCCGAAGGTGACCATCTTCGGCTCGGCACGCACCACCGACGACGACCCGCTCTACGCCACGGCGCGCGAGGTCGCGCAGCGCCTGGCGGAGGCGGGCTGGATGGTCGTCACGGGCGCCGGGCCCGGCATCATGCACGCGGCCATGGAGGGCGCCGGCCGGGCGCGGTCCATCGGCGTGTCCATCCGCCTGCCGTTCGAGCAGGGCGCCAACCCCGTCATCGCCGGCGACGAGAAGTACGTCAGCATGAAGTACTTCTTCACCCGCAAGCTGATGCTGATCAAGGAGAGCCGGGGCTTCGTCTGCCTCCCGGGCGGCTTCGGCACCCTCGACGAGACGTTCGAGCTGCTGACGCTCACCCAGACCGGCAAGGGACTGCCGACGCCGATCGTGTTCCTCGACACGCCCGGCGACCGGTACTGGGAGACCGTCCACGAGTTCGTGGAGCGGCAGCTGGTGCGACGCAAGCTCGTCAGCCCCACCGACATGGGGCTGTACCTGGTGACGGACGACGTCGACGAGGCGGCACGGGAGGTGCTGCGCTTCTACGCGAACTACGACTCGCTGCGCTACGTCGGCGACCTGCTCGTCATCCGGCTCGCGCACGCGCCGACGGACGAGCAGCTCGAGCTCCTGAACGAGCGCTTCGGCGCGCTGTGCGCGTCGGGGTCGATCAACCGCATCGGCCCGCTCGAACCCGAGCGGCGTGAGCAGGACCGGGTCCACCTGCCGCGCATCGGCTTCGTCTTCGCGAAGCACGGGCACGGCCAGCTGCGCGGCCTCATCGACCTCCTCAACAGCTTCGCCCCCGACGCTCGGCCCTGAGGGACCGGCACCGCGGGTCAGCCGTCGCCGTCGTCGGCCGCGGCGGTGCCGTCGGCCGCGTGCAGCTGCTGGATCGCCTTCTCGATCGCGCGCCGGGCGCTGGTGAGCCGCCGCTCCGCCGCCGGTCGCCCGCCGCCGCCGGCGGAGGCCTCGCGCAGCATGGTGAACGTCCGGTCGTCGAGCTCCTCGACGATCGCCTCGAGGCGGCGCACGAGGTCGTCGGTGGCGCTCAGAGCGCACCCGCCACGATCTCCATCGGGTGGCGCACCTCGACGCCGGCCGCGGCGAGGTGCATCGCGCACCCCGGGTTCGCGCTCGCCACGAGCCCGCCGCCGGCGCGGCCGATGGCGGCGAGCTTGCGGTCACGGATGACGGACGCGAGCTCGGGCTGCAGGACGGAGTACGCGCCACCGGCCCCGCAGCACAGCCCCTCGTCGTCCAGCTCGACGACGGTCCCGACCGCGCCGAGGACCGTGCGGACGGGGAGGTGGGCCCGCTGGACGTGGCGCAGGTGGCACGGGTCCTGCACGATGACCTCCCCCGCGTGGCGGCGTGGCCGGAGGCGGTCGACCCGCTCGGCCACGGCCTCGTGCACGTCGTGGACACGTGCGGAGAACGCGACCGCCTCGGGGGTGCCGAGCAGGTGCCCGTACTCGCGCAGTGCCGCTCCGCAGCCAGCGGAGTTGACCAGGATCGGCGAGTCGCCCGGCATGGACGCGATCACGCGCCGCGCGAGCGCGCGCGTGTCGTCGGCGAGGCCCGCGTGCACGTGCAGCGCGCCGCAGCACCCGCCGCCGGCTCGCGGGACGTCGTAGCGGATCCCGACGGCGTCGAGCACCGCCGCCGTCGCCCGGTGGACGTCTCGCTGCCAGGCGTCCATGACGCAGCCGGTGAAGAACCACGCGTCGCTGCCGGTGGGCGCGACCGGCGCTGGGCGCCGCACGGCGAGGCGGGGGACGCCGAGCCGGCGGGGGACGAGGCGCAGGCGCTGCGCGAGCGCGAGGGCGGTCGACCCGGCGAGGAGGAGGCGGTGGCGCGGCAGCGCGCGGTAGCCGAGGCGCTGCCACCAGGGCGTCATCCGGCGCTCCCCCGCGAGCGTGGATCGCGTCGCCTCCATCAGGTGCCCGAAGGGCACGCCGCTCGGGCACGCCGGCTCACAGCCGCGGCACTGCACGCAGGTCTCGACGAAGCGCAGGAAGTCGCCGTCGGCGGGTGCGTCCTCCAGCTGCACCAGGCGCATCGACGCGATCCGGCCGCGCGGCGACAGCCCTTCCTCGCCGGTGGCGCGGAACGTCGGGCAGTGCGGCAGGCACAGCCCGCAGCTCACGCAGGTGGCGAGCTCGTCAGGATCGATCCGGAGGTCCACGGCGCCGCCACCGTACCGGCGCGATGCCGCCGCCGGCGTCACCTCCCGAGGTGATGCCGGTCGCGACGTCGCGCGGCAATACCCTCCCGGCGATGCCCGAAGGCCACACGATCCACCGCATCGCGCGCGACCACGGCAGGTTGCTGAGCCGCCGAGCGCTCAGGGTCAGCTCGCCGCAGGGACGCTTCGCCGGCGACGCCGCGCTCGTGGACGGCGTGGTGCTCGACCGGATCGAGCCGGTCGGCAAGCACCTCTTCTACTGGTGGTCGAACCGTCTCGTCGGCCACGTCCACCTCGGGCTGTTCGGGAAGTTCCGGGTCGCTCGAGGCGAGGTCGAGCCGCCGGTGCGCGGCGCCGTCCGCATGCGGCTCGCGGTGGAGCCGACCGACGCCGACCCGCTGTGGACGACCGTCGACCTCGCGGGGCCGACGGCCTGCTCGATCGGGTCCCGCGCCGACCGGCTGGCGATCGTGCGCCGCCTTGGTCCGGATCCGTTGCGGCGGGACGCGCGCCCGGAGCTCGCGATGGAGCGGATCCGCGGCTCGCGCCAGGCCATCGGCGCGCTGCTGCTGGACCAGTCCGTGCTCAGCGGCGTCGGCAACGTCTACCGCGCGGAGGCGCTGTTCGTGAACGGCATCCACCCCGTGCGGCCGGGCCGCGACTGCGCGCCCGAGGAGCTCGAGGCGCTGTGGGCCACGATCGTCGGGATGCTCCGACAGGGCGTGAAGGACGACCGGATCATCACGGTCGATCGGCGCGAGCTCGACCTCGGCGGGGGGCGACGGCCACGCCGCGGCGAGGCGACCTACGTGTACCACCGCGACCGGTGCCTGCGGTGCGGGACCCCGGCGCAGACCGTGTCCCTCGGCGGCCGCCCGTGCTGGTTCTGCCCCACCTGCCAGCCCGCCTGAGGCGGCGCTACATCGCCTGCCAGGGCGCGGCGGTCGGGTCACCCCGCCACCACCGCAGCCGCCGCTCCGCCTCCGCCGCGGCGGCGGGATCCGTCTCGCCGGCGCGCAGCCGCATCAGCGTCGCCGCGAGCAGCCGCAGCTCGGCCAGCGCCGCCGCGGTGCGGTCGTGGCGCAGGTCCGCCCCGTAGCCCGCGGCGAAGCGCTCGTAGGTGCCGGGCGGCCCGCCCCACACCTCCGCGTACCGCAGCAGCATCGCGTGGTCCCAGCCGGGCGTCTCGTGGCAGAGGAGGTCCCAGTCGATCAGGACGGGGCCGTCCGCGGTCTGCACCACGTTGCCGGGGTGGACGTCACCGTGGCAGAGCACGGTCGGGGCCTGGCGGACGTCGCGCAGGGTCGTGCGGTGGCGGTCGAGGCTGCGGCGCATGGCCGTCGCGGCGATCCGGTCGAGGCGGTCGCCGAGGCGCTCGGTGGACTCGGTGAGCAGCGCGTCGAGCTGCCACCACGGGAACTCGATCCCGCGCGGCAGCGGGTGGCCGGCCGGGACGGCGGAGGCGTCGAGCGCGTGGAGGGCAGCGATCATCTCGCCGACGCGCCGCCAGTCCGGATCGGTGCCGTCGGGGTGCAGCCGCTCGACGGCGAGGACCGAGAGGTCGCCGTGGACGACGGCGTCGTCGCGCATCGGGCGGGGCACGGTGACGCCGTGCGCGAGCAGGACCTCGGCGAGCTCGAGCGCGCCGGTGGCGTCGGCGGTGGGGCGGCAGACCCGCAGCACCACCGCCTCCCCGGCGGCGTAGACGGCCGTCATCCCGCGGCGCAGGAGCTGCGGGGGGTCGAGACCCCACCGGTGGGCCGCGTCGGCCGCTGCACGGTCGGCGGCCTGGGGGCTCGCCGGCGGTTCGACGACGAACGGCAGCTCACGCACCGCCACGCCCCGGGTTCAGTCGCCGGCGCGGGTCGAACGCGTCCTTCAGCCGGCGCTCGATCGCCACCACCCCCGGCTCCCGTGGCGACGGTGGCGACGGCTCCGCGTGGTGGACCACGCCGGTACCGATCTCGGCCACGAAGGTGCCGGTCTGCAGGATCACGTCGGCCGGCCGCACGAGTCGGCGGCTGCCGGACGGCAGCTCGGGCGGGCCGTCCTGCGCGGCGAGCCCGGCCCGGCGCGCCTGGTCGGTGACGTCGTCCGGGTGGCCCTCGAGCAGGACCCGCACGTGGGCACCGTCCCACAGCACGCTGACCGGGCGATGGAGCAGCGCGACGACCGCGAACGGCTCGGTGGTGTCGGCGCCCCACCAGCCGGAGCTGGCGGGGATCGGGCGGGTCCGGAGGATGACGCTGCCGAGGAAGCCCAGCGTCCCCCACGACCCGACCAGCAGCCGGCAGACGTCGAAGCCGCTGACGTTCTTCACCGTCGGGCCCCCGGCCATCACCAGCTCGCCGGCCGCCGAGACGTACCGGGCCTGGAGCAGCGAATCCCGGAGGGGGCCGTCGCCGAGGCGGCGGATGCCGCTGAGGCCGGCGGCGAGCGCCCCGCCCACCGTCCCACCGGGGGGGAGCACGGTCCGCTGCCCGTGCTCGGCCAGCGCCGCGGCGAGCTCGTCTGTCGGCGTGCCGGCCCCGCAGGAGACGGTCATCTCGTCCGGCTCGATCCACTCGATGCCGCTCGGCGCGGCCACGGTCCGCACGCCGGGGCACGGACCGCCTCGCGAGCCACCACCTGAGATGGTCACGTCCCCCTCGACGCCCACCTCGTCGGCGAACCCGCGCAGGTCGACCGCGGCGCGCGAGGCACCCACGTCAGATCCAGGCGCCGGCGGGCGCGGTGTGCGCCTCGCCGCAGCCGGCCGGGCTGGGCAGGACCTTGGTCGGGTTCGCGAGGCCGGTCGTGTCGAACGCGCCCCGCAGCGCCGCCTGCGCGGCGAGGTCCGCCTCACCGAACATCAACGGCATCAGGTCGCGCTTCTCGAGGCCGATCCCGTGCTCGCCGCTGAGCACGCCACCGGCCGCCACCGACGCGCGCACGATCTCGTCGCCCGCCGCGTGCACGCGGGCCATCACCCCCGGCTCGCGCTTGTCGAAGAGCAGGAGCGGGTGGAGGTTGCCGTCGCCCGCGTGGAACACGTTGAGCACGAGGAGCTCGTGGCGGTCCGCGATCTCGTACACCTGCCGGAGCACGTCCGGCAGGCGCCGGCGCGGCACGACGGTGTCGTGCAGGTAGTAGTTGGGCTTGATCCGTGCGATCGCCCCGAAGGCGGTCTTGCGACCCTTCCACAGCAGCGCCCGCTCGGCCTCGTCCTGGGCGATCCGGACCGTGCCGCAGCGGTGGTCGCGCGCGATCCGGACGATGCGCTCCACGTCCGCCTCGACGCCGTGCTCGAGGCCGGCCACCTCCACCAGCAGCACCGCGGCCGCGTCGACCGGGAGGCCGGCGTGGATGTACGCCTCGACCGCGCGCACGCACAGCTGGTCCATCATCTCGAGCGCCGCGGGCACCATCCCCGCGGCGATGATCGAGCTGACGGTCTGCGCGCCGTCCGCGACCGACCCGAAGTCGAACAGCATCGTCCGCACGTGCGGCGCCGTCTGCGTGAGCCGGACGCAGATCCGGGTCGCGATGCCGCACATCCCCTCGCTGCCGACGAACGCGCCGCGCAGGTCGTAGCCGTCGACCTCGCCGCTCTCGCTGCCGAGCACCACGACCTCGCCGTCGGGGAGCACCACCTCGAGGGCCAGGACGTGGGCCGAGGTCACCCCGTCCGCGAGGCAGTGGGGCCCCCCGGAGTTGTTCGCCACGTTGCCACCGATCGAGCAGCTCTGCTGCGAGCTGGGGTCGGGCGCGAAGTGCAGGCCGTGGCGGGCGACGGCGCGCGTGAGGTCGAGGTTGAGCACGCCCGGCTCCACCCAGGCCAGGCGCTGCACCGGGTCGACCGACAGGATCCGGTCCATCTTCGTCAGCGTGATGACGAGCGCGCCGTCCACGGGCGTCGCGCCCCCCGCGAGCCCCGTGCCGGCGCCGCGGGCGACGAAGGGGATGCCGTGACGCACGGCGGCCAGGACGGTCGCCCGCACCTCGTCGGTCGTGCGGGGGAAGCACACGACACCGGCGACGCCCTCGATGTTGGACGCGTCACGGCGGTAGATCCCGAGCTCGTTCGACCCGCACCGCACGGCGTCGGGGCCCAGCACGGCCCGGAGGTCGTCGGCCAGCGCGGCCGCGCTCACGCGCGCCGGCGCTGCCGCCGAACGCGGCGGGGCGCACCCTCGGGGAGCTGGCGCAGCACGATCACCTTGCCGGGTTCGACCTCGGTGCCGTCGACGAGGATCGACTCGACGGTGGGGTCGTCCAGCTCCTCGGCGAGCGTCGTGGTCCGCGCGTCGAGCAGGCCGCGCAGCTCGAGCTCGCGCATCCGTGCCGCAGCTCGTCCCTCGCGCACCGCGTCGGCGACGCGCGTGGCGCTCCGGCGGGCACCGGTGCCCGCCCGCTTCGCGAGGTGGGCCGGCGACAGCTCGGCGGTCACCGCGCGCACCCGCCGCTTGGCCGCACCCGATCCCACCGCGCCGGCCACCACGCCGCCGGCGAACCACGTCAGGCGCTTCATCACGCGGATCGTCGCTCCCGCTTCGGGGCCCGGAACCGGCGGACCGCGCGCTGGGTGCCGGTCGCCAGCGCCGCGGTCTTGATCACCGGCGTGCTGAGGGCGGCGCGTGCCACCCGCCCGCCGCCCGAGACCGCACCGCTGATCGCCTCCGCCGATCCGAGCACCCGCTCGAACCGCTCGAGGTCGACGCGCGCCTCGTCGACCGCCGCCGACGCCGCCACGGTGGAGGCGCGCAGCTCGGCCAGCAGCGGCCCCGTCTCGGCCCGCAGGTGCGCCACCTCCACCCGCAGGGCGCCCAGCGCGTCGAGCACCCGGACGAGCACCACGATCAGCGCCGCGAAGCCGATGCAGCTCAGGACGACCGCCACCACCACGCCCAGCTCCCCCGCGCTCACGCCGGCTCCTCCGTCGTTCGCCTCATCCGTGCTGCCACCTCTGATTCCGCGCCGATCTCGCTCGGTTCGTACCACCGTCGCCCGACGAGCTGGTCGGGCAGGTGCTGCTGGGCGACCCAGCCCCCGGGGTGGTCATGAGGGTACTCGTAGCCGGTGCCGTGCCCCAGCGATGCCGCGCCACGGTAGTGGGCGTCCCGCAGGTGGGCCGGCACCTCGCCGACCGCGCCGTCGCGCACCGCCGCGCGCGCGTCCCAGATCGCGAGGGCCGTCCGGTTGCTCTTCGGCGCCGCGGCCAGGTGGATGGCCGCCTGCGCCAGGTTGAGCTGCGCCTCCGGGAGCCCGACGTGCTCCAGCGCGTGCGCCGCGGCGACCGCGACCAGCAGCGAGCTCGGGTCCGCCTGGCCGACGTCCTCGCTGGCGAAGATGATCATGCGGCGGACGACGAAGCGGGCGTCCTCCCCCGCCTCCAGCATCCGGGCGAGGTAGTAGACGCTGGCCTGCGGGTCGCTGCCGCGCATCGACTTGATGAACGCGCTCACGACGTCGTAGTGGTCGTCGCGCCCGTAGCGCAGCGCCGAGGTGCCGAGCGCGGCCTCGACGTGGTGCTCCTCCACCCGGCCCGGCGCCGCGAGCGCGACGGCGACCTCGAGCGCGGTCAGCACCTGGCGCCCGTCACCGGCGGCACGATCGGCGAGCAGCGCGACCGCGTCCGGTGTGGCGTCCGCTCCCTCCGCCTGCAGGCCGCGCGCCACCAGCGCCTCGATGGCCGGTCGCTCGAGCGGCTCCAGGCGGAACAGCGTGCTGCGTGAGCGCAGCGGCGGGTTCACCTCGAAGAACGGGTTCTCCGTCGTCGCGCCGATCAGGGTCAGCGTGCCGTCCTCGACCGCCGGCAGCAGCGCGTCCTGCTGCGCCTTCGAGAACCGGTGGATCTCGTCGAGGAACAGGATCGTGCCGCGACCGTGCTCGCCGAGGCGCTGCCGCGCTCGCTCGATCACCTCGCGGACGTCCTTCACGCCGGCGGTCACGGCGGACAGCTGCTCGAAGGCGCGCCTCGTCGTGCCCGCGACCGCCAGGGCGAGCGTGGTCTTGCCGGTGCCCGGGGGGCCCCAGAAGATCGCGCTGGTCAGGCGGTCCTGCTCGACGAGGCGGCGCAGGGCGCGTCCCTCGCCCACGAGGTGCTCCTGGCCGACCACCTCGTCCAGCGTCCGTGGGCGCAGCCGCGCCGCCAGCGGCGCCTGGCCGCGCAGGTGCTCCTCCGCTGCGGCGGCGAACAGGTCGCTCATCGGGCTGCAGACCTCACAGGCTGGACAGCACGCGGCGGTAGGCCTCACGGCGCCACTCGACGACGTGGTCGACGAGCCATGCGGGTTCGACCCAGCGCCACGCCACGAACTCGCGCCCGTCGGGGACCGGCGTGATGTCCGGCGAGCGGGCGTCGAACAGGAACCACCGCTGGACCTGCCCGCGGCGCCGACCGCCCTTGCCCCTCACCGCGATCACCTCGGGCGGCCACTCGTACGCCGTCCACTCCGGGTGCTCCGCCCGGGCGATCACGTCGTCGGGGCCGAGCCCCGTCTCCTCGTGGAGCTCGCGCCACGCGCCCTCGATCGGTTCCTCGCCCACGTCGAGCCCGCCCTGCGGGAGCTGCCAGCTGCCCGGCGAGTCGGCGCGCTCGAACACGAGGACGCGGCGTCGGTCCGGGTGCCGCACGATCGCGACCGTGCCGGCGCGGAAGTGCTGCGACCCCATGCCGCGAACCTACCCTCCCCCTGCGTTCGTGAACGGGCGCACCGTGGCGGTGCCCGAGCTCACGGACGCGGAACCGGGCCTGGTGCGTTCGTGAACGGGCGCACCGTGGCGGTGCCCGAGCTCACGGACGCGGCAGGGCGAGGAAGCGCCGCACCGTGGCCGCGATCTCCCCGTCGCTCATCCGCCACGTGACCTCGATCGGCCGCCACCCGTCGAGCACCAGGTCGTTCTGCCGGCGCGCGTCCCGGTCGAGGTCGGACGCGAGGCGGTGGAAGCCGAACCCGTTCCCCTCCAGGTACAGCTTGTGCTCCGGCCACGCCATGTCCAACCGGTAGCGGGCAGCGCCGTAGCTGATGCGGTGCTGCTGCGCGGGCGTCGGCAGCCCGGCGCGGGCGAGGACCCGCGCGATCCGCGCCTCGAGCTCGCTCTCCCCGGGGTCGTAGCCCGGGACCCGCAGGGCGAGCACCCGCCGCAGCGTCGCGACCGACCGCCCGGGCGCCGGCCGGAGGCGGTTGGCGCGTCCGCGCAGCTCGTCGAGGTCGAGCAGGCGGCGGCGGACGAGGTCGTCGACGATCCGGCCGAGGAGGCGGACGTCGGCGGCGCCGCTCAGGTCGATCACGGTCCGCAGCGGCGAGGTGCAGCGCATGCCGTCGATCGTGATCACGTCTTCGTCCTCCAGCGTCGCGCTGCGGTGCCCCACGACGCCGTCGAGCGTCACCTGCCGGCGTGCCGGCCCGACGACGTGGATCCGGTCGACGTCGGCCGGCACCTCGCCGCCGAGGAGCCGCAGCGCCGTCCAGCTCGACGCGGCGATGACGTCGCCCCCGGCGAGGAGCACCGCTCGCACCTCCTGTCGCCACGTCCTCGGCGAGCCGTTGACGGCGACGACGCCGCGGCGCACCGCGCGCAGCTCCCCTCGGCGCCGCGCCCGTTCGATCTGCCGCTTCGACGCGCCGTCGAGGCGCAGCACGTCGGTGGTGAGCAGGCCGTCGCGCCGCTCCGCCCATCGGAACCGGTCCATGGGTCCTCCCTCAGGCTCGCGTCCGTGAGCGGTGGCACCCCTGAGGGGCGCTGGTTCACGAACGGTGGGGTGAGGGGGAAGGCGGGCGCGGCGCGCCGGGGTCAGGTGGTCGGCGGCAGGACGCGGATGCCGAGGTCGGCGAGCTGTCGCGGGTCCGGCGCGGACGGGGCGCCGGTCATCAGGTCGGTGCCGCTCTGGGTCTTCGGGAACGCGATGACCTCGCGGATGTTGTCCTCGCCGGCGAGGATCGCGACCAGCCGGTCGATGCCGAAGGCGAACCCGCCGTGCGGCGGCGCGCCGTACGTGAAGGGCCGCAGGAAGAACCCGAACTTCCGGTCGGCCTCCTCCTCGGTGATGCCGAGGGCGGCGAACACGCGCCGCTGCAGCTCGGGCTCGTGGATGCGGATCGAGCCGGACCCGAGCTCCCAGCCGTTGAGCACGAGGTCGTAGGCGAGCGCCCGCACCGACAGCGGGTCGGTCTCGAACCGCTCGAGGTCCTCGGGATGCGGCCGGCAGAACGGGTGGTGCCCCGGCTTCGGGCGACCCGTCTCCTTGTCGACGCCGACGAAGAGCGGGAACTCCGTGACCCACACGTAGCGGTACGGACCCTCGTGGACCGGCGGGCGGCCGAGGTCGTTGCGGAGCTGGCCGAGGACCTCGCACGTGGTGGACCACTCGTCCGCGACGACCAGGATCAGGTCGCCCGGTGCCGCGCCGAGGCGGTCGACCACCGCGGCCTGCTCGTCGGGCGTGAGGAACTTGACGACCGGGGACTCGAGGGCGCGACGGTCACCGACCTTCATCCACACCAGGCCCTTTGCGCCGAGCTGCTTGGCGCGGTCGGTCAGCTGGTCGAGCTTGTTGCGGCCGACCTCCCCGGCGAGGCCGGGCGCGCAGATCCCCTTGATGCTCGCCGCGCCGGCGAACGCCTTGAACTCCGTGCCCGCGAACGCGTCGGTCAGCTCGACGAGCTCCATCCCGAAGCGCAGGTCGGGCTTGTCGACGCCGAAGCGGTCCATCGCCTCGCGCCAGGTGATGCGCTCGATCTCGGGCGGGCGCTCCCCCGTGACGGCCTCCGCGGCCGACACGACGGCCTCGCTGATCGCGGCGAGCACGTCGTCCTGGGAGACGAAGCTCATCTCCGCGTCGAGCTGCATGAACTCGTACTGGCGGTCGGCGCGCAGGTCCTCGTCGCGCAGGCAGCGGGCGATCTGGTAGTAGCGGTCGACACCCGCCACCATCAGCAGCTGCTTGAACAGCTGCGGGCTCTGCGGCAGGGCGTAGAACGAGCCGGGATCCTTGCGCGACGGCACGAGGAACTCGCGAGCGCCCTCGGGCGTCGACGGCACCAGCATCGGCGTCTCCACCTCGACGAAGCCCTGGGCCTCCATCGAGCGCCGGATCGCGGCGTTGACGGCGGCGCGGGTGCGCAGGTTGCGCTGCATGCGCTCGCGGCGCAGGTCGAGGTACCGGTGGGTGAGGCGGGTGTTCTCGTCGACGTCGTCGGCGCGGGCGTCGATCGGGAAGGGCGGAGGATCCGCGGAGCGCAGCACCTCGACCTCGCAGTCCTGGAGCTCGACCTCGCCCGTCGGGAGCGCGGGGTTGACCGTGCCCTCTGGCCGCGCGCTGACCACGCCGGTGATCCGCACGACGTACTCGCTGCGCACGTCGACGTCGTTGCGCACGACGCACTGCGTGATGCCGGTATGGTCGCGGACGTCGACGAACGCGAGGGCGGCGCCGTGCTCGCGGCGGCGCGCCACCCACCCGCACAGGCTGACCGTCTGGCCGACGTGCTCCGGGCGCAGCACGCCGCACGCGTGCGTGCGCATGGAGGTGCTGGTGGACGTGGGGGGCGTGACGGTCATGGGAGGGCTTTCCGGACGGCGTCGACGACGTCGGCGCGAGGGACGGTGGTCTGCTGGTCGGCGCCCCGCAGGGGCCGGACGACGGCGGTGCCGGCGTCGACCTCGTTCGACCCGACGATGACGGCCACCGCGGCACCGCTGCGGTCGGCCGCCTTCATCTGGCTCTTCATGCTGCGGCCGTCGAAGGCGCGGTCGGCGCGCAGGCCCGCGGCCCGCAGCTCGGTGGTGAGCAGCAGCGCCTCGCGCCCGCCCGCGGTGTCGACCACGAACGCGTCGACCGGCTCGGCGGCGGCGGCGAAGACGCCCTCGTCGTCGCACGCGAGGAGCGTGCGATCGAGGCCAAGCGCGAACCCGATCCCCGGCGTGGGCGGGCCGCCGAGCGACTCGACGAGCCCGTCGTAGCGGCCGCCCCCGCCCAGCGCGTTCTGCGCCGAGTCGAGGGTCAGGCCCTGGTACTCGAACGTGGTGCGGCGGTAGTAGTCGAGGCCGCGCACCAGCCGGTCGTCGACGGTGAACGGGACCCCGAGCGCTCGCAGCCCGTCCTGCACCGCGGCGAAGTGCGCCGCCGCCTCGTCGCCGTGGAACTCCCCGATCCTCGGTGCGGACGCCACGGCGGCAGCGTCCTGCGGTCGCTTGGAGTCGAGCACGCGCAACGGGTTCTTCGCGAGCGTCGCCCGGCTCTGCTCGCTCAGCTCCTCCGAGCGCGCGCCGAAGTGCCGCGCCAACGCGTCGACGTAGCGGGCGCGGTCGGCCGGCTCGCCGAGCGAGTTGAGCAGCAGGCGGACACGCGTCAACCCCAGCCGGCGGTAGAACTCCCACCCCAGCGCGACGACCTCCACGTCGAGGTGCGGGTCGTCGGCGCCGAGCACCTCGACGCCGACCTGGTCGAACTGCCGGTACCGGCCGCGCTGGGGCTTCTCGTACCGGAAGTTGGGCCCTGCGTAGAACACCTTCCACGGCGTCGACGGCCGGTGCTGGACGAAGGCACGGCACACGCTCGCGGTCTGCTCGGGACGCAGCGCGACGTGGCGGTCGCCCCGGTCGACGAAGTCGTACATCTCCTTCGTCACCACGTCGGTGGCGTCACCGACCCGCTGGAACACGCCGATGTCCTCGAGCAGCGGCGCGATGACCTGCCCGTAGCCGGCCGCGCCGACGACGTCCGCGAACACCTCGACGAACCGGCGCCAGCGGTGCGACTCGGGCGGCAGGACGTCGCGCATGCCGGGGCTGGTCTGGAACTCGGGCACGGCCGCCCATGCTACCGGGGGTGCCCGTTCGGGTCCCGGGGCTTCCGATCACCCACGTGCGCGGCGCGGCGGCGTTTGGTCGTCCCCCGGACGGGGAACTCGCTGCCGCGCCCGGAGCGGCTGGACCCCGGGCCTGACGGGGAGGACCAGATGTCACTCGGACCGCGCGACGCAGCGCTCATCCGCACGGAGGACCTGCGCAAGGAGTTCGACGAGATGGTCGCGCTGGACGGGATCGACCTCTGCGTCGAGCCGGGCACCATCCTCGGCCTGATCGGCCCGAGCGGCTGCGGCAAGACCACCTTCGTCCGCACCCTGATCGGGATCACGCGACCCACCTCGGGCCACGTCGAGGTCTTCGGCCAGGACCCGACGCGCTTCACGATCGACACCCGCCAGCGCTTCGGGTACATGCCGCAGTCGCCGGTGCTGTTCCCGAACCTCACGGTGTGGGGGAACCTCACGTTCATGTCCTCCGTGTACGGGCTGCCCGTGCGCCGGCGGCGCCAGCACCTGCTGCGGCTGCTCGACCTGGTCGACCTCGTCCCCCACCGCCACAAGCGGCTCGCGGAGCTGTCGGGCGGCATGCAGCGGCGCCTCACGCTCGCCGCGACCCTCGTCCACGACCCGGAGCTGCTGTTCCTCGACGAGCCCACCGCCGGGGTGGACCCGATCCTGCGCGAGAAGTTCTGGGCGCACTTCCGGACGCTGCGCGACCAGGGCAAGACGGTCGTCGTGCCGACCCAGTACGTGAGCGAGGCGGTGTCGTGCGACCTCGTCGCGGTGATGGCGAAGGGGCACCTCATCACGGTGGTGCCGCCCGAGATGCTCGCGAGCGAGGCGTACGGCGGGACGCCCTTCCTGGTGCCCCTGCAGCAGGCCTACGTCTCGCGCGAGGAGATCGAGCGCGTCCGCTCGCTGCCGTACGTCCGTGACGTCCGGCGCGCCGACGACGGCGTCATCGTGGTGACCGGCGATCCCGAGCACGCGCAGGCGATGCTCGGCACGCACCTCGCGGAGGTCGGCATCGCGGCCGGGGCGATCGAGGCGTACGAGCCCAGCTACGACGAGATGTTCGTCGCGATCGTCGAGCGCGACGCCAACCGCCGTGGGGAGGCCACCGGCGGTGGCGCGACGCGCATGACGGCTGCGAGCGCGGCATGAGGGCGCGCACGCCGATGATCGTCAAGCGCAGCCCGTTCCGGCGCGCGTTCCAGGTCTCGACGTTCCTGCGCAAGGAGGCCGTCGACGTCGTGCGCCAGCCGCGGTTGCTGCTGACGTTGGTCCTCGGCCCGTTCCTGCTGATGGCGGCGTTCGCCGTCGGCTACCGGGACGAGGCGCCGTCGATGAAGACGGTCTTCGTGGTCCCCGAGGGCAGCCCGTTCGCGGCCCAGATCGAGCAGTTCTCGGACGAGCTCGAGGACTACGTGGACTTCGACGGGCAGACGAGCGACGCCGTCGCCGCGCGAGAGCGCCTCGAGGACGGCGACGTCGACCTCGTGGTGACGTTCCCGGACCAGCCGCTCGAGACGGTCCTCGCCGGCGAGCAGGCCGCGATCACGCTGGTGCACACCCGGCTCGACCCGATCGAGCGCACCGCGATCAACTTCTCCGCCGACCTCGCCGTGAACCAGATCAACGCCCAGATCCTCGCGAGCGTGGTCCAGGCGGGGCGGGCGCGGATCGAGCCGGCGGGCTCGATCATCAGCGCCGCCGATGCGGCCGTCGCGGGCCTGCAGGTCGCGGCGCAGACGACGGGGGCCGGCACGGACGACGCCGAGTTCGACCGAGCGGTCGGCGAGCTCGAGGCGGCGGTGGCCGACATCGAGGAGTCGCTGCGCACCTCCGGCGTGGTCAGCGAGCAGCTGACCGGCGCCGGCCTCGGCGACGAGGGCGCCGCCGCGGCCGCCACGCTGGAGGACATGCGCTCGACGCTCGAGGAGGTGCGCCGGGAGGGGCCGGAGGGCGTCAGCGCCGAGCGCCTCGCGACCCTCGACGAGCAGCTGACCACGGTGGGTCAGCAGTACGAGCGCTTCGCGGCGGTCGACCCGTCCGTGCTCGTCCAGCCCTTCACCAACGAGGTGCAGATCGCCGTGCCGCGGCTCGGCGCGATCACCGACTGGTACGCGCCCGCGGCCGTGGTGCTCATGCTGCAGCAGTTCGGGATCGCGTTCGGGGCGCTGACGTTCGTGCGGGAGCGCCAGCTCGGCATCGTCGACGTGTTCCGCATCGCCCCGGTCAACGCGACCGAGACGCTGATCGGCAAGTACCTCGCCTACCTCCTGATCGGCAGCGGCATCGGCGCGCTGCTCATGGGCCTCGTCGTCGTCGCGCTCGACGTGCCGCTGTCGTCGAGCGTGCTCGACGTCGCGCTCGTCATGGTGCTGTCCCTCTTCGCGTCCATCGGCCTGGGGTTCGTCATCTCCCTGGCCTCGGCCAACGACGCGCAGGCGGTGCAGTACACGATGATCACCTTGCTCGCGAGCTTGTTCTTCAGCGGCTTCTTCCTCGGCATCGGGCAGATGGAGGGCGTCGCGATCGGGATCGGCTACCTCCTCCCGGTCACGTACGGCATGCAGCTGCTGCGCGACGTGATGCTGCGCGGGAGCTCGCCCGACACCCGCCTGCTGCTCGGGCTGGTCGCGTACGGCATCGTCATGTTCGGCCTGGCGCTGGCCGGCACGCGGCGCCGGATGAGCCTCGCGGGCGCCACGTGATGCGCCTCGGCCGCACCGCGACGGGCCGCGCCATGATCACCATCGGCGTGGTCGGCGTCGTCGTGGCGCTCGTCGGCGTCATCGTCGGACAGCAGCTGGCGGCCGAGGTGGAGGAGAGCGTGGACGACAGCCTCGCGCTGACGTCGGAGGCCCTGACGGCCGTGAGCGACTCGATCGTCGTCACGACCGCGATCGTCGAGACGGTGCGCACGGGCATCACCACGGTCGGCGACACGCTGTCGACGGTGCAGCGGTCGGTCGACGAGACCGGGACGGTGCTCGGTGACGTCGCGGTGTTCACGGGCGGGTCGCTGCCCGACGCGCTGGAGGCCGTCGACGCCGTCCTGCCCACGATCGAGAGCATCGCGGGGTCCATCGACACCGCGCTCGAGGTCCTCGAGGACGTCCCCTTCGGCCCCACCTACGATCCGGTGGTGCCCTTCGACGACGCCGTCGGGCAGCTGCGCACCGCGATCGGTCCCCTCCCGGAGGAGCTGCGCGGCCTGTCCGGAGGGCTCGGCCAGCTCGCGACCGCGTCGACGGACATCTCCACCCAGCTCCGCGTGCTCGACGAGCAGGTCGACGCGCTCGACGTCCAGGTGGACGAGGTCGAGGCGCTGCTGGCGAGGTACCAGCAGACGGCGAGCGAGGCGAGGGCGCTCGCCGAGGCCTCACGTGTCGAGCTGGGGACGAGCGCGTCGTCGACCCGGTGGATGATCGTCGTGCTCGGCCTGACCTTCGCCGCGGGCCAGCTTGTGCCCATCTGGCTCGGGTGGACGCTGCTCGGGCGCGGCCCCGGTCACGTGGTCGTCCGCCGCCACGAGGACGACCACGACGGCGACCCGCGCACCGATCGCGTCACGTTCGCCCGCACCCGCGACGGGGCGGACGAGCCAGCGGCGAGCAGCGACGCCGGGGCGGCCGAGCGCTAGCGTCGGCCCGTGGCCCTGACGGTCGAACGCCTCGACGCCACGTTGGGCGCGGTGGTCACCGGCGTCCGGGTGGCCGACCTCGACGAGGCGACCTGGCTGGAGCTGCTCGACGCGTTCCACGAGCACGCCGTGCTCGTGCTGCCCGACCAGCACCTGACGAGCGAGGAGCAGCGGGCCTTCGCACGCCGGTTCGGCCCGCTCGAGGAGATCGCCGGGGGCGACGGGCTCACGCCGATCTCCAACACGACCCGCGACGGCCGCGTCCGGGACGAGGGCGACCCCGTGCTCGCGATCCTGCGCGGCAACGAAGGGTGGCACACCGACAGCTCCTACATGGCGGTCTCCGCGACGGCCTCGATCCTGTCGGCGCACGTCGTCACCCCCGACGACGGGGAGACGGAGTGGGCCGACATGCGCGCCGCCCACGACGCGCTGGACCCGGCGCTTCGGGAGCGGGTCTCGCGCCTGGCGGCCCACCACTCGATCGCGTGGTCGCAGCGACGGATGGGGCTGGAGACCCCACCGCCCGGCGGCTTCTACGGCTTCGACGACGGGCCCGAGCCGCTGCGCCCGCTGGTCAAGGTCCATCCGGTCACGGGACGTGCGGCCCTGTTCATCGGACGGCACGCCCACGCCATCCCGGGCCTGTCGGATGAGGAGTCCGAGGCCCTGCTCGACCACCTGCTCGAGATCTCGTGCCGTCCGCCGTTCACCCACGCGCACCGCTGGACGCCCGGCGACGTCGCGGTGTGGGACAACCGCTGCGTCCTCCACCGGGCGCGCCCCTACGACCGGCGGCTGCCGCGGGTCATGAAGCACAGCCGCGTCAGCGGGGACCCGGCGACGGAGTCCGCCCTCCCGGTCTCCTGACGATCCCGGCGGGGTACGCACCCGCGGATGAACGACGAGCGGCCGCGCACGGACCTGGTGGAGCCCGAGGGCGTCAACGCGGGGTCCGCCGCCGCGGAGCGCGATCGACGCCCGGACGGCGACGTCGTGGCCGGGCGCGAGGTCGCCGGGCCCGAGCTGCGGCCCGAGCCGCCCGAGGAGCTCGTGGGGGTCGACGACCAGCGCCCGGGCACGCCGGGCCAGGAGCTGGCGGCCGGCGAGGGCTGAGGTCGGGTCCGCCCCTCACCCGCCGAAGCGGGGCGGGCGCTTCTCGACGAACGCCCGGAACGCCTCGGCGGTGTCCGCGCTCGCGGAGATGCGGAGGTGCCGCTCGGCCTCGATCTCGACGAAGTCGGCGAACGACGTGCGCTCCGCCAGGAGGTGGTGCTGCTTCATGGCTCGCAACGCCGTCGGCGACGTCGCGAGCAGCCCCCGCACGACCTCGTCCACCTCGGCGCGGAAGGACTCGTCGGGGGCGACCCGCGCGACGAGCCCGAGCCGCAGCGCCTCCGCCGCGTCGATCTTCGAGGGGAGGAACGACAGCTCGCGCGCCTTCGCCGCGCCGACGATCCGGCCGAGCGTCCACGGCAGGCCCATGTCACCGGCCACCGCGACGGCGAGGAACGCCGTGTTCATCTTGGCGCCGGCCGCCATCAGGCGGAGATCGCACGCGAGCGCCCACCCCATGCCGGCTCCGGCGCACGCGCCGTTCACCGCGGCGATCGTCACGGCGGGCATCTCGCGCAGCAGCGTCGCCACGTGGAAGTGCCGGGGGTCGAGCGGCCCGTCGTCGGCGCCGCGCTCGCCCCCGGTGTAGTGGCCGAGGTCGGCGCCGGGGCAGAACCCACGACCCTCCCCCGTCAGCACCAGCACGCGCAGCGACTCGTCCCGGGCCGCCTGCGAGAGCGCCTCGTGGAGCTCGCGGACCATGCGGTTGGTGATCCCGTTCAGTCGCTCGGGACGGTCGAGCGTCACGCGCGCGAGGCCGTCGGAGAGCTCGTAGCGGATCGTCTCGAACGTCGGCGTCGCCATCGGACGATGGTCGCGCCGGCGCGCCGGCGCGCCGGCTCAGACGATGCGGGACGCGTGGTCGGTCCAGTAGCGGTCGCGCAGCACCCGCTTGTAGAGCTTGCCGGTCGGCAGGCGGGGCAGCTCCGGATCGAAGTCGACGGTGCGCGGGCACTTCTGGCGCGCGAGGTGCTGCTGGCAGAACTCGATCAGCTCACGCTCCAGCTCCGGGCCGCCCTCCACACCCGGCATCGGCTGCACGACGGCCTTGACCTCCTCCCCGAGATCGGGGTTGGGGATGCCGAAGACCGCCGCGTCGGCGACCTTCGGGTGGGTGATCAGGAGGTTCTCGGTCTCCTGGGGGTAGATGTTGACGCCGCCCGAGATGATCATGAAGGTCTTGCGGTCGGTCAGGTGCAGGTACCCGTCGCCGTCGAGGTAGCCGACGTCGCCCACCGTGCTCATCCGGCCGTCCGGACTGGCCGCGTCACGGCTCGTCTGGTCGTCGTTGAAGTACCGCAGCGGCGTCGGCGTCTCGAACCAGATCGTCCCCGGCGTGCCGGGAGGGCACTCGCGCATGTCGTCGTCCAGGATGTGGAGCTGCCCCATCAGGACCCGCCCGACGGTGCCGGGGTGGGCGAGCCACTCCTCCGAGTCGCACGCCGTGAAGCCGATCGCCTCGGTGGCGCCGTAGTACTCGTGGATGATCGGCCCCCACCACTCGATCATCTGCTGCTTGACCGGCACCGGGCAGGGTGCCGCCGCGTGGACGACCACCTCGAGCGATGACAGGTCGTAGCGCGAGCGGACCTCGTCGGGCAGCTTCAGCATCCGGCTGAACATGGTCGGCACGAGCTGGCTGTGCGTCACTGCGTGGCGCTCGACGAGCGCGAGGTACTCCTCGGGGTCGAAGCGCTCCATGACGATCGCGGTGCCGCCCATCCGGATCGTGAGCCCGACCGCGGCCTGGGGCGCCGAGTGGTACAGCGGCGCCGGCGAGAGGTAGGTCATCCCCTCGCGGTACCGCCACAGGCCGCGGAGGAAGTCGAACAGCGGGAGCGGCTGGGACGGCGGCTGGTCGGGCAGCGTGCGGATGATCCCCTTCGGCCGGCCCGTGGTGCCGGACGAGTACAGCATCGCCGCCCCCAGTCGCTCGTCGGCGATCGGCGTCGACGGGAACGGGGCGACGGCGGTCTCGAAGTCGACGACCCGATCGTCGCCGCGCGCGGCGGCGAGGTCCGCGCCGTCGACGACGAGGCAGCGCACGACCCTCGGGCACGCGTCGAGCGCCTCGAGCGCGACCGCCGCCTTCGCACGCGAGGTGATCAGCACCCGTGACTCGCTGTTGTCCACGATGTAGGCGACCTCCTCGGCGGTGAGGTGCGAGTTGATGCACGTGTAGTGCAGCCCCGACCGCTCCCCCGCGCCGCAGGTCTCGAGGTACCGCGGGTGGTTCTCCATGAACACCGAGTAGTGGTCGAGGGCCTGCAGCCCCTCCGCGCGCAGCAGGTGCGCGAGCCGGTTCGTGCGCGCCTCGTACTCGCCGTAGGTCACCACCTCGCCGGTGCCGGCCATGACGAAGCACGGTCGCTCGGGGTGCTGGGCCGAATCTCCTCCGGGGTACATGTGCAGATGATCGCGCGGGCCCGCCGCCACACGTGCCAGCACGGCGGTGGCGCAACGGGCGCACCGAGATCCGCGCGGACCGTAACGCGCGCGTCCCTCCCGACGATCTGACACCCGGATGGCCGGTGGGTTCGGCGGAACCCATCGACTGGTAGCGGGCGGGCGCAGCCCCGGCTTCGGCCGGGGCTGCGTCGCGTCGTCACGGAACGGCACCGCCACGCGTGACGGCCCCCGGCGGGCGGGCCGGGGGCCGTCACGTGTGCGATGGCGGCCCGCTCACCGGCGGAATGAGCGGACCGAACCCGCCTCGGCTCGGTCTGCGGGCGAGCCGGCGGCGTTGTGGGTCGAACGTGCCCGCCGCGTCCCGCGCGCGAACGACCCGTTGGAGTGACTACCCGCGGGTAGGTCCGGCGCCCGTCACTCCTCCCAGACCAGGTTCCCCGCCGCGCGAGCGGCGTCCGTGGCCCGCTTCAGCTTGCGTCCGTCGTAGCTGATGCGCAGCCCGGGGACGACCGACACCACGACCCGTCGTGGCGAGTTCAGCATGTTGGCGAACTCGGCCGCGGCCGCCTCGCCGCGCCCGGAGTCGAGCACCGTCCGGACGCTCCCGTCGCCGCCGGTCAGGCGCCTCCCCATCGCCGGGCAGAACCAGCGCTTCGTCTCGTCGTCCTCGTGCACCGTGGCGACGCCCTTGTAGCTGACGGTGAGTCCCGAGTCGAACGACGTGCCCGCGGAGGTGACCGTGATGCTCACCCGCGGTTCGGCGCGGATGGCCGCGATGCGGGCCCGCTGGCTGCTCGCCGTCAACCAGAACGTGCCGTCGGCGTCGCGCAGGAAGCTCATGATCACCGACATCGGCGACCCGTCCCGCGTGATCCAACCGAACGTGCACTCGTTCTGCTCGGCCATCAGCCGCGCCTCGTCGTCCGCGTCGAGGTCGTAGACCGTCACGTCCTCGTAGTCCTTGATGTGGCGGACCTGCTCGGGCATGGCGACCTCCCGTCTCCGGGGCGCCGCCCCGGCTCGACCGCCGACATGGTCGCAGAGCCGCCGAGGCTCCGACGATGCGGCCGTGCCGACGTGCCACCCGGGTGCTCGGGCCGCCAGAGTGGCGGCGTGACGATGGTCCGCTACATCTCCCATCCGCAGTCGGAGGTGGACCCTCGGGTGCCCGTGACGGCGTGGGGGCTGAGCGACACCGGGCGCCGGCGGGTGCGGCGCTGCCTCGAGCAGCCGTGGATCCCGTCGATCGTCCGGATCGTCTCCAGCCCGGAGCCCAAGGCGATGGAGACCGCCACCGTGCTCGGCGAGCACCTCGGGATCGGCGTCGAGGTGCGCGAGGCGACCGGTGAGATCGATCGATCGTCGACGGGCTACCTGCCACCCGACGAGCACGAACGGCTCGCCGATCGCCTCTTCGGCGAGCCGGACATGTCGGTTCGGGGCTGGGAGCGCGCCGTCGACGCGCAGGCGCGGATCGCCTCGGCGCTCGCCGACGTGCTCGCGCCGGGGGGCAGCGGGGACGTGGCGGTCGTCGGCCACGGTGGCGTCGGCACCCTGCTCATGTGCCGGCTGACCGGTAGCCCGATCGGCCGGGAGCACGACCAGCCGGGTCAGGGGCACTACTGGTCGTACGACGTGTCGCGCGCGCGGATGGTGCACCGCTGGCGCCCCATCGACGCCGTGTCGGCGTGAACCGGGCGAGGTCGCGCGACCGCCCGGTCAGGGGCTCGTCGGCATGGGGCCGCGCAGCGACAGCACGTCGGGGCGGTCGTAGTGGCCGGTGGGATCGAACATGCGGCGGCCGGCGGCGATCCGCGCGAGGTCCAGCTCGGCCCGCACGACGCCGGCCTCGCCGATCAGGGGTCCGGCGATCACCTTGCCGCCCGGGGCCACGATGGTGGTGTTGCCGCGTGACATGACGTCGTCCTCCGCCCCGTACAGCTCCGCGGCGTCCGGCAGGTCCCGTGGCACGTCGCTGCCTCGGAGGAAGGCGGTCACGCCGACGACGAAGATCCGGCCCTCCTTCGCGATGTGGCGCAGCGTGGGCACCCACTCGTCGCTGTTGTCCCACGTGGGCGACAGCAGCACGTGCACGCCTCGCTCGTACATCGCCATCCGGGCGAGCGGCATGTAGTTCTCCCAGCAGATCAGGGACCCGACCCTGACGCCGCCGATGTCGACCACGGTCAGGAGGTGGTCGTTGCCGTTGGCCCACACCAGTCGCTCGGCACCCGTCGGCACCAGCTTGCGGTGGCGGGCGGCGACCGCCCCCGAGGCGTCGACGTACACGACGGTGTTGTAGAGCGAGTCGGAGCTCGACCGCTCGGTGACCCCGAGCGCCACCCACGCTCCGGCGTCGCGCGCCGCGTCGCGCACCGGGTCGAGGTCGGCCGACTCGACCCGCACCGCGTTCGCCACCAGCCGCGAGTACCAGTCGCCGTCGCTCATCGGCGCCCGCCGCCACACCCAGTCCGGGTAGCCCGGCACGAACGACTCCGGGAACACGACGAGCTCCGCGCTCGCCGATGCGACCGCCGCGGCCGCCGACTCGACGGTCTTGGCGCGATCGAGGAACACCGGCGTCGCCTGGACCGCCGCCACCGTCAAGGTCCCGCGCACACCGTCGAAGCCCACAGCGTGACCCTACTCCTCGCCCGCGTCTCCCCCGGGCGGGAGCCTGGCCGTCGGAACGGCGAGGGCTGACGACCCGCGACGGAGGCATTGACATCCGTGCGCGACGGCGCAGAGTCGAGGTGGGGGACGATGCTCTGGAAAGGGGCCTCGATGAGGACGGCAGCGGTGAGAGGGCTCACCATCGGCGGGATCGTGATGGGTGCATGCCTGGCAGCGGGCCCGGTGGAGGCAGCGCCCACGTGTTCCGGCACGCTCGGGATCGCGGTGCACGGGCAGCACATCGTCGGTGACTACGTCATGGGGGCCGGTCACGCCGGCCCCTGGCCGCCGACGGGGGTCGGTGCCCACATCGGCGGCACCGGTGCGGCGGTACCAGGGGGGCCTGGCCCTGGGTTCCACTTCCCGAACGGGTTCTCCCCGGGCGCGTCGTTCTGCCTTGACCAGTCGCGTTCACCCGGCACCCACCTCGGCCCCGGCTGAGAACCTGTCGACTTGCTCGGCCCTGGCCCGGCGCCGACGGGGCGGAACGCCCTACTTCGACGCTCCCGGCACCAGTCGATATGCGTCGTAGACGGCGTCGATGCGCTTGATCGTGCGCAGCACCGACTCGAGGTGCGACGGGTCGGCCATCTCGAACTCGAAGCGCATCTTCGCCACGCGGTCGGTGCCGGTGTGGGTGGAGCAGGCGACGATGTTGACGTGCTGCTCGGACAGCGAGTTGGCCACGTCGCGCAGCAGGCGGGAGCGGTCGAGCGCGACGACCTCGACGCCGGCGCGGAACAACGCGCCCGCCTGGTCGCCGTCCCACTCCACCTCGATCAGCCGGGCCTGCTGCTCGGCCATGAGGCTCTCGGCGTTCGCGCAGTCGGCGCGGTGCACGGACACGCCCCGGCCGCGGGTGACGAAGCCGATGATCTCGTCACCGGGCACGGGCGTGCAGCACTTGGACAGCCGCACGAGGACGTCGTCGAGCCCCTCCACGTGCACCCCGGCGGTGTTCCGGGCGCGGCGCGGGTTGCGCATGTTGATGACGCTCGTCGACACCTGGTCCGAGTCGCTGTTGCGGTAGGCGCGGGCGATCCTCTGCGCCAGCGCGCGCGCCGAGACGTGGTGCTCGCCGATGGCCGCGAGGAGGCCGTCGAGGTCCGAGTAGCCGGTGGCCTCCACCTCGGCCGTGAGCGCCGCGCTCGCCCAGGTGCGCTGCACCGGCAGCCCCTCGCGCCGGATCTCCTTGGCCAGCTCGTCGCGGCCGGCCTCGATCGCGTCGACGCGCCGTTCGCGGGAGAACCACTGCTTGATCTTGTTGCGCGCCCGCGGCGACACCACGAACTGCAACCAGTCGCGCGAGGGCCCCGCGGACTCGAGCTTGGAGGTGAAGATCTCGCACGTGTCGCCGCTGCGCAGCTGGTGCTCGAGCGACACCAGGCGACCGTTGACCTTGGCGCCGATGCAGCTGTGGCCGACCTCGGTGTGCACCGCGTAGGCGAAGTCGACGGTGGTCGCCCCGACCGGCAGCGTGACCACCCGCCCCTTCGGCGTGAACACGAAGACCTCGTCCTGCTCCAGGTCGGTCTTCAGGTTCTCCATGAACGCCGCCGGATCGGAGATCTCGGCCTGCCAGTCGATGATCCGGTTGAGCCAGTCGATGTCCGGCGTCGGAGACTCGTCCTTGTACGCCCAGTGGGCGGCGACCCCCCACTCGGCGCGCTGGTGCATCTCGCGGCTGCGGATCTGGACCTCGATGACCTTGCCCCCGGGACCGATCACCGTGGTGTGCAAGCTCTGGTAGAGGTTGAACTTCGGCATCGCGATGTAGTCCTTGAACCGACCCACCACCGGCTTGTACCGGCCGTGGATCGACCCGAGGGCCGCGTAGCAGTCCTTGACGGAATCGACGATCACGCGGATGGCGACCAGGTCGAAGATCTCGTCGAACTCCTTGCCCTTCTGGACCATCTTCTCGTAGATGCTCCACAGGTGCTTGCCGCGCCCGGTCACCTCGGCCTCCACGCCGACCTCGGCGAGGCGGCCACGGACCTCTGCGATCGCCTTCTCGAGGTAGACGTCGCGCTCGGGCGAGCGGGTGCTGACGAGCTGGTCGAGCTCGGCGTAGCGCTTCGGGTACAGCGCCGCGAACGCGAGGTCCTCGAGCTGCTGGCGCACCTCCTGGATCCCCAGCCGGTGCGCGAGGGGGGCGTAGATGTCGAGGGTCTCCTGCGCGATCCGGCGCTGCTTCTCGACCGGCATCGCCGCGATCGTGCGCATGTTGTGCAGGCGGTCGGCCAGCTTGATGATCAGCACCCGCAGGTCGCGGGCCATCGCCACCAGCATCTTGCGCATCGTGGCGGCCTGTTGGGCCTCCTTCGAGTCGAACTGCAGCCGCTCGAGCTTCGTCACGCCGTCGACGATCGTCGCGACCTCGGCGCCGAAGCCGGCCTGCACGTCGGCGAGGGTGATCTCGGTGTCCTCCACCGCGTCGTGCAGCAGCGCCGCCGCGACCGAGATCTCGTCGAGGCCGATGTCGGCGACGATGCGCGCCACCGCCAGGGGGTGGTTGATGTAGCTCTCGCCGGAGGTGCGCGTCTGGTGGCGGTGCGCCACGCGTGCGGCCTCGTACGCGCTGTTGATCAGCGTCACGGACGCCTTCGGCCGGCGGCGGCGGTAGGCCGTGAGCAGCGGCGTCAGCTCCTCGGCGGTGACGTTCTGGTGTCGACGCCACGGGAGGACTCGGTCGACGGTCGGCATGCGGCCTGCCTCAGTACCTGGCGAGGCTCTCGACGGGTCGCTCGCCCAGCCGGTCACGCCCGCCGAGGGAGGAGATCTCGATCATGAACCCCAGGCCCACCACCACGCCCCCGAGCTCCTCGACCAACCGGCAGGTGGCGGCCGCCGTGCCGCCGGTCGCGAGCACGTCGTCGATCACGAGGACGCGCGCGTCGGGATGGATCGCGTCGCGGTGCATCTCGAGCTTGTCGCTGCCGTACTCGAGCGAGTACTCCTCGCGCACGACCGCCCACGGGAGCTTCCCCGCCTTGCGCACGGGGACGAACCCGGCGCGCATCCGGTACGCGACGGGGGCGCCCACGATGAACCCCCGCGCCTCGATCCCGAGCACCGCGTCGACCTCGACGCCCCCGAACCGCGAGACCAGTTCGTCGACCGCCCGCCCGAACCCCGCCGGGTTCGCGAGCAGCGGCGTGATGTCGCGATAGGTCACGCCCTCGTTCGGGTAGTCCGCGATGTCACGGACCAGACCGGTGAGCCAGCGGCTGTCGTCGACCATCGCCGTCCAGGGTACCGGCCCGCCGCGCGCTGCGTCAGCGACGCTTCTTCTTGCGTGGCCGGGGCGCGTGGGTGAGCACGGCCTGCGGCGTCGGGCGCCGCACCGGAGCGTCCGGCGCGGCCGGCCGGCTCGCCGCCGCCGGCGCCGCCGCGCGGCGCTGGCTGCCCGGCATCCCGCCGAGCACCATCCGCTCGAGCTCGGCGCCCGTGGCGTGCGAGCCCCGGAGGTGGACGTAGCGCGGCTCGCGCTCCTTCAGCATCGCGAGGAGCGGCGCGGCGATGAAGATCGACGAGTACGACCCGGTCACGAGCCCGACGAGCAGCGCGAGGGCGAACTCCCGCAGCGCGACCGCCCCGAGGAACCCGGAGCCGACGACCAGCAGCGACAGCACCGGCAGCACCGACGACAGGGTCGTGTTGAGCGACCGCATCAGCACCTGGTTCATGGAGACGTTGAGGACGTCGGCGTAGGGCGCCCGTGTGCTCGTGAACCGGGCCGTGTTCTCCTTGACCTTGTCGAACACGACGATCGTGTCGTAGAGCGAGTAGCCGAGGATCGTGAGGAACGCCACCACCGTCGCGGGCGTCACCTCGAAGCCGAACAGCGAGTAGATCCCGACGCTGATCAGCACGTCGTGCAGCATGGCGAGGATCGACGCGAGGGCCATGCGCCACTCGAAGCGCCAGCTGATGAACAGCGCCACGAGCACGATGAAGATCACGAGCGCGCGGATCGCCTTCTCCGTGATGCTCCGCCCCCACGACGAGCTGACCGACGTGGACGCGACCTCCTCGGTCGCGACGCCGGCGCGGGTGGCGAGCTGCTCCTGCACCGACTGGACGACCTCCGGCGAGAGGTCGCCGACCTGCACGCGCAGGCGCGTGCCGCTGTCGGAGGTGAGCGTCTGGATCTTGGCCTGCGAGTCGTCGATCCCGTTGGCCTGCAGCACCTCGCGCACCGCGTCGGCGGAGATGCCGTTGGACGAGGGCACCTCCCACGCCACGCCGCCCTCGAAGTCGATCCCGAGGTTGAGGCCGCTGACGAGCAGCGACGCGAGCGTCACGAGGATCAGCACGCCGGAGGCGATGAGGCCCCACCACCGGCGGCCGTAGAAGTCGATCGCGGTCTCGCCGTGGTACAGGCGCCCCCCGAGGCCGCGGCGCGAACGCGCGGGGCCGCTCACGCCGGGCTCGGCCGGCGCGGCGACGTCGTCGGTGTCGATCCTGCTGCTCATGCGCGCCCTCCCGTGGTGGCGTCGGCGACGCGGACCGCCTCGATCCCCATGACCTTGCGGCGCGCCATCCAGTCGGTGCGGGCGAGGAGCACGACGGCGGGGCGGGTGAAGCAGTACGCGATGACGAGGTCCACGAGCGTGGACAGGCCGAGGAAGAACGCGAAGTTCCGGACCGCGCCGACGGTGAGGTACCAGAGCACGCCGGCGCCGATCAGCGACACGACGTCGGCCATCAGGATGGTCCGCCAGGCACCGGCGAAGCCGCGCTGCGCGCTGTTGCGCATGGTCCGGCCGCTGCGCACCTCGTCCTTCAACCGCTCGAAGAACACGACGTACGAGTCGACCGTGACGCCGACGGAGATGATCACGCCGGCGATGCCGGCGAGCGACAGCGCGAGCCCGCGGGTGGCCGAGAGCAGGGCGATCACCGTGTAGAGCAGCGCCGACGACACGCAGACGCCGGCGACGACGATCAACCCGAGGGCGCGGTAGTAGAGGAGCATGAAGAGCAGCACCAGGGCGACGCCGACGATGCCGGCGACGATCGCGGCGCGCAGCGAGTCCTTGCCCAGCGTCGCCGAGACCCTCTGCACCGACTGCGTCTCCATGCGGACCGGCAGGGAGCCGCTCTTCAGGACACGGGCGAGGTCGCGTGCCTCGCCCTCGGAGAAGTCGCCGGTGATCTGCACGTCTCCGCTGAAGCGCGGCTCGTTCACGCTCGGGGCCGAGATGATCTCGCCGTCGAGCTCGATCGCCAGCCGCCGGCTCGGGCACGTGGATCCGCCGCTGAAACACTCGCTGGCCAGCGCGTTCCAGACGTCGGTGCCCTCGCTGCCGCCGCGGAGGCCGACGGTGACGCCCCAGCCGCCCTGGAAGATGTCGGCGCGGGCGTCGTTCTGGAACACGGCGCCGGAGCCGCCGGCCGCACCGACGAGGCACTGGCCGCCGCCACGGAGCGGCAACACCTGCTGCTGCGCGGGGTCGGACGCGACGGCGGTGGTGAGGGGGTCGACCGGCACGGCGGTGTCGATCGGCGCCGCCGAGGTCTCGGGCGCGGGCGTGGTGGACGACGGATCGGGCGCGTCCGGATCGGCGACGACGTCCGTCGTCGGGGGCTCGGTCGCGGCCGGGCCGGTCGTCGCGGAGGCGTCCGTGGCGGCCGGGTCCGTCGGCGGCGTCGTCCCGCCGACGCGCCGGGAGGGCCCCGGCGCGCTCGTCGCGGCGCTCACCGGGGGAGCCGAGGTGTCGGCGGCGACGGTCGTGCCCGTGGCGGACGGGTCCGTGGTGGTGGCGGCCGGGTCCTCCTCGGGCTCCTCCACCCCCTCGCCGATGCACTGCTGGACGGGGCGGAGGTAGACCTGCCCGGTGACCTGCACCAGCTCGATGGCGTCCTGCTGGTTGTCGACGCCCGGCAGGTTGACGACGATCGCGTCGCCCTGGCGCAGGATCTCCGGCTCGGAGACGCCGAGGCTGTCGACCCGGTCCCGGATCCGCTCGACGGCCAGGTCCAGCGCAGCGGGGTCGTAGTCGCCGACGGGCTGCTGGGTCACCGAGATGCCACCCTGCAGGTCGAGCCCGAGGACGGGCTCGTTGCTGGTGAGGAGGTTGACCGCCAGGCCGCCGAAGGCCACGAGGAGCACGCCGACGAGGGTGAGCAGGAGCCGGCGCCGCATCACGGAGCGTCGCGGTCGGCGTCGGCGTCGGAGGCCTTGACCTCGGAGGCTCCCGTCGCCGCGTCGGGGGCGTGCGAGGGCATCGCTCCCGTGTCACCCGTGGACGTGTCCACCTTGCGCTGCACCGCGGCGCGGGCGACACGGATCTGCACGTCGTCGTCGATCTCCAGCCACACGATGTCGCCGTCGAACCCGGTGACGAAGCCGTAGACGCCCGAGGTGGTCATCACCTCGTCGCCGACCTCGATCGCCGACTGCAGCGCCGCCTGCTCGCGCTGGCGCCGCCGCTGCGGACGGATCAGCAGGAAGTACATCGCCAGGGGGATCAGGAGGAAGATGCCCAGCTGGACGATCGCGGCGCCACCGGAACCGGCGTCGTCGTCTTGGGCGAGGATCGAGAGGACGTGCATCGGTTCCCAGTGCGTCGCGAGGGCCGGCGGTCGGCCGGTCGGGAAGCCTAGCGAGCGGGTGCGCGGCTGCGGCGGCGCCCGCTCGAGCCGTCCGCGCCGGCTACCTCCACGCCGCTCACCCCCACGCCGCTCACCCCCACGCCGCTCACCCCCAGGCCGCTCACCCCCACGCGGCGAGGACCGCACGGCGCCGGGCGTCGAACGTCCCCGCCGCGATCGCGTCGCGCAGGTCGTCCATCAGCTGGAGCGTCCAGGCGACGTTGTGGAGGCTCACGAGCCGCCCCGCCGTCGGTTCGCCGACCTGGAAGAGGTGGCGGACGTAGCCCCGCGAGTGCCGCGCGCACACCTCGCACCGACAGGTCGCGTCGATGGGCTCGTCGCTGCGGGCGTGGCGGGCGGCCTTGACGTGCAGCTTGCCGGCCGCCGTCAGCGCCGTGCCGTGGCGCCCGAGGCGGGTCTGCATCACGCAGTCGAACTGGTCCACCCCGAGCGCGACCGCCTCGACGATGCTCGCGGGGTCGCCGACGCCCATGAGGTAGCGGGGCCGGTCCGCCGGGAGGTGCTCCAGCGCGGCGGCGAGGGCCGGCAGCATCTCCGCCCGCGTCTCGCCGACGCTGAGGCCGCCGATGCCGTACCCGTCGAAGCCCCGCTCCACCGTCCGCTGCGCGCTCTCGGACCGCAGCGCCGGATCGACGCCGCCCTGGACGATGCCGAACAGCGCCTGGTCCTCGCGCCGGTGCGCGGCGCGGGCCCGCCCGGCCCACGCGCTCGTCCGCTCGACCGCGAGGCGGATCACCTCCGGGGGCGACGGCAGCGGCGGGCACACGTCGAGCACCATCTGGATGTCGGCGCCCAGCTGCTGCTGGACGTCGACGGCCACCTCCGGCGTGAACCGGTGGAGCGACCCGTCGTAGGTGCTGCGGAACGTGACCCCGTCGTCGTCCACCTTCGGGTCGAGCGAGAACACCTGGAACCCGCCGCTGTCCGTCAGCGTGAGGCCCGCCCACCCGGCGAACCGTCCGAGCCCGCCGAGCGCGGCCACCGTCTCGGCACCCGGCCGGAGCATCAGGTGGTACGTGTTCCCCAGCACGATCTGGGCGCCCAGCCGCTCGTAGTCGGCCGCGCTGAGGTGCTTGATCGCTCCTCGTGTGCCGACGGGCATGAAGCACGGCGTGCGGTAGGTGCCCCGGGCGGTCGTGGCGGTCGTCGCCCGCGCGGCGCCGTCGGTGCGCTCGATGGTGGAGGTGACCGGGTGCATCGTCTCGTCTCCCGCTCAGGCCGCGTGCCGGTCGAGCAGCATCGCGTCCCCGAAGCTCAGGAAGCGGTAGCCGTGCGCGAGCGCCGTGGCGTAGAGGTCACGCCACCGGTCACCGACGAACGCGTCGATCATCAGCAGCAGCGTGGTGCGGGGCAGGTGGAAGTTCGTGAGGAGGAGGTCGACGAGCTGCCACTCGTAGGGCCCGTGGATGAACAGCCGGCTCCGGCCGGCCCCGCCGCCCGAGCGGGCCGCCGACTCGAGCGCGCGGACGCTCGTCGTGCCCACCGCGACCACCCGCCGTGCCGCCGAGCAGCGGCGGAGCACCGCCGGGTCCACCACGTAGCGCTCGCTGTGGATGCGGTGCTCGCGCGGGTCCGCCGCGGTGACGGGCTTGAACGTGTCGAGGCCCACCACGAGCTCGACGCGGGCCACCTCGACGCCGCGCCGGGCGAGGCGGTCGAGCAACGCCGGCGTGAGGTGCAGCCCAGCCGTCGGTGCGGCGGCCGACCCCGGCTCGGCGGCGTACACCGTCTGGTACCGCTCGGGGTGCTCGAGCGGCCGGGTGATGTACGGCGGGAGCGGCACCTCGCCGTGGCGGTCCAGGGTCGCGAGCGCCGCGTCGTCGCCGATCAGCTCGACCTCGACGGTGTCGCCGGCAGGCGTGCGCTCGCCGACGCGGACGAGCTCGGTGCCGTCGCGGGCGAGCAGCCGCTCCCCCACCGCCAGCTTGCGTGCCGGGCGGACCATCGCCTCCCACCGCCGGCGCCCGTCGTCGAGCGGCTCCAGCAGGAGCACCTCCGCCGCGCCACCCGTGCGCCGCGTCAGGCGCAGGCGGGCCGGGATCACCCGCGTGTCGTTCACGACGAGCAGGTCGCCGTCCGCCAGCAGCTCGTCGAGGTCCGCGACCCGGCGGTGCTCCGGGCCCGCGCTGCCCCGGTCGACCAGCAGGCGGGCGGCGTCGCGTGGCTCGACCGGCTCCTGCGCGATGCGGTCCGCGGGCAGGTGGTAGTCGAAGTCCTCGAGCCGCATGCGCCCCGCAGGCTACGGGCGCGCCGGCGCGTGGCGGCGTGTGCGACGATGCCGCCATGACGAGCGAGCAGGCGAGCGACGAGCGGGTGGCGGTGCGCACGGAGCAGGTCGAGCGCGGCGAGGCGGGGACGATGGCGCTGCACGTCTGGGATCCCCCCGCCGCTGCCGTCGGGTCCGTGCTGCTCGTGCAGGAGATCTTCGGCGTCGGCCCCTACATCCGGGCCGTGGCCGAGCGCCTCGCCGCCGCCGGGTACCTCGTCGGGGCACCCGACGTGTTCTGGCGCTTCGCGCCCGGCTGGGCGAGCGATCACACCGAGCAGGGCCTGTCCGAGTCGATCGGCAAGGTGCAGCAGCTCGACGTGCCGCAGGCGATCGACGACTGCGTCGCCGCCCTCGCCCGCCTGCAGGAGGTGGCCGGCACGGGTCGCCCGCCGGCCGTCCTCGGGTTCTGCCTCGGCGGGACCCTCGCCTGGGGCGTCGCCGCCGCGGGCGAACCCTCGTGCTGCGTCAGCTACTACGGCTCGGGCGTGCCGTCGATGCTCGACCTGATCGACCGCATCACCTGCCCCACGCTGCTGCACTTCGGCGACGCCGACGCGTACCTCCCGAGCGAGGGCGTGGAGGCGGTGGCCGCGGCCGTCGCCGGACGCAGCGGGTTCGTGGTCAACGTCGAGTCGGCGGGCCACGCGTTCGACAACCACGAGGCGCCGATGTTCTGGAACGAGGACGCCGCCAGGGCCGCCTGGGCGAAGACGATGGCGTTCCTGGAGGCCCACCGCTGACCTTCCCGGCGGGGGATCAGTCGAACAGCGCCGGGTGCCCGCCGCCGTCGCGCTCCGCCGGCAGCGCGAGCCCGAGGTGCGCCCACGCCGCCGGCATGGCGATGCGCCCGCGGGGCGTGCGGGCGAGCATCCCCTGCTGGATCAGGAACGGCTCGTACATGTCCTCGACCGTCTCGGGTTGCTCGCCCACGCTGATCGCGAGCGTCGACAGCCCGACGGGGCCGCCGCGGAACTGCTGGCAGATCGCGCCGAGGATCGCCCGGTCGACCTTGTCCAGCCCGGCCTCGTCCACGCCGAACAGCGCCAGGCCCGCCCGCGCGGTCGCCTCGCCGATCGTGCCGTCCCCGCGGACCTCCGCGAAGTCGCGGACCCGGCGCAGCAGCCGGTTGGCGATGCGCGGCGTGCCCCGCGAGCGCCTCGCGATCTCCCAGGCGCCGTCGCCGTGGATGTCGACGTGCAGGATGCCCGCCGCGCGCGTGACGATCGCCTCGAGCTCGTCGTCGGCGTAGTAGTCGAGCCGCGCCACGAGCCCGAAGCGGTCGCGCAGCGGCCCCGTGATCATGCCGGTCCGGGTCGTGGCGCCGATGAGCGTGAACGGCGGCAGCGTGAGACGGATCGACGACGCCGCAGGTCCCTTGCCGACCACGATGTCGAGCTGGAAGTCCTCCATCGCCGGGTACAGGATCTCCTCGACCGCTCGCGAGAGGCGGTGGATCTCGTCGATGAAGAGCACGTCGCCCTCCTCGAGCTTGGTGAGGATCGCGGCGAGGTCGCCCGCGCGCTCGAGCGCGGGCCCGGAGGTGATGTGGAGGTGCACCCCCATCTCCGCCGCGACGATGCCCGCCATGCTCGTCTTGCCGAGGCCCGGCGGCCCCGCGAGCAGCAGGTGGTCCGCGGGCTGGCCGCGTCGCTTCGCCGCCTCGAGCACGATCGCCAGGTGCTCCTTGAGCTCGCGCTGGCCGACGAACTCCGCGAGGCGCCGGGGGCGGAGGCCGACCTCGTCGATCTGGTCGAGCTCGGACGTCGGCTCCGGGTCGAGGAACTCGTCACGCACGCTTGGCACCGAGCACCTTTAGCGCGTCCCGCAGCAGCTCCGAGGCGTCCGCCGTGGCGGGCAGCTCGCGGAGCGCGTCGCGCACCTCCTCCGGGCCGTAGCCGAGCCCGGCGAGCGCCTCGCGCACGTCGCCGACGACGCTCGATCCGCCGCCGGCGCCGCCCGGCGCGCCGACGAGGTCGAGCACGGGCAGGTTCAGCCGGTTGCGCAGCTCGACGAGCAACCGCTCGGCGGTCTTCTTGCCGACGCCGGGCACCAGCGTCAGCGCCCCGAGGTCGCTCGTCGCGACGATGTCGACGAGCGCCGAGGGCGAGTGCGTGCCGAGGATCGACACGGCGAGCGCGGGACCGATGCCGTGGGTCGCGATGAGCACCTCGAACGCCGTGCGCTCGTCGCGCTGGCGGAAGCCGTACAGCGTCTGCGCGTCCTCGCGGATGTGGTGGTGGACGTAGAGGAACACCGGCGAGGACGGCTCGAGCTCGGCGAGGGTCTTCGGCGTGACCGTGACCAGGTAGCCGACGCCCTGCACCTCGACGAGCACGGACGACTCCCCCGTGCGCTCGAGCACCGTGCCGCGCAGCGACCCGATCACCGGCCGACCCCCGACGTGCTCCCGGCGATCCTCGCCTGCATCGGCGCGAGGGCGAGGTGGCAGAGCGCGAGCGCGGCCGCGTCCGCGGCGTCGGCGGGTTGCGGGACCGTCCGCAGGCCGAGGCGCGCCTGGACCATCTTCTGCACCTGGGCCTTGTCGGCGCCGCCCCACCCGGCGATCGCGTTCTTCACCTGGTTCGGGGTGTACTGCACGACGTGGCAGCCGGCCGCCCAGGCCGCCGCCAGCGCCAGCCCGCTGGCCTGGCCGACGCTCATCGCGGTCCGGACGTTGGTCTGGAAGAACACCTGCTCGACGGCCACCGCGTCCGGCCGGTGCTCGGCGATGAGCTGCACCAGCTCACCCTGCAGCTCCGCCAGCCGCGCCGGCAACGACGACGTCGGGGGCGTGCGGATGACGCCCAGCGCGACCGGCACCGTGCGGTGCGCGGACGGCGCGTCGATGACGGCGTAGCCGCAGCGGGTGAGCCCCGGGTCGACGCCCAGCACGATCACGCGCCACCGGACCGGATGACTGCGAACACGCGTACGACGCTAGCACGGCCCTCAGAGCGAGCGGAGGACCCCGACGAGCTCGTCGACAGAGCGGTACGTGAGCCCCGCGATCGCCCGGTGCGCGTACCTGACGACGCCGTCGCCGTCGACGACGAACACGCTCCGGCGGGGGAACCCGATCGGACCGAGCGTGCCGTAGGCGGCCGCCACCCGCTTGTCCGGGTCCGCCAGCAGCGGGAAGCCGAACCCGTGCTTGCCGCTGAAGCGGTCGTGGCTGTCGACGCCCTGCGCCGAGATCCCGAGCACCTGGGCGTCGAGCTCCTCGAAGCGGGCGAGGTCGTCGTTGTAGCTGTTCAGCTGCTTGGTGCACACGGGCGTGTCGTCGCCGGGGTAGAAGACGAGCACCACCGGGCGCCCGGCGTAGTCGGCGAGGGAGTACGAGCGCCCGCCGGTGCCGGGCAGCGTGAACGCCGGCGCCGGATCGCCGACGGCGAGGCTCACCCGCCGACCTCTTCCATGATCGACTCGCTGATGTCGAAGTTGCCGTAGACGTCCTGGACGTCGTCGTTGTCCTCGAGGGCGTCGACGATGCGCAGCACCTTGCGCGCGTCGTCCGGATCGCTCACCTCGATCACCGTCGACGAGACCATCGTCGACTCCGCGGACACCACCTCCAGCCCCGCGGCCACCAGCGCGTCCTGCACGTCGTGCAGCGCCGCCGGCTCGCAGGTGACGCGCCAGGAGCCGCCGTCGTCGGCGACGTCGTCGGCGCCCGCCTCGAGCGCGGCGAGCATCACCTCGTCCTCGGCGCCGTTGACCACGATCACGCCCCGACGGCTGAACTGCCACCCGACGGCCCCCGGCTCGGCCATCGAGCCGCCCAGCTTGGAGAACACGTTGCGCACGTCGGCGCCGGTCCGGTTGCGGTTGTCCGTGAGGACGTCGATCAGCAGCGCCACGCCGCCCGGCGCGTAGCCCTCGTACGTGATCGCCTCGTAGGTGCCCCCGGCGTTCTCACCGGTGCCCCGCTTGATCGCCCGGTCGATGGCGTCGTTGGTCATCTGCGCCGCCTTCGCCTTCAGCACCATGGTCCGCAGCGTGGCGTTGGAGGACGGGTCGCCGCCGCCGTCGCGCGCCGCCACCTCGAGCTGGCGGGCGATCTTCGCGAAGACCTTGGCCCGCGCCTTGTCGGCCGCGCCCTTCTTGTGCTTGATCGTCGCCCACTTGGAATGGCCGGACATGTTTCGAACTCTCCTCGTGCAGGCGGCGGCGGGCCGCGTCAGGCGGTGGCGGCAGTATGGACGATGTCGAGGAACCGTGCGTGGAGGCGCTCGTCGGCCGTCAGCTCCGGGTGGAACGAGGCGACGAGCACGTGGCCCTGGCGGGCGAGCACGGGGACGTCGTCGTGGCGCGCGAGCACCTCCACGGCGGCACCGGTGCGCTCCACCCGCGGCGCGCGGATGAACACCGCGTGGAACGGCTCGTCGAGCCCGTCGACGTCGACGTCGGACTCGAACGAGTCGATCTGGCGCCCGTAGCCGTTGCGGCGGACCCCGAGGTCGATCGCGCCGAAGCTGCGCTGGTCCGGGCGCCCGTCGAGCACGTCGCTGGCGAGCAGGATCATGCCCGCGCACGTGCCGAACACGGGCATCCCCTCCGCGATGCGCTCCGCGAGCGGCTCGTGCAGCGCCGAGGTCTGCAGCAGCCGCGACATGGTCGTGCTCTCGCCGCCGGGCATCACCAGCGCGTCGACGCCGGCGAGGTCGTGGGGCGTGCGGACCTCACGCGTGTCCGCGCCCAGCCGGCGCAGCACGCGGGCGTGCGCGTCGAACGCGCCCTGGAGCGCGAGGACGCCGACGACCGGTCGGGGCGCGTCCGTGCCCCGACCGCTCACCAGCCGCGCTCGGCGTAGCGCTCGGCGACCTCGTCCATGCCGATGCCGGTCATCGGCGCGCCGAGGCCGCGTGAGACCTTGGCCAGGATGTGCGGGTCGCGGAAGTGGGTGGTCGCCTCGACGATGGCCTTGGCCCTCGGCGCCGGATCGTCGCTCTTGAAGATGCCGGACCCGACGAAGACCGCCTCCGCCCCGAGCTGCATCGCGAGCGCGGCGTCGGCGGGGGTCGCGATGCCACCGGCGCAGAACAGCGGCACGGGCAGCGCCCCCGTCTCGGCGAGCTCCTGCACGAGCGGCAGCGGCGCCTGGAGGCGCTTGGCCCACTCGAACAGCTCGGCGTGATCGGCCTGGGTCACCTTGCGGATGTCGCCGAGGATGCTGCGCAGGTGGCGGACGGCCTCGACGATGTTGCCGGTGCCCGCCTCGCCCTTGCTGCGGATCATGCAGGCACCCTCGCTGATGCGCCGCAGCGCCTCACCGAGGTTCGTCGCCCCGCACACGAACGGCACCGTGAAGGCCCACTTGTCGATGTGGTGCGCCTCGTCCGCCGGCGTGAGGACCTCGCTCTCGTCCACGTAGTCGACCCCGAGCGCCTCGAGGATCTGCGCCTCGACGAAGTGACCGATGCGGGCCTTGGCCATCACCGGGATCGTGACCGCGGCCTTAATGCCCTCGATCATCTCCGGATCGCTCATCCGGGCCACGCCGCCGTCGCGACGGATGTCGGCCGGCACGCGCTCGAGGGCCATGACGGCCGTCGCCCCGGCGTCTTCGGCGATGCGGGCCTGGTCGGGCGTGACCACGTCCATGATCACGCCGCCCTTCAACATCTCGGCCAGGCCGCGCTTGACGGGATGGGTCCCGGTCGCCCGGGGAGCACCGTTCGAGGTCATGCGGCCATGGTACCGGTGCCCGCCAGGCCAGCCCACGGAGATGGCGGCGCCGACGACGGCGCCGGGAGCATCAGCCGAGCGGCCGCGCCGCACCCGCGCGCGCGAGCTCCACCCACGTGCGGCCGGGGGTGAGCTCGATCGGCGCACCTTCCGCGTCGGTCAGCGTGAAGGGGAGCAACCGGTCCTCGCGGGTCCAGGTGCCCTCGACCACGTTGCCGCCGGTCAACACGACCGCCCGGCCGGTGCCGGTGGTCTGCGCCTCGGGGCTGCGTGCGTCGGCGGGGCTGGGGCGGTACTGGACCTCGAGCACCACGACGTTGTCGGCACCGATCGGGCCCGTCTCGGCGTCCTCGTGCGGGCGCCCGTCCTGCGACCGGAGCCACCGGCCGCCCGCGGCGTCCCACGCCCACTCGACGGACACGCCCTCCATGGCGACGGCGAGGCCCGGCGAGGGGGCGCCCGCGGGTGGCGCACCGGCGGGACGGTAGGCGAACTGCTGCGGGGGTGGCGGTGCGAAGATCGGGGTCAGGGTGAACAGCGCCGTCGTGGTGGCGTACAGGTCGTGCGGGCCCGGCCGGTCGCTGCGGAAGAACCCTCCGGCGTCGCCCGCCGACGTCGGGCTCAGCTCGACGAGGTCGGAGCCGCGGATCGCCCGCGTGACGTTGGCGTTGCCGCCGCTCCAGGCGAACAGGGGCCGGTCGAGCGACCCGAGCAGGTCGACGTCCTGGGTGCGCCCGGAGCGGATCGGGCCGACCGGATCGCTGTCGGTGCTCTGGAACACCGCGGCGAACCTCGTGAGGCCCTCGACGTTCTCCTCGTAGACGAGGTCGGCCACCCCGAGCCCGCTCTGGGGGCGCGCCGTGGGGTGGTTGTCGATCTTGACCACCAGCGCGGGTCGAGCCGCGAGGACCTCGTCGGTGACCGGCAGCCCCGTGAGCGGCATCACCGGACCGGCGGGGACCGTCGTCGTGGTGGCCGCCTCGGTCGTCGTGGTGGGGCGGGGCCTCGTCGTCGTCGTCGCCGGCCGCTGCGTCGTCGCCGGAGCCTCCGTGGTGGTGGCGGCGGTCGTCGTCGTCGCGTCCGCGTCGCCGTCCCCGCCACCGCCGCAGGACGCGACGAGGGCGACGGGGAGCACGAGGGCGACGAGACGGGCGATGGCGGTCGAGGTGGGGGTCACGGTCACAGCTCCCTCAGCAGCGCGATGCGCTCGTCGAGCGGCGGGTGGGTGTCGAACATGGAGTGCACGCGCCGCAACCGGCCGCCGTCGCCGACGCCGGAGAGCGGCTGCTCGATCCACAGGTGCGCCGTGGCGGTCGAGGCGGCGTGGGTGACCGTCGTGTCGGACTTCAGCTTCTCGAGCGCCGAGATCAGCCCGGGCGGGTAGCGCGTCATCTGGCACGCGCTCACGTCGGCCAGGGTCTCGCGCTGGCGGCTGATGGACGCCTGCATGAACCGGGCGATGATCGGCGCGAAGATCAGCAGCACGAAGCCGACGATCGCGAGCGGGTTCCCGCCGTCGGAGCGGTCGCCGTCGCGGTGCTGGCGCCCGCCGTTCCACCACATCAGGCGGATCGCGGTGTCGGTGAGCAGGGCGATGCTGCCGACGAGCGTCACCGCGAGGGTCGACACGAGGATGTCGTAGTTGCGGATGTGCGACAGCTCGTGCGCGAGGACGCCCTCGAGCTCGACGCGGTTGAGCTTCTCGAGCAGGCCGGTGGTGACCGCGATGGCCGCGTGCCGCGGATCCCTCCCCGTGGCGAACGCGTTGGGCGCCGGGTCGTCGATCACGTACACGCCGGGCTTCGGGAGCCCGCTCGCGATGCACAGCCCCTCGACCAGGTTGTGGAGCCGCTTGTACTGCTCGGGATCGGCTGGCCGCGCCCGGCTGACCCGCAGCGCGATCGCGTCCGCCTTCCAGTAGGAGGCGAAGGCCATCGTGCCGGCGAACGCCAGCGCGACGATCGACCCGATCAGGCCGTACCCCACCAGCACGCCGACCGCCGCGCCGACGGCGACGAAGAGGAGGACGAAGCCGGCGATGAGCAGTGCGCTGCGGCGCTTGTTCGCGCGGATGAGTTCGAACATGGCAGGGGGAGGCTAACGGTGGGCCGGGCGCGCCGACGTGCACCCCCGCCGGCGCGGGTGCGCCTCAGAACTGGATCTTGGGCACGTCCCGCGCCGCCTCGTCCGCCTCGAAGTACTCGCGCTTGGACAGCTTCATCGACTTCGCCACGAACACCGTCGGGAACGACTCGAGCTTGTTGTTGTAGGTCAGCACGGAGTCGTTGTAGAACTGGCGGGCGTAGGCGACACGGCCCTCGGTCGCCGTCAGCTCCTCCTGCAGCGCCATGAAGTTCTGGTTCGCCTTCAGGTCCGGGTAGGCCTCGCTGAGGGCGAACACCTGCCGGAGGGCGCCCGTCACCACGCTGTCGGCCGCGGCCTGCGAGTGCGGGTCGCCGGGCGCGGCGATGGCGGCGTTGCGAGCCCGGATGACCGCGTCGAGCGTCTCCTTCTCGTGGGCGGCGTACGCCTTGACCGTCTCGACCAGGTTCGGGATCAGGTCGATGCGGCGCTTGAGCTGCACGTCGATCTGCGACCACGAGTTCTCGACCTGGTTCTTGCTGCGGATGAGGCCGTTGTACGACACGACGGCGAACACGACGAGCAGGACGACGAGTGCGAGGACGATCCACAGGACCATGTGCGAGCTCCGATCCGATGCCGCGCCGCTACCTGCGGCGGGCGGTTCTCGCCATCATACGAGCGCCCGCCGACGCGAGCCGCGCTCCTCGCGACGGCCGTCCGCGGTCGAGGGGGGCGCCCGCCACGGCCCGGTACCTGGCCGCGTACAGCTCCGCCAGCGTGGCCATCGAGAAGTCGTCGGCGCGCCGCTGGCCGGCCGCCGTGAGGATGGCACGGCGCGGCGCGTCGTCGAGCACGTCGATGAGCGCCTTCGCCAGCTCGTCGACGTCGCCCGGTTCGACGAGGACGGCGTCGACGTCGTCGGTCGCCACCGTCCGGTAGCCGTCGAGGCCGCTCGCGACGATGGCCGTCCCGGCCGCCATGGCCTCGATGAGCACCACCCCGAACGACTCGCCGTGCAACGACGGCGCGCAGAACACGGTCGCCGCCTTCAGGTGCGCGATCTTGTCCTCGTCGCTCAACCGCCCGAGCCAGACCACGCGCGGGTCGTGCCCGTGCTCGGCGCGGAGGCGCTCGGTGTCCGGGCCGTCGCTCGCCACGCGCAGCTCCACGTCCGGTGGCAGCTGCTGCATGGCGGCCAGCAGGACGTCGAGCCCCTTGCGCTCCTCGTGCCGGCCGCAGAAGAAGATCGTGGGCCGCACCGCCGGAGCGGGCCGGGCCCCCCGGTAGGCCTCCAGCTCGACGCCGTTGAACAGGATCTCGTACTCGCCGCCGATGTACCGGTGGACGAGCTCCATCGCCTCGGCCGACACGGCCACGCCGTGGTCGATGAGGTGGCGCGCGGGCAGGATGAGCGGGCGGAGGTAGCGGTAGGCCGCGCTCTCGCCCGCCGAGTGGAACGTGGCGACGATCGGCGCCGTCCGCACCAGCGTCGCCGTCTGCGACGGCCCGGGCACGAACGGCTCGTGCACGTGGAGGACGTCGAACTGCTCGTCGTGCAGGGCTCGGATGGTCCGCAGCTGGCACGCGGGGTCCGGCGCGAGCGGCGCGATCGAGCCGTTCGCCGACGTCGGCAGGCTGTTGCCGAGCGGCGTCACGAACGTGGCCGGCGGCGGCCCGTCGCAGGGGCCCAGCACCCGCACCTCGATCCCGGCGCGGCGCAGCTGGCGGCTGAGCCCCATCACCTGCGCCTGCACCCCGCCCGGGATCGACAGGCTGTAGGGACAGACCATCGCGACGCGCAGCAGGCCGCCGCGGCGCGCGGACGGGTGCTCGGGCGTCACGGGGCGCACGCTACCTTCGGCGCGGTGACGCACCCGCCCGCCCTCTCGCTCATCGGGACGCCGACGAGGCGCGGGGCGCTGCTCGAGGTGGCCGCGGAGGCGGAGCGGCGGGGGTTCGCCGGCCTCGCGAGCCCCGGCATCCACGGCAACCTCGCGCTGTGCGGATCCCTCGCGCACGTGACCACGACGATCCCGTTCTGGACGTCGATCCAGCCGATCTACCACAGCCACGCCGCGGAGGTGGCGGTGACCGCGAGCCACCTGGCCGAGGTCAGCGGCGGCCGGTTCCGCCTCGGCCTGGGCGTCAGCCACGCGCCCGCGATGCAGCGGCTCGGGATCGAGACGGGGCGGCCGCTCGGCGACATGCGCCGCTACGTCGAGGGCATCCGCGGCGCGGAGCGTGCGGCGGGCCCGCTCCCGCCGATCGTGCTCGCCGCGCTCCGCGACCGCATGCTCGACCTGGCGCTCGAGATCGCCGACGGCGCGGTCTGGGCGAACGCGTCGCTGTCGCACATGCCCGTGCAGGTGGCACGCGTCGCGGCGTCCGGCCGCGAGGGCTTCTGGTTGGCGAACATGGTCCCGACGGTCGTCGACGCCGACCGCGACGCGGCGCGCGCCGTCCACCGCCGGACCCTCTCGGGCTACGTGACGCTCCCCAACTACCGGGCGTACTGGGCGCAGGCGGGCCACGCCGACGTGATGGCCGCGATCGAGGCGGCGCTCGCGGCGGGCGAGCCCGACCGGCTCCCCGAGCTCATGCCCGACCGCTGGCTCGACGACTGCACCCTGTCGGGCAGCGCCGCCCAGGTGCGCGACGGCATCGAGGCGTGGTTCGACACCGGCGTCCTGCCGATCGTGGTCATGTCCTCGACGGGCGGCGGCCAGCTCCACGCGATCCGGGAGCTGTTCGAGATCTTCGCCTGACCGTCAGCTCGCCGGGCGGACCCAGTTGCCGTCGGCGTCGAAGACGAGGTCCGTCAGCTCGCCCTCGCGCACCGGGTCGTCCACCCCGAGCGCGACCGGCACCTTCTGGTAGTTCCACTTCATCACGTCGAGGGTGAGCTCCAGCAGCTGCGCGTCGTCGAGGTGGCGCCGCAGCTCGTCGCGCAGCTCGTCGTCGATCCCGCCCGGCATCGTCATCATCGCGTCGGCGAAGCGCAGCAGCACCCGCTCACGGGCGCCGACGGCGGGGTCGGTCACGGCCTGCGGGCGCGCCGCGAGGTCGGCCGACGCCTCGTCGAAGCCCTCGTCCCTGGCAACTGCCAGGCGGACGGACAGTCAAGTGCGGCAGGCGTGGTGGTTCGCGCACCGCAGCCGCACCAGCTCGGTGGAGTACGGGTCGACGCGGTCGAGGCGCACGACCGCGGCCTGCCACGCGCCGAGCGCCCGCCGGAGCTCGGCGGGCGCGCCTGCCTGGACGGCGGGCGCCGCCGCACCGCCGGCGCGCTCGGGCACCAGGTGGAGCCGCTCCCACGCGAGCCGCAGCCGCTGGCGCTGCTCGATGACGAGCAGCGCGCTCGTGAGCGTGGCGAGGCCGCGGTCGCCGAGGTGCGCGCGGACGGGGCCGGTCAGCGCCTCGTCCACCGAGGCGACGTCGACGACGAACTGCTCGCAGAGCGCGAGGACGGCTCGCTGCCGCTCGTCGAAGCGCGGGCTCGAGGGCCACGCCGCGAGCTCGCGCGTCGCGGCCTCGTCGAGACCCGCGTCGGCCGCGGCCGGCGTGCGCGCCGCGGCCTCGGCCGCGCACCCGAGGAGCGACGCGACGCGCAGCCGGCAGAGCTCGAGCAGCACGGGATCGACGGACGCCCACGCGGCGTCGTGGGCGGCGCGCAGCTGCTCGAGGACGTCCGGGTGGTCCGCGAGCACCCGGACGAGCACCTCGTCGGTGGCGAGGTCCTCGACCCCTGCGCCCGTGCTCACCGCACGTCCAACCGGACGCGCTCCATGATCGCCGGCTCGCCCGGGCGGTGGAGCTCGTGGGCACGCCGCCACGTCGCGAACGCCATCAGGATCCGGGGCGGGTCACCGTGGATCTCGGTGTAGCCGCCGGTGACGGAGCGGGTGTCGAAGTAGGCCGCGTCGACGCCGTCGGCGTACAGCTCGCACGCGATCTCGAACCCCATGTCGAGGAGGCGCTGGCGCTCCGCTGGGAAGTCGTGGACCAGGGTGGCGATGTGGTGGTAGCCCTCCTCGCCCGCGGCGTACATCTCCCGGTAGATCGACGGCGTGTCGTCATGCTGCTGGATGAACTGGATCATCATGTCGCCCAGGTAGCCGAACGCGTAGGACACGTCCGCCTCCTGGTCGGTGCCGCGGTACGTGAAGCGGTCGGTCTGGTGGTGCGGGACGACGACGAACGGCCCGGCGCCGAACAGGCGGTTCCACCGCTCGATCGACTCGTGCAGGTCGTTGACCAGGTACGCCTGCTGGAACAGGGGGTAGCTGCCGAGGATCGTCATCCGCGGGACGGTAGCCACCGACCCGCGCGCCGCCCGAGCCGGACGGCGCGTCAGCCGCCGCCCTGCGGCATCACGCGCGAGACCACGACGGTCGCGCCGCGCGGCAGGATCCAGCGGTCGCCCACGCGGCGGACGTCGGGCCGGCTCGCCAGCTCCTGCGCGTCGTCGGCACGGGCCGGGACGCGCACCTCGTCGCCCTCGCCCGCCAGGGCCACGAGGACCGCGAGCTCACCGTGGTCGAGGCGCCACCACCGCTCGTCCTCGTCCACCACCACCCGCACCTCGCGCTCGCCGTCGGGTGACGGGTGCAGGTGGCGCCGCCGGAGCTCGACGAGCTGCCGGTACCACGCGAGCAGATCCCGGTGCGGATCCCGCTCGGGCTCGTCCCAGTCGAGCGACGAGCGCCGGAGCGTCTCCGGCGCCTGCGGGTCCGGCGGGTCCAGGTCGAGGTGCAGCCCGGCGAACTCCTCGCGCCGCCCGCGGCGGACGGCCTCGGCCAGCTCCTCGTCCGGGTGGTCGGTCATGTAGAGGAAGGGCGCGGTGGCCCCCCACTCCTCACCCTGGAACAGCATCGGCACGAAGGGCGACAGCACCACGGTGGCCGCCGCCGCGTACGCCGCCTCGATGCCCGCGAGGTGGACGAGCCGCTCCCCGAGCGCTCGGTTGCCGACCTGGTCGTGGGTCTGGGAGTACCCGACGAACCGCCGCCGGGGCAGGTCGCCGACGGGGCGGCCGTGGGCCCGGCCACGGCTCGGCGCCACCTGCCCGTCGTAGACGAAGACCCGCTCCAGCGCGGTGCGCAGGTCGCCGAGGCCGGTGTAGTCGCCGTAGTAGCCGTTGCGCTCCCCCGTGAGCGCGACGTGCAGGGCGTGGTGGAAGTCGTCGGACCACGAGGCGTCCGCGCCCCAGCCGCCCTCGGCGGACGGCGTGACCACCACGGGGTCGTTCAGGTCGCTCTCCACGATCACGAAGGTCGAGCGCCCCGCCTCGAGGCCAGCGGCGTGCACGGCCTCGACGACCTCCGCCACCACGTGGCGGGGCGAGTCGTCGTGGAGCGCGTGCACGGCGTCGAGGCGCAAGCCGTCCACGTGGAAGTCGCGGATCCAGTGCACGGCGTTGGCGACGATGGTCCCGCGGACGCCGGCGCTGTCGGGGCCGTCCAGGTCGATCGCGTCACCCCACGGGGTCCGGTGCCGGTCGGTGAACCACGGCCCGAGGCGCGACAGGTGGTTCCCCAGCGGCCCGAGGTGGTTGTACACCACGTCGACGACGACGGCGAGCCCCCGGCGATGGCACCCGTCGACCAGGCGGCGCAGGCCGTCGGGGCCGCCGTACGCGTGGTGCGGCGCGAACCACTGGACGCCGTCGTAGCCCCAGCCGCGCGTGCCGGGGAAGGTGTTGACGGGCATCAGCTCGATCGCGCCGATCCCGAGCTCGACGAGGTGGTCGAGGTGCTCCAGCACCCCGTCGAACGTCCCGCTCGCGCTGAAGGTCCCGACGTGCAGCTCGTAGATCACGAGCTCGTCGAGGGGGCGCCCCGTCCACGTCGCGTCCGACCACGCGAACGTCGCCGGATCGTCCCGTCGGGACGGGCCGTCGAACCCGGCGGGCTGCGCGGTCGACGCGGGATCCGGCATGCGGAAGCCGTCTGCGACCAGCAGGTAGTCCCCGCTCGGCGGATCGGCCACCCACCAGCCGCCGTCCGCGCGCCGCATCGCCCGCGTCGTGCCGCCTTCCTCCACGAGGAGCTCTGCGACCGCCGGCGCCCACACCCGGAGCTCGTCCTCCACGCGCACCTCCCCCACCGTCGCCTCGCCGGCCGTCGCGCCGCTCGTCGTGTCGCTCATCGCACCACCTCACCCGCCGCGCCCAGCTCCAGCACGAGCGCGCAGCGCTCGCCCAGCAGGTCCGACATCGCACGCCGACCGCCGGCCACGCGCTCGCCGCTGAGCACGTCGAGGTGCTCCCCCTCGGGCAGCACCAGCTCCGTGGCGCCCCACCCGCCCCCCGCGGCGAGCCCGTGCGCAAGCCGCGGGACCACGGTCAGGGCCGCTCCGCCGCGGGCGAACGCGACGACGCGGTGGGCCTCCTCGCCCTCGGCCACGAGCGGTTCGTACGACGCGTCCTCACCGACGAAGGCGGCGTGGCGGCGACGACGCAGGGCGAGGGTGGCCCGGACGGCGGCGAGCTTGGTGACGCCGGTGACGTCGGCGCCCACGTCGGCCCACCGCGTCGACGCGGGCGCGTCGAGCAGCGAGCGCCGCAGGTCGTAGTCGACGGGCCGGCGGTTGTCGGGGTCGACCAGCCCGTCGGTCCACAGCTCGCTGCCCTGGTACAGGTCGGGCACGCCGGGCACCGTCAGGGCGACGAGCTTCTGCGCGAGCGACGCGACCCGGGCCGCCGGTGCGATGGCCCCGACGAGCTCGTCGAGCTCGCGGCGGTGGTCCGGGTCGTCCAGGAGCCCCTCGAGCACCGCGTGCAGCGCCGACTCGGCCGCCTCGTCCGGCGCCAGCCACGACGTCGTCCGCTTCGCCTCCCGCGCGGCCTTCGTGAGGTAGTCGTGCGCCCGGTCGGCCGGCAGCGGGTGCGCGCCGATCAACGTCTGGTGCAGGAGCACCTCGACCACGGGGTCGCGCTCGACGCCGAGGCGGCCCGCGATGGCCGCGCACCGGGCCGCCCACCGCTCGCAGGCGCTCCGCCACAGCTCCGGGACCTCGGACAGGACGGCGATCCGGGCCCGCACGTCCTCGGTCCGCTTGGTGTCGTGCGTGGTGGTCGTGACCATCCGGCGGGGATGCGACGCCTGCGCCCGGACCTGGGCCGCGTGGAACGAGCGCAGGTCGGTCCCGAACCGCAGCGGGTCACCGCCCACCTCGTTGAGGGCGACGAGCCGCGTGTCGCGGTAGAGGGCGGTGTCCTCCACGCCCTTGGCCATGACCGGACCGGTCAGCTGCTGGAAGCGCGTCACGAAGTCGGCGGCCGACGGCTCCTCGTGCGCGCCGAGGAGGGCCCGCTCGACGAGGTCGACCAGCGCGGGATCGAGGTCGGGGTGCTGCGCCTCCACCGACTCACGCGCCCGGCGCACCACCTGCACGTCCTGCTCGTCGGGCGGCTCCCCGGCGCGCAGGTACGTCCGGTACACCGGGAACTCGACCAGGTAGGCCGTCACCGCCGGCCGCAGCTCGTCGGGCGCCACGTCGACGCGACCGGGGCCGTGCGCCGCGTGCTCGGCCAGCGCGGCCGTCACGCGCGCGACCTCCCCCGGCAGCAGCAGCTCGGCCACCGTGCGCTTGGCCTCGCGACGGATCTCGTCGAACGTCGCCCCCTCACCGGTGTAGGCGTGGAAGGTCTCGGTCAGGTGCTCCTCCGCGGCGGCATCGACGAACAGCCCTCCGATCGCGATCGTGCTCTCGTAGCCGGTGGTGCCGTCGCAGGTCCAGCGGGCCGGCAGCTGCTCGTCCTCGATCAGGATCTTCTCGACGAGGATCCACGCACCGGGAGCGGCGGCCCCCAGCCGGTCGAGGTAGCCGGTCGGGTCGGCCAGGCCGTCCGGGTGGTCGATCCGCAGGCCCTGGATCCATCCCTCGGCCACGCCGCGCAGCAGCACCGCGTGGCTCGCGGTGAACACGTCCGGGTCCTCCACGCGCAGGCCGATGAGGCCCGTGATGTCGAAGAACCGGCGGTAGTCGAGCTCGCGTGGGCCCATCTGCCACCGCGCGAGGCGGTAGTGCTGGCGCTCCAGGACGTCGTGCAGCCGCTCGGGCGCGCGCGTCGCCTCGTCGAGCACGCGGTCGACCGCGCCGGCGAGCTCGTCGTCCGCGGTCCAGCACGTGGCCAGGGCGCGCATGGCCTCGAGCACCGCCGGCCCGTCCCCTGCGTCGTCGGCCCGCCGCAGGTCGAGCAGCGCCTGCGCCGCGCCGGCGGACGGCGCCGCGAGGTCGCGGAGCAGCTCCAGCGTCGAGCTCGCCGACAGCGGGAGCTCGTGCTCGAAGTAGGTGAGCACGAGCCCGTCGGCGCCTCGACCGAGCCGCAGGTCGCCGGACGTGAGGACCTCGCCGTAGTGGTCGCCGAGCAGCGGGAGCAGCAGCCGGTCCGGGACGAGCTCCGTGCCGTGGCCCCACTCGAGGTCGAACCACGCCGTCGACGAGCTGGCGCGCCCGGAGCGCAGGACGTCGCGCCAGCGCGGGTTGGTGTGGTGCGTGGCCATGTGGTTCGGCACGACGTCGACGACGAGCCCGAGCCCGTGCTCGCGCAACGCCGCCACGAAGGTCTCCATCGCCGCGGCGCCGCCGAGCTGCTCGTCGATCGCGTCGTGGTCGACCACGTCGTAGCCGTGCGTGGATCCCGGCGCCGCGCGCAGCAGCGGCGAGGTGTAGACGTGCGTCACGCCGAGGTCACGCAGGTACGGCACGACCTCCGTCGCGGCCGCGAGGTCGAACGCACCGTGCAGCTGGAGACGGTACGTCGCGCCGAACGGCGCCGTCACCGGAGCGCGGCGCGCGAGTCGGGAACTGAGGGCGCGGGACCGATCACGGCGCCCGGGTACCCACGGGGGCCCCCGGCCAACCACCGTCGCCCGTCCCCGGTGCGCCCGCGGCGCGCGGGCGGCAGGGGTTAGCCTCGCTGCCGGCGTGACGTCTCGCCGCCGTGGACCGCGGGTACCCGCAGCGCGGCCGGTCGAGCACCGTCGCGCCGCGCCGCCACCCTGTCGACACCGCCCTGGAGGGATCCCGTGCTCCACCGATGCGCCGCTACGTGCCGTCCGCAGGCGCGCCCGTGAACCAGGTCGGTGCCGCGCGACGACCGTCTTCCGCGAAGCCCGCGACACGGGCGCCACGCACGCCGGTCAAGGCGCCGGCGCGCCTGACCGTCACGAGCGTCTCCCCGACCGTCGCCGGCGGGCGGTACCCCGCCAAGCGCGTCGTCGGCGACGTGGTCGAGGTGCGCTGCGCCGTCGTGGTGGACGGCGCGATGGTGCTGGGCGCGCAGGTCGTGCACGAGGACCCCGCCGGCGCGGCGTCCGTCGTCCCGATGGCACGCCTGGACGGCCCGCTGTTCCGGGCCGAGATCGTCGTGGCCGAGGCGGGTGATCACTCCTTCCGCATCGAGGCGTGGGTGGACGACGCCGCGACCCTCGTGTCGCGCATCGAGCGCAAGCGGGCGGTGGGGCAGGACACGTGGAACGAGGAGCAGGAGCTCGAGCAGCTCCCGCACCCGACCTCCGAGCACGTCGCGAGCGGCCCGTACCGGCTGGTGGTCGACCGCCCGCTCGCGGGGTTCGGCGCCTGGTACGAGTTCTTCCCCCGCTCGACCGTCGACGGCACGGCGCGCCACGCGACGCTGCGCGACGCGATCGACCGGCTGGACCGCATCGCCGGCATGGGGTTCGACATCGTCTACCTCCCCCCCATCCACCCGATCGGCCGCTCGTTCCGCAAGGGGCCCAACAACGCCACCGAGGCGGGCCCCGACGACGTCGGCAGCCCGTGGGCCATCGGCGGCGACGAGGGCGGTCACGACGCGGTGCACCCCGCCCTCGGCACCCACGACGACCTCCGGGCGCTCGTCGAGGCGGCGCACGAGCGCGGCCTCGAGGTCGCGCTCGACGTCGCCTTCCAGTGCAGCCCCGACCACCCCTGGGTGCGGGAGCACCCGGAGTGGTTCGTGATCCGGCCGGACGGCTCGATCGCGTACGCCGAGAACCCGCCGAAGCGCTACCAGGACATCGTGCCGATCGACTTCGGGTCGAGCGACTGGCGCGGCCTGTGGCAGGCGCTGTTCGGCGTCTTCCGCTTCTGGCGGGACCACGGCGTGCGCTGCTTCCGGGTGGACAACCCGCACACGAAGTCCTTCCCGTTCTGGCAGTGGGTCATCGCCGCGACGCGCGCGGAGGACCCCGGGGTGATCTTCCTCGCCGAGGCCTTCACCCACCCGGAGACGATGCTGCAGCTGTCGCGCCTCGGCTTCACGCAGTCCTACACGCACTTCCCGTGGCAGCACGCCCCCGCCGAGCTGGCCCGCTACCACGCCATCTGCTCCGCGGGCGACGAGGTCGAGCACTTCAGGTCGAACGCGTGGCCGAACACGCCGGACATCCTCACGGCCGAGGTGCAGCAGGGGCTGCGGCAGGTGTTCGTGACGCGCCTCGTGCTCGCGGCGACGACGAGCGCGAACTACGGCGTCTACGGCCCCGTCTACGAGCTGCAGGTCGCGGCGGCCCGGCCCGGCACCGAGGAGTACCTCGACAGCGAGAAGTACCAGCTCCGGTCGTGGGACCTGGACGACCCGCGGTCCCTCGCGCCGCTCGTCGGCCGCGTGAACACGATCCGGCGCACGTACGCGGCGTTGCAGCACGACCGCACCCTCGCGTTCCACACGTGCGACAACCCGCGACTCGTCGCGTTCAGCAAGACGGCCCCGGCCCGCGTCGACGCCGCCGGGCTGCGCCGCGACCCGATCCTCGTCGTCGCCAACACCGACCACTGGAACCCGCAGGAGGGCCTCGTGCACCTCGACCTCACCCGCCTCGGCCTCGAGCCCGGCGCCGAGTACGACGTCGAGGACCTCCTCACCGGCGCCGTGCACCGCTGGCAGGGCCCGACGAACTACGTCCGGCTCGACCCGTGGAGCGAGCACCCGGTCCACGTCTTCGCGGTCCGGTCCCCCGCCCCGGCGGTGACGGCGTGATGAGCCGCCAGCCCGAGTGGTACCGCGACGTTGTCATCTACCAGCTCCACGTCCGCTCGTTCCACGACAGCGACGGCGACGGCACGGGCGACTTCGACGGGCTCACCGGCAAGCTCGACTACCTCGTCGAGCTGGGCATCGAGGCGATCTGGCTGCAGCCGTTCTTCCCGTCCCCGCTGCGCGACGACGGCTACGACATCGCCGACTACGCCGCGATCAACCCGTCGTACGGCGACATGGAGTCCTTCCGCCGCTTCCTCGCCGCAGCTCACGAGCGGCACCTGCGCGTGATCATCGAGATGGTCATGAACCACACCTCGGACGCGCACCCGTGGTTCCAGCGCGCCCGCACCTCGCCGGCGGGCAGCCCGGAGCGGGACTTCTACGTGTGGAGCGACGATCCCACCCGCTACGCCGGCACCCGGATCATCTTCCAGGACTTCGAGGCCTCCAACTGGTCATGGGACCCGGTCGCGCAGAGCTACTTCTGGCACCGGTTCTACGCCCACCAGCCCGACCTCAACTTCGAGAGCCCCGATGTCAAGCGCGAGATCTTCGCCGCCCTCGACCGGTGGTTCGAGATGGGCGTCGACGGCGTGCGCCTCGACGCGGTGCCGTACCTGTTCGAGCGCGAGGGCACGACCTGCGAGAACCTCCCCGAGACCCACGCGTTCCTGAAGGAGCTGCGGGCCCACGTCGACGAGCACTTCCCCGACCGCCTCCTGCTCGCCGAGGCCAACCAGTGGCCGGAGGACGCCGTGGCCTACTTCGGCGACGGGGACGAGTGCCACATGGCGTTCCACTTCCCCGTGATGCCGCGGCTGTACCTGGCCGTGCAGATGGAGAGCCGCGCGCCCGTGGTCGACATCCTCGAGCAGACCCCGTCGCTGCCGCCGGCGTGCCAGTGGGCGATCTTCCTGCGCAACCACGACGAGCTCACGCTCGAGATGGTCACCGACGAGGAGCGCGACTACATGTACCGGCGCTTCGCCGGCGACCCGCGCATGCGCGTCAACCTCGGGATCCGCCGCCGGCTCGCGCCGCTGCTCCAGGACGACCGCCGCCGCATCGAGCTGCTCAACGCCCTGTTGCTCTCGCTGCCGGGGACGCCGGTCGTCTACTACGGCGACGAGATCGGCATGGGCGACAACGTCCACCTCGGTGACCGCGACTCCGTCCGCACGCCCATGCAGTGGAGCGACGACCGCAACGGCGGGTTCTCGCGCGCCGACCCGCAGCGGTTGTTCCTGCCGGTCGTGTCGGACCCGCAGCACCACTACGAGGCGGTCAACGTCGACGCGCAGAAGCGCAACCCCTCGTCGCTGTGGTGGTGGATGCGGCGGATGATCGCGTTGCGCCAGCGCCACCCCGTCTTCGCCCGCGGCGAGATGCAGGTGGTCGAGTCGGACAACACGAAGGTGCTCACGTTCCTGCGGACGCTCGACGGCCAGGACGACGTGCTCGTCGTGGCGAACCTGTCTCGGCACGCGCAGCGCGTGCAGGTGCCGCTGCCGGACCACCAGGGCGCCGAGCCGGTGGAGCTCGCCGGCGGCGCGGCGCTCGGCTGCGTCGAGGGTGACCTCGCGCTCACGCTCGGGCCGCACGACGTGTTCTGGATCCGCCTGCAGCGCACGGCGCCCGAGGTGCTCACCGCCGACTCCACCGGCCAGCTCCCCGCGATCGGGCTCGACCGCCTCCGCCTGCCGCTCGACCGCGGCCAGACCTCGATGCTGCTGCGCGCGCTGCAGCCGCACATGCTGCGCCAGCGCTGGTTCGGCGATCGGCACCGGCGGATCACCGAGATGTCCGTCATCGACGCGGTCGAGCTCCCGACGGAGCGACCGACGTGGTTCCTCATCGTCCAGGCCGAGTTCGACGTCGGGGAGCCGTCGCAGTACGCGATCGTGCTCGGATCCTCCGCGTCGGGCGAGTCGGCGCCGGCCGGTTCGGCGCTCAGCGGGTTCGAGGGCATCCCCGGGCTGTACGACGCGTTCCGGGACCCGACCCTGAGCGTGCAGCTGGCCGCGCTGGTGATGCGCGACCGCAGCGTGCGCGGGACGAACGGCACGCTCGTCGGGCGTGGCCGGATCGCGCTCGAGGTCGACGACCTCGACGAGATCGAGTCGCGCGCCATCGGCGCCGAGCAGAGCAACAGCTCCCGGGCGATCGGTGACCGGTGGGTGCTCAAGCTGCTACGCAAGGTGGAAGCGGGCATCCACCCCGAGGTCGAGCTCCTGACCCACCTCGAAGCGGTCGGGTTCGAGCACGTCGCGCGCCTCGTCGGGACCCTCGAGCACCGGACGCCGGGGCCGGGTGAGGCGACCACCGTCGCGACGATCGTCACGCTCGCGCACGCCGACCACGACGCCTACACCGAGGTCACCGACCAGGCCGCGCGCTTCCTCGAGTGGGCCGCCGCGCAGCCCGACGAGGGGGCCGTCGCCGGCCCCCCGCCGGGGCCGCTCGGCACGGAGCAGGTGCCGGACCTGCTGGCACCCGCCCTCGCCGAGGCGCTCACCTTCGCCGAGCTGCTCGGCACCCGGACCGCGGAGCTCCACGAGGCGCTCGCACGCGGCCGGGGACCCCGGCTGCAGCCGCAGGCGTTCGACGCCCACGCGCAGCGCTCGATGTACCAGGCGCTGCGGACCGAGCTGCGCACGACGCTCGGGGCGCTGCGCGCGGCGCCGTACCAGCACCTGCTCGGCGTCCACGAGAGCCAGGAGCTCGAGGCGACGCTGCTCGGCCGCGCGGGGCAGCTGCTGCAACGGCGGATCGACGGCGAGCGGATCCGGATCCACGCCGACCTCCACCTCGGCCAGATCATCGTCCGAGCCGGCGAGGTCACGTTCATCGACTTCGAGGGCGAGCCGGCGCGCCCGTTGGGCGAGCGCGCCATCCGGCGCTCACCGCTCGTGGACGTCGCCGGCATGATCCGCTCGTTCGACTACGCCGGGCAGGATGCGCTCGCCGCCGCTGTGGACCGCGGCGGGCCGGGGACGCTCCAGCCGTGGGCCGACGCGTTCGGCGCGTGGACCGCGCAGCGCTTCACCTGCGCGTACCTCGAGCGGGCGCGCTCGTCGCACCTCCTGCCGAGCGACCCCGACGACCTCGCCCTGGTGCTCGAGGTGGCGGTCGTCCAGAAGGCGGCCTACGAGATCCGCTACGAGATCCGCCACCGACCCGAGCGCGTCCAGGTCCCGCTCGCGGCGATCCTGCGGGTCGCGGGCGGGCCGCACCCGGCGACGGCGTCCGATGCCGCCGTGGTCGTCGCGCCGATCTGACGAGCACCGGCGCCGGGCACGCCGCGCCGGGCGCTCAGGTGCGGTGGGCGAGGAACCGCAGCATCCGGCGCTCGTCGGGCGACAGCCCCATCGGCGCGCGCGGCGGGGGCGGCGACCACTGCTCGAGGAAGCTGCCCTCCAGGAACTGCTCGACCACCGCGGGGTGGACGTAGCTGGTGCGGCACACGGTGGGCGTGTTGCCCAACCGGCTCGCGACGTCGTCGATCACCGACTTCACCGTCCTGGCGGTCGCCGGCTCGTCGCGCTCGGCCGCCGCGGCGAGCAGCTCGCCCGCGAGCACGGTGCCGCCCCACGTGCGGAACGTCTTCGCCGTCGCCGTGGGCGAGCCGTGCCGGCGCACGTAGTCGTTCACGTCCCCGGACCCGACGGGACGGATCTCACCGTCGGCGTCCTGGTACTGGAAGAGGTGCTGGCCGGGCAGGTCCTGGCACCTGCGGATCAGCCGGGCGAGCTCCCGGCTCTCGAGGGTGATGTCGAAGCGGTGCGCCGACTTGCCGCGGAAGCGGAGCCGGATCCGGCTCCCCTGCACCGCGACGTGCTGGTTGCGCAGCGTGGTGAGGCCGTAGCTGCGGTTCTGCTTCGCGTACTGCTCGTTGCCGACCCGGAGGTAGGTGAGGTCGAGGAGTCGCACGAGCACGGCGACGACGTGGTCGTGCCGGAGGCCCGCGCCCCGGACGAGGTCCTTGGCCACCTGGCGGCGCAGGGCGCCCAGCCCCTGCCCGAACGGGACGAGGTCGTCGAACTTGGCCGCGCTCCGGTGGGCGGTGAAGTCCTTGTGGTACCGGTACTGCTTGCGGCCCTTCGCGTCGCGGCCGGTGGCCTGGAGGTGCGAGCTCGGGTCGGGCGAGATCCACACGTCGGTCCACGCGGGCGGGATGGCCAGCGAGGCGATGCGGGCGGCGTCGTCGGCCGACACCGGCCGGCCGGTCTCGGCGTGGACGTAGCGGAACCGCGTGCGACCCTGCCGCCGGATGCCCGGGCCGTCGTCGGAGGCGAACCGCAGGCTCGGAGGTGGCTCGAGCAACGTCATGCCGCGCGCCCGTACCCGCCGGAGCGGCCGCGCATGCCTCGTGCCGGGCCGAGCCCGCGCGGTCAGCCCGGCGGCCGGCTGCGCGACGAGTCGACCGGGTCCGTGTACCGGCGCACGGCGGCGCGCTTGCCACGGATCACCGTGTGCTTCATCGCCTCGAGCGCTCCGGGCAACGCGCCGGTGGGGATGCCGACCACCGAGAACCGCTCGGCCACCTTGATCGGGCCGATGTCGCTCCCGGGCAGGCCGACCTCGTTGGCGATCGCGCCCACGAGGTCGTGCGGGCGGATCCCGTCCTTGCGACCGAGCCCGATGTAGAGCCGGGCGCGGTCACCGTCGCGCCCGCCGCCGGAGCTGCGCGGCCGCGCCGGGCGCTTGCCGTCGCCGTCGCCGTCGCGCCGCGGTGGCGTGCGCGGCCGGAAGGCGTCGGGGATCTCGGGCTCCTCCTCGTTGGCGCCGCTCGCCTCGTGCACGAGCTTGACCGCCGCGAGCGCCACGTCGCGCAGGTCCGCCTCGTCCTCGAGCGCGTCCAGGATCGCGCCGTAGCGCAGGCGGTCGTCCTCGGCGAGCGCGGCGCGGATGGACGCCGTGGTGGCCTCGGCCTGGCGGGCGCGGAGGTCGGCCACGGTCGGCATCCTGCGGATCTCGATCGTCTGGCGGGTGATCCGCTCGATGCCGTCGAGCAGGCGCTGCTCCCGCGGCTCGGCCAGCGTGATCGCCGTGCCCTCCCGGCCGGCTCGGCCCACGCGCCCGATCCGGTGCACGTACGCCTCCGGGGCCGACGGGACGTCGTAGTTGACGACGTGCGTCAGCTGCTCCACGTCGAGACCGCGCGCCGCCACGTCCGTCGCGACGAGCAGCTCGACGGACCCGCTGCGCAGCCGTCCCATCACCCGGTCGCGCTGCTCCTGGTCCATCCCGCCGTGGAGCGCCTCGGCGCGGTAGCCGCGGCCGTTCATCGTCTCGGTGAGCTGGTCGACCTCGGTGCGCGTGCGGCAGAACACGATCGCCGCCGCGGGGGCCTCGATGTCGAGGATCCGGCCGAGCGCGGCGGGCTTGTGCGAGCGGTGGACGACGTACGCCTGCTGGCGCACGAGCGGCGCCTCGTCCGCCCGCAGCGGGGCGCGGCCGATCTGGATCCGTCGCGGGGTGCGCAGGTGCCGGCCAGCGATCGCGTCGATCCGGGGCGGCATCGTCGCCGAGAACAGGACGGTCTGGCGCTCGGGCGGGGTGGCGTCGAGGATCGCGTCGATGTCCTCCGCGAAGCCCATGTCGAGCATCTCGTCGGCCTCGTCGAGGACCACCACGCGCACGTGCTCGAGCACGAGCGTGCCGCGTGCGATGTGGTCGAGCGCACGTCCCGGCGTGGCGACGACGACGTCGACCCCGGCGCGCAGCGCGTGCAGCTGCCGGCCGATCGGCTGGCCGCCGTAGATGGGCACCACGGCGGCGCCGAGGCCGCGCCCGTAGGTGTGCATCGCCTCCGACACCTGCACGGCCAGCTCGCGCGTCGGCACGAGCACGAGGCCGATCGGGCGCGTCTGGCGCCCCGGTTCGAGCAGCTGCAGGAGGGGCAGCGCGAACGCGCCCGTCTTGCCGGTGCCGGTGGCGGCCTGACCGAGCACGTCCTGACCGGCCAGCATCACGGGGATCGCCTCGCGCTGGATCGGCGTCGGCTCCTCGTACCCGAGCGCGGCCAGGGTCGCCAGGAGCTCCGGCCGCAGCCCGAGCGCGGCGAAGGCGTCGTCGGGCGCCGGTTTCGTCTCGTCGGTCTGCTCGGCGTCGCTCATCGGCCCCACGCTACGGGTGTACCCGGCCGACCAGGATGAGTACGCGTTACTCAGGCCGGCGCGCGACGCCGGGAGCACCATCGTCGACGGCGGCCCGACCGGGCCGACGACCTCGAAGGAGCACGCCGTGACGACCACGCTCACCACCCCATCGTGCGCGACGCCGGCCGACGCCTCGGCGCGCCGGACCGTGGCCGCGCTCGAGGCCGGGACGATCGCCCCGGACGAGTTCGACCACCGCTCGTTCGTCCTCGCGACGGTCCACCTGGTGCGCCGCCACGGCCAGGAGGCAGCGCTGGACGAGTTGCGCCGCCTGCTCGCCGACGTCGGCGTGCCGTTCGCCCGCGACCTGTCGGTCACGGGGATGGCGAGGTACCACGAGACGCTCGCCGCGTACGGGGTCTGGGCGGCCGCACGGCTGCTCGGCGAAGGCCTCGACACGCTCGGCATCCTCTGGCACCCGCTCGTCGCGGCCGATTCCGCGCTGGCCTGGTACCCGCGCGAGGTGCTCGCGTCGGAGGCCGCGCACGCCACGTTCGTGCCGTCGCCGCTGGCGGGGGACGCCGAGCCCGCCCCCGGGCGTGCCGACGCTCCCACCTGACCCGACGGGACGACAGGCACCGCCTGATCGGGTGGTTCGGCTCATGGAGGCGCGCGCTCCCGGCGATGATCCCCCGGTCGGCGCCGCCGGGTCGCGATGATCCCGGTCCGACCACAACCGGCCTCGCCCCCTGGAGCTCCCATGTCCCGCCGTCCCGTCGTCGCCGCGCTCGCCGCCGCCTGCCTCCTCACCGCCGCCTGCAGCGGTGGTGACGGGCCCACCGCGTCGGAGTCCAACGAGGTCGACGCCACGGGTCCCGACGACACGGAGCCCGGCGGGACCGACCCCGCCGACACCGCCACCGGCGACACGATCGGCGACGGCACGGCGCCGCCCGACACGGACGGCGGCAGCGCGGACGCCCCCGACGACGGCCTGGACGAGGGCTGGCTGCTCATCGTGTACCAGGCCGCGGACAACAACCTGGAGGCCGCCATCCTCGACGACATCGCGGAGCTCGGCGCCATCACCGCCGAGGAACTGGACGTGTCGATCATGTTCGACCGCAGCGACGAGTCCGACCCGTCCGGCGGCTTCACCGCGGCCGACACCGCGCCGGGCGTGCCGGAGGAGCCGGGGGCGACGCAGCTGCTCCACGCCGGCGCCGGCGGGATCGAGCACGTCGCGACGATCGGCGAGGTGAACACCGGCGATCCCGCCCAGCTCGCGGCCTTCGTCACCGAGAGCCTCCGCGCCTACCCCCGCGAGCACGTGGCCATCGTGATCGGCGACCACGGCGCGGCCTGGCAGGGCGTCGCCCACGACGACACCGACGGCGACCTGCTCACCCTGCCCGAGATCGCGTCCGGCATCGAGCAGGGGCTCGCCGGTGCGGGCCGGTCGACGGTGGACGTGGTCGGGTTCGACGCGTGCCTCATGTCCTCGTTCGAGGTCGCCGCGGCCATGGCGCCGTACGCGGGCCACATGATCGCCTCCGAGGAGATCGAGCCCGGCAACGGCTGGGACTGGACCGTGCTCGACGCGCTCGCGCCGGGCACCGACGCGCGCACGCTCGGGACGATCCTGGTCGACGGCTACGCGTCGTTCTACGCGGACGAGTCGCAGATCTCGAACCAGACGATGTCGCTCACCGACCTCAGCGTCGTCGACGAGCTCGACGCCGCCCTCTCGGCGTTCGCCGCCTCGTCCGGCGCCGACCCCACCGCCAGCGCCGTCGGGCTCGCCCGGGGCGCGAACCGGGCCTACGGCTTCGCCGACTCCCCCGATCCCGCCGCCTCGTTCCACCAGCTCGACATCGGAGACCTGGTCGAGACGCTCGCCGCGCAGCAGCCGGACCTCGCACCGGCCGCGACCGAGGTGATCAACGTCCTCGACCGCGCGGTGGTCCACCACACGCACGGATCGCTGTCGGAGCAGACGACGGGGCTGTCGATCTACCTCCCGCCGACCCCGGACCTCGCCCGGGCGGATTACTTCGACCTCCCCGGCCTCGAGCAGTGGCGGGCGCTGCTCGCGTCGTACCTCGACACGGCGGCCTCGGTCACGGTCCCGGCCGCCTTCTCCGACGAGGACAAGCTGGTCGAGGGCACCTGGACCACCGACGGGTACCGCCTGCAGAGCGCCTACGACCCCGCCGCCGAGGCCACCATCGTGCAGGCGCGCCTGCGCTACGGCACCTACGACGAGGACTTCACGTCGATGATCTTCTTCGGCTCCGACCCGCTCGCGTTCGGCGACGGCAGCGTGTACGGGGTGTGGGATCCGCAGGTCCTGCAGGTCACGGACGGCACGACGACCGCGCCGACCTACTCCACGTTCGACGTGAGCGGCGATCGCAGCAGGGCCGTCATCGAGGCGCCCCTGCTGTACGTCTCGCCCGAGGGCGATCAGCAGCGGGTGCAGCTCCGGTTCGTCCTCGCGCAGGACGGGACGCTGCTGTCGAAGGACCTCGTGGTCTACACGGACTACGGCGTCGGGCGGATCCCGGTCGACCCCGCGGGAGCCCTCTACCCCCTCGCCGCGTGGCAGTCGCTCGACACCTTCGACGAGACCTGGGAGCCGACCTCCGACACCCCGCTCGCGGCCGACCTCGGCCTGCTCGACGCCACCTTCGTGCCCGTGGAGGAGACGACGGCCATCGTGTCGCAGCTCGAGCTGCACGCGATCGACGGCTCGGTCGACTTCGTCTACGCGGGGGACGCCGTCCCGTACGCGTACTACGAGGAGCGGGCGACGTACCCCGCCCCCTGAGCGGCGCGGCGGGCCCGGCGGGTCCGGCCGCTCGCCCCGTGGCGGACGCGCCGCACCGTTTCGCCCGCGCTCGGGCCGGGTAGCGCGTCCGACGTCCGACGAGCGCGCCGTGGACGGGCGTCGACGCTCCAGCCCTCACCAGGAGCCCTCATGAAGATCGAGCTCAAGCCGCTCGCCGAGCAGGTGGTCGTCGTGCTCGGCGCGTCGAGCGGCATCGGCCGGGCCACGGCGATCGAGGCCAACCGCCGCGGCGCCTCGGTGGTCGCCGCGGCCCGCGGCATGGAAGCGCTCGCGACCCTCCGCGACGACGTGGAGGCACCCGAGCGCCTGGAGATCGTCACCGCCGACGCGGCCGACCACGCCCAGGTCCGTGCCGTGGGCGACGCCGCGCTCGACCGGTTCGGCCGCATCGACACCTGGGCCCACGTCGCGGGGATCGCCGAGTGGGCCCGCTTCGAGGACATCACGCCCGAGGAGTTCCGTCGGGTCGTCGAGGTGGACCTGCTCGGCCCCGTCCACGGCGCGATGGTGGCGCTCGCGCACCTGCGGCGCGCCGGCGGCGGCGCGTACGTGGTCGTCAGCTCCGAGATCGCGAAGCGGTCGTTCCCCCTCCTCAGCTCGTACGCGGCGGCCAAGCACGGCGTGGACGGGTTCGTCGAGGCCCTGCGGGTCGAGCTGGAGCACGAGCACGTGCCGATCTCGATCACCCAGGTGATGCCCGCTGCGGTCGCGACCCCCTTCTTCGAGCACGCCCGCACGCGTCTCGGCGTGCGCCCCTCCGGGCCGCCGCCGGTCTACTCGCCCGAGCAGGTGGCGGAGGTCATCCTGCGCGCCGCGGAGCACCCCACGCGCGACGTCGCCGTCGGCGGCGCAGGGGTCGCGCAGCTCGCGCTGCAGCGGCTCTCGCCGAGGGTGATGGACGCGTTCACGCGCGCCACCGCGTTCCGGCTGCAGCGCTCGAAGGAGCCGAAGGACGTGACGGACAGCGACAACCTCGACGCGCCCGTCGACCGCGACGACCGGATCCACGGCGTGGTGACGACCACGCACCGCTGACGCCACTTCGGACGACCGCCCCGCCCCGGCGGCCACCGACGGCGCCGGGACAGGGCGATCGGGCCCGCCGTCGGCACGAAGATCTCAGCCGCGACGGACCGGAGGTGGACCTACCCGATGGACGTCCGGGACCAACTCACCCGATCGGACGACGCTGGCGAGGTGGGGGCCTCGCCCCCGGCGCACAAGCGGGCAGGCCGCACCCCGGCACCTATGATCGGGCCGCTCCCGGAGCGGCCCGATGGACGACGACGACTTCTCCACCTCCACCTCGATCGACGGCGACCAGGCCGTGGTGGTGGTGCGCGGTGAGGTCGACGCGGCCGCCGTCCTCGCGTTCTCCACGTGCGTCGAGCGGGCGCTCTCGTCGGGACTGCCGCTCGTCGTCGACGTCGGTGGCGTCCGGTTCATGGACTCGAGCGGACTCGCGGTGATCGTCGCGGCGCACAACCGCCTGAGCCGCGAGCAGCGGGGGAAGGTCGTCGTGCGCAACCCGCCCGAGCACCTCCGCCGGCTCGTCCACGCCTCCGGGCTGAACGGCCTGCTCGTCCTCGACTGAGGTCGAGCCCGCACGACCGGGCGACTGCACCGGCGCGCACGGGGGTAGTGGCGGACGATGACGCAGGACCAGTACCAGACCACGGACCCCACCACGCAGTACGAGCGCGGCGACTTCGGCGAGCAGACGATCGAGCACCCCGGCCGGACCGAGGACATGGACGTGCGTCCCGACCACGGTGAGGACAGCTACCGCGGCTCCGGTCGCCTGACCGGTCGGCGGGCGATCATCACCGGCGGCGACTCCGGCATCGGCCGCGCGGTCGCCATCGCCTTCGCCCGTGAGGGCGCCGACGTCCTGGTGTCCTACCTGGAGGAGGAGGAGGACGACGCGCAGGAGACCGCGAGGTGGATCCGCGACGCCGGGCGCACGGCCGTCACCGCGGCGGGTGACATCACCGACGAGCGCCACTGCCGATCGCTGGCGCAGCGGGCGGTCGACGAGCTCGGCGGGGTCGACATCGTCGTGAACAACGCCGCCTACCAGATGGCGCTGGAGCGGTTCGAGGATCTCACCACCGAGCAGTTGGAGCGCACCTACCGCACGAACGTGTTCGCCATGTTCTGGCTCTGCCAGGCGGCCCTCCCCCACCTGCGGCCCGGCTCGTGCATCATCAACACGTCGTCCATCCAGGCGTACCAACCGAGCCCGCACCTCGTCGACTACGCGTCCACCAAGGCCGCGATCGTGAACGTCACGAAGAACATGGCCCAGGAGCTGGCCCCACGCGGCATCCGCGTCAACTCGGTCGCGCCCGGGCCGATCTGGACACCGCTGATCCCCGCGACGATGCCGGCCGAGATGGTCGACCAGTTCGGCCAGCAGACGCCGATCGGCCGCGCCGGACAACCCGCCGAGCTCGCCCCCGCGTTCGTCTTCCTGGCGTCACAGGAGTCGAGCTACGTCACCGGCGAGACGTTGGGCGTCACCGGGGGCAAGCTGCTGCCGTAGCGGCCGGTGCGCACCCGCCCTCGCATGGCGCTCGTCGAACGCAGCGTGGGTCCGGGCGTCGAGGTTCATCGCGCGATGCGCGACGATCGCGGGACACGCGGCACGTCGACGTAACGCCGCGGCGGTGCCGGAGCGATCTTCAGGCGATGATGCCCACGCGTCGTGACGGCGGCACCCGCGAGGCGGGGTTCCGCGCGCTCGCCGAGCACGGCGGCGACTCCTGCCCGGTCGTGTGGCTCAGCGGGGACCTCGACATGGCGACGACGCAGCAGGCCTGGAGCGTGATCGCTCCGGCAGCCGCGGGAGCATCGCGGCTCGTGCTCGACCTCCGCGACGTGACGTTCATGGACTCCGCCGGGATCGGGCTCCTGCTCCGGGTGCGGCGGCTCGTGGGCGACGCAGGTGCTGCCCTCGTGCTGCGGGCTCCGACACCGGCGACGTGCCGCGTGCTCGAGTTCGCCGGGCTCGTCGACCACTTCCAGATCCACTAGCGCGGCGGGTCGTCCGCGCTCGCGACCGTCGGGGCACGCGGACGCTTGAGCAGCACGGCGACGCGCGAGTCGCCCAGCGTGCTGATCCCGACCGCTTCCCAGCCCTCGGCGCCTTCGCGGTTCAGCATGTCGACCGACGGCGAGTGCCCCTGCGTCGCCTTCGCGGCCTCCATCGTCGGGAGCGACACGATGAGGTACTCGAACGCCGTCACGCCGCGACCGCACCGACGGAGCCGGCGCCGTCCCCGGGCGCGACGGTGTGCCACCCGCGGCAGGAGAAGCGCCGATCGGGCGGGAGCAGGTGCACCACGTGGAGGTGCGCGCCGGCCCGCCCGCGCACCTCGAGGTCGAATCGCGTGTCGACAGCGGGCTCGGCGTGTCCCGCCTCGTGCGTCCTCCGGTCCACCTGCGACATCAGGGCGTCCGCCTCGTGAAGAGGTAGGCCCGGCAGGGCTCGCACGCGAACCAGTCGGACGCGGTTCGCACGTCCGCGCCCGCCTCGAGCGGGAACGCCTGGCGGCAGCGTCCGCAGCGTCGCGACGGCTGGCTCCGATCGGGTTCGTCCGGTGCTGGCACGGGGACTCCTCGCTGGTCGAGCAGAGGCGTCGAGCCTGTGTGCTGTGCGGCGATCGCTCGTCCTGCTCAGCCACGGCGTCCCTACGGGCGGACCCTCAGCCTACGACCTGGCAGCACCCGAACGGACGCACGTTCGGATCGTGCCGTGCGAGCGGCGACGTGCCTCAGCCGAAGTAGCCGGTGATGTCGATCACCAGGTGTGTGGAGGCGCCGTCCGCGCCACCGGCGATCACGGTGAGCTCGCGGGCCGTGCTGATGGCGAGGGTGACGCCGTTGTTCAGGATCTGGCCCGCCCCGGACCAGTTCACGGTCGCGGCGTTCACGGTCGTGTCCCCGCCCGGGTTCAGGGTGAGGAAGCCCGACTGCACGGTGTCGACGACGGTCACGTTCGCCGAGACGGCCGTCGCGCCCGGCGGGACGAGGTCGGCGGCGACGACCGCTCCGGTCGTGAGGTCGCGCTTGTCCTTGACGCTGAGCGTGCGCGTGCCGCCCTTCGGCACCGCGCCCGTCGCGGGCTGCGCGGCGCGGGAGTCGTAGGCACGGAACGGCGTGAGCGCGTGGAACGTCGGCACCGGGGTGTCGGCGGCGGCGGCGGCAAGATCGACCCACGTGCCCGGTGTGCCGGTGGCCGTGCAGTACCAGAGCCGCCCGGTGGTGTCGGCGACGAGCGCGCCGAGCTTCCACGTTCCCGATCTCGGTGCGGCGGTGAGCACCGGTACGAGCTGGATCGTCGGCCCGCCGGCCGACTCGGCACGCAGCCCCGCGCTCACACCGGGCGTGGAGCCCAAGGCTCGACCGCTGACGCCGGACGACGAGCTGGCACCGGCGGCGATGCCGATGATCCCGTCGCCGGCCTGCGTGGTGTAGCCGTAGATGCCGTTGGGTTGGGTCGCTTGCGTGCTCCACCCGGCGAGGGCGCAGGGGGACCCAGCCGCAGCAGGCGAGAAGGCCGTCCCGGACTGGAAGAGGTACGCCGCCCCGCCGCCGGTCGTCGTCGTGTAGTTCGTGGCCGTCAGCGCCGTGCTGGTGTTGTCCGCAGCGCCGAGCACGATCGGGTTCCCGTTGGCCGCCGCTGCGTGACCCGACGATCCCACCGCCGCGGCGACCGTGCCGGCAGCGGCGCCCGCCGCGAGTCTGAGCATCCTTCGACGCGAGCTCAGCGCCGGCCGGTCGAGGAGACCGGTCAGCTCCGCCAACCTGGCCTCGAGCTCGCAGATGCGCGCATCGCTGTCCGTCTGTGCCGTCACGTCGGTCCTCCTCTGGACACGCGGCCGGCGTCTCCGGTCACGGATGCGGCCCCCGCGCCGAGGGTCGGCGTCGCTGTCGCTCCCCCGGCCTGGGCCGCCGCGCCGCGACTGTACGTCACCCGGGGGCGGGCCCGCTCCGAGACCGCACGCGGCGCGCCCGGCCACGACCCCCCCACGGGTGGTTCGCGGGGTTCGATCGTGACCGCGCTTCAGGAGCGACTTGACGTGGGCGATACCAGAGCGATGCGTTCCCGAGATGTTGACGACGGCGGGTTCACGCTCGTCGAGCTGCTCGTGACGATCACCGTCCTCGCGATCCTCGCCGCCGTCGTGGTGACGAGCATGCGTGGTGGCTCGACGGCGGCGCAGGCGTCCGCGTGCGAGTCCGATGCCGGGGTCCTGGACGCCGCGCAGGATGCCTACGAGGTCCAGATGCGGACCTACGGCCGGGAGTCGGATCTCGTGAGCGCAGGGCTCCTGCGCGCCGAGTCGCCGCTCCACGACATCACGCTGCTCGCTGACGCCAGCGAGTACGGACTCACCGGCGTCGGACGCTGCGCCGAGGGCGCGGCGGGTTCCGGCGCGAGCTCCACCTCCGGCGCGGTGGCGGCGTCGACCACGGCGGCGCCCGCCGCCGCGACGAGCAGCACGACGACGCCGGCGACCACCGCGGCACCTGCCTCGACGACGGCGTCGAGCGCACCACCGACGACCGCGCCAGCGACCACCACGACCACCACGGTGGCGCCCACCACCACGACCACGACCCCGCCGACGACGACCACCGCCACTCCACCGACGACCACCGCCACTCCACCGACGACCACCGCCACTCCACCGACGACCACCGCGCTGACCACCACGACCACCGTGGCGGTGACCACCACGGCGGCGCCGACGACGACCGCTCCCGTCGCCGTCTCGTTGCACGTCACGCGCCAGCCGAGCAGCGGCGGCAACAACTCCGTCTGGTCCACGCAGCCACAGGTCACCGTGCGGACCGCGAGCGGGAGCACGGCCTCGTCGAGCGCTGCGGCGATCACCCTCACCATCACCCCCGGCACCGGCGGTACGAACGCGAACCTGACGTGCACGTCCAACCCGGTGGCCGCGAGCAACGGCGTGGCGAGCTTCAGCGGGTGCAAGATCAACAAGGTCGGGAGCTACACGCTGACGGCGACCTCGCCCGGGCTCACCTCGGCCGTGACGGCGGCGTTCACCCTCACGTGATCAGCTGAAGCGGCCCGGACCTCCGTCGGGTCGCCGGCCGGTGCGTTCCCGGGCCACGAGATCTCGCGAACGCTGCGGCAGTGGTACGTTCGGCGACGTCCCGCTCGTTCGTGGGACGGTTTGCGCTCTTGACCTCGGTGCAGGCTCGACCCCCTCCGGGAGCCTCGCGTGAGCACGAGCAAGCACATGTGGATCTTCGTCGCCACCCTCGAGGGCCTGACGGTGATCCACCTCGAAGGTGAACTCGACGCTTCGACCGCGGGCCGGCTCCTCGCAGCGTGCGCGGCGTCGGCCGGTGACGTCGAGGTCGATCTCGTCAACCTCGATCTCCTGGATGCCGACGGCTACTCCGCGTTGATGTTCGCGCGCTCGGGGGTCGCGGCGCGGGGTCACAGCTTCCGGATCTGCAACGCCATCGGCGCGCCCGCTGCTCTGCTCCGGGCGCTCGGAGGCACCTCCTTGGCCGATCCGCTGCTCGAGGTCCACTTCGGGTTCACGGACGAAGATGCACGAGGACTCTTCCCCGCCGACGGGTGAGAACGAGCCCGATCGAGGGGGCCGCCGAGCGCACGCCGCCGGCCGGAGTGACTCGCGGCCGGCACCGGGATGGAGCGCTGGCGTGCGGTCTCAGTGGTAGCCGGGGTCGCTCGCCCAGTTCGGCTGGAAGTGACACGGCCGGTTCAGTCAGCTCGCCGTGGAGCGGCGGCTCAGATGCGGGCTGGGCCGATGCCGGCGATGAGGGTGGGGGTTTCGGTGTCGAGGGGGAGTTGGACGTCGAGGCCGTTCACTCGGATCGCGAGCGCCGCCGTCGATGAGCAGACCCTGACCAGCATGGCCGCCCCCCGCTCGTGGAGCGTCGGCGCGCGCGCGCGAGGACGTCCAGTCGGGTGGTGGGTCAGTTGTACTGCGCGTGGCGGACGCCTCGCGGTGGGCCGGTGAGCGCGTTGTCGAGGCCGAGATCCTCCGCGAGACCACACATCCGGATCACCCGGTTCACGCACCGCGACGAATCCGTGATCAGCACGGTTCCACCGCATCGGCGCACCTGTTGACGCACCTCCAGCAGGCACGTCAACCCGCACGAACCCAGGAACTCGACGGCGCGCAGGTTGAACGCC